>Ga0210398_10002288_pt1 | contig 18826 bp, 18 predicted proteins | sample IncBWC4OmetaG_FD_161047 | JGI IMG/M metagenome (GOLD analysis project Ga0210398, IMG submission 161047) | Forest soil microbial communities from Barre Woods Harvard Forest LTER site, Petersham, Massachusetts, United States - Inc-BW-C-4-O | ecosystem: Environmental > Terrestrial > Soil >... | reverse complement strand
GGCGCACTTCATGGCCTCCGTCGTTAGCGCTTCCTTCGATTGGAAGTGGCTATACAGCGCACCGTGGGTCAGGTTCGCCGCTCGAGCGACCTCGGCGACGCTCATGTGAGTGAGCCCGCGCGCCCGCATCTGAGCGGAAGCCGCTTGCAGGATCGCATCGCGATTTCCCAGTGCTTTGGCCTTAGAAACCTTCATCGGCCGGGCCGCCGGCGCTTGACGATAATCATTATCGATGTTATTAATGTATTCATGATAACAGTAATCATAAAGTCAGTCGCTAGGGAAAGCAACGGCGGAGACATCTTTCCAGCATTTCCACTTATTGGAGAGGTCAATCATGAAGGTTAAAGGTTCGGTGGCCCTGGTCACCGGCGCAAATGGCGGGATTGGGCGGGCGTTGGTTCAGGAATTGCTGAAGCGCGGCGCGGCAAAGATTTATCTCGGCGCGCGCGACCCGGCATCCCTGCGCGAGCTGGTCGCCGAGTCGAGCAAGCTCGTTCCGGTCACGCTCGACATCACAAATCCGAAGCAGATCGAGGAGGCCGCCAAAACCGCTTCCGACATCACGCTTCTGATCAACAACGCCGGCACGGTCGCCTTTAGCGGCGCACTCGCAGCGAAGGACCCGATGGCGGCACGCCAGGAAATGGAGGTCAACTATTTCGGGGTTCTGGCCCTGACGCAGGCGCTCAGCGGCACTCCCGCTTTCAGCAATGGTGGAGCGGTGGTGAACATCCTGTCATTTCTCGCGTTAGCGACGCTCCCCGTTGCGGGGACCTATTCCGCATCAAAGTCGGCCGCGCTGGCTCTCACGCGCACACTGCGTGCCGAACTGAAGCGCCGAGGCGTGCAGGTCGTGGGCGTACTGCCAGTGCAGACGGATACGCCGGCGTACTCCCCATTGCCCGAACCGAAGTTGCAGCCGGAGGAGGTAGCGGTAGGCACGCTTGATGGCCTCGAAGCCGGTGAGGAAGACGTGTACCCCGGAGCACTTTCTCGCGCCGCGGCCCAGGTGTTCAAGAATGACCCCGCCGCTTTGCAGGCCCGTATGTCCACCATCGTTCACGCAATCGACTGAGGGCCGCTGAGTGATGTTGCGGATCGAGCAGGAGCACCCCGGCCACTCTCGTAAGCACACGAAGCGTGTGACAACGCCAAATTCCTGCTGCATGCGGGGATCGGTGCGGCAGGTCCAGAATGGGCGGTAGGTACCGGAATCGAGGAGACTTTAGCCCACCTCTCCCCATCCCGGTACCTACCCTCAACTCGTCCAGCAGTGTGATTCGCAGCGATCCTTGCTCGGCGCCCGAGCGTCGGTGGATCGCCTCTCGCTGAAATTCAGTGTCGCCAAATCGGAGTCGCAACAATGGCCTGACCGGTCGTCGTGGTCCCGCTGATCTCGCCGCGGTCATTGATATCAAACGCCAGAAGTATGGGGCCTGTGATACCCGAGCCTGGCTCGATCAGCTCATTGAGGTTTTGCGGGACGCCGTGCATGAGTACCCACGGATGGGTATTTCCGTTGGCATCGCTGGAATAGCCCACGGTGATCCCACGATTATTGATGCTTGAGGCCGTACTGGTGACATCACCCTGCAGCAATGGCAGCCATACCCACCCCTCCTGCTTGGTCCAACGGAAAGGCTGTGTGAGTGCGCCAAAGGGATCATTCGGCACTCCTGCAAACCCGACGACGTCGCCCCGCTCGTTGACCATCATCGGTGTATTCCAATAGGGCGCATTGTTGGGATTGTTAAGGGGGATTGCGACGCCGTTATCCCACAGGACTGCATGCTTGGCGGTACCGCCCCCCACCGCGTTATCGCAGTCTCCAGAAATTCCGACGATTTGACCACGGTCATTCAGTGCGGTGGCAGCACCCGACCCGTCTGTTCCAATCAAAGGAAGAGCACGCATGTCGTTACGGCCGGGACCCCAGACAACCGGTTTGAATTGAAGAACCTGAGGTGCAATACAGGTCGAGTCGTGCACCGTATTTTCGGCCCACCCCACAGTCTCGCCGAGATTGTTGGTACCGGTCGCAAAGCCATTGGTACCGCCGAGTGTAGGCAGCGGCCTCATCTTCCGCGTTGCGGGGTCCCAGACGAATCCCAGGCAAACATTGAAGTTCGGGTTACCATTCAGAAAGTACTGGCAGCTCCAACCTTCTTTGTTTGGATCCAATTTATCCGTGTAGGAGATGCCGGAGAGCAGGCCCAGGAGATTTTTCACGGGCCACTGCACCACGCTGTTCAGTGCAGGCGTGCCGAGCGTCCCAAGATCCACAGTTTGACCAAACACCCAGGCCGTAGCGTGAAGGGCATTGGTAGTTGAAGTATTACCGCCTGCGATGACGCCGAGGTCATTAACGCTGGTGGCGAACGCGTTGGGGGTATTCGAGTTGCTCAGTACGGTAACGCGGTACAGCGGTTGTTCTGCGGGCGCTGCTGCGGAGTGCGCGATGGCGATGCAGCTGGCGGCGGCGAACATGAATTGCGAAATCGGACGCATAAGATTCTCCTCTTGTGGAGCGGAGGCTACGCGTAAGGCATCCCGGCTTCGCCGGACGCGTCGGGTGCGCCGCTTCCGTCCCGTTATTGCTTCCCTTGATAACTGTGAAGACGCAGGATCCAATCGGTGCGCGAACGAGAAAAACCCTACCGCGGAGAAGACAACGGAACCGGCCGTTTTGGGACATCGCACGATGTCAGGCGATTCTTGGCGGCCGCGCGCCTGCCCACAGGTGGAAAACCGCATAACCTCGAAACGGACGCCACCTTTCGGCGCGCGCCTCGAGCTCAAGGGGCGTGAGGGGCTTGCCACCGAGGGCTACCTGGCGACGGATGAGCAGGTCACCGAAGGGAAATGCATCAGGTTCACTGAGGCCCCGTAGCTCGAAATATCCAACCGTCCACCGCCCGACTCCCGGCAGCGCACGGAGCATGCGGCTGACATCGTCTGATGGGGCATTAAATCGAATGACCTTGTCACAAACGCTGCGCGCCAACTGACGCAAAGCCGCGCGCCGCGGGGGACTGATCCCGAGCTTCTGCAGATTGGCATCGGCCAGGACCGCTGGCGTGGGGAAGAGGTGAGTGATGCCGGTCACGAGCGGCTCGATCGGTGCGCCAAAGCGCTCGACCAATTGCCCGAGCAACGTGGTCGCCGCCGCGACACTGAGTTGCTGTCCGAGGATTGCACGCACGCTGCACTCGAACGGATCCCAAACGCCTGGAATTCGCAGCCCTGGGCGCTCAGCGATCAGTGGTCTAAGGACTGGATCGCTGCACAAAGCTGCGGTGATTCGGACCGGATCGGCGCTTAAGTCGAACATGCGCCGAGCCGTGCTGACCAAAATTGGCAATTCCGCGGGCATTGCTCCCCGGATCAGGAGAGCCAAGGCGTGTACGCACTCTACGGGTCGGAACTGCAACACGGCATGGCCGCTTGGCGTGTGGACCGCTCGCGCATAACTCTCGTTAGTCGCGACTTCTACGCCTCGGATCGCTCGCGTTGCGAGAAAGCCGTGAACGTGGCCCCAATCGTAGGGTGGGCGATAGGCGAGTCGGAGCGTTATCTCGGCGCCGCCACTGACGTTCGCGCCGATGCGGCGGCGCTTACGCAGCTCGCGCGGGGATCTCTGGTAAGTCGCTCGAAACGCATCGTTGAATCGCCGGATGCTCCCGAAGCCCGACGCCAGTGCGATATCTGTGATCGACAGGTGGGTATCATCCAACAGGCGCTTCGCAAAGTGCAGACGACGGGTCTGACCGATCGCCGCAGGTGACACCCCCACATGCTGAGTGAACAGTCGACTCAGGTGACGAACGCCGATACCGAGGCGATTCGCGAGGTCGCCGACTGAACCGCTGTCCAGTGCTCCGTCCTGAATAAGCCTAAGTGCACGCTGCACTACGGCGGAGGTGCCCGTCCATGCAGGAGATCCGGGGGCGGCCTCGGGTCGGCAGCGCAGGCACGGTCGAAACCCGGCCTCCGCAGCTTCCGCGGCTGTTGAGTAGTATTGAACGTTCGAGTCATTGGACAGACGCGATGGGCATATCGGGCGACAGTAAATGCGTGTGGATCTGACCGCGATGAAGAATCTACCGTCAAAGCGCGCGTCGCGGCTGCGGCGCGCGCGATCAAGGACGTCCCGCGTGAGACCAGAAACTGCTTCCACGAATTTGACACTAGTCTCAGGAGCCCGGAGCTACTGGCCATATTCGGCTGTGGTACGCCACCTCGGCGAGAAGCCTCTCCCGCAGGCCTTTATGCAGGCGTCCGGCCATCGATCGATCCATGACCTGTTCCCGTGTGTCGGGCAAGCCGAGGCCCCGCAGGTTTCCGTCTGCTGGAGTCCCAGTCGTGGGTCTCAGTTGCCTTGGCCGCGGAGGCTCAATCCGACGAACTAACGCCTTCCGCGGGGGGCGGCGTGGGCGTATTCGAGGAGGGGTCATTGGGCTGCACGGAAGGCTTGAGGCCCGTTACCGCGAGCGGCTCGATCTCGTCGAATTTTCGATAGTCGATCCGTACGGTGCCGTCGGCGTCTACCTCCAGGATGTCGCGAAAACCCTGATTCCACCGAATGGTGCTACATGAGTATTCGTGCCGTGCCGTGAGCACCTGGCCAGTTGTCACGTCGGTACCGCTCAGGTTCAGAATAAACACCGTCGAGGCAGCATTCAGGGACTCCGCAGTTTCGTCCTTCAACGGGCTGGTGTGGTCAAGGACATGCATGATATTCCAGCCGAGAATGAACGCAGGATGCTGCGCCCGTACGAGCGACAGATCGGTGATCCGACGAATGCGAAAGGCCTCCTCGGTCACCTCATCGCGCAACATGCGCAGCTGTGCCGAGGCGTCCTGAATGACGTTTTGACGGGCATTGGCTGCCCGAAACATGAGAGTGAGCTTACCGTTGATCGGGCGTACGACTGCGTTTGCGGCAAATAGGAACCGCGCCCGCGGCCGCGAGAAGCGTGCGAACATCAGCCCCGTGATCAAAGCGAGCGTCATGAGACCGACGAAAATCTCGATCATGGAGACGATGTGGCCGTAAAGAGTCTGCGGATGCATCTCCCCGTAACCGACCGTCCCTAGCGTTTCGACGCTGAAGAAGAACGCGCCCGCGAAGCCAGGGGGATTCAAGTTGGCGATGCACCCCGGCACGAGGTAGTAGAGCCAGCCGAAGAGCAGGTCGAAGGCCAGGAAGAAGGCGGCAATGGTCGCGAAGAGCCGCGGCCAGCTAAGGGTCATGAAGAAGTGGTAGAGGTCCTGGAAAACCGCTGGCCGCAGGCCCTGTGAGATGATCTCTCGCTGGCCCAGCTGCACGTGGCGCAAGCGAGATCTTCGGCCTTTATGCGCCTGAGCCCCATCCGTCGCGGGCTTTGCGCGGTCCTGCGGTGCGGTCACTTAAGTGTCGAACAGTTTTGAATTGATGGCAGAAGCGCAGTTTATACCCTGCGTTGCATTCGCGAGAACGCTTAAGATTCTGTCCGCGTGGACCTCGTTATCAACCCCGGGCGAAACGCTAGATGAAAGTAAGCGTTTCTGCTGCTCCATCGTCATCGTGGGATGCGCTCATGTTTCACCTCCGTTTTGAATCCAGTCGAGCTTCAAGTCGGGCGTGCAAGCCTATCCGGGAAGGGAATTCCCGAGTGATGCTTCTCCTCTTCCATGGTGGTTCCGTTGATTCAGTTTTCCGTCGTGGTGCGCCATAACAAGCTGTAGCTCATTCGCTATACGAGAACGCGAGCCGAGCCAATCCGAGCTTACTGGCCGGATGCGGGCGCACTCTGGACTGAGCCTCGCTGCTGTCTTAACCAAGTCGGCGAAGCACTCCGCCTGCATCTTCTGCATTACCCTGCCGCGATGCGCCTTCACGGTGATTTCACTGATGCCGAGCTCCGCCGCGACCTGTTTATTAAGCAAACCTAAAACGACTAGCCCCATGATCTGCCGTTCGCGTTGGGTGAGTAAGGCATAGCGGTTACGCAGAACGCGCATTTCCATCTCGTGAGCAAGAGCAACGCGGCTGCGGTCGAGGCATTCCCGGATGGCGTTCAACAGAACGTCTTGCTCGAATGGCTTCACCAGGAATTCGACGGCACCCGCTTTCATGGCTTGGACCGATGTGCGCACATCGTCGTAGCCGGTGATGAACATCATCGGTAGGTCCGGCCGCTCCGAAGCGAGCCGCTTCTGGATGTCGAGACCGTTGAGATCCGGAAGAGACAGGTTGAGAACCAAACAGCTCGGGACAGGGGCACGCTGCCGGGTGAGGAATTCTTCGGCGGAGGCAAAGGTCTCGGCCTGCCACCCTTCGCCGCGAAGCAATAATTCTAGAGACTCGCGGACTGAAATATCCTCGTCGACGACGAACACGATTGGCGCAGTGTGCGTGAGTGCTGTGGTCATGTAAGGTCTCCTGTCCTATTGCATTCCTTCAGCTGTGTGACGGTTGAATCAGCTCCCGTTGCCTCCATCCCTTGGAACAACAGTACCTAAGGGCCACGGATTCTTGAAGTAACAGCCGGTACGTAACCACGAATTGAGACTGTCCCTCGTGCCGAGCGGCTCGGACTGCAGAAGGCTTGTGCGTGTGCACTGCGTGATAAGATTCCATAGGAAATTGCGCTGATTTGAGCCAATATCGGCTCGCGCGGGCGACCTGGGGAGACCTGTCTTTTGGTGCTGAATGCGGCAGTCGTTACCCGCCATGTGGATCGGGCGCTAAGTTCGGCGCTGTTTTGCAAGGCCGAACGACAGTCACGATTTCTGCGATTCGTAGTGGATGCGGCGCTTCGGTCCCCCGAGGCAACGATCAAGGAATTCGAGGTGGGAATGGCCGTGTACGACCGGCGCTCGGACTACGATCCGCGCACGGATCCCATCGTACGTGTAGAAGCAGCCAGGCTGCGCGCCCGGTTGCGGGAATACTACGAGATCACGCCATCAGATGGCGTACGCATCGATATTCCTAAAGGCCGATACGTGCCGAAATTCACCTCCGTCGCAGCCCCGCAGGGACAGGCGGGCTCCGACCTGTCCATCCTGTTGTCGCCATTCCGCAGCCTCAGTCCCGATCCGGCGGATCAAAACTTTTGTGATGGGTTGAGCGAGGAGGTTCTCCACAAGCTTGCTCAGGAGCCTGCACTAAGGGTGGTCACTCAATCTGTCGCCGCTTGGCTTGAACAAAGAGAGGGGCCCAAGCCCCGATTCCTACTGGAGGCCAGCATCCGGCGGGCCGGCGCGGAGCTCAGGCTCACGCTCCACCTCACGGAACTAACGAACGGGGGGTCGACGCGCCTATCCAATATTTACCGAGCCACGATGAACGACATTTTCATCACGCAGGAGCGGTTGGCCGAGGAAATTTGCAGCGACATCTCCGCAGCCTTGCGCGCCGATGAGGTGGGATAGCTCTCCATGCACTCGATCATGATCGGCCATTTGCGAGACAGCGTCTCGCTGCTGCCTATGGAAGATCTCCGTCCGGTTCATGAGTTCTACAGGCGCTTATTCGAGCTCGCCCCCGAGGCGCAGCCATTGTTCACTAGAGAGGCTGGCCAGCAAGCCAAAAAGTTTTCAGACATGCTGGCATGGGTGATCGCACATCTGGAGCACGCTGACGAGCTGCGCAAGGAAATGCGCGAACTAGGCGCTCGCCACAGAGGCTATGGCGTTACGGCCGACCAGTATGCCTCGGTCGGTTCCGCGTTAATCTGGATGTTCCAGCACGCTCTCGGTGATCGTTTCACCCCGGAAATGGAGGAGGCTTGGTTGGAGGTCTTTGCCTTTATCAGCCTCGAGGCGGAGCGTGGTGCTCGGGAAGCGGAGTCGACGAGCATCGATCCATGACCTTCAAGCGACGGCGGGACGACTAGCAATCGTCGAGCGTTGACTCCGGATGGTACTGGGCGCAGCTGGCACACCTATGCCACTGACGGGATAGACAGACCAAGATAGATAACGCGATCGGTTGGCGTTGCGACTGCCGGCCAACAGGGGACACCCGAGCGATCCCGAAAAGCGGCGCATACGGAACGTGGTTCGGTCTGCTGTCTTGGACGCTGGATCTGCACCCGAAACCCTCACGGTGATTACCATCACGCAAGACCATTCGAGCCACCGGCACGAATCTGGCACTATCGTCTTGACAGTTTTACTAATGGAATAAATTATATAGGTGGTAGAGGACCTAAAAGTAGCCCAACAGCCAATGGAGTAAGAGTGTGCCGCTGCCGCGCCGGCGCACCCTCAAACAAGGCGAACTCCGAGTGCCGCGAATCTCAGCTCTCGAAACCCACGACATCCGTTTCAGGACGTCGGAGGATTTCCATGGCTCGGATGCCATGAATCCCGACCCCGACTATTCGGCGGCCTACGTCCTGCTGCGAACCGACGAGCCCGGCGGGCAGACCGGTCATGGCTTCGCATTCACTATCGGGCGCGGTAACGATGTGCAGACGGTGGCGTGTTCAGCGCTGCATCACCTCGTGGTTGGCCGCGATGTGGATGAGATCGCCTCAGATCTCGGCGCGTTCGCGCGCACCCTGACCAACGACTCGCAGCTGCGCTGGCTCGGGCCCGAGAAGGGTGTCATGCACATGGCAGTGGGCGCGGTCGTGAACGCGGCCTGGGACCTGGTCGCGCGCCGCGCCGCCAAGCCGCTATGGCGCTTTCTCGCCGACATGAGCCCTGCAGAGATGGTGCGCTGCATCGATTTTCGTTATCTGCACGATGCGCTCACCCCCGGCGAGGCGCTCGCCCTGCTGCAGTCCGCCGAACGCGGCAAGGATGAGCGCATCGAATATCTCCTGCGCCACGGCTATCCGGCTTACACGACAAGTCCGGGCTGGCTGGGCTACCCGGACGAGATGCTGGTGCGCCTCGCGCGTCAGGCGGTCCTGGACGGGTTCCGCAGCATCAAGATCAAGGTGGGCATGAACCTCGAGGACGACCTACGGCGCTGCCGTCTGGCGCGCGAGGCTATCGGACCCGACATCGCCATGGCGGCGGACGCCAATCAGCGCTGGGACGTCCATGACGCGATCCCGTGGATCCGCAGACTCGCGCCTTTTGGTATCGCTTGGGTCGAGGAACCCACCAGCCCGGATGACGTGCTCGCGCATCAGGCTATCCGCCGCGGCGTCGCCCCGGTGCCCATCTCGACCGGCGAGCACACCCAAAACCGGATCCTCTTTAAGCAATTTCTGCAGGCCGGCGCGGTGGATCTGATCCAGATCGACGCCAGCCGGGTAGGGGGAGTGAACGAGAATCTGGCCATCCTGCTGCTCGCCCACAAGTTCGGTGTGCGTGTGTTTCCGCACGCCGGTGGCGTCGGTCTGTGCGAGCTGGTACAGCACCTGGCAATGGCGGATTTCATCTGTATCAGCGGCAAGATCGAGGATCGGGCGATTGAGTATGTCGATCACCTGCACGAGCACTTCGTTGACCCCGTGCGCATCCGTGGCGGACGGTATCTCGCGCCCGCGCTGCCGGGCTTCTCCGCCGAAATGCGGCCGCAGACCCTGCGCCATCAACGCTTTCCGGACGGGAATGCGTGGCGGGGCGTGTAGACTTCAGGCCACGGCCGCTCCGTGGCGGCGCCGTGAATCCCCCGCATGAGCGACAGCTCGGGACCGAAATACCGTGCGCCGGCCCTCGAGAAGGGCCTGGCAGTGCTGGAACTCCTGGCGCGTGCCAATGGAGCGATGTCGCTGAATGCGATCTCACGCAGCCTCAACCGCTCGGTGAGCGAACTCTTCCGGATGATCCAGGTGCTCGAGTTCCACGGCTACCTGGAGCTGGCGAGTTCGGGCGAGGGCTACGTCCTCAGCAACAAGCTGTTCGCGCTCGGCATGACGCGCGCGCCGACCCGCGATCTTCACGATGCCGCATTGCCGGTCATGCACCGCCTGGCGGAGCGCATCGGCCAATCCTGTCACCTCGGGGTGGTCTCGGCGGACCAGATGGTCATCGTGGCCCGCGTCGAGGCTCCCGGTGACCTCGGTTTCTCGGTACGTATCGGCTACCGCCGCGCGATTGTGGATTCCACCTCGGGGCTGGTGCTGTACGCCTTCCAGAGCGAGCTGGTCCGCGCCGAGTGGAAGAAGCGCCTGGGGCACGCCATCAGCCGCCGCGAGTGGGCGGCTTTCGAGCGCCGCGGTCACGTGGCGCGCAAGGCGGGCTACGTGACCGCCGACAGCCATGCGGTGCAGGGCGTCCTCGATCTGTCGGCCCCTGTGACCCAGTCGGGCGGCGTCGCCGCAGCGCTCACTGTCCCCTACGTCAAGACGTCGCGGGCTCTGAAAGTGCCGGACACGGTCGGCCCGCTGGTCGAGGCGGCGCACGAGATCTCGAGCCACTTGGGTGGTGTCCGCCCGGCGGCGGACTAGTCGACTCGCCCCTCGCGCCTACCCGGCACCGCCAGTCCCAGATTGCCTCGATGCCTGCCGGCCGGTGATGCCTGCGGCTCGTGATGCTGACGCCGTTGATTTTATGGGTGAGCGCGATATCATCTATAAAACAACGGGCCGCCAGAGAACTTCTTAAAGAGGGCGAGGCGAGGGTGTCGGGTCTTTGCGTCTTCATTCCGAAAGGGACGAGAACATGACTCCAGTGTGGGGCGAACGATCCTTGGCGGGGCGCGCGTTGCTCGGTGCAATGGCAGCAGCGGGCCTCATGCTTTTGAGCTTCGCTGCGGTCGGGGTTGCGAACGCAGCTGACGCCGCAAGCGCCGCGGGGCCTGACCAGCTGCAGGAAGTGATCGTGACGGCTGAGAAGCGTGAGGAGAATATCGAGAAAGTGCCGATCAGTGTCTCGGTGCTGAGCCGTGACGAGATGATGCAGCGGAACATCACCGACATGGCTGACGTTGCCGCGGTGACCCCGGGCGTGGATTTCCAGAATCAAGGCTCAACCATCGCACTCTCGATCCGCGGCATCTCTTCGGGCATCTCCGGCTACTCCACGACTGGCATTTACCTCGATGACGTGCCGGTGCAGATCCGTCTGGACAACGGCATCGTGCCGGGAACGAACACGACGCCGCTGGTGTTCGACCTTGATCGTGTCGAGGTCCTCAAGGGTCCGCAGGGCACACTGTTCGGTGCCGGCGCTGAGGGCGGCACGATCCGCTTCATCCAGGCGCAGCCGAGTCTCACCCAATCCAGCGGCTACGCGCGCGCGGGGATCGGCACCACCGACAACGGTGGCCCGAGCTACGAGATGGGAGCCGCATTCGGCGGCCCGATCATCCAGGATGAGCTGGGATTTCGCGTCAGCGCCTGGCACGAACGCCAGGGCGGTTATATCGAGCACGACAGCGCCATTCCGGGAGGTGCGGAATATTCCGATTCCGGCTGGCGGGATGCCGACGTGCTGCGCGCTGCGCTGACCTTTGCACCGGTCTCGGCTCTCAAGATCACGCCGTCGATGTTCTTTCAGCACACCTACTGGAACGACGTGCCGACCTTCGATCCCGGCTCGGCCAACTTCCCGGACCCCATGATTCAGAACTGGAGCTCGCTCAACCCGACGCTCACCAACCTCGACTCAGGAAGGCTGGCGTTCCAAGGCCTGCTACTGCAGCCGAGCAGCGACTCGCTCTCCCTGCCGGCACTGAAGGTCACAGACGAGGTGCCGGGTGCCACGCTGACCTCCAGCACCTCCTACCTGCACCGCGCCTACACCGCACAGCAGGACTTCACGACCGTCATGCCGGCCATCATTGGCCTGCCCTGGCCGCTGAGCGCAAACGCCGCAGCGGACAGCTACACGCCGGCGACTCTCAACGTGTTCGCGCAGGAGTTGCGCGCGGCCTCGTCCAACCCCGATGCCCGCCTGCAGTGGACCTTGGGTGGCTTCTACACCAAGTCGCGCCAGGTCGGTTACCAATGGGTGGTGTCACCGTACTGGCCGACCCAGATTCAGCAGGCTTACGGACAGAGCATCGAGCAGGAGTTTGGCCAGCCACTGTTGCCGGGTAACCTGTCGGTGTACGAGAAGGAGCCGCTGAGCGATGAGCAGCTGGCCGGCTACGGCCAGGTCACCTGGGAAGTGGTCAAGCACTTTGCGCTCGTGGCCGGCGCGCGCGTCGCGCGCGAGACCGACAAGTACAGCATCTACATCAACGGGCCGCTGAATGGACCCAAGGCCACGCAATTCTCCGGCGAGCAGAAGGCGACGGTGGTCGATCCGAAGTACGGCATCAATGTGCAGCTCGATGACAACAACCTGCTGTACGTCAGCGCCACCAAGGGCGACCGCATCGGTGGTGTCAACCCGCCGTTCTACAACTTCCCGGCGTGCAACGCGGCGCTCGCAGCGCTCGGTTACGCGGACGGGGCGCCCGGCACCTACTCAGGTGACTCGCTGTGGAGCTACGAGGTCGGCGCCAAGGACCGCCTCCTGAACGGCCATCTGCAGACCGCGTTCAGCGCCTTCTACATCCGCTGGTCTGACATTCAGCAGATCGTGCAGGTGCCGGCCTGCACCGAAGGCTTCACCTCGAATCTCGGCAAGGCAACCAGCAAAGGGTTCGATCTGCAGATCGATGCGCTGATTGCACAGGGACTGAAGGTTGGCCTGAGCGTCGGCTATACGGACGCGCGCAATGCCACCACGATCTCCGTGGGCGGCAACAATGTCGTCGCCGACGGGCAGCAGATCAACAACTTCGCCTCACCCTGGATCGTTGTCCCGACAGTGGAATACAGCTTCCCGATCGCCACGGGTCGCGATGGCTACGTGCGTCTGGATGACACCTACCACAGCAGGAACCCGGGTCCCTACCAGCCGACCACCAATACCTCGAGTCCGACGTACAATCCCTACTTTCTGCCCAATCCCGGCTACAACCAGCTGAACATGCACGTCGGCATGACCTGGAGCGGCTGGGATGTTTCGCTATACGCGTTGAATGTCGGGAACAACCTGCCGATGCTCTACAACAACGCGCTCAACATCTTTACCTTCTACGGCGCGACCTTCACCCTGCAGCCGCGCACCATCGGCGTGACGGCGATGTATCACTGGTGAGCTATGTGGATGCGAACCCGCCCGCCTACCGGACATTTTTGGGTTCGGCGAGTGTTTACGCGTTCGTGCTCGTCGTCAGCCTGTTCTTCCTCTGGGGGGTTGCCAACAACCTGAACGATATTCTCATCAAGCAGTTCAAGAAAGCATTCGAACTGTCGGACTTCCGCGCGGGCCTGGTGCAGAGCGCCTTCTATCTGGGCTACTTCCTGCTCGCCATCCCCGCAAGCCTGGTGACTCGGTACTACGGCTACAAAGTGGCTCTGCTGGTGGGGCTGGGCCTCTATGCGGTCGGCGCCTTCGCTTTCTGCCCGGCAGCGGCGCTGCATGCGTACCCGCTTTTCCTGGCGGCGTTGTTTGTCATCGCTTCGGGCCTCGCCTTCCTCGAGACCGCGGCAAATCCACTGGTGACGGTGCTCGGGCCGGCGCAAGGCGCCACGCGGCGGCTGAACTTGGCGCAGTCCTTCAACCCCTTGGGATCGATCAGCGGCATCCTGATCGGCCGCTACTTCATCTTTTCGGGCGTCGAATTGAGTCCAGCGCAACTTGCCGGTATGGGCAGCAGCGCCCGTGCGGCCTACTACGCCTCGCAGTCCCTGGCGGTGCAGGGGCCCTATCTGGTGATCGGCGCCGTGGTGCTGCTGTGGGCACTGCTCATCGCTACGGTGCGGTTACCGGCGGTCGCGAGGCTCAGCGATACGCCGCCGGCGCGGGCAGGGACGCGGCAGCTGCTGCACAACACCAATTTCGTGTTGGCAGTATTGGCCCAGTTCTTTTATGTCGGCGCTCAGGTCGGGATCTGGAGTTATCTCATCCGCTATGCGCAACATTCGCTGCCGGGGCTTCCCGAGCGCCGCGCCGCCGATTTTCTGACGATCGCACTCGTGCTCTTCATGTGTGGCCGCTTCGCCGGAACCGCGCTCATGCGTTTCCTGTCCCCGGTCAGGCTGCTCGCGGGCTTCGCCCTGATCGCGCTCGCACTCGCCGCGGTGGCCATGCTTCTTCCCGGGCGCGTCGGCGTCGCTGCGCTGGTCGCCACCGGCTTCTTCATGTCCATCATGTTTCCGACCATCTTCGCGCTCGGGCTGCGCGGTCTCGATGACGAGGCCCGCAAGACAGCCTCCTCGTTCCTCGTGATGGCGATTGTCGGCGGCGCGACACTCACCCTCCTCATGGGCGCGATCTCGGATGCGGCCGGCATTCATAACGCCATGGTGGTGCCGCTGCTGTGCTTCGCGACGGTGCTGGCATTCGCCCGCTACACGCGCGGGCTGCACACAGCCGTATGAGGCCCGCATCATGCCGCGACTTTACTTCGCACTGGACTTGAAAGACGACGTGGCGCTCATCGCGGAATATGAGCGCTGGCATCGTCCCGAGTGCATCTGGCCCGAGGTGCTCGCCGCGCTCAGCGCGGCCGGCGTGACAGAGCTCGAGATTCTCCGCTGCGGCAACCGCTTGATGATGGTGATGGATGTGCCGCCGGGGTTCGTGACTGCTGATCCAGCCGCGGCCGCCACGGGGCGCCTGGCGCAATGGGAGGAGCTGATGTGGCGATTCCAGCAGGCGCTGCCGTTCGCAGAACCCGCTCAGAAGTGGGTGCCGATGCAGCGCATCTTTTCGCTGCTCGAGACCCGCAGGCGACAAAGTCCATGAGGTTCGGCGGAATCCGTTTGCTGATTCTCGCCGCCGCGCTGACGGCAGCCGCTGCGCTCGCAACGGCTGCGATGGCCGAGGCAGACAAGAGCACTCCACCGGCGTCCTACCACCCGAGCGCGGCCAACCAGGCGGCCCGCGACGGGTTCCAGGACGCAAGATTCGGCATGTTCATCCACTGGGGTATCTACAGCGTGCCGGCGCGCGGCGAGTGGGTGATGGAACACGAACATATCCCGGTCCGCGAGTACGAGAAGTTCGCTCCGCAGTTCAATCCGACCCAGTTCAGCGCCGCGGAGATCGTCGCGCTCGCCAAGCGCGCCGGGATGCGCTACATCACCATCACCAGCAAACACCATGACGGCTTCGCCATGTGGCCCACCCGGCAGAGCCACTGGGACATCCTCGATGCGAGTCCCTACCGGCAGGATCCGCTGAAGGCGCTCGCCAGCGAAGCGCAGCGGCAGGGCATCAAGCTCTTCTTTTATTACTCGATGCTCGACTGGCACAACACCGACTACTGGCCGCGCGGTCGCACCGGGCATTTCACCGGGCGCCGCGAAGCGGGCGACTTTAACCACTATCTCGACTACATGAACGCCCAGCTCGCGGAGCTCCTGGGTGGCGGTTACGGCGCCATCGGTGGAATCTGGTTCGACGGCATGTGGGACAAGCCCGACGCCAACTGGAATCTCGAGCGCACCTACGGGCTCATCCACCGCCTGCAGCCCGCCGCGCTTATCGGCAACAACCATCACCGCAGCCCATTTGCCGGTGAGGATTTCCAGATGTTCGAGCAGGACCTGCCGGGCGAGAACTCGGCTGGATTCAACCAAGCCGGCGTCTCGAACCTGCCGCTCGAGACCTGTGAGACGATCAACCACTCCTGGGGCTACACCCGCGACGACAAGAGCTTCAAGAGCGTCGCACAGCTGATTCACCTCCTGGTACGGGCGGCCGGTGCGAATGCCAACTTCCTGCTGAATATCGGGCCGACCGCCGAAGGCAAGGTGCAGCCGGAGTTCGTCGAGCGGCTCCAGGCCATGGGAGCATGGCTGGGCACGCATGGCGATACGATCTACGGCACCCGCGCCGGGCCCGTCTCGCCGCGCAGCTGGGGCGTCTCCACGGCCAAGGGCAATCGAATCTATCTGCACATCCTCTCCTGGCAGGAGCCGTATCTCGTACTGCCGCCCATCAGCGGCATCAAGGCCGCATGGGACTTCGACAGTCATCAAAAGGTGGAGCTCAGCGAGTTTCGCGGGCAGACCCTGCTCGCCGTGCCGCCCGCCACGGCTGGCAGCATGGACCGCATCGTCGTGCTCGAGCAGTAGCGGGACGCCCATGCTGGCAGCACACCACATTGGGCGCGGCGTGCAGGTCTCGGCGCTCGGTTTTGGTGGCGCCCCGATCGGTAATCTCTATCAGATGGTGAGCGAGGCACAGGCGCAGGCGGCCCTGGAAACGGCGCTCGCCGAGGGCATCAGATACTTCGATACCGCTCCCTTCTACGGATATGGCCTGAGCGAGGAGCGCATGGGCCGCGCGCTCGAGGGCCGTGCCCGCGAAAGCTATGTGCTCTCGACCAAGGTGGGACGGCTGGTGAGCCGCGACCCACTTGCCACACGCACGCCGGGGGAGCCATTCGCGGTCGCGGGCACGCGTGCGGTCTTCGACTACAGTCGCGACGGCGTGCAGCGCTCGTTTGAAGCGAGCATCAAGCGCCTGCGCGTGAACCGCATCGACATCCTCTTCCTCCACGACATTGGCAGACTCACCCACGGCGCACGCCACGCCGAGGTATTGCGGCTGGCGCTCGATGAGGCACTGCCCGCCATGGCCCGCCTGCGCGAGGCGGGGGCGGTGAGTGCCATCGGCATCGGCGTCAACGAACAGGAGGTCGTCCTCGAAGTGCTCACGCGCTTCCCGCTCGACTGCGTCATGCTTGCCGGGCGCTACACGCTTCTCGAACAGGAGAACTCTGTTGAGTTCATGGCGTACGCACACACACACGGCGTGAAGGTGCTGGTCGCCGGCGCCTACAACTCGGGGCTCATAGGTCCCGCGAGCGCCCCGGGAGCCACGTACAACTACGCGCCGGTGGATACTGCGACCCTGGAGCGCGCCCGCAGCCTCTACGCCGAGTGCGCGCGCGAGGGCGTGGACGTCGGTGCTGCGGCGCTGCAGTTTCCGCTGGCGCACCCTGCGGTCGCCGGCGTGATCGCGGGACTGCGCAGCCGTGATGAGGTCATGAGCGCCGTGACCCGCATGCGCACGCCGCTCCCCGCCGCGCTGTGGCAGGGCCTCGAGCGCTCGGGCCTGCTGCCGCACGATGCGCACGTGCCCGCCGCGGTCCCATGATCATCGACGCGCATCAGCACTTCTGGCAGCTCGCGCGCGGCGACTATGGATGGCTGACGCCGCAGGCGGGCAATCTTTATCGCGACTATCTTCCGCAGGATCTTGCGCCGCTGCTCAAGGAGTTTGCGGTGAGCGCGACCGTGCTGGTGCAAGCGGCGCCTTCCGAAGCCGAAACGCTCTTTCTACTGGGGCTCGCTCGCGAGCACGGCTTCATCGCGGGGGTCGTCGGCTGGGTCGATTTTGAGGCGACGGACGCGGCTGAGAACATCGCTGCACTCGCAACCGCCGCGGCCGGCAAACTCAAGGGGCTGCGGCCGATGATCCAAGACATCGCCGACCCGCGCTGGGTCCTGCGGCCTTCGCTTGATGCCGCTTTCGAGGCCATGGTGGCTCACGGACTGGTATTCGATGCCCTGGTTCGGCCGGTGCATCTGGCGCCTCTGCGCGAGCGGCTGCTGCGACACCCGCGCTTGCGCGCCGTGCTCGATCACGCCGGCAAGCCCGACATCGCCGGCGGTGCGATCGAGCCGTGGGCAGCGGCGCTCGAGCGCCTCGCCGAAGACACGGCGATCTGCTGCAAGCTCTCCGGGCTCTTCACGCAAGCCGGTTCGCGGCGCAGCGTCGCGGATCTGACGCCCTGGGTTGCGCAGTTATTCAGGTGCTTTGGCGCCGAGCGCATGCTCTGGGGCAGCGATTGGCCGGTGGTGAACACCGCCGCTAGTTATGGCGAGTGGCTCGGACACGCGCAGGAGTTGATCGAGCGCAGCGCCCCCGGTCGGACAGTGCAAGTGCTCTCAGGGACCGCCCGCTCTCTATATCGTCTTCACTGACCGCAAAAGCCCATGACACAACTCCTGCGCCTTGCGAACAAACGTTGCCTGGTGACTGCCGCGGGCGCTGGCATCGGACGTGCCACGGCTATCGCCTTTGTACGCGCTGGGGCACAGGTGCTGGCCGCCGACATTGATGCCGCGGCGCTGCGCTCGCTCGCCCAGGAGGAGCGCGCCATCCGCACGCTGGTCGCGGATGTGACCGATGTGACACAGATTGCAGCGCTCGCCGCGGCGGAGCCATCGGCGGACGTGCTCTTCAACTGCGCAGGCTACGTGCACGCCGGGACCCTGCTCGAGACCACGCCTGAGGACTGGCGGCGCTCCTTCACGCTCAATGTCGATGCGATGTTCCATCTGTGCCGGGCCGTCATGCCGGGGATGCTGGCCCGGGGACGCGGCAGCATCATCAACATGGCCTCGGTCGCTTCCAGCATCAAGGGCGTGCCGAACCGCTGCGCCTACGGCACCACCAAGGCCGCCGTCATTGGGCTTACGCGCTCCATTGCGTCCGACTACGTGGCCCGCGGCATACGCTGCAACGCCATCTGCCCTGGCACCGTGCGTACGCCTTCGCTGGCCAGCCGCGTTGCGGCATCCGCAGGTGACCCCGAGGCGGTGTGGCAGAGCTTTATCGCGCGCCAGCCCATGGGGCGCCTGGGCGAGGCCGAAGAGATCGCGGCGCTCGCGGTGTATCTGGCCTCCGATGAGTCCGCGTTCGTGACCGGTACGACGCAGATCATCGATGGCGGTTGGTCGAACTCGTGAGGAGACGCGCGCGATGAAGCTCATGCGTGTGGGTGCGCCAGGACGGGAGCGTCCGGCGCTGCTGGCCTCCGACGGAGGGCTGCGAGATCTGGCGGGCATCGTGCCGGATATCGCAGGAGAGGTGCTCACCTCCCGAGGGCTTGAGGCGCTGCGCGCCATAGACCCGGCAG
>Ga0210398_10002286_pt1 | contig 18837 bp, 19 predicted proteins | sample IncBWC4OmetaG_FD_161047 | JGI IMG/M metagenome (GOLD analysis project Ga0210398, IMG submission 161047) | Forest soil microbial communities from Barre Woods Harvard Forest LTER site, Petersham, Massachusetts, United States - Inc-BW-C-4-O | ecosystem: Environmental > Terrestrial > Soil >... | reverse complement strand
TCTTGGCCGCGACGTCCGGGCGAAGCAAATAGTTGATGAACAGGTGCGCGTTGGTGGCATGTGGAGCGTCGGCCGGAATCGCCAGTACGTCGACGAACATGAGTGATCCTTCCTTGGGGAGCGAATAACCAATAACTACGTCCTTGTGCGCTTCTTGTGCGCGTTTCCGAGCTTGCGCCAGATCGCCTGACCAGCCCAATGCGAGACAGATGTCGCCATTCGCCAGATCGGCATAGTATTGCGCGGAATCGACGTAACGTAGAAACCGACGTATTTGTTGCAGTACGTCTGCGGCCGACTTTAGGTCCGCGAGGGACTCGCTGTTGGGATCCTTGCCGAGGTACGCGAAAACCGAACTGACGACGTCTTCGGGTGAGTCCAGGACGGATATCCCGCAGTCCTGAAAGTTGACGGCAACTTTGGGGTCGAATATCAGGCGCCAGCTATTGATTGGGGCGTTGGCGAGCCGCGCGTTTATTTTGGTCACATCGAAGCCGAGCCCGACCGACACAAGCCACATATAGTCGACCCCGTATAGATTGCCAGGATCGAAGATTTCAGTTGCCTTGACTGCGCCAGGATCGAGGTTTTCTAGATTTGGTAGCAACGCCTTATCGAGTTTCTGGTAGACCTTGGCCTTGATTTCCTTCTCAAAAAAAGACCCGCCCGGTACCACGACGTCGTAATGCGTGTGACCGGCGAGAAGCTTGGCTTCCATGATCTCGTTGCTGTCGTAGACATCGTAATGAACCTTGATGCCAAACTCCTTTTCAAAGTCCAAGATCACGGAAGGTTCAATGAAGGCATTCCAGTTGTAGACATTGAGCGTTTTATCGGAGGACGATACATTTGGGCCTTGCGACGGCGCATTTGCTTCGCGGGAACAGGCGGCGACTGCCAGTCCGATGGATAGGCACAAAAATATCGCTCGCGGATAATGCATCAGAAGCCTCCTGGCGTGCGAGTTCAGAATTGTACGCCGCGGACGCGCAAGGCGAAGCCGGATGTATTTGGGCGCGAACAAGTTAACACTCGGCAAGGCATTGCGGCTGATGCTCGTCCGTTGGGGTCGATTCCTAAGAATCGCTGGCGTGATTTCCGATGGGCCGGGTATGCTCTTGAAACGGATGAACAAATTCTTAACCGTGTTGGCACTGTATCTCGCTTGCGCGTCGATGAGTGCTATAGCGGCGGTGTACGAGCTGCCGGCAGATGGTTCGGCCGTGGTCGGGACTGATAGCAGAATTAGTCTCGGCGATCAGGAAAAGCTGTTTGATGTTGCGCGCCGGTTCGGTCTCGGGTATCCGGAGATCCTGCGCGCCAATCTCGGCGGGGACATTTGGGCACCTGGCGGAACCCAAGAAATCCTGCTGCCGATCCGTCGCATCCTTCCGCCAACGCCATACGAAGGCATCGTGATCAATTTGCCGGAGCATCGTCTGTATTACTACCCGACGCCAAAGGCCGGAGAGAAGCGGGTCGTGATCACGTACCCGGTGAGCATCGGACGAATGGATTGGCATTCGCCGCTTGGGGTGACGCGGATCATCGCAAAGGAGCGGCATCCTAATTGGTATCCGACGGAGTCAGTCCGCGCGGAGCACGCCGCGCGCGGTGACCCGCTACCCAAAGTGGTTCCACCGGGGCCTAAGAACCCACTGGGTGAGTACAAGATGCGTCTCGCGGTCGGCGATGGCACATACGAGATTCATGGTACCAACAACCCCGTGGCCGTGGGACTGGCCGTTACCCATGGGTGCATTCGCATGTACCCGGAAGATGTGGCCGCGCTGTTTGCTTCGGTTCCGGTCGGCACCAAGGTGTGGCTGATCAATGAGCCGGTGAAAATCGCCTATGTAGACGGCAAACTGCTGATTGAGGTGCATCCGCCTGTAGACCGCGAGTGCCAGGTAGCTCAAGTTGATCCGGAAGTGATGTCGCGGAAGCTACGCGCCGCGTTGGGACAAGACACTGGGGCGATTCACTGGGAGTTTGCGCGCAAGGCGCTCGAGACTGCGACGGGTGTGCCCACGGTTGTTGGCTTGAGAGCGCACCTAGAGCAGGCTTCTGTATCCAATGCGCCGTGAATGAGTGCCGCGTCGGGATCGACAATGCAGACAGATCTCCCGACGGGTCGATTGGCAGCCACTGCGCGAGTCGCCAATTTTTCGGTCGCTCACGAGGCCTTCATTATCGGGCTCAGCTGCAATAAACAATTGCGAAGGCAACGGTCACCGCGCGGTCTCCATTCAAAGGAAGTCGGGTAGCCAACGCGCAGGGCCCCCCTGTGATCAGGACTTTGCATAATCGCGCAGGAATTGAAGGAGCAATTCGCTCACCCGTTCCGGCTGCTCCTGCTGCACCCAATGTCCGGCGCCATCGACAAGGTGGAATCCGATCATCTGCGTGCAGGCGCTATTGCGCATCTTGTCGACGGCACCCGGTGTTTGATAGACGCCCCAATCGCTTTTCCCTGCGATGTACTGCGAGGGCACATCGATGGTGCGACCCGAAAAGGTGAGCATCTCAGCGAGACTTTTGGGATCGGATCCCCGCCGCACGCGGTAGCCCTGCAGCGCGCCGGTGAAGCCGGTCCTGCCGAATTCGGTCGCGTACACATCGACCTCGCCCTCGGTCAGCCATTTGCATTTCGCGATGTAGTCCGCCGGCGGCACGAATGGCGCTACGGTCTGCGCCATACCCTTGTCCTTCTCCATCACGTAATAGGTCGGCAGCTGCGCCAGTTCCTCGGCCGTGCGCGCCTTCAGGGGATGGGGATTGTTCCCTTTGTAGTCGGCGCTCTTGTAGAAGTAATAGGCGCGGAAGAAGGCATGCAGGCCTTGCGGCGCATGGAGCATGTCGTCGTTGGCGCCGCGCGCACGCAGATAGTTCTGATAATACTTCCGGGGTGGGTTGAGCTTGGCGAGCTCGGCATCCAGCTCGTCGTCCGTGAGTGCCGGGCGCAGCAGCGGCGCGCCGTTCGCGGTGCCGAAGGGCAACGAGGGCGCGCCTTCAAATGGCGAGCTCATGATCGTGATCGATCGGAAGATATCGGGCCGGATCAGCGCGGACCACGCGGCGACCGGCGCCCCAGCGTCGTGTCCGACCACCATCGCGACCGAGCGGTGGCCGAGCGCGTAGACGAGCCCGATGGCGTCCCGTGTCATGTTGAGAATGCGAAACGGGTCCGGATCGGCATCGTAGGAATCATCCCAACCGATGGTGCGACCGTAGCCGCGCTGATCGGGGGCGATCACGTGATAGCCCGCGGCCGCCAGAGACGGCATCACCTTGCGCCAGCTATAGGCGAGTTCCGGGAAGCCGTGCAGAAGCAAGATTGCCGGTCGGCCCGGAGTTTCGTAACCGGCCTCCAGAATATGCACGGTCATGCCGTTCACGTTTGCGATTTGGCGTGAGCGGATGCCGGCGGGGATCGTACCGTTAGCGTAAGCGGGAAGCGTCGACAAATCGGTGTGCACGATGTCGTCACACACCGGCGTGCTCTGCGCAATCGCCCATCTGCCGAGCCCCGCCGCCGCGGCAGTTGCCAAGAAAGTACGCCGCGAGAGCTTGGCGATCGTCTCGATACTTGCCTTATCGTCCATGGCACACTCCCGCGGTCGATGAGGTGCCATCATAATCGCTATACCCTATGAAGGGTGCGGCGGCCGGCTGTCCGGCGGCGCTTTCCGGCATTCAATGCGGGTTAATGCGGGTTGTTCCCGCGATGTGTGCCGGTCTAAGTCGTCATGGCCGAGACAGTCCGCCCGAATCGCACGAGCATTCGAATGCACCCGCGGTCGCGCGGGGGTTCATTCGCCGACGACCTCGCGAATTACTCGCAGGAAATTCGCTCCCATAATCTTGTGAATGTCCGGCTCTGAATATCCACGCGATCGAAGCGCTTTCCAGAGTGCAGGCATCTTCGAGATGTCCTCGAGTCCGTGGGGCACGCTGGGTATGCCGTCGAAATCGGCACCGATGCCGACATGGTCAATGCCAGCCACTTTGACGGCGTGCTCAATGCATGCGACGACGTCGTTAATGGAGGCGTGACCGACTGCCGGATTAGCTTCACCGCTATCCACACGCTGTTTTGCGGCGTACGCATCGAGCACGGGACCTGCGAGGTTGGTATCCACCGCATTGACGGCGCTGATCAGTTTGCGGGCGCCATCTGCATCTTGTTCGTTGACGTAGGCTGCGTAGAAATTAATGCCAACGACGCCGCCGTTTTTCGCCAGGGTCCGCAACATGTTGTCGTCCATATTCCGCGGGAAATCGACCAGCGCCCGGCAGGAGGAATGCGAGGCAATCACGGGTTTTTTGGACACCGCGAGGGCGTCATAAAAGGTCTTGTCGGAAACGTGGGATACATCGACGATCATGCCGATTCTGTTCATTTCACGCACCACGTCTCGTCCAAACTCCGTTAGGCCATTGTGTAGCGGGGCCGAGGTGGCGGAATCGGCCCAATGATTGCCTTTGAAGTGGGTCAGAGTCATCGATAGAAACCCCAGTCGCCGAAAGGTGCGCAGCACTGCCAGGTCATCGCCGATCTGGTGTCCGCCCTCAATAGTGAGCACAGCAGCAATCTTCATATTCGCGACAATCTTTTCGATTTGCCGGGCACTGGTCGCCAATTCAATGTCATTGGGATATTGGTCGAATACCCGTTGCATGGCATCGCGATAATCCAACGTGCGTCGCACGGCTTCCGCCTCTGGGTAGAAAACCGGGACGTTTGCCGCAAAAAACGGCACGGTGACGCCACCCTCGCGCAACCGCGGCAGATCAATGCCGCCTTGGGATGACCGGCGTCCGAAATCCGCGCCTTCCAAGATCAAGTTTTGCACCGTGTCGTTGTGTGCGTCGACGACGATGAGCGGGGTTGTGTCTGCGAAGGAGCGCAGCGCAAAACCCACGATACTTAAGATGATCAGTATTGGAATTGTTCTGCGTATCATAGGAGTTATCCCCTTTTAGAGAGCCTGTTTTGTCGTTCTGATTCTCAAAGCTCGTCGATTTGGCATCCCTGCCAGCTGTAATCCAGACCACGTGCTGATCTGCTCTTAAGGCTTCTTTCGGGCTCTTCGGCTTTGGAGAATGTACGCGCAAACGCTCTGCGGGGCAAAGAAACGCCCGTGACTCGAGACCGGTAGCGGACTAACCTGATTGATTGCAATCGTCCTGCCTGTATCGCCCGCGCCTCATTTGCCCGCCGCAATAGACTCCTCTATTTGGTTCACGGCAAAAGAGATCTTGGCATCGGTGAACAGCTTTCCGAGCGCGAGGGTTGCCTTGGTCTGATCGCCGTCGACTCCGCTGCCATCGCCTTCGCGCCCATTGACCAGTTTGTTGGAGTGGACCCACTTGGATGACTTGCCGTTGACCATCTTGTCAATGTAAGTGAGCTCCGAAGTGTCATCAGTGCCGGCGTGTCGATCTTCGGGAATTCCCAGCTTCTGTAGGCGCTCCCGCATGACATCCTTCTCTTTGAAGTAAAGGTCGGGAATGTAGTACACATGGATGCCCTTCGGACCCCATTCTGCGTTCATAGCTTTGGCGACTTGATTGAGTTGCGATTGGGCTTTACCGCCGTGATCGCACATCAACACGACGCTTTTAAAGCCGGCTGAAATGGCGCTTAGAGCTACGTCATGCGCCACGGCACCGAAGGCCTCTTCTGACAGGTTAACGCTGCCCGCATACCGCATGTGACCCGTCTTTTTCGCCGGATCAATCGTGCCTGGGCTCGCGACCCCCCAATCTCCCGTCGGTGCAAAAGGCAGGGTGGGATAGACGAGTGCATTGCCTAGCTGGGCAGCGATCTTCTGACTCAAGTAGTGAGCGATGAACACGTGTTTGCCCAGCGCTACTCCGGGCCCATTCTGTTCGGTGCTTGCCGCGTAATAGATCGCGGTGGTCTTTCCCGCGGCAATTGCGTCACGCACTTCCGTCCAAGTCATGTCCTCGATCAGCAGCGAGTTCCTGGGCGCTGCCAGTGCCGGACTTACGAGAGTGATAAAAGCAACCGAAACGACGAACGACTTCATCGGCGTGGCCCTCCTTTTGTGTCCGCGCACTACTTTAGCATCGCAGCGACGCGCTCGGAGGATCGCCTCTGTTTGGGGACGTTGTCGATCGAGCAGCGCTCTCCGATCCGTCGCGAGCGTCAGCTTTCAAGAAACCTGTTCGGTTTTGAATCACACAGGTATAGAGTCCACGGGTCACGGGCGCGGATCGGATATCAGTTCATCGGGCAATTCAGACTACAACAACGGAATGACTGGGGGAAAAATGAAGTCATGGATACGATTGGCTGCCGTTTTGCTGGGAATGTCAGCCTTAAGCGCTTACTCGGCGTTCGGACAAAATCTTTCCATCGCGGCGCCCGAGTCGGTTGGAATGTCTTCCGCCAGGCTCGATAACATCAAGAAAACTCTGCAGGCGGAAGTCGACCAGGGGCATATCCCCGGCGCTGTGGTCATGATCAATCGAAGAGGCAAGCTGGTCTATTCCGAAGCCATCGGCTATCAAAACAAGGACGCTAAGCTGCCGATGAGGAAGGATGCTTTATTCCGCATCTATTCGATGACCAAGCCCCTGGCCGCGGTGGCGGCCATGATTCTGGAGGAGGAGGGCAAAATTGTCCTGGCGGATCCGGTCAGCAAGTACTTGCCGGAGTTCGCGAAAATGCAGGTCTGCAATGCCAGCCAGAATACGGACGGCAAAACCATTTGTGCTCTGCTGCCCGCCGAGAAACCCATCACCGTCCAGGATTTGCTGCGCCATACCTCCGGAATTGGCTATGGCGAGACCACCAAGAATTCTGTGATCAGAGCCGCTTATATCGAGGCTGGCGTTTACGTTGAGGGCGGCACGGACTATGACCAGCGTCGCGTACTGCCAAAGGACGAAGTAACAGGCCTCTCCAAGGCACCCTTGTCGTCGCAGCCCGGCACAAACTGGGAATACGGCATGTCCATGGACTTGATGGGCCGGATCATTGAAGCGGTCTCTGGCCAGAGTCTGTCCCAGTTCATGAACGAGCGGATTTTCCAGCCCCTGCAAATGACGGACACCGCGTTTTATGTGGCGCCCAACAAGCAGGCGCGGTTGGCCGAGCCGTTTAAGACCGATCCCTTTACGAACAATCCGATCAAATTGATCGAAATCACCAAAGCTCCGAACAATGACGGCGCGGGCAGCGGCGCGGTGTCCACGGCGGCGGACTACATGAATTTTGCATCGATGTTATTGAATGGCGGAGCGCTGAACGGCAAGCGGATTCTCTCGCCCATGACCATCGCTCTGATGACTTCGGATCAATTGGGAAGCCGCACTACCGTTCCCCTGTCGCCCGGTCAATTAATGCTGGGCGTTGATGGCTACACCTTCAGACTCGGCTTCATGGTGCGTCAAGGCCAGGGCTTGGCCTCGGTGCAGGGATCGCCCGGTGAGTTTCTGGGTGGACCCCAAAGAACAGCTGGCCGCGGTTTTGATGAGCCAAGTCCCCGGACCCATTCGCCCGCATTACCGCCGGCTGATTAAAGAGATGGTGTCGGCGGCGGTCGTCAATTAGTACTGCCGATAGGCTTAAGCGACGCGCGGTTAGTTGCTGCGACCCTTAGACTGATTGTTGGGCCATTTTAGCTGCCGAGCCAGAGGAGCAACACGGATGCAGCCACTATTGCTGCGCCCAGCGCCATGCTTTTCCAACTCGCTGTCGCGCTCAACAGAAGAGCGACACGCCCGCAACGACCAGTATCTTTTTCGGTAAGGGCTTGCGACGCCAATCATCCGTTTGGAGGTGGCGTCCCCTTAAGAACGCCTGAACCGAGCCTAAGCGCTTTGCCCGCGCCAGCTCGAATGCGGATGTGTGCGCTGGAAAGCCAGAATTTGTACAATGAAGTGTGCCTCCCGGTGAGCGCTTACGCGCTTCACTCAACTGTTCTATTATCGTGGGCGATTCGTGCGATTCTGCATTCCTTAAGGCGGACTGGAGGCAATTCATGGAGAAGAATTACGCCAAACTCACGCTCGTCGCACTCGCCCTGGGAGTTTCGATCTGGGGCGTCGACAATAGCGCCATTGCACAGACCGATGACCGGCTCGACCCGAATCTCCCAGGGCCGCTCTCTCCGCCCGGGCTTAAGATCCGGTGGAGTCAACCTGTTGCCGGTTATTTTGATGTGGTTTTAGCGGATCCCGCTGGTCCAAAATCGAGTCATAACCCCCAATATCTCGGTTGGAATGATCAGGGATCGTGGTTCCGAAGCTATGATGACCATCAGGTTTATCTGTGGAATCTCAAAAAAAACAGCCTGACGAAGATAGGCCTGGAAGTGCCGCCGGATGCACTCGCCTCTCTTAAGAACAATCGTTACGCAGCGGCGAAGAACACCGCCCCACCACTCCCCAAACCCAAAGGCCCTGAACCGCAGACACCCGATACCAGCCGTCAGGCGGCTCTTTTTGGTAACAATGGCAAAGATCTCTCAGCGCTGCTCAACGCTCAGCCGGGGCATGCGCCCCCTGGCGGCGCCGATATTGGTTCAGTCTCCGGAACCCATGCCTCTGTTGCTGCCGGGGTTCTCACCTTCACCATGAGTGATGGTTCTAAATCGAAAACTTACAACGTGTTGCGTCCCGCTGTCGGAGGAAATCCGAATCCTACCGCCGGCATTGCCGGTACCTGGCTGGACAAGGACGACAAGCTGTTGTTCACCATACAGCCTGACAAGTCGGTAGCGGGGAAAGTTGTGCCTGACGCGCTGTTCGACATGCTTTTGCAGAATTCGCAGCAGAGGTAGTGAAGGATCAAGTGACGCGCTCGCGGCGATTCCCGGCAGTTCTTGGACCGGTGTTAGCAGGCGGTGATCCAGCAATCTGCCGGCGAAGTACCGTGGGGGGATCTCAGATTGGTGAGGCCGAATGCCTTTCGACGAGATAAGTAATCTCGTCGAACCGGCCCAACCCCGGCACACGGCTGGGCTGGCTAGCCAGCGATGGCGTATTGAACGTGATGTAAGTCGCAGTGATTCGGCGGCCTGGGCGCTGGGTGATTCGAAGTCCTAAGAAAGTGTGCAGTTGTCGGCTGTGTTACTGCGTTACAGGGCATTTAATGCACGGCAATGCCGATATTTCCGCGATTTTCCGGTTTAGCTGTCATGCGTGCAGCGCATGGACGATAGGCCTCGATATTGGTATGCCGCGCCACTTTATCGCTGGGGCTGGAGAATGCCGCAGACCTGGGAGGGGTGGCTGGTAGACGCGATCTGGTTCATCTCGTTCGTTTCCATAAGCCCCTACGTGCAAGAGCGGCAACATCCGTTTAAGAGCCTTGGGCTTGTTTTTGGCTTGCTCGTCTTCTTTCTCGCAATTAATCGTTGGAAGGGGGAGCCGCGTCGCTGAGATTGAAGATCCGCTCGGCGAAGTTTTTATGAGCGATTCTCGAAATTCCGGAAAGAAGATTATCTTTGCAGTTGGCAAGGTGGCCCTCGTAATAGTGGTTGTACTTGGGGCCATTGTCGCTCCCATTTCCTACTTGAACTGGTCTGCGGAAAGAAATGCGAGGAAGTTCTGCGATGCAATTGAGATCGGCTCGGATATTTCTGTCGCAACTCAAAAAGTGAAAGATAAGCACCTCTATTACGGCGACTCCCATGAGTACACGTTCTATTTTTGGGGTATGGTTTTCGATAAGGCCGTGTGTGAAGTGTCGGTAGATTCAAATCGCAAAGTCACAGCGAAGCACTCGGAAATGGAGTACGACTAGGCGATGGATATGTCTGCTCATGTCGCTGCCGTATTAGGTTATTTCCCATTCATCGTGGCGATCCCCGCTGGCGTCGCAGTCGTTTGTAATCACATCGAAGCCGCCAAGCGGCATCCGATAGTTGTCTATACGGCGTGCGGCCTGCTGTCACTGTGCATTGCTTTTCTGTTATCGAGATTACCAGGCACGACGTATAAAGGGGTTAATCTTGGTGTAGCCGGTGTACTCGCGTCACTGTGCTTTGTTGTCGCATATCTGCGGGCGACCGATATACTGACCAAGAAAGCTGCGGCACGCCTGTGGCGCGAGTTATTTCTCGTATCGTTCGCCGCCTTTAACCTCTACTTCGCGTGGACCGACTGGAAGGGTTGGGGCTATATCGTCCTGGCGGTGTTGTGCGCGGCGTCTGCAGTGCTTCTATGGCGTTCCTCACCTCTGGCTAGGTACCCGCTCTACGCGGCGACATTTTTTCTGGCGGGAAACGCTCTGGTCTTCGGCATATATAACTATATTCATCAGCCCGCATTTCGCCAAAGCCCGATCCAGTTCCAAATCGTCAGTTGGCTGATACCGGGAATCCCATCCGTGTTGCTCCTAAGCTGTTGCTTATATGCGCGACGGGTTGCTCGAGAGGTGGGAAGAATGGGCAGTTAGCAAGGGAATCCTAAAAAGCGTGGAAATAATGGCGAAACTTAGTTTGGCATGCCTTGTTGTCATCTCAGCGATGCCGACGGCATCGGCTTCCGCCGGCACGCCCATTTACCGCTGTATTGTGAATGGTCAGACGGTTCTGACGGACAAGCCATGTGATGGCGCTGTCACGGCACCGGCGTCTGGAGTTGCCGGACCACCCGCGAGCGGACCGGTGAGCGGCCAACCATCCGGCGCCCAAACAATCGTGGGTGACTGGCGCGGTCAGACACAATTTCAGGGCGCGGAAAACACTCAGGTGATCGAGGCGGCGCACTCCGTTGTGCCGCTGGTGCTGACGTTCAGTGCCGATGGCAAGGTCTCAGGGTCAAACGCCGATAATGGCTGCGCACTTCTCGGCCTTTGGGCCCCCGGCGTGACGCCGCGGTTGTTTAACTTGGACATCACCCTCAAGGGCTGCCGCTTTGCGGGCCTTAATCGCCGCTACGCCGGGACCCTGATGGCCACGTTTGCGGACAATTCGGCGCAATTCTCGCTCGCGGCGTACGCACTGCCGACTCCGGGGCAGCCAGTTAGGAGATATGACGTGGGGGCGACGTTGCGGCGGTGAACTTTGGTTCTGTACCATTGAATTGAATAGCTAGCACACATGATGCGACCAGCTGACATCGTTCGAGAGCAACAACGGAACTGGGCTTTGCGGCGCGGTGTCAGACTCGATGGCGCTGGCTATACACTGGACGTTTCGGATAACCTGCTGGCCCCGCTGTCCGCGGCCGTGCGAAAAGAGTATGAAGAGGCCGACGGAGGCGAATTGGGACGGCCGGGTGAGCGCGGCAAGATGCAGGCGCTTCATTCGTCGTCAGCCCTTACCTGCAACGTGTTTGCCCACTGGCGCTCCGGCGACGCCACGCCCTTAGCGACGGCCCTGAGAATTTCCGGCCCTTTAACAATACATTTTGAGCGGAAATTTCCGACCGGGCTTCGCGGCAACCCGCCTAACCTAGACGTTGAGGTCTGTTCGGAAGCGGGCCCGATGGTTGCTATTGAATGTAAGTTCCTTGAGCCCTACGGAAATCACACCACTGGGTTTAAACAAAAGTACTTCGATGCCGAGCCGGGTCTTTGGCTGCGTGCTGGCTATCCACGTGCTCAAGTGCTTGCCGAATCGTTGCAATCGAAGAATCAGTCCTTTAAATGGTTACATCCAGAGCAATTGCTAAAGCATGTCCTCGGCCTGGCCCGTTCTGGTTCCAAGTGGCGCTTGGTCTACCTTTGGTACGACGTTCAGGGATCCGCGGGGCTCGAACACGGAGCGGAAGTCGAACGGTTCGCACAAGCAGTGCGTGAAGATGGGATCGATTTTGTTCCAATGACGTATCAGAGACTTTTTCAGGCCTTGAGCAAACATGCTGGCAATAACGACCTGCAATATATTGACTATTTGAGGGATCGGTATTTCGCGGTTGTGGCTTAAGCGGCGTGAACACTAGATTTTCCCTTGCGAGCGCGCCATTCCTTGTATCCGCCGGCATTTATGGCGGCGGTGGATTCTTCGAGGTTGAAGCAGGTCCGGGGAGAATGGAGGGTTTCGAGGCCTCTTTCAAATCCGGAGCGTCGGGCGACTTCCGATTTGGCCCACTCACTGGCAAGGGCAGCGTCATGAGCGGGTTGTATGTACGGCCCCGTGTCTGGACGTTACGGGAGCCACCTAGAGCCTATTCGTCTTCGAAGTCTACGGCTTCCTCCTCACCGGTTTCTTGTTCGCCAGACTGCGACATCAGTTTTGGCGAAATGCGGCCGTCGAAGCCGAAGAGTCGCAGCAGCCATTTATTGAGGGAATCCTCGTCCCCACGTAGTGGCTAGCGGGCTCGGGTAGCTGATCGATATTCCGGGTGGTTTATGAAAGCAAGCCTTAGGGAATTGGAGCATCCTCCGCTCGGCCCCGGTTATTCGGCATTTCATGCCTCACCCACTTGCGTTGCTCAGGGCCGCCCTATGGGCGTTGTCTCGGCGCGGCGCGCCTCGGCTGGCCAGTCCGAAGTAGGACATGTTGAAGTCCTTTGCCAAGTCCGAAATGGGTTTGGACCAGACGAGGTCATAGAGAGATTGGCGGGTGAGGCTTAGGGGGTTTTGGGGCATGGTTCACGTCCAAATTGAAGGTAATCGGACGTACAATGCCAGGCGCGCGACACATGAAACAGGGAGGTTAAACGTTATGGCTGACATTGCGATCTTACCGCCTCCGCGTATAGCGCAAACGTTGATACTCTCCTTGGTGTGCTCAATGGCGCTTCTGGAAGCTTGCTCGCGCGTTGACACTCGGTATTTCGACACCATGTCGATAAAGTCGACGTTAGAGCAGGCGAAAGGCGCAATCGCCGCATGTGATAGCAAGAGGGTCACAGAGCTGATCTCACCGTCAGATAGGTCCAGCATGAACAAAGACGCGGTCTTAAAAAGTACCGAACAGTTCCAGAAAGCATGTCAAGCCAATGGTCCGGACATGCAGGAAGCCAAAGTGAAGATCGTGATGGCCCAAGGAATGACCCCAAAGTATGGAGCAGATGGAGTATCCGCCGAATTCGATCTCACGGAACTTGGCAAGTGGCACTACGGATCACCTCAATTGCGTTTCGTTAAGTATGACGGCCAATGGTATCTTCGTGAGTGACTGAACCCGTGACCGTGGTTGTTGGTCTTGTGGTGCATTCTCACGGGTTGGATTTTGATAGAGCCCGTCGTCATCTCAGAACTCACACCGCTGAATTGCCAGGGCGACTGTGCTTGCCGGTGGATGACATGCTGCGCAATTATCCCAAGGTGGAGATGGGAAGGCGGAGAAGACGACGGCGAGACAGCTAATCTTGTCGAACCGGCTGAACGACCGGCCATAGATGGCCGGACTGGGCTGACTAGCTAGGGATGGCGTGATGCGCAGACGCCGTAATGAAAAATATTACAAATCATCCGAAGTTCGATATGCAGGAAACACCTTCGGCGTAGCATGCCAGTTGCAAACCTGAAGTGCTCTGCGGATTCTAAACTCGCACGGATTTAAGCTCATTGGAGATTGATAGTTCATGCCAACACAACAAGAGCAGCAGCTTCTCGACGCAATTCCGAAGAATAAGTCGATCGGCAATTCGGCACTTCGCGAACACCTTAGTTGGGACGAAACGACCTATTGGTCGGTACGCAATAAGCTCATTGACGAGGGCTTATTGGAAAAGGGACGCGGTCGCGGCGGTAGCGTACGACGGATAGAAAGCGCCGCACAAAGCGCACCTGCCGCTCTGATACCCCAGCGTGAATTGCAGTTGTATGACAAGATCCTTAAAACCATTCAGACCGACTGGGTGCGCGACTACCGCTCAGACGCTGAGATAGCCGAAATTACGGCGCATCAAGGCAGACGCGAGACAGGTGGTCGATGGACTCGGCCAGATGTGACATTGGCGACGTACAGTACTTACCCGTACGTTCCCGGCAAGCACTTTGACGTTACGACATTCGAAGTTAAAAAGCACGATGCGCTCGACATTACCGTTGTGTATGAGGCGCTCTCACACAGAAGAGCTGCGCACTACTCGTTCGTGCTTGCGCACATTCCCGAGGATGCAGGTCCAGAAGATTCGGAGAGCCTCGAAGTTATAGTTGAGGACATAGTTAGCGAGGCAAGTGAACATGGGATTGGCGTTGTAATTTTCAGTGATCCCAATAACTACGAGACTTGGGAAGTCCGGGTTGAAGCAACGCGCAATGATCCTGATCCGGCCGACCTTAATGATTTCTTGGCTAGCCAAGTTAGCAGCAACTTTAAGGACCAAATTCAGCGTTGGTTCCGATAATCCTCGTTGGACCAAGCCAGACGGCTGACTAACACAGTTGAGGAATCGATGGTTTACTTCGCAGTTTTCGTTTGTGGCGCAAACATCGATCCGAGCAAAACACTGCCGGACAATGGTTGTTTTCTGATGTCGGAGGTAGCGGCCAATTACGCTGCTGTCCCTCACCCGGAGGCATTTATCCAGAGGAACCTCAACAACTGTCACCACACAGCGAGCGAAGCCGCCGCGCTCGTCGCCAAGCATCTCGGAAGAGAAGTCAGGGTTGAGCCAGCGACCCAGAGTGACCCGCGATATTTAATCGTGTATCACGGCCGCACGCTGGAGTGGGTCGAGTGCAGGAAGCTTTCGTGGAGCGGCGCCGAGTGAGGACTCACACCTAGCGGATTCGATGCCATATCGGCGCCGATAATTTCGCAACAAACATCGTTGCTAACGTAATTGTCGGAGCTGCGACCTACCCTGGATTTGAGGCACTAGATGCACTGCTGGCGGCCGGCGTACCGGCGGCAAGACTATGTGTTCATCTGGGTCATACTCGATTGTCGGGTGGGCGGAAGAATCCCTTCGCGCGGTATCACCCAATGTTGCACAGTAAAATCTATTACATGGAGCTGCCCAGAGGGGAGTCGTGCGCCGTCATTGGATCACACAACGTTACTTCATTCGCTCTCTTGGGGCAAAACGGCGAAGCGGCCGTACTCCTGGAGGGTCCGACCCATTCCGTAGAGTTTGATCGAGTGCGCCAACATATTGCGCTCGCCGGTGCTCAATCAATCGTCTACAAACCTGAGATGAAGGAAGCTCTTGCATGGTGGACTCGCGAATACATTGAGGGGATGCGGGCGGAAATGCACATCCCCATAGACTCCGCGACTCTGAGAACCATACTGATATTCGCTCGTGCTACAAAAGCGGCCCGACCAAAGATGGGTGAACAGTTCTATTTTGAGATCCCTTCGGGCATTGAACAGATTGAATCCCTGAAGACCGAGGCGCATCTGTTTCTATTTGACACGTTGCCAAGGACTGCACGCGACGGATATCGGCGGCTAATGCCAGCTATAAATGCATTATTCAGGGGGTTGAAAACAGTCAGGGAAATCGGGAGGTTACAGCCGATTGGCGTATTGACCTGGCCCCTTCTCCCACATTGGTTTCAGTGCCGAGCCGGGCTTTTCGGCCGCTGACGACAAGTGGCATGCAGCAGGTGAGAGCCAAAGTAGATTCAAGCACTTTTGGACCATTTGACTACTTCTTCGACCGACTGCGAGTGGGTTGGGATCCATCGCTCTCTGATGATCCTGCGCCGGTGACGCCGGCGCCATCCTCAGAAGCTCGGAATATCGGCGGACAGGCTCCTCCGCTGCTAACATTTGGCGAGGGGTGGAGGCTTGTCACTGGTCTGACGCCACGTGCAGGAGAATCTCGAGAACGTGATCAAGCCGCGCTCAAGCTCGCAGCGCCAGAGTCTGGCTCATTTGTACTAGTGTCGCTGCGGAGACGATTCAAACGCCAAGCACCGAAAGAGGAAGCCGGGCGGTAGTCCATATGCATTTTGACACAACACTCCTCGCTGGGGCGATGGTCACCGATGACATACGAGGGTCACGCTCTGGAGTTCGCATCCGGGCATCACCACAATCGTGGCACACGCGATGCCGAGGTCGAGCGTTAAAGCTGTTACCGGATTACCCGGGGAATCAATGAATGGCCTTTTCAGGTCACATCACTGCTTCGCGATTATTCGGGCCGGCACGCAAGAATATCCTCCCGCTCACAGGTGACTGAAAGATGGTCGTGTTGTCGGAGCTAACTATCAAACAGGAGTCTTGATCACCCGTTTTTTGGATTCACATCAAGGATGCAATCAGATTGAAGCGTGGCGCAATTCTGCCCCGTTCGCTTCGCGAAAATCTTCCGAAAATGCTAGCATAGAAGTCTACAGCTGCCATTGACGGTATCAACACGCGAGATCACATGGAAGTACTCTCAACTATTCGGGCGCGGCGATTTTTCTCGATGCTGGCTGACGTCTTGCGCTCCAGATTCTCAAGGTTTGACTTACGCGCGAGAGGTCTTCTTCGTATCTATATGCACGGGTGGCCGTGATGGTATTGATTCCGGAGATCGTCGCTTCATTTTTGCTTAAGGTGGCGGAAAAGGGTCTGGGGTACTTCCAGAAACACGGTCTACCGGTTCCTAAGCGGCAACATAGGAAGTTCCTGAGCGGCACTCTCCGGAAAATGCCCTTCGTTTATAAGGACCTTGCGCTAGATGTCGTCACGGACTTTGTCGCCATTAGGCTGCGCGGCGTAGATCCCAACACCAACAAGTCGCGCCCGGACCTTCCTGGCGAAACGCCGCAGTTATTTGAAAAGATGCGCGATTTTAAACGCATCGTTTTGGTGGGTGAGGCTGGCATTGGCAAGACGACGTTATGTCGATTCGCAATACAAAGCATTTTTGGTGTGACTGGGGTGGAGCCACCCGCGCACGTAGGTGAGACGCTTTTGCCTTTTTACGTCCCACTTAAGGCCGTGGACAATCATGCGCCATATCCCATTCAGCGATATCTCTTAAGCAACTATCCATATCTTGCCGGCAACAGAGGTCAGAAGCGCATTTTGAAATTGGCTCGGCTGTCCCAGCTATCGTTGTTTCTTGATGGGTATGACGAAGCGTCCTATTCCGGGGGAAGTGAGTTCTTGAGCCGGGAGCTCACGCTTCTATTAGGTGACAAATCTGCCTTCGCCGCGAACTCACCGCAAAGCGGCGATGACTCCGAACTCTATCGCGGATTGCGTGAATGCCGCATCTGGCTAACCTCGAGAGCGGAATTTCTGCAGGCAAATCCCGTTGTATTCGGAAAGGATGTAGTCAGATTGGAGGCGCGAGGCATCCAGACTCATCGGGAGCGACTGGCGAAGAATATCTTCAACTTTCATCTTCGGCGAGGTGATCACGGTGCCGATACGCTGAACTCTGAGCTATTCATTATCCAACTAGACGAAGTGGGTGATGAGTCGCTAAAGAAGATTTCGCACAATCCTCTGTTTTTGACCGTGCTCTGCTATTTGTACGCCAACGCCTCTCGCCAGGACAAACCACCGAAGCAGGTGCTTCGCAGCGGCTTCTACGAGTTGATCTCCGAATGCGTAAAGCTTCTAATAATTGACATTGATCGACAAAAATCGCTTGACTTGCCGGAGTCCGATCGAGAGCCCATGCTGGCGCGGCGCGGCTACTATCCTGAGGAGAAGCTAGCCTTCCTTCAATATCTCGCCGCCCAATCCTATCTGCAAAGCCGTAACGTGTTGGAGGCTACTTGGGTGCTCGGTATTGCCAAGGCCTTCTTTGCCGGTATCAGTACGTCAGCTTCTGCCGCTGATATCGAACGAAACCTAGGCACAGGAAACCCAAGTGTCGACCTGATTCGGCAACTTGTCTTGTCGGACATATTCTCATCTGTAGAACGTGTGGGGCAGGACCCTATCTATGACTTCCCGCATCGCAGATTCCGAGAAGTTCTTGCATCTGAGTATTGGAGTTCGGCATCGGGCAGCGAAATCTTGAGCGAACGAGTGTCCGACAATGCTTTTTCAGAGCTCATTACAACGTATGTTGATTTCTCATCATACGGTAAGCGAATTCTAGAAAAGATTGTTGCACATATTGAAAGGAATACGGAAACGTATCGCCACGGCGAAATTCTGAATACTTGCATTGCAAGCTATAAGATCACTGCGGAGGAGCGCGATACGTTGTACGCGCGATTTTTGCGCGGTGTGATCCGAAATGATAAGGCAGCGCTTCCGCGTTCATTGCTCGTGTGGTGCGATAAGCATAGTATTTCGCATTGGGAAATCGTTCGGCAATTGTTCGAAGAGGCGACGACATCCCGGGACCGCCGCAAGCTCTCGATAGCAATCAGCCTTATGAATCAATCTTTTCCCGAGCGTGTGGCGGACCTATTGGAGGGATATTGGGTGGAGGCAAATCGCACCGCGCCAATAGAGCTCGATGACTTCTCGTACGACATGATCGTGGCAACAGTGCAAAACGGGTTGCAGCCACTCCCACAAATCTTAGAGGCGACGTGGCCGAATCCGACGCGATCTGATATTACAACTCGAGCTTTCGCAAGGTTCTTGACTAGTACTTATCGGCAAACGACAGTCAGTCAATACCGCGAGGCCATTCTTAAAGTCATCCAAGCGCATTTCAAGGAAGCAGATGCAAGGATTAGCCAGTGGATTTTGTTGAGCGACTCGGGTAGCGAAAAGCTCGATTTTCCAGACGGAATTTCGCGTGAGCCTATTCCGGTGGTCGTGGGAGCTATAGCTCCACAAGTCTGGATGTAAGGTCGGTCAATTGGCCCTCGCGCAGCCGCCGGGTGTTTCAAAACAGTCAGCCGTTCTCGAAGAAGGATTGCTGTGGTTAACGTTAAGAATCCTGGCAGGCGCCTCTGAATCGCAGGGAGGCGCCTGCGCCTCCTCTACATCACCTTTCGTTTGTGTTCAGCTGTCTCGACCTTGTCATAGGCAATGCCAAGGT
>Ga0210398_10002283_pt1 | contig 18846 bp, 13 predicted proteins | sample IncBWC4OmetaG_FD_161047 | JGI IMG/M metagenome (GOLD analysis project Ga0210398, IMG submission 161047) | Forest soil microbial communities from Barre Woods Harvard Forest LTER site, Petersham, Massachusetts, United States - Inc-BW-C-4-O | ecosystem: Environmental > Terrestrial > Soil >... | reverse complement strand
GGGTGGCAGGAGATGATCTTCTTCGGCAGATTCAGTTCATCGACAGCCTTTTCGACTTGGCAGCCTAAGAACGCACGACAGACGCTCGGCAACAAACTTGTCTGCATTTGAAACTTGCAACACTACCTGCAAAAGGATAAGCAGGTGGCGAGACTGTTGTACGGTTTCGCCTTCCGCGCACCCGAGGGTGGCCCCTTGGGCATCCAGCACGTCACCTGCCCAATTGCCTGTCTCAAGATTCAGTGCTACAAGATCATCTTTGACCTGCGCGATCATCTTGGTCTGAGCAAAATCGAACACATGCAGCGGAAACTTCGCTCTTGGCAGAACAACCGTAGAATCTGTTAGGCGGCCGGCATGTCCTCTCATCGTAGTTCCTGGAAAACGCGGTTTCAGGTAAGAACGCGAATAAAGGGCAGATCATGGAGCGGCGGTTCGGGAGACCGCGTCCATGCCAGGGAAACATAAAGCGAACCGTGGCAAGCCCACTCGGGACTGGATATCGAGCAACAGCAGATCGGCTTCCACATGCACAAACCAAAAGCCATCCACCAGGATGGCTTTCGGTTGTTGATTGCAGTGGCTGGACGCTTTTAGTACATGTCGTCCATTCCGCCACCGCGTCCTCCGCCCGAAGCAACCGGCGTAGATTCCCGGATATCCGAAACCATGGCTTCCGTTGTCAGCATAAGGCCGGCGATCGAGGCTGCGTTCTGCAGCGCAGTGCGGGTAACCTTGGTCGGGTCGATCACGCCGGCCTCTACCAGGTCCTCGTACTTGTTGGTGGCGGCGTTGTAGCCGTAATGCGGGTTCTTGTTCTCTATGATTTTACCCACGACCACGGCACCCTCTTCGCCTGCATTGCCGACGATCAGGCGTAATGGCTCCTCGAGCGAACGGCGGACGAGCTGTGCACCGATCTTCTCATCGCCTTCGAGAGTTTTGATCAGGTCCTCCACGTCTTTGGCCGAGCGAAGCAGGGCCACGCCACCCCCCGGAACGATGCCTTCCTCAACCGCGGCGCGGGTGGCATGCATGGCATCCTCAACGCGAGCCTTCTTCTCCTTCATCTCGGTCTCGGTTGCCGCACCCACCTTGATAACAGCCACGCCGCCCACCAGCTTGGCGAGACGCTCTTGGAGCTTCTCGCGATCGTAGTCGGAGGTGGTCTTCTCGATCTGGCTGCGAATTTCCTTAATACGGCCTTCGATGGCCTTCGAATCGCCGCGGCCTTCGATAATGGTGGTGTTGTCCTTATCGATGGTCACGCGCTTGGCGCTGCCCAGATCTTCAACCTTCACGTTCTCGAGCTTGATGCCGAGATCTTCCATGATGGGCTTGCCGCCGGTCAGCTTGGCGATGTCTTCCAACATCGCTTTGCGACGATCGCCGAAACCAGGAGCTTTGACCGCGGCCACATTCAGTGTGCCGCGTAGCTTGTTGACCACCAACGTCGCGAGGGCCTCGCCGTCTATGTCCTCAGCGATGATCACCAGCGGCTTGCTATTGTGGGCAACCTGCTCGAGCAACGGGAGAAGGTCCTTCATCGAGCTGATCTTCTTTTCGTGAATCAGGATGTAGGGCTCCTCGAGCGAGACTTCCATCCTGTCCGGATCGGTGACGAAATAAGGGCTCAAGTAGCCGCGATCGAACTGCATGCCCTCGACCACTTCCAACTGGGTCTCGAGTGTTTTCGACTCTTCGACTGTAATCACACCGTCCTTGCCAACCTTCTTCATGGCCTCGGCAATGATGTTGCCTATCGTCGCGTCGCTGTTGGCCGAAATGGTGCCCACCTGGGCGATCATCTCGCCGGTCACGGGCTTAGAAAACTTGGCCAGTGCGCCACCGTGAACCACTCCCTGCTCATCACGCTTGCCCACGATCGCTTCCACGGCCTTGTCGATGCCGCGTTTGAGAGCCATCGGATTGGCGCCGGCGGCAACTGTCTTCACTCCCTCGCGATAGATTGCCTGGGCCAGCACCGTCGCAGTCGTGGTGCCGTCCCCGGCCACATCCGAGGTCTTCGAAGCTACTTCGCGCACCATCTGTGCGCCCATGTTTTCCAGTGCGTCTTTCAGTTCGATCTCTTTGGCCACCGTCACGCCATCCTTGGTGATGGTGGGAGATCCGAACTTTTTCTCGATCACGACGTTGCGACCCTTGGGTCCGAGCGTTATCTTGACCGCATCCGCCAGCTTGTTCACACCCCGCAAAATTGCCTGACGCGAATCTTCCCCGTGCAGAATCTGCTTTGCCATTTCAATTCTCCTTCAAAAGAGCCGGGACTTGCCGGCCAGATCAATAGCTTTGTGTGCTGCCCAGTGTGCCTCATGAGCCAGCTAACATAAACTGGTATTCGCCTAGCAAACTTCGCAGCCGTGGGGCCACCGCCCGCCTATTTATTTTTGAGAATGCCGAGCACTTCTTCCTCACGCATCATGAGGAATTCCTCGCCATCGATCCTTATTTCGGTGCCCGAGTACTTGCCGAACAGAATGCGGTCTCCAGGCTTTACGTCGAGCGGGAAGATTTTGCCTTCATCATTCGACTTGCCCTTACCGACGGAAACAGCCTCACCTTCCTGCGGTTTTTCTTTGGCTGAGTCGGGAATGATGATGCCACCACGAATCGATTCGGTCTCGTCCACACGCCGCACCAGAATGCGGTCATGGAGGGGAGTCAAGCTGGTCACTGAGGATGGAGTTGCAGTTGCGGTTGCCATTACGTTACTTCTCCTTGACACGAGGGTTTCCTCGCGCTACTGGCTACGAAATTCTGAATATGATTCGCAGGGCAGGATGGCTGACAAATCGGGTGCCTGTTAGCACTCTCGGCCTTCGACTGCTAACACTAGGAGGTCCGAACAGGCTTTGTCAACCTAAAACGACATTCTTGAGCGAAAGGCGCTCAAATATTGGCACTGGATTACTAGGCGATTCCGTTTCGATAGAAAATCAGTGCGGGGAATATAAGCACATTTTTCGTGAATATTCCTGCCCGGGAGACTCGCCCATCTCGGTTGGCTGTGTCCCCAGTCACGACTGAGGGCTTGCACGGAACATGGAGCAATCGCCGATAGCGTCTCAGATCTGTTCGAGAAGGTCTTCGGCTAAGCCTGGAAGTAAGGTGAGACTCGGCTCTTGCTTTACTTGCGTCGGGTAGCTAGCTCGACAGATTCGGTGATTGTTCTGGCTCTACGGTTTTCGCTTAGACCTGAAGTACATCGCCATCACGGGCAACCATCTCGTACAACACGGGATTGACGAAAAATCCGATGCAGAGGCGGGAGATAAGACCGGCAACGATGACTATGGCAAACGGCCTTTGAGTATCCGATCCAATGCCCGTGGAAAGGGCTGCGGGCAGCAATCCAAGGCAGGCGACAAGAGCCGTCATCATGATCGGACGAAGCCGCAGGAGCGAAGCTTCCCGTGTGGCCGCGCGGATACCCATTCCGTCCTGCCGCAACTTGTTGATGTAGGAGACGAGGATAACGGCAGTCTCCACCGATACCCCAAGCAATGCCAGAAGACCCAGGACGGAGGAAACACTGAAGGGAGTGTGAGTGAGCTTAAGCGCAATCAGCGCACCCACCGGTTCGGTCATGATCACACCCAGGGCAATGGTGACAGGGAATTTGAAATTTCCATAGAGCGCAAACAGGATCATGAAAATGAGCACTAAGGCAAGCGGGCCAATAAAGAACATCTGCGATCTGGCCTCGAGAAATTGGCTGTATTCACCGCCCCACGCCATCCAGTAGCCCTGTGGTAGTGTCACGGCTTTCCTGACTGCGGCCTGGCCGTCTCGCACCGCCCGCTCTAAATCACGTCCTTCGATGCTGTATTGCACGCCGATGTAGCGGGAGTTGTTTTCGCGATAGATAAAGGAAGCACCGTTTCCCTGAGTGATATTGGCCAGCTGGCTGAGCGGGATCTGCAGCCCGTCCGGTGTACCAACCAACAGATTTCCGATCTCATGCGCACTGCTTCGGAATTGGGGCTGCATGCGGACGACAAGATCGAACAGCTTCTCCCCCTGGATAACTTGAGTGACCGCCTGACCTCCTACTGCGGCCGAAATCACGGCTTCCACATCCGCAACGTTGATCCCGTACCGTGCAATCTTGTCGCGGTCGACGTCGACCAGGAGGCTGGGCTGGCCAAGTTCCCGCACAACCGTAAGGTCGGTGAATCCGGGCACATGAGAGAGAGTGTTCTTGATTTGTATCGCTTTGTCCTGGAGGACGTTGAGGTCGTCACCATATACTTTGACCGCCAGAGAGCTTTTGAGGCCGGTCAGCGCTTCATCCACGGCATCTTCGGCGGGCTGGGTATAGTTAAAAATAATCCCGGGGAAGGCAGTGAGTTTGTTATTGATGGATTGGATGAGCTGCTTTTTCTCGCTGATCCCGCCGGTCCACGCTTTGTCTTTGTAGGGCTTCAGACCAACATAGAACTCGCAGTTAAAAAAGCCGGTGGGATCGGTGCCATCGTCAGGCCGTCCCAGTTCTGAACCCACCATAGTGACCTGCGGATAAGACATCAGAATGTCACGTATCTGAGGAGCGATACTGCTGGCCTCCTCGAAGGAAATGGTGTAGGGCATAGTAGCCCGCACCCAGAGCGCGCCTTCATCGAGGTGAGGCATGAACTCGCCTCCGATGAAGGGCACCAGCAGCAGGGTTGCCCCGAAGATCAGACTTGCGACAACGATGATGACCTTGGGCCGATTGAGCGCCCAATCCAGGTGAACTGCATAATTCCGCTTCATCCATTCGAAAACGCGATTCTGTTTCTCGCGCACGCCGCCCTTGAACCAGTAGGAGGCGAGCACGGGGATCAGAGTGAGCGTCAGGATAAGCGCGCCAATCAGCGCAAAGGACATCGTTTCGGCCATGGGGTGGAACAGCTTCCCCGAAGGTCCACTTAGCGCGTAAATGGGAAGATAACCCGCAAGGATGACAGCCACTGAATAGAAGATGGGGCGATCCACATCTTTAGCAGCTGCAAGAATAACCTCGTGCAGGTTGTAGTTCTGCCCTTCCCGTAGTGCCAGTTCGCGGTAGATGTTTTCAATCATTACCACGGTGCCATCGATGACAATTCCGAAATCGATTGCTCCGATGGAGAGCAGATTCGCGGCGACATCATGTGCGTGGAGCACGATGAAGGCAAACAAAAGCGAGAGCGGGATGGTAAGGGCAACGATGACCGCCGCGCGGAAGCTGACCAGGAAGAAAACCAGCACGACCAGAACCAGCACCATGCCGCGAAGAAGGTTGGTCCGGACTGTGTCCGTAGTCAGCTTTACCAATTCGCTGCGGTCGTAATACGGGTGAATCCTGACGTCCGGCGGGAGGATCTGCCGGTTCAGTTCGTCAGTTTTTGCTTCGACTCCTTTGAGAACGCTCTGCGTCTGCTCTCCGCGCAGCATGAGGATAACGCCCTCAACCGCATCGTCATTTTTCTGAAAGCCGAATTCGCCCAGGCGTGGTGCGTGCCCGATCGTTACATTTCCGATATCACGCACTCGGACGGGCACGCCTTTGTTGGCGCCAACTACGACGTTGCCAATGTCATCTGTGTTTCGTACCAGCCCTATCCCGCGAACATAGTAGAACTGTCCACCCTGTGAGTAGAATCCGCCGCCGGCATTCGAGTTGTTGGCAGCCAAGGCGGTCATGACTTGCGGAACCGTCAGGTGATACCCGTAGATGCGGGCTGGGTCAAGCAGCACCTGATATTGCATCACGGTTCCGCCGAACCCTGAGTCGTCAGCTACGCCGTGGACCGAACGATAAGCTCGCTCGACCACCCAATCTTCGATCGTTTTCAGCTCCTGAGGGGTGCGGTCGGGGCTTTCCAGCACATAGCGATATACCAAGCCGCTGGGGCTGAACAGGGGCGCGATGCTCGGGGTTACGCCTGTTGGCAGCGTGGCTTGGGCGAGCCGTTCAAAAACAATCTGTCGCGCAAAGTAGTCGTTTGTGCTGTCCTCGAATGTCAGAATGAGGTCGGATAGCCCATAGAGCGAGATGGAACGCATCACCACCATGTGCGGAACGCCGTTCATTTCGAGTTCAAGGGGGAGCGTGACCAGCCGTTCGACTTCTTCCGCGGCATGGTCTGGCCACTGGGTAATGATTTCGACCTGCGGAGGCGCGAGGTCGGGATAGGCGTCCACGGGCATCCTCTGAAACGACAAGATCCCCCCGACCGTTATGAAAGCGGTCAGCATCAGCACAAGGAACTTTTGTCGCAGCGCCGCTTGGACTATTCGGTGGATCATTCAGTTGTGGTGGACACTATCCTTGCGAGAGTTCTTGAGACGATGTTCAAAGTTTTGCGCAATCCGGCTAGCGTTGCAGCGAGTTTGCAAACTGCAGGAACAAGCTGCCATTTCCGATGACCCGGTCGCCGGCTTGCAGCCCACTGGTAATCTCCGTTTGTCCATTTAAGCTTTCTCCGAGCGTCACGGAGCGTCTGCCGAACTGGTGAGGAGATGCCGCGGCATATACAAAAGGCTGGTTCTCGCTATCACGCAAGACAGCAGCATCCGGAAGCGCAATTGCATTACTGATATTGCCCGCATTTACGGTAGCCACCACGTACATATCTTTCTTCAGCTTTTCGCCTGGATTGTTCGTTTCGATGCGTGCCTGCAGCGTGCGTGTGTTTGGATCCAGCGAAGCCGCGACGTAAGAGATGCGCCCGTGGAAGACTTCAGGGTAGGTATCCGTCTGAATTGTGACCGTATCTCCGACACGCACATAGGGCAAGTCCTTCTGGTAGACATTGACCAGCACCCAGACATTACTGACATCGGAAATCATGAAACATTGGGTAGTGCCGGGCTGAATCAGCTGTCCCGCAGACACATCCTGCTCAACGACCATGCCGTTGATCGGCGCCCTCACGGGAACTTCAAACGAAGGCGGCGCTTTCACAAGTGCGTCGGGATCGGTAATCCCCATGACCTTCAATGCGGCTTGCGCCGATGCCAGATCGCCGCCCGCCTGCACCTCAGCTGATTCCGCTTGCTCCACATTCTGCTCAGCGATAGCGCGATGTTGGTACAAGTCCTGCGCTCGGGCGTAGGCCTTCTGGGCGAGGGCATACGCATCCTTGGCCTTTAAGTAATTGGTGCGGAGCTGCGAGTAATCCGGACTCGCCACGTACAACATGGGCTCGCTCTGACGAACCTTTTGGCCTGGAACGACCACGACCCGGCTGACCGGTCCACTTACCTGCGTAATGACCGGCGTTGTGCGGAAACTGTTGTACGCCACGGCACCCGTCAGCCGGAGTGACCGAGTCAGCGTTGTGGGTTCAACTGTCAGCACCTGCACATGCGACATCTGGTCTTGCGGAATTGCAAACAGTTCCGGATTGTTTGAGTTTGCTGGGCCATTTGAGTTGACGGTATTCGATCCTGGTCCCTGACAGCCCGCTAAAGTCAGCATGAGCGCAGCTACTGCGGCTAATTGCCAAAGATCCCTGTGCGCGCTCATGGCAGGCTTCTCGTCCCTACTGCTTCCTTCAACTGTTCCAACGCGGTCATGTAAGAGCCCAGCGCCTGCCGATAGGCCAACTGAATGGATCGGTAGCTGCGCTCGGCGTCGAGAAAATCCAGGAGACTTGCAGCTCCCCGTTTGTAAGCATACTCGCTGATGTCGCGCGAATCCTGCGCCTGCTTGAGGTACCCGGAAGTGTAGAGTTGCACTACTTCGTCGTTGCTTCTGAGCGCCTCATAGGCGTTGGCGACATCGGAAAGAACCGTATCGCTAGCCGATTGCTGCTGCTCCTGCGCCTGCGTGAGCGCATAACCAGTACGGGCGATCTCTCCCTGATTACGGTTGAAGATCGGCAATGGAAAGTTCACGAAGAACGAAGCCGTGTTCTCACCAGAGACATGCGTAAAATCGCCTGTGCCGGTTACGTCCACCTTGGCGTTCGCTTTGGCAAGGAGGATTTGGCTCTGCGCGGCTGTTATCCCCAATTGCGCGGCCCGGAGGTCGGGGCGCTCGCCCAGTGCTTTCATCTGCAGGTCTTCTAGGTTCGCCTTGAGGGGCTGGTATGCCAGATCGCCAATCACATCATAATTGGCAAGCACAGAGTTGTAGCCGAGGAGCTCACGCAGGCCTACAAGCGCCTGCACTTTCGCAAGACGCGCAGAGGATACGTCGGTCTGAAATTGCAGAAGCTGCAGCTTGATCTTAAGATAATCGCCTTCACCTATGTACCCAGCCTTGAATTCTGCTTCGCCAATATCTACAGTCTGCTGAAAGCTCTGTAGGTCCTGAAGCGCGAACTGAAGAGTTGATTCCGCCAGCAAAACGCTGACGAACTGTTGGCCTACGTTGAAAGCCAGGATTCGTTCGGCATCGGTGACCTGGGCACGCGTGACGTCTGTTTGATCGCGGGCCGCTTGCAGGCGCCTCTGCCGCTTATGACCACGTTCGAAGAGATACCCGATTCCAATATCGAACTGCTGAATCTCGTTCAGATTTTCCCCAGAAAAATCCTGAGGATTGAAAACTGGGACGAACTGGGTATCAGCTCCCAAAGTCGGATTGGGGCGCAGATTGGCGGTGATCTCCTGGGCTTGATTCTGAAAAATTAGAGTTCGCGTCGCTTTGATGGAATGGTTGTGCGCCAGCGCCAGATCAATGGCCTGGTCAAGACTGATAAGTGTCGCATTTTGCCCAACGCCTGTCCCCACTAGCAGCGAGAAAAATATCGCAGCCGGGGCGAATATCCGAAAGTACGTGGAACGCATAATGGTTGCGATATCCTTCAGCAGAAGGTAAAGGGTCACTCATCAACATGTCCAATGTGCAGCGAAGGGGCAGATCTGCCATCGAAACAGGGGCGTCAAGCAAGTTCAGGGGCGGCAGGCAGAACTTGCTCAAGAGCCGACTTTACCGGCTTTAGAGGCCAACTTGTGGTTTGCCGGTACAGGAGGAATCGCAGTCTCCTCTTCAAGGCTTCCCTATACCGATCATTATTCGTAGGCTGATCGAACTGAGCACACTGATACTCGGACACTCCTGTACGTGTCTCTCGCAGTGTGCGAGCATACAGAGCACCATAGATTCGTCTTCAGGACACTGGCTCATGTGGCGGATCCCCACCTGCGCTTGAGGTGAGAGTTAAGACCCTTTCTTCCTAGGCTTCTTCGCGCCTTGGCCGTGCTTTTTGTCGTTCCCCGAAGCCTTAGGGTGAAAGAGATTCTCTACCGCCTCCTGGGCGTTCATATTCTTAGTGCTTTTGGGCTCTTTCTTGGACATGCTGAACTCCTGTGTGTCGGAGCATAGACCTCCGTGCGTAGATTGAACAGCCTAGATTGGGAAATAAAATGCAGCGCGCATGCGATTTCAAAGTTCATCTTCATGTTGAACCGTTGCGACGACCCCGCGTTCCGATGACTGCGTGTCGCGTTGCGCCTTAACAAGGCCGGCCGAAAACTGGCAGCATCGACTTCTCCTCTGACACCAACCGGCACAGAGCTATGAACGGCTCACTCAAAGTGCGAATAGAAACACGGAGGAGAGCAACAGCGGATCAACCACAACAAACAACTGCAAAGACAAAGACGATATGAAGGAAAAAACAAAAGACCCCTTGACGCCAGTGACCTGCTCATAGAAAGCGGACTTTACAGGCACTACGCAGGATACTTCCGGTTAGCCGGTTACTCAGACAGGACTGCCGTCACTCCAAAATCCTGCCAAACTTTGGCTTTTTGGCGGCGTGCTATAGTGAATGACTCGCACGAGTAGACAACAACAGGAGGTCACTATGCGGATCGCATTTACAGGTACGGCAGTTCTGGTTCTCTCCGTCCTCGGCAGCGCCGCACAGGCGCAGACCAGCACCGAACCTCAGGTGTGGCAGGGAGAAGCGTTCGTCACGGGATTCACCAGCGAGGTTGCCAAAAACGCCTGTGAGGGCTACGCAGCGGTCGGAGACTTCTACCGGGTACTTTATCGGCCAATTATCGCGGATTCACCGGAGAACGGCGTCACCCATGACGAAGGCCTGACCTTCATCGGCTCACGCAACGCGCTGCATTACTACACCGACAACGGCGTCTCCTTTGCCAAGCCAGGCAATGGCTATGCAATTTACCTCGGTACACACGCGCAAAGCTCTAGTGAGACCAACGGGCCTGCGACGATCCCGTTCCGCCTGCAAATCGGACCAGAAAAAATCACGCTGAACACGAAGGTCGTCACCATATCTGGCTCCCTCGACAGTTGGGAGAATCACACGGGGTGCAATGTAGAGATCAGCGCAGCCCTCACGTTGCGGATTGACTGAGCGCCGAAGGGGCTTTGTCTGAGGTGCAGTGAACTGCAAGGGCAGGCCATCGACTCTAACGCACTCAATATTGAGAACCGCTAGGGCGAGCGCGTATTAGCCTTCGTGTCGCTGCAAGCGTCACAGGGCGCGGTGATCGACGGCCCAGCGGATCGAATTGTCGTCGAGAAGCAAGCCCACACGCTGACGTTATCTCGGCAAGGTAAGGTGCTCAAGACTTACCGAGTCGCGTTGGGGCGGGGTGGAGCAGGCCCAAAGCTCCAAGCAGGAGATAACAGGGTACCGGCAGGCGTGTACCGAATCGTGGGCCGAAATCCTCATAGCACCTTTCCCCGCGCCTTGAGAGTAGGGTATCCGACTCCAGAGCAGGTTCGCCAAGCGCAAGCTCGCGGGGTTGATCCCGGTGGCGACATCATGGTCCACGGGATAAGAAACGGATTAGGTTGGCTCGGTTCACTACAACGGCAAGTCGATTGGACCAAGGGCTGTATCGCCGTTACGGACGGAGAGATCGACGAAATCTGGCGACTGGTTCCCGACGGCACGCCTATTGAAATCGATCGCTAGCACAGCTCACCCGCGAACTGCATGCAAAACGGCGGGTGGCCCACTCAAGCCCGTTGTTCGGCTTAAGTGGGGTAGCTTCGCACTCAACCACCCTCGCCGTCCCAAATCATCTAAATGAGCCGTGCAGATCAGCGGAATCCAAACGCCGTGCAGGGAAGAAGTTCCACTCGCCTCAGCGCCGCTTTTCTCTCTTTCCCCTTGCGCAACAAGGGGAAAAATGTCATTCTTCCCATGAAGTCCAAGGGGAGCAGTTCAGCATGGAGAAGACCCGCTTAGAGCTTTTCCGAGGTACCCTCGATATTCTCATTCTCAAGTCCCTCATCTGGGGCCCGCTTCATGGCTATGCCATCACCGGCCTGATCCGTCGCCAGAGCGACGATGCCCTCCTCGTCGAAGAAGGCACCCTCTATCCTGCACTGTGGCGCTTGGAAAGCAGGGGCTTCATTGAAGCCGAATGGGGACTCTCCGACAACAATCGGAAAGCGAAGTATTACGACCTGACCAGCGACGGCCGCCGTCACCTTCGCGCCGAATCCAAGACTTGGGAGGCTTACGCTGAGGCCGTCGCTAAAGTCTTGGGTGCGACCCAGCCACCCAGACAGGAAACCACATGAAGAAGATCCCCATGTGGCGCAGGCATGACCGCATTCTCGGTCCGGACCCCAAGGGCGACCTAAAGGCTGAACTGCGCTTCCACATCGAATGCAAGACGGAAGACCTGATCGCCCGTGGCTGGCTTCCGGGATCCGCCAGAACCGAAGCCGAGCGCCAGTTCGGCAATATCCTCGCCGTGCAACAGGCGGGCGAGCGCATAGGAGAGCACATGGAACGCCGTCGACGGATCAGCGAATACTACTCCGAGTGGTCACAGGACGCCCGCTATACTCTCCGTACCCTGCGCAACAACTCGGCATTTGCGGCCGTAGCGATCCTGGTTCTCGCGATTGGCGCTGGCCTCAACGCCGCGGTATTCAGCGTGGTGAACACCATGCTGCTGCGGCCCTTGCCCTTCCCGCAATCGCATCAGCTGGTATGGTTCACTGCCGGGAAGAGCTTCGACGCCAAAGTGCGGACAGCCGGCGGACTCTCTGCTGAAACCTACACTGTCGATGTCTTTCGTGAATTCCAGCGGACCAACCGGTCCTTCCAGGACGTCACCGCATTTCAGACTTTCTACAACTCGCTGCAATACAAGCTCACCGGCTCTGGCGAATCCAGACAAGTCGACGCCGTTGAAGTTGCCGGCAACTTCTTTCCCACGCTGGGGGTCACGCCGCTGCTGGGCCGCAACTTTACGGAAGAAGAAACCCTGAAAGGCGGCCGTCCCGCGGCACTTCTCACCCATTACTTCTGGAAAACTCAGTTCGACTCGGACCCCAACATCATCGGCAAGACAATCGACATCAATACCAGCCCTGCTGCGGTGAACGGTCCAGTCACCATCGTCGGCATACTTCCTGCCAGCTTCGACTTCGGCGCAGTCTTTGCCCCCGGCAAAAAGGTCGACCTGTTTGTGCCTGCAGCCATGGACTTCTGGAAAGGATGGGGAAACACGCTTGCCGTCGTTGGCCGCCTCAAGCCTGGCGTTACCGCTGCCCAGGCACAGGACGAAGCTGATCGTCTCTTTCCGCAACTCAAGCTTCAGCACAAAGACTGGTACTACGACTATGCCTCAAACCTCACCACCCTTAAAGACCACGTCGCCGGTAAGCTGCAACGCTCGCTCGTTGTCCTCTGGTGCGCGGTCGGCCTCATTCTCCTTATCGTTTCTGTCAACCTCTCGAACCTTCAGCTGAGCCGTGCCGCCACGCGCAGCAAAGAGTTCGCCATGCGCCGCGCACTCGGCGCAAGCCGTGGCCGGCTCATTCGCCAGCTCCTCACCGAGAGCCTCATCCTCTCACTTTCCGGCGCTGTCGTTGGATTCGCTATTGCCTGGGCCATTGTCTACTACCTCGCACACCAGAGATCCATCGCCCTCCCATTGCTCACCACGATTCACCTCGACTCGGCAGCGCTTTCATGGACGCTCGTCATCGCCATTGCCGTCGGCATACTCTTTGGACTCGCGCCAGCGCTCCGCATTTCCGGCACCAACATTCAGGAAGTGATCAAGGAGAACGCTGCGGGGCTGGCCGCAGGCCGCAGTCATGAGCGTTTTCGTTCGATCTTGGTCATTTCGGAGATGGCTCTCGCATGCGTGCTGTTAGTAGGCGCCGGCCTTCTTCTCCGGAGCTTCCTGCGCGTTCTGGATGTCGACCTGGGATTCAATCCCTCCCATGCGGCTGCGATGCAAACCGACCTCCCTCCGGCCGCGAACAAGGATCAGCTCATCCAGCGCGCCAATTTCCTTAAATCCGAAATTGATCGCGTCAGCGCGCTTCCCGGCGTCCAATCTGTCGGCATCGCCGACATGCTCCCACTCGATCGCAATCGCGAGTGGGGCCTGGCATCGGTTGGCCGCTATCACGCCAAAGATGCAGATATAGGTGCGCTCGTCTACCTCGTGACCCCCGGCTACCTACAAGCCATTGGCATGCGTTTGCGTGAAGGCCGCGACTTCTCCTGGAACGACACGCCGGACAACCAGCCAGTCATCATCATCAACGAAGCGGGCGCACGCCGCGAATGGCCGGGTGAGGACCCCGTGGGCAAGCTCGCCTACGGGGCGGGAAACAAGCCTTCGCGCGTCATTGGCGTCATTGCCGATGTCCGCGAAAGTGCTCTCGAACAGAACTCCAGTCCCGAGATCTACGTTCCGATGACCCAGAACTCCGATGTCGAAGGCGCAACTCTCATTGTCCGGTCTCGCATGGATCCTGACGGTCTCGCCACCAGCGTCCTGGCCACCCTCCGCAGCCTCAATCCGTCGCAACCTGCGACTGCCTTCCGTCCGCTGCAGGCGCTCGTGGATCACTCAGTCTCGCTTCGCCGCTTCCTGGTGCTGCTCGTGACCATCTTCGCCACACTCGGCGTCCTGCTCGCGGCCCTCGGCATCTATGGAGTCATCTCCTACTCTGTTACGCAGAAGACACAGGAGATCGGCGTGCGCATGGCTCTTGGGGCCAGTAGGGGGCGCGTCCAGCGCGGGGTACTCGCGAAGACATTGCGTCTCGCCATCACTGGTATCGCTTTGGGAACCATCGGGTCCCTCGGAGCTGCGCGCCTCATCGCTTCGCTGCTCTTCGCCACTTCACCCTGGGATCCCATCGCCTTCGCTGCTATGGCCGCCTCGTTAACAGCCATAGCTCTCCTCAGCGGGTATTTTCCCGCCCGCCGTGCCTCCAAAATTCAACCGATGAATGCTCTGCGTAGCAACTGAGAACGGTCACGTTGTTGAACCCGGCGGCACTCAAGCCTTTTGTGGCTTGAGTGGGGGTAGTTTTCCAAATGAGTGCCGTGCAGATCAGCGGGATCCAGACGGGACGGATTTAATCAACGCAAGCCTGTTTCCCGAAACCTATCAGCTAGGACCTGCGCAAATTGCGTTCGATGAGCGCGTCGGCCTGTTATCACCGAATAAGAATCGAAGTTACTGAAAACCCGACTTTACAGGCACTACGCAGGATATGCTTCCGGTTAGCCGGTCATCCGTCCACAATCAGCGAGCAAGCTGCCAACGGAGATCCTATCTTCCAGCGTGCCGACGCAGGGGATCCGCCACACGCCCTAGCTTATCGGCCTGCGGGTGGGCGTTTTGTGTATCATTAGTCCGCATTCCAAGGCCGTCCGTCATTATGTATCGTTTTAAGTTGATCTGTATACTCGCGTTCGCATCCGCAACGCTTGTGTGCTCGGCGACCGACCGCATTATTTTCTTGCGGATCTTCCCATCGGAATCCAGGCTGTTCATCTCGAATGCCAACGGCTCTGGCGAGCGGGCTCTCACGCAGCCGGGTGCGCTCGACTACAATCCAGTCTGGTCGCCGAAGGGCGATTGGATCGTCTTCACGTCGGAACGAGGCGGCTCAGCGGATCTATATCGGATTCACCCGGACGGAACAGGCCTGGATCGACTGACAGACGATCCCGCGTATGACGATCAAGCCGCCTTCTCGCCCGATGGCAAACAGATCGTGTTTGTCACTACGCGAGCCACAGGCACTGCCAATCTTTGGATTCTCGATGCGGTCACGCGCCAGGCCAAGCCTCTAACTTCTGGCCGCGGAGGTGACTTCCGGCCTGCGTGGTCACCCGACGGCAAATGGATCGCGTTTTCTTCGGATCGAGAAAGCACTCTTCCACCCGCAAAAGCGAAAGAGAATAGCGAAGATACCACCGGACCGCACAAAGTATGATGCCGGGTTCGGTCTGCCCCCATCTGAAGATCGCAGGTCGGATTACCATCTCGCGATTCTTTCATGTCGCCGGTCAGCAACCCTGAAAGTTGCAACACATCCAGAAAAAATGATAGAGCCGCTGGAAAAACGCCATGACCGCCAAGCTTCGAAAAACACCCCTTGACGAAACGCAGCGAACCCTAAACAGTTGTTCGCGAAAGAGTTTGGTTTGGCGGCCGTTTTGTTTTCCGAACTAAACCTCGAAAAGTGTCATTTAAGATGGAGATTTTGTGTTCCCAGCGGACTTACGACAGTGACTTACGTTGAATCCCGCGTACCTTTCCCGCGACCAACCGCTTTCCGGCCTTCACCGGGCGGCCGAATGTGGCAACTTGCGGCAATCGGATGGTTGAGTTGCGCGCGATCAGTTTCGGCTGGAGCAGAATCGTCCTTGGTGGCTGGGTATTGTCTTGATCAAGGCTCAAAGCTAGCTCGCCGGCAATTCGTCCGAGTTCGGAAACTGACTGGTCAATTGTCGTAAGAGGAAATCGCAGATACTCGGTGTAGCCAATATTCCCGCATCCGACAAATGCGATATCTTCCGGGATTCTGAGTCCGGCCTCGAAGGCTGCGTGCATGGCTCCGATGGCAGCCTGATCGTTATAGCAAAAGACGGCGTTCGGCGGGTTTTGCAACTTTAGCAGTCGCTGCATACTGCGGTAGCCGACGATGTCTCCTTTCTGCTCCAAGCTGTCCTGCAGCACAACGTAGTCTTCGGGAACCTTGATGCGGTGATTGCTCAGAGCGCTCTTGTAACCACGAAGGCGTTCCTTGGAAGGCTGAATTTCCTTGCCAGCGATATGGGCGACGCGCTTTTTCCCCGATTCAATCAAATGTTCGGTGGCCATCTCACCTGCACGGAAATCGTCAATACCCACGAAGTTGGCGGCCAGATGGGGAACGTTACGGTCTACGAGAATGTAAGGGGTGCGTTGATCTCCGAGCTCATAAAAATTTCTTAAATTCTGCTGACATGATGCGATGAGAAGAACGTCGATGCCACGTGATAGAAGCGTACGAATCTCGCTGTGTTCTATCTCAGGATCGTCTTCAGAGGAAGCCAGAATGAGAGCCCGATTAGCCTTGCGCAGACTGCCGCTGATCGACTTGGCGAGTTCAGCAAAGTAGGGCTGCACCAGATCCGGTACGACAAGGCCGACCGTATATGTGCGTCCGCTCGCCAAGCCGCGCGCCATCATATTCGGACGGTAGTTCAGCTCCTGCATTCGCCTTAATACGCGGTTACGTGTTTCCTTGCCCACATCAGTGTTGCCCCGCAGTACCTTGGAAACAGTGACCACGGAAACACCGAGATCGCGCGCAATATCTTTCAGACGAACGGGCACAGAAGCGCACCTCCGAAGATTTCAGGCGGTTTCATCATGCGAGCAGGCACGGAAGTACTGCAGACTGGGATTGTGTTCGATCATGTCGTTCAGCAGCCCATATGTCGGTTCCCATTCTCCGATGGGGGGATAGAGCAGCATAGCCTTGCGAGCGAGCAAGATTGATCCGGAGATCACGGCTCCGATCGCGGCGCGCTCGTAAGCCTTGACTGCGAGTACCAGTCCTTTCACCGCTTCGGGCAGCGCTCCGCACGCCTCAGGTTGTATCGAATCGTTGGCAATCGTGCACGGAACCTCTACGATGTCCGCTTCGCCAATTTCGGTAATAGCGCCACGATTCGGGACATTGACAATCAACCGGCGAGGCTCCAATCCACAAAGCGCCTTCATGACTTCGAGGGCGATACGATGATAGCCAGTGGCGGCACGAAATGGATCTTCCTGCAACGCATTGCTCTCGTCAAATGCCGAACCGGCGCTCGCCTCCAGTTTCATATATGAGCCCGAGCGCTGGTTGAGATAGCTCGTGTAACGGGTAATCGCTTCGTCGGGGCTGCCGCTCTTCAGATGATCAGCAAGGTCCGTTATCAGCCGGTCATTCAGGCGGCTTACTTCCTCACCTCGCGTCGTACCTGCCGTCTGCTGGTTAGCCAGAGCGCGGCGGCGACAGTAATAGAAGTAAAGGTACTCGGTTGGAAGTAATTCGAGGCTCCGGAGAAGATCAGGGTCAAACAGACGAGCGTGATAGAGCTGATCGAGCGCAGTGTCGTCCCTGAGCAGACGAGCTAGTACATCCTTTCCATCTACAAGGACGCGCCGGATCCAGCCCAGATGATTAAGACCAAGGTAATCGCAGCGCACGCGCTGCGAAGAAACCTGGAGCGCTCCGGCAATGCGATGAAAAAGCTCGTCTGGAGTATCGCAGATGCCAACGACACGAACACCAGTGTGCTGAGAGATGGCTTGAGTGATCAGGCCTGCCGGGTTGGTGAAGTTGATGAACCATGCGTTCGGACTCCGCTTCTCCACCAGGCGCGCATATTCGAGTGAAGGGCCTACGGTGCGCAGGGCCATGGCCACTCCGCCTGGGCCGGTCGTTTCCTGTCCCGGATATCCGTGGTCCAGTGCCGTTCGCTCATCCTGCACCCGCGAGCTGATTCCACCAACGCGTATGCTGCTCAAAACAAATCTGGCATCCATAACAGCATCCTCGGCGGATGCTGCCACGCGAATGCGCAAACTTCCGCCTTCGTGGGCCACGATTGCACGACCTAATTCAGCCATGATGCGAGCGCGCTCGGAGTCGGGATCATACAAAGCGAGTTCCTCGGCCCCAAGCAGGCGTGCAGATTCGTTGATGCCAAAGATCACCAGCGGGGTGCGCACACCGCCACCGCCAATCAAAGCGAGCTTAAGATTGCCTGATCTGCTCATAGTAGAGGTCCAGTTCCTCCCGTCCTGGAAGAGCGCTGATAGCACCCGCCCGGCGCGTGGAAAGAGATCCACACAGACAGCCCCTCGCTATTGCTGCGGATACCGACTGTGAGTCGAGGATCGCGTCAATGAGTCCGGCATCGAAGGCGTCTCCGGCGCCAGTGGTGTCTATAGCTTCCACCGCCGGGGGTTGTACCCGAATCATCTGACCATTCACTAGGGCAGCTGCGCCGTTGCGGCCCAGCTTCAGGACGGCACCATGGATTCCCGCGGACGTGAGCTCGCCGAGTATCTCCTCAGGTCTTTCACGCCCCGTCATGATCTGTCCTTCCTTTTCATTCGGAAGAAAAAAATCGACTTCCCGGCAGGTGCCCAAGTTTTCTGCCTCCGTGAGCCAGTCCGGGTGATAGCCGGGATCGATAGAGAGCGTACAGCCGTTATCCTTGAGCCGTGGAAAGAGCTCCATAGCTAACGCCCGATCCAGTGCGACAGCAAAGTGTACATGTCTCGCCTGAGCCAGTTGGACTTGTGTATCAGGGTCGCGGAGATGCTCAGCAAGTTGCTTATTCGCGCCCGGCCACGTAAAGAAAGAACGATCGTCACGAGTTGACAGGCTCACGGTAACCGCCGTGCCTTCTTCTATCAGTTTGAGGCCTTCTAAGATGACATCGCAGCTGCGCAGGCGGGCCCCGATCCATGCGTCTTCTCGGCCCGCAACTGCAAGGAGGGCGGATCTGCGGCCCAATCGCGTCAGACCGCATGCTGTAATTGCGGCACCTCCGCCTACCTCGCGCACGTAACTATCTGTAAAGAGTTCCTCACCCGGCTGAGGCC
>Ga0210398_10002282_pt1 | contig 18855 bp, 20 predicted proteins | sample IncBWC4OmetaG_FD_161047 | JGI IMG/M metagenome (GOLD analysis project Ga0210398, IMG submission 161047) | Forest soil microbial communities from Barre Woods Harvard Forest LTER site, Petersham, Massachusetts, United States - Inc-BW-C-4-O | ecosystem: Environmental > Terrestrial > Soil >... | reverse complement strand
CAGTCGGCGTCCTTCGGCCGGCCGTCGCTTTCGCCCATGACGTAAGCGCGCACGCGCTCGAAGCCGGTGCAGTAGCGCGCGAGGAAGTCTTCGTCGTGCAGATTGTTCGCGATCAACGTATGGGTCAGCGCCAACAGCATCGCTGTGTCGGTGCCGGGCCTGATCGCAATCCATTCCGGCGCCACCGCGGCCGGCCCATCCTCGCGGATCGGGCTGACATTGACGACCGCGACGCCGGAGCGGGCGAGCTCCGCAAGCGACTGGCCGATGGCGTGCGCGCCCATGCCGCCTTTGGTCACCTGCATGTTCTTCGGATTGGCGCCGCCGAACATGACCATCAGCTTGGCGTGGCGCGCGACCGACGACCACGAGGTGAGCGGCCCGGTGCAGGCCTGCGCGTTGCCCAGAACATGAGGCAGAAATATCAGCGCGGTGCCAAAACTGTAGTTGGAGACCTGGTCGACGAAGCCGCCGAAGATTCCCATGAAGCGGCGGACCTGGTCGCGCGCGGCGTGGAAAATTCCCGCCGAGGCCCAGCCCTGCGAGCCGGCCATGATCGCGTCGTGGCCGTGATCGCGCTTGACGCGCAAAAGCTCGCCGGCGACGAGATCGAGCGCGCGCTCCCACGACACCGGCACGAACGGCTCGCGGCCGCGGCCCTCGCCTTGTCCGGGGCCGGCCTTGAGCCAGCCCTCGCGCACGAACGGTTGGGCGATCCGCGCTTGCGAATGCACCGCCGCGGGGATCGCCTCGATCAGGGGCGACGGATCGGGATCGCGCTCGAACGGCCGCACGCCGACGACGCGGCCATCTTCCACCTCGGCGAGAAATGCGCCCCAATGGGAATGATTGCGGACGAGCTTGGTCATGATGCGGCCCCGGAATCCGACTGGACCGCCAGCTTACCACAAGGCAAAAAGAAAAGCGGGAGGCTCAGGCGTTACCCAAGCCTCCCGCAGAAACAGCCGCTGCCGGTCTTAGTCGTTGTCCTTGTGGATGATGACCTTCTTGTCCTCGCGCGGCTCTTCCTTCTTCTTGATGACGGTCTTGCTGCGGTCGCCGTCGACATCTTTCTTGATGACGGTGGTATCTTCGGCCTTTACCGCAGCCGCCATCGGCACGCTGATGATGAAGGCGGCCGTAATGGCAAGCATGATGGCACGCATTGGTGCGTCTCCTCTCTGTTAGGTCGTACAAACTAATGCGTTAGCACCGCCCAGCGTTCCCCGGCGTTGCCGCGGAATGTTTGCGCTTTTTTGCGGAACAGTGCGGCGTCCCCCGCGTTTGGCGCAATTCCCACCAGCACAAAACCCGTGATATTATGCGCCCCATGACCACCCGCGAGCAGAACGATTTCCTCACGCTCACCGGCCCCGGCACGCCGATGGGCAACCTGATGCGGCGCTATTGGATTCCGGCGTTGCTGGCGTCGGAAATCCCCGAGCCCGACTGTCCGCCGGTCCGGGTAAAACTCCTCGGCGAGAGGCTGATCGCGTTTCGCGACAGCCAAGGCCGCGTCGGCGTCATGGACGAGTTCTGCGCCCATCGCGGCGTTTCGCTGTGGTTCGGCCGCAACGAGGAGAACGGGCTGCGCTGCCCCTATCACGGCTGGAAATACGACGTCACCGGCCAGTGCATCGAGGTGCCGTCCGAGCCGGCCGAAAGCGGCTTCTGCAACAAGATCAAGCTGACATCTTATGCCTGCGCTGAGCTGGGCGACGTGATCTGGATCTATATGGGGCCGCCGGCGCTCAAACCGCCGCTGCCGAATTTCGAATGGGCCACCGTGCCCGGCGCACACCGCTTCGTCTCCAAGCGCACCCAAGAATGCAATTGGCTGCAGGCGCTGGAAGGCGGCATCGATTCGGTGCACGTCTCGTTCCTGCACCGCCACGATCTGCGCAGCGATCCTTTGCATGTCGGCCAGGGCGCCGAATTCACCCGCGAGACCGACGCCCGCTTCGAAGTGATCGAGAGCAAGGGCGGCATGGTGATCGGCGTGCGCCGGCCGGCGACGCCGGGCAATCTCTACTGGCGCATCACCCAATGGGTTATGCCGTTCCACACCATGATCCCGCCCTACGGCGACAACGCGCTCAACGGCCACGCCTTCGTGCCGGTCGACGACGAGAACTGCATGTCATGGTGCTTTACGCATCATCCGGCGCGGCCGCTATCGGCGCATGAGCTCGAAGTGATGCGCAACGGCGGCGGCATCCACGTCAATCTCATTCCCGGCTCGTTCCGCCCGGTGGTCAACAAAGACAACGACTACATGATCGACCGTTTGGCGCAGAAGCACCACAAGTCCTATTCCGGGGTTAAAGGCATCGCCATGCAGGACGCCGCGATCCAGGAAAGCACCGGGCCGATCCAAGACCGTGCCAAGGAAAACCTGGTCTCGACCGACAACGGCGTGATCATGGCGCGGCAGCGCCTGACCAAGGCGGCGCGCGCCGTCGCCGACGGCAAGGAACCTGACGGCATCGATCCGGCAACCCACGCCGTGCGCTCGGCCTCGATCGTGCTGCCCGAAGGCGCGAGCTTTTACGAAGCCGCCGGCGACGCGCTCAAGGCCACGCACGGCGTGGCGCACGCGTCGGTGTAATCCGGCGTCGCCGCCGCATCACGGCACACGCGGAACATCCTTGCCCGCGGCCGCCATCCGCGCCGCGATGTCGTCTCGCGACCATCCCGTGAGATTGGCCGCGTTGTCCGCTTCCGTCTTGAAGCGTTGCGGCAGCGAGGCGCGATAGGCCTTCGCCGCCGCGCAAGCCGTCGTCGAGGTCGAGGCGTGGTGCAGGATGTAGCGGCCCTGGAAATTCTCCCGGTCGCTGGTCTCGACGAAATTGAGATCCTCGGGAAAACTCTTGGCGTCGTAACGCACGTGCAGGCGCGTCACGAATGGAGCGTTGCCGTTGCCCGGCACGGGCGGAATACGGTTGCTGACAGTTCCGTCGCCGCCATCCCACAGCGCGCCAAGTTCCGTGAACTCAGCCTTGCTTATCGGCGCGGCGGCGCAAGGATCGCACCAGCCGGTGTCCCAGGCATATTCGACGAACACCCCGTGCATGCCTTGCTGCGCCACGGCGTGCTCGAAGGTCGCCTTGTAGAAATTGGCGAAGTCGTTCTTGACGAACAGCGGCACGTCGACGTCCGAGGGCACCTTGACGGTGCGATAATTGCTGGCCTCGACGCGGCCGTGCGGCGTCAGCGCGTAGACGACCAGGTCTTGCGGCCCATCGGCGTTGACGGTGCCCAGCCGCAACGGCAGCATGAATTTCGCCGTCTCATAGCGCACCTGCAGCGGCCGCAGATAAGCGCGCCCGCTGTCCTGCATGCGCTTCAAGTTCACCTTGGCGATGAAGAAGTGCATTTTCTGCTTGATGTAGCTGCCGATCACCGGCTCGGCGCCGCGCGGGATCTTGTAGCCGTTGTCGGTCAGCCAGCGGATCAAGCCGTTGCTGTCCTCCGCCGACAGGATCGAGACGTCGTATTCGGCGACGTCGTAACGCGCCTCGACCTTGACGCCGCGATATTCCGGGGTCGGCGCCGGCATTGCCGCCGTCGGCAAAGGGACCTGCAAAGCGCTTAGCGCCATGATGCGAGCCTCTTCGCATGGATCGGGATCGAAATACTCGACCAGCCGCGGCGCGGTATAGGCGTCGAGATGATCGATCGTCTTGGTGTCGACGACGCTGATCTGGTCTTTTTTGATGAAGGACGGCACCGGAATGACGAGAGCGAATTCGCTGGGCTCGCCCTCGTAGTCGCTCGCCATGGTGATGGCGGTTTGCTGGCCGTTGCGGGTGAGAACGACCTTGGAGGATTTGTTGAACAGCTTGGCGTCGGCCTGAGCGACATAGAAGCCGCAGAACGCGCTCGCCGGCCCCGCCGTGACGGCGAGCTGCGCGACGATCGCGGTGAGCGCGACGCCGGCTTTCAGGCGGTACAACAATGGGCTCTTCATCGTGAAGCTCCTTGTGGGGTCCATGCGAAGCGTTTGGCCGGAATGATCCGGTCGAGCAGCAGCGTGAGCGGCGAGAGCGCAATCAGCGCCACATAGAGCGCCGGCCGCATTTGCATGAAGAAGGCGAGATAGTGCCCGAGCGCCGCGACGCCTGCGGCAAACAGCAAGCGGCCGAGCCGCGAATCCGGCGCGGTGCGCGGATCGGAAATCATGAAGAAGGCGAAGATCAAGAGCGAGCCGCTCTGCAATTGATGCAGCGGAACGGCCAGCGGATCGCCGAGCCAGACGGCGCGGGCAAGGAGTAGCGCGGCGTGGCTGCCGAGGAAGAATAGCGCGATGTCGGAGCGCTGCGCGGCCTGCAGCACCAGGATCGCGAAAAACACCAGGAGCGCCGCGAGCCAGATGCTGGTGCCCCATTGACCGGGCGATATCCACACGCCCTGCTGGGTGAACAAGAGGATGACGATGGCAAAGCCCGCGGGATTCCAGATGTGCTTGCCGTCGAGGCGGAAGATGAATTTGGACGCAATGGCGATGACGCCGGCCAGCGCCGGCAGCCACGCCGCATCGGCACGCAGCAACAGGCTCAAGGACAATCCGGTGATCAGCGGCGAGCGCAGGTCGATAGTGGGCAAGCCGGCCAGCCGCGAGCAAACGGCCTGGGTCGCCAGCGCCGACAGGATCGCCAGCGCGCTGTAGAGCGGCTTTGCGCCGAAATCGATCCAGGTGAAATTGACCAGCAACAAAGACGAGAGCGCCACGATCTGGAAGTGGCGCGCATCGGACCACCAGCGTCGCATGGGCGTTCCCTCAAAACCCAGGCCGAGGGTCTGCTGATGCTGTGGAACCGCGACTCTGCGATGACCGACCGATGGCCGGATTTAGGCAACACTATTACTTCTTTGTCAGCTGCCGCGCTCGACATTACCTTATTGTTAGGTGGCGCTTCTGCAGCGCACCGAAGCTAACCTTTCCAGAGCTCACGGAATTGCGTCGCCACCAGTTGCTCGTAAGCGACCGGCTCGGACGTAAGCCCGCTGGCCAAGGCGAACTTGTTCAAGCCCTCGACCGCTTCGGGGGAAATGCTCGCGTCGTAGAACGGCGCATCGCGCGCGATCAGGCCGGCGATCAATGGCACCTCCTCCGGTGGAAACAGGCGTTCGGCGACTGCCGTCGCCAGCGACGGATCGGCTTTGAGCGCCTTCTGCGTCTTCACGATCGCGCGCACCGCGGCGGCGGCGGCTTGCGGCTGTTCTTCGATCAGCCGCTCGGTCGTGGTCAGCGCGGCAAAATTATACCACCGCGCGCCCGGCGGGCCGTCGCCGCGGCGCAGATCAAGATGGACCTTGGCGACGCCGGCCTTTTCGCCAAGCGCGACCCGCATGCCGTTGCCCCAATAGCCATCAGCAAGATTTTGCCTGATGGCCTCGACGCCGGCATGGCCCATGAAGCGCCCGGCGTGGGTCGGCGGCGCCGGCACGATCTGCGTATCGCCGCGCTCCACATTCAGCCCTGATTCGGCCAGCAGGTGGCGCAGGCCGAGTACCGGCGATTCCATGGACGAGGAAATGCGCAAGCCCTTCAGCGCGCCAAGATCGCCGCGCTTGACGTCGAGGTCCGCGCGGACGGCCAGAAACCAGTAGGAATATTGCGACAGCGCGCACAGGAGCTTTGCGCCCTTCCAGGCCGGGAACGCGCGGGTCGCGGCGTAAGCCGGGCCGCCGAAGAAATGCAACGCGCCGTCGCGCAGCCGCTCCGGCCCGGTCCGCGCGCCGAACTCGCGCATCAGCTCGACGTCAAGGCCTTCCCCTTTGAAAAAGCCGAGGTCGGCCGCGGCCACCGCGACGAAATACGACGGCGAATCCAGATCGGCGACTGAAAGCCGAAACATCAGAGCACTCCTGTAAAGCTGCAAGCTAAGACAGCGCCGCCGTGCGCAACAGCGCCGATGGCCGCGCCGAGGTATGAATCGGTTGGCGTCTTATTTGACGAAACTGAGGTACGACGCAAGCGCCTCGATTTGGTTCTGCGACAATTTGCTGGCAATGCCCGGCATCGGCGGGCCAGCGGCGGCGTGAAATCCTTCGCCCCACTGCTCGAGCCTTCTCTTCACGTAGGTATAGGCCAGCCCTCCCAAGCGAGGAATCCCTCTGACGCCTTCGGCATTCGGGCCATGACAGACGACGCAGGCCGCAATGTTGGCGTCCGGCATCCCCTGTTGATAAATGGATTGTCCTTCAGCCGCGAGCCCCCTGTCGCCGTCATTGGCCGCCCGAGGTGCCAGCGACGAATAATATGCCGCCAGGTCATGCGCCGTCTGACCACTGAGATTCGCCGCAGCGCCCCACATGTACATTCTCGAAAATGGATTATCGCGCGCGTGGCTGCTGAAGTTCATCAGTTGCGTTGCCACATATTGCGGCCGCTGTCCGGCCAATCGCGGCGCGGGCGTATAGCCTTGTCCGGATGCGCCGTGACACCAGTTGCAATTGCGGATGGCGGCATTCTCGGCGTGACCTGCCGGCGCGGCAGCGGCGGAGAAAGCAATAGCCATGACCGCTATCTTCAGCCGGACGTAGCTCATGATCCCAATCTCTCTGCCTCTCGAAACCGGCGACATGCCGGACCGCTACCTCAGATAACTGACATAGGCCGCCACCGCTTCGATTTGCGACCTGTTGAGACTGTGCGCCACCGGGCTCATGATGGCCGATGTGTCCGGTTTTGTTGGATTCTGTCCGCGTTCCTTGCCCCAATTCACCAGCTCCTTGACGAGATAGGGATAGAGCTGACCGGCCAGCCGCGGAATCGGCCCGCTGCCGGTGGCCGCGGGACCGTGACAGGCGGCGCATGCCGCGATATTGGCGTCGGGAACGCCGTCCTGGAAAATCCTCTTTCCGAGCGCGACGGATTGCGTCGGCGCGCCGCCGATGGGTTTTGGATCAAGTCCCCTGAAATCCGTGGCCAGAGCCGCGATCATCCCCGGACTCAAGGCGTGCGCCACATTGAACATGATATTGTTGGTGCGGCGGTGTTCGATAAAGGCGCGGAGCTGATTCTCCAGATACTCGGTTTGCTGGCCGGCGAGGCGCGGAATCGGAAAATATCCGTCATAGCCTTGCGCCGACGGACCGTGACAGTCTTTGCAATACGAGAGCTTGGCCTGGATGCCGCCCGTCGCAACCGCGTTCATGTCGCCGGCGCGGCAAACTCCGACAAACGCGATGGCCGCAAACGCGATCAGCAAAGCAAGCGTTGCGCCGAATGCACCGGCAATACGACGCTTCGGCCGGCCGTGCCGAGGCATGGTATCGATACCCTGGCGGCTTGAGGCCATTGATTTCCCGCCGGTTCTGATTGCATCGAGACAGCGCACGGCATTACTCCAGGTAACTGACATAGGCCGCGACCGCTTTGATCTGGGCCTCATTCAAGCCGTGGGCGATCGGCTCCATGATCGCCGAGTTATCCGGGTTCTTCGGATCTTGGCCGCGCTCCTTGTCCCAATTGGTCAATTTGCTCGAAACGTAATCGGAGAGCTGGCCGGCCAGCCGGGGAAACGGGCCGTTACCCTTGCCGTCCGGGCCGTGGCAGGAGGCGCACGGCGGCACATTGCCGGACGCAATGCCTTCTTCGAAGATTTTCTTGCCCGCGGCGGCAAGATCTTTGGGCGCGCCGCCCAGCGGCTTGGGATCGAGATCGTGAAAATTCGCGGCCAGCGCCGCGACCATCGCCGGGCTCAGCACGTGGCCGACGTTGAACATGATATTGTTGGTCCGCCGATGCTCGGTAAATGCGTGCAACTGGTTTTCCAGATATTCGGTTTGCTGACCGGCGAGGCGCGGTATCGGATAATAGCCGTGAAAGCCCTGGGCCGAGACGCCGTGGCAAACTTCGCAATAGGCGAGCTTGGCCGCGACTTCTTGCTTGGAAACGGCCGGCGCCTTAACATCCTCGGCGCGGCACGCCCCCGCAAAAGCGATCGCGAGGACGGCGGTGTGCAAAACTAAATGTGCGCCGATGATCTTCATGACTCGGATTCCGTCCTGCGCCCCTCACTGATCGGACCACCACATGTGAAAGTTCAATCCCACCTTGACGACCTGAATGCTCTGTTTGGTGTCGACGAGGCCGGTAAAGGCATTGACCGAATCGGTCATGAACACGTTGCCGTGGCCGAACCCGTAGTAGTCGTATTCGACGTTGACCGACCACGGCCCGGAAAATGCCCAGTCCACGCCGCCGCCGGCGGTGAAGCCGGTGCGCGTATCGAGCCCCTGGAAGCTGAACGGCGTGCCGGCGACACTGCCGATGACGTTTGTTTCATCGCCCGCCCAGGCCACGCCGCCTTTGGCGTAGAGCAGCACGCGATCCAAGGCGACGCCGAGCCGCGCGGTGATGCTGGGAAGGAAATCGGTCTTGGCGTTCACCGCGCCCTGATCGCCGGGAAAGCCCGCCGGGAATCCTATCGTCGTGCTGCTTTTCAAAGTCGAGCCGGAGACGGCGCCTTCGACGCCGAGCACCAGATGGGAATAGAACTGATAGTCGCAGCCGATCTGCGCTCCCGCCAGGAATCCGTTGGCATTGATGGTGGTGGTGGTGACGCCCACGGTCGTGCCCGACCCGAGAACCGAGTCCTGTGCCAATTGCACCGGATCGGTAACGTCTCGGCGGAACGCGCCGCCGCCGGCATGAACGCCGCCATAGCAGCTCGTCCAGGCGAAAGGTTGCACGACGGGCGGTGCGGGCGGCACCGCGAGATCCGCGCCGAACGCGGCAACGCTCAACAGCGAAACCGCGGCGCATCCGAGCAGTGTTGTTTTCATCGTCAACTCCTAGAGTGTCGTTGAACCCGCTACATTGCCACCCACGCATAGAGAAACAGCGTGTTGTTAGCCTTCGCGCCGACGGTGGTGCCGTCGAATTTGTCGTACCAGATGTATTGCAACCCGACGCGTGCGTTGAACCACGGCCATCCCGGCGAAAAGTTCTTGACGAACGGGATGTAGGCGATCTCGCCGATCCAGCCGTCGCTGTTCGGGCTGAAGCCGCTGGCGAGGCCCGCATACAGGATCGGATCGGGACTGCCCCAGGTATTGAAATATTGGCCGGTCAGCACGACCCTGTTGCTATTGCCGTAGGTCAACGAGGCATAGGCGTGCGCCTCTTTGAGATCGTTGGTCGGGTTGGAGGTCAGCCCATTGGGGAAGCTGGCATCGAGTTTTTGGTATTCGCGGACATACGTGCCGCGCAGCGTGAACCAATAATTGTCACCCTGATACTGGTATTGCGAATCCACGCCGATGTCGGTGAATTTGTCGGTCTGCGAAAACGTAGTGGTCGTCGTGGTTCCCGGCATGGTCCACGGATGCACGTCGGCTATCATGCCGAACGTTCCGATCATGAGCCAGTTGTTGCCCCAGTGCGGCTCGAAAGCCACGCGCCAGTACGGCGCCGCGTCGAACAGCCCGGGGGCGCCGAACGGATCGCTGCCCAGATCGTTCTGGACCTTGAAATCGAGCGTGCGGTACGCCGACGCTTCCAGATAGAGCACGTCATTGATGTAGGCGTAGGCACCGACGCTGCCGACATGGGCCGCAAAGGCGCCGTTGATGATGGTGCCGGCTCCCGGCGTCGGCGCGATGGTGGAAACGGCGTAGGGAAAGGCCCAAGCCGGCGTCGTGTTCCACGGATCCTGGACGGTCGGGTTGTTGTTGGCGGTGATGCCGTAGGTGACGTTGAAGCGGCCGATCGACGCGGAGTCCGCATAACGAATATCGGTATTGTCCCAGGTCCAGGTATGTTGCCCGAACGGATCGCTGCCGAACCCGCCTGGGGGTGGCGCGTTATAGGTCACTTGCGCGAACGCACCGAGATGATCGGTGATGGCGCCGCCCCAAAAGAAGCTGACGGGCGACAGCACGACATTGTTGTTGGAATTGTACGGTGCGGTGGGCGGCGGCAGGGCGGCTTGGGTATTGGTGAACCCGGTGATCGCCATCATCGAGATGGGCGGCACCCATTTTTTCTCTTTGCCATCGGTCGAATCGTCGGAACTGGGAAACAAAGCCGTGCGATAGGCGCCGCCACCGTATGTATAGCCCCCGATCTTGAAACGACGGCCGAATGGGGTCAGTCCGGCAAAGTCGGTGTGGCAAGTGCCGCAGGGCTGCCCGGTCTGCCGCGCAAAGCTCGGCAGCGCTTGCGCCTCCGGCGCGTGTCCCACCACGAGGAATCCAGCGAGCAGGAGCAATGCCGTCGCCTTCGACAGCAGCCCGGAATATCGCAGCGCATACCGGAATCGACCGCGATTGTCCGTCATCATGTGCAATGTCCCAAGCATAGGCGCGACGTGCGCGCCTATTGCCTATGAGGCACGATTCTCTACGGGGGTAGGGGCATCATAAAAAGCCGGACCGCGGACGGCTATCTAAAAAACGACGTTGGACGACTATTCTGCGCGATGGTGCATTTGGGCAACATGCAAGCCGTGTCGAATGTGTTCGTCACAATTGCGCGGAGAAGAACTTGCTCCGTTATCATATGCCTCGCGGCGAATCTCTTCGTCTACCACTCGCGTCGCGACGCCCACGGCAAAGAATCCAGCAATTTCAGCATCGCGACATTCGGGCAGTAATCTTCCCACGCCTTGTCGGCCGGATCACGACCAAGGTCTCGCGCGCACTGCCGGTGGCTTTCACAGAGCGTGCAAAGCCGCTGCAGATCCTGGAAAGTGCCGGGCGCGGTCGCGGCGACCTCCTTGTTGTCGAGATTGAGCTCAGCCATGCGCCGCAGCAATAGATCGGCGGCGTCAGGACCGCGGTTTGCGATCTTGCGAAGCTCGGACGATGGCATGCCCAGATCGCGCGCCATGCGCTCAACTTCGTATTCGCCGCAGCAAGCCAGCTCGGTGAGGCGAGAGCCTGCGCTTCGCCAATTGCGCCACCATTGCTTCAGCCCATCGATCATCTGCCGGGGGCCCGCACCGGAATGCAAATCGGACATCTGTTCCTCCTCTTTGCGAGCGAAATAAACTTATTTGAATTGAAGAATCCGTGGCTTGGCGCCCTGGCGCATTGATCCATATCAATGGGCGCCTACCGCCAGCGAATGACTGCGTTGCAATTTCATGGGCCGGATTGCGCTTCGAATTGATTTTTATCAAAACGCCCGGGCGCCTCGTGGCCGATAAATCTGGTTTATCAAGGAGAACAGCCATGCGGACGGCTATCCAGGACGTCTTTGCCAGGATTACAAGGACCGTGGCGGCGCTGCGGCGGCCGCGTGAATTTACCTGTGGCGATTGCGAACGATCGGACCGGTGTGGTCTGCCGCCGAGCGACCGCTGCATCGTCAAAGCGGCGCAGATCGCCAGCGGCGACTGGACCAGAAAAGGCCATGCCACGACGCTCCGTCAACTGTGAGCGTGGCTTCCGTTTCTTGTGAAAAAATGAATCAGCGACGCACGGCGCCCCATTTCGCATGGGGCGTTTTGCCGGGCTGTGGACAACCTGAATTCAGCCACCAGGAAGCGGCCAAGACCGGAGCCGGGAAAGGCACGGTTCGGTCATGGCCGCCCGGCTCTTTAGTACCCCCGTACGAAAAGAGCCAAGTCACTTTCATAAGCGATGTCGCCGAGAAGTCCTTGATTTGGATCAACGGCGTTCGCCCTCATAGGTCTCGCCAATATGCGAAACCGTCCGCCTCACGGACGAGATACCCTGCCCGTGGTGCGCGCTTTGTCGATCCATGCGCCAGGTTGATCGACCTGCAATTCAAAGAAGAAATCGGCATTCGAACAGAACCGCGGCGCCAACGTCGCCGACGCCGGCGCGCTATCGAGCCAATCCCGGCAGGCTTGTTTTTGTGGACAAGCCTCGCAGCGATGAAACGCCGCGATGTAGCTCAGGCTCAGGTGCGGAATGACGCCGCCGCCCGGCTCGATACCGAGACGCTGCATCATTCGAACCATGTGGTTAGGACGCAGCTCGCGTGCTGTAATCGCTGCCATGATGGCCGCTCCTTCTGGCATCCCGGCTATGTTAACAATGGACTGTGTACCGCATCTGTCCTTGACATAGATCAACACCCCGCTCGGTCCGACGACGATCAGACCCCCGTCCGAGAGCGAGCCGTGCTTGTCACACTGGTCAGGCCTTCTGATAAATCATGCACCAACCGTCCGGACTGACGGTTCCATCGACCGTCTGGCAGGCGTTCGGAGCCGTGAAAAGCTTGCAGTTGCTGCATTTCTGCTCGCCCTTCGGCGAGTCCTGATACTTGACGACGCTTTGTGAGATTTTGGCTGCCTGTGCGGGCTGGGTGCCCGCCGCAACAAGCATTGTGGCGGCGCCGCTTGCGCATATTGCGCCCCCCAATAACGAGCGTCTGGAGACTTGCACGGACGTGATGTTGCGGACGTTTGTCATGATCATTCCCTTGAGCTGACTGCAACGGCGACCCTCGGAAGACTCTCGATCCGGCGCAAATAGACGCTTTTACGGCCACCCTCGAAGATTACCGCTACCGCGCCGATCAAACACCCGCGCTGGAAAACTGTAATTGATATAGCGCAATGACTCTCCGTTTAGTCCGCGCCAATCTTGCGCGGCTCGGAGGTTTTCCGAAGAGCTGGGCGGCCTGGACGAGTCACGGGGGTGTCGAATCCGGGTCGCCCATTCGCAATCCATGACCAGGCCAATCCACGGGCCAAAGGCCCCGCTACCGTTGTTTCAGCGCCGTCTTGCGCCACAGCGCCCACGGCCGCGCCGAGGCGTGCAGCATGGCGTCGTTCGAGGTCAGCGCCTCGGCCTTGGTCATGAAATTGATCGGGCCGCCGATGGTGATGGCGGCGAGCTGCTGGCGCGCGTTGATCTCGGTGTAATAGGCGCGGAACACGGCATTGGGCAGCGACGGGCCGACCACGGAATCGCCGTGGCCGCGCATCAGCACCACCGCGGCATCCTTGCCGAGCTTTTTGGCGAGGTCCTTGCCGAGGTTCGGCGTCAGGATCATCAGGTCGGTGCCGTCGCCGACGCTTTTGCGGATCTCGAACAGCGGCACGCCGAGACCAAGAAAGCCGGCGTTATGCAAGAGCGGCTGCAATTTGGCCCGCGTCACCGTGAACGGCACCACGGTCGGCGAATGGCTGTGCACCACGGCGTTGACGTCGGGGCGCGCCTTGTAGATTTCGCCGTGGATGAAACGCTCGCGGTAGAGCAGCTTGCCGTCGTCCTCGGGATCGACGGTTTGGCTGTCGAGGTCGAGCACCAGAATATCCGCGGCGCTCACCGATTCCGGCGCGATCGAGCGCGAGATCAGGTAACGGTGCGGATTGCGCGGGTCGCGCACGCTGACATGGCCGAAGGCGTCAAGCACGTTCAATCGCGCCAGCGTCCGGTTGGCGGCGACCAGGTCGTCGATGAAATCCTTGTCGAGCGGGCGTTCCGTCGCGCGCCGCATTGCCTTCGCTTTTGCCTTCATCGATCGCTAGTCCCGCCAAGCCTTTGAGGGCGCGGACCGTAACAACTTTATCGGCGGCTCGGAAGTATGCCATAACACCCGGCCCATGCAGCAACGCCGCAGCAAGCCATGAACAATGCCGACTTGATCGTCGCCACGCTGAAGTCGGCCGGCATCGCCCGCGGCTTCGGCATTCCGAGCGGCAACGTGCTGCCGCTGATGGAGGCGATGCGTCAGGGCGGCGTCGATTTCGTACTCACCGCGCACGAGGGCTCCGCCGGCTTTGCCGCCGACGTCACCGGGCGCATCAGCGGCGCGCCGGGGCTTTGCATCGCCACGCTGGGCCCGGGCGCGACCAATCTCGCCACCGGCATCGGCTGCGCGTACCTGGATCGCTCGCCGCTCATTGCCATCACCTGCAATCTCAATACCGATCAGCTCGGCCGGCGCATCCAGATGTGGATTGATCATCATGCGCTGTTCAAGCCGATCACCAAGGCGACCTTGCAGCTGCGCAAGGGCGAGATCGGCGCCACGCTCGCCGCGGCCATCGCGCTGGCCTTGAGCGAGCCGCAGGGGCCGGTGCATCTCGACCTGCCCGAGGACGTGGCGCTGGCGCCGACCAATGAGCCGGTTCCGGCGCTTGCGGCGCCCACCAAGCTTCCGCCCGCCGCCGCTGCGGCGATCGAACGCGCGGCCGAATTGATCGACGCCGCGCGGCGGCCGATCGCGGTGCTCGGCGCGTCCGCCATGCGGCTATCCGATCCGGCGCTGCTCGTTCGCGTGATCGAGCATTTCAATCTTCCATTCGCCACCACGACCATGGCCAAGGGCCTGATCGACGAGGATCATCCGCTGTCGCTCGGCTGCATCGAGCGCTCCTGCCGTCAGGTGCAGCGCAAAGTGCTGCGTTCCGCCGATCTCATCGTCGGTCTTGGCTACGACACCATCGAAGTCGAATACGAAGCCTGGATCGGCGACGTGCCGTTGCTGCAAATCGACATCGAGCCGGCCGATGTCGCGCCGTCGGTCAAGCTCGCCCACCAAGTCGTCGGCGATCTGTCGTCGTCGCTGGCGCGCCTCGCCACGCGCGCGACAACCGCCAATACGTGGCTCCCAGAAGAGATCGCCAGCCATCGCCGCGCCTTTGCGGCGGCGCTGCGGCCGGCGACCGTGGCATTCACCGCCCACGCCGCGATCGACGCGGTGCGCCGCGCACTGCCCCGCGACGGCGTGCTGGCCTTCGACGTCGGCGCCCATACCCATCAGATCGCCAGCCAATGGCCGGCGCACGCGCCAAAATCATTCCTCATCACCAATGGCTGGTCGTCCATGGGTTTTGGCCTGCCCGGCGCGATCGCCGCCAAGCTGGCGCGGCCCGATCTGCCGGTGGTGTGCGTGATCGGCGACGGCTGTTTTCAGATGACCTGCGGCGAGGTCGCCACCGCCAAGCGGCTTGGCATCACGCTGCCCATCGTCGTGCTCGACGACAAGTGGCTGGCGCTGATCAAGGTCAAGCAGATCCGCCGCCAGTTCCCGCTCTATGGCACCGAGCTGCAGGCCGAGGTTTACCGCGAGCCGCCGGCGCATTATTTCGGCGTGCCGGCGCACGGCGTGCGCAGCGCCGAAGCGTTGGAACACGCGGTCAAGACCGCGCTCGCCGCCGCCGGACCGACAGTGATCGAAGCGGTGGTCGATTCCGAGCATTATATCGATACGGTATACGATTGAACGTCGCCGTCAGCCGTGGCGGATTTTCAGCACCAGGATGATGAACGTCATGGCGAACGTGACGATGCTCGAGCCGATCAGCGGGGCATCGACGATCGCCAGCCCGTAAATGAGCCATAACAGCACGCCGATGACGCACAGCGCCGTCCCCGGCAGCGAAATTGCCCGTGTGTCGCGCTCGCGAACGATTTTGGCCGCCTGCGGCACCCAGCACAGCGTGGTGAGCACGGCGCCGGCCGCGCCGATCGCTTCGACAAGCCCCGATGGCATTGCAGCAAAGGTCATGGCGGCAAAGATCATGCGGATCGCCGTTTCGAATCGATGCAATGTTATTGCCGCCTTGGTGTGACAGAAATGAAACTACAAAACCGCGAAGTGCTTTTTTAGCCTCCGCGCGGCGCGCTGTTTGATTTTTCTGCGCGCGCAATGTCATCGCATCGTCACGCATGAATCGTAGAATCATCAAGGCGTTAAACACGCTTTGTGCCGCCGGCCGAATGCCGCGAGCGCGGCGATAGTCGCCGCAATGCAAGCGCCCATGGCGATCAGATCATGAATGTGTCCGACCACACCCAGCGCGTCTTCGACAGCGATCTCGGCAAGCTCACGCAGATGATCGCCGAGATGGGCGGGCTGGCGCAGAAGCAGGTCACCGATTCGATCGACGCGCTGGCGCGCCACGACGTCGGCCTGGCGCGCCGCGTCATCGCGCTCGACGGAACCGTCGACGCTATGCTGCGGCAGATCGAGGAAAAAGCCGTGGCGACGATCGCGCTGCGCCAGCCGATGGCGTTCGATCTGCGGGCGCTCGTCGCCATGCTGCGCATCGCCAGCGACCTCGAACGCATCGGCGACCTCGCCAAGAACGTCGGCAAGCGCGTCATCGCGGTGAGCGGCGAGAACTCGCAGCGCACCTTGATGCGCGGCTTGCGCCACTTGGCGACGCTGGTGGTCTCGCAATTGGCCGTGGTGCTCGACAGCTTCGTCGACCGCAATCCGCGCAATGCGCTGCGCGTCTGGCAAGGCGACAAGGAAGTGGACGCGCTCTATGTGTCGCTGTTTCGGGAATTGCTCACCTATACGATGGAGGATCCCGGCACCATTTCGCTGTGCATCCACTATCTGTTCTGCGCCAAGAACATCGAGCGCATCGGCGACCACGCCACCAATATCGCCGAAGCCGTGCACTACATGGTCGAAGGCCACGCCATTGCCGGCGAACGGCCCAAGGGCGATGCGTCGAGCTACGATCCGAGCGAGACCATGGTCCCGGCCTAGCGCGGCCGCGCCGGCGGCGGCGGCGAACCGGCCATTCCGCCCGAGCGCCAAAACGGCGCAATGACGCCGGCATTCCGCCGCGTTAACCGCTCGTTAGGGTTAACAGTCTATTGCTGACCGACCATACGGCAACGGCGCCTCTTTCGCCTTTGCAACACGGCCCCCATCGCAGCGAACACGATGCGTCCGAACAAGCTCCGCTCCGCACGTTTTCTCGCGTCCGCCTCGCTGCTCGCGGTCATCGCCGCCGCGGCGGCGGGATGCCAAACCATCTTGCCGACCGCCGATACGACCGGCACGCTACCGTCGGCGGCGGCAGCCGCCGCGACCGGTTCGTCGGACGCGGCCTGGCGGCGCGATCTCGATGTCTACGGCGCGCAGTATCACGCCGATCCGACCAAGGTCGACGTCGCGCTGCACTATGCCCAGGCGTTGCGCGCCACTGCGCAGCGCGCCCAAGCGGTCGCCGTGCTCGAACGCCTGTCGATGCAGAATCCCCACGACAAGATCGTGCTCGGCGAATACGGCCGCGCGCTGGCCGAGGCCGGCGACTACGAACAGGCGCTCGACGTGCTCGGCCGCGCCCACTCGCCCGATCAACCCGATTGGCACATCCTCTCCGCGCAAGGCGCGGTGCTCGATCAGCTCGGCCGCCACGCCGAAGCGCAGCAATATTATCAGACGGCGCTGAAAATCGTTCCCAACGAGCCGACCGTATTGTCCAATCTCGGCCTGTCCTACGCGCTGTCGAAGGACCTGCCGAACGCCGAGGCGACATTGCGCCGCGCCGCCGAGCACCGCCCGGTCGATCCGCGGGTGCGGCAAAATCTGGCGCTGGTCATCGGCCTGCAAGGCCGCTTCGCCGAAGCCGAGCAGATCGCCGGCGCCGATCTGCCGCCCGACCAGGCCGCCGCCAATGTCGCCTATTTGCGGAAAATGGTGGCGCGCAATAACGATTCGCAGAAACCGAAGCCGGCGGCGCGCGTCGCCGGCGGCACGAGCTGACGCATCATCGTCATTGCGAGCGAAGCGAAGCAATCCAAAGGGCTGTGCAAGCCTCCTGGATTGCTTCGTCGCTGCGCTCCTCGCAATGACGATTAAGTCTTACTGCAGCGCCATCACGCGGATCGCGGCCGGGCCGAGAATCACGACGAACAGCACCGGCAGGAAGAACACGATCATCGGCACCGTGAGCTTGGGCGGCAGGCCGGCGGCCTTCTTCTCGGCTTCCGACATGCGCATGTCGCGATTTTCCTGGGCCAGCACCCGCAACGTGGTGCCGAGCGGGGTGCCGTAACGCTCCGACTGCTGCAAAGCCAGGCACACCGCTTTGACGCCTTCGAGGCCGGTGCGCTGCGCCAGGTTTTCGTAAGCCTGGCGGCGATCCGGCAGGTAGGACAATTCCGCCGTAGTCAGCGTGAATTCCTCGGCCAACGCCACCGATTGGCCGCCGATCTCCTCGCTGACCTTGCGGAATGCCGCTTCGATCGACATGCCGGACTCGACGCAGATCAGCAACAGGTCGAGCGCGTCGGGGAACGCGCGCTTGAGCGACAGCTGCCGGCGCTGGATCTTGTTCCTCAGAAACAGGTTCGGGCTCTGCATGCCCATGTAAGCGCAGCCGATCGACATCGCGAACTTGACCATCGGCGGATAGTCGAGCTCCAGCACGACGAAAATATAGAACAGCGAAACCAGCAACATGACGATCGGCATCGCCATGCGAAAGAACAGATAGGTGATGTAAGGCGCCTGCCCGCGAAAACCGGCTTGCACGAGCTTGGCGCGCGCTTCTTCCTGGCCGACCCACTTCGACAGATTGAAGTTGTCGACCACCTTCTTCATGTACTGCTTGGGCGATTGACGCAGCACCGCCTTGCTGCCCTGCGCCATCCGCTCGCGCTCGCGCTGCCGGATCTTTTCGCGCTCCAGCGCCACCGCCCGCATCCGCTTGTCGAGCGTGTCGGTGACCAGATACGGCATGGCCAGCGTCAATACCGTCGCGATCGCGGCGACGCCGGCAAAGAACATCGTCATGACGGTGGGATCGAGCGCTTGCGAGATCAAAGAACCCATGTCTCGCCCCTAGAAGTCGAAATTGATCATCTTGCGCATCACCATGATGCCGATGAACATCCATGTCCCGCACGCGGCCATCATCATGCGCCCGACCGGCTCGATCCAAAGCAGCTCGATGTAGGCGGGGCTGGTGAAATAGACGAGCCCCATGACCACGATCGGCAGCGCGCCGATGATCGACGCGGAGGCTTTCGCCTCCATCGACATGGCCTGGATCTTCGCCTTCATCTTCTTGCGGTCGCGCAGCACCCGCGACAGGTTGCCCAGCGTTTCCGAAAGATTGCCGCCGGCGCGCTGCTGGATGGAAACGACGATGCCGAAGAAATTCGCTTCCG
>Ga0210398_10002281_pt1 | contig 18858 bp, 14 predicted proteins | sample IncBWC4OmetaG_FD_161047 | JGI IMG/M metagenome (GOLD analysis project Ga0210398, IMG submission 161047) | Forest soil microbial communities from Barre Woods Harvard Forest LTER site, Petersham, Massachusetts, United States - Inc-BW-C-4-O | ecosystem: Environmental > Terrestrial > Soil >... | reverse complement strand
GTCTTGGATTCACATCGCCGATCTGGCCGAAGCGTACCGGCTCGCCGTCGAGGCGGACGATGGCGCCGTCAGCGGCGAAATTTTCCATCTTGGCGATCAACACAGGCCGCTTAGTCTCGATGTCATGCGTGCCTGTCTCGATGCGGCGGGCCACAAAGGCGACATTCGCTTCGAGGGGCCGGTAAAAGGCGACAACATCAGCACCTGGTTTAACCAAAACGAGTTCATCACGGCACAGAAGGCGCGTGAACGCCTAGGTTGGAACGTACGCCACGACGGAATTATTGAAACCGCCAAGTCGGTCTACCAAGCATGGAAGGCGGCGCAGTTGACTCAGTAGGGTACGAATCTAGAATTCCACTGGATTTTCGTGCGTATCCGAAAGGAAATTCGATATGGAAGTAAAGGTCATCGCCAGTCGCTACACCGATCGGCCCAAGACCGACCCAGCTGCACGTATTTTTCGCATCGCCGATCACATTGTCGTCAATGGCGAATCGCGTGCCGGTCGGATGTATGTCGGCGACGAGTTTCGCGCAGTGGTCATCACACTGCCTCCCGGCGATGCTCAGGAACCGCACATGCATCCGGCGACAAGTCACGCCTGGTTCATCGTGTCGGGGAAGGGCGAGGTCACGATGGAAGATGGACGGCGCGAAACAATTGAACCGGGATTCTTTTCAGTCCATCCGCGCAACTCAGTGCACGGCCTGCGCAACATTGGCGATGGGAATCTTGTCTACATCGCTCTGTCGATCGGTGCTTAGAAGATGTTGAGGCCGTCTGATTTCCGTGGCGTCTACGCCATCATCCCGACCCCGGCGAAGGATGGGGCGGATCGGTGGGATGCCGTGGATACGGTGGACCTCATCGAGACTGAACGCGTGATCAATCGCCTTATCGGCGACGGCGTCAATGGACTCATCGTCTTGGGAACGACGGGCGAATGTGCCACGATAACCGGTCAGGAATATGAAGCGTTCACCGATTGCGTGCTGGCGACGGTCAAAAAACGGATTCCCACCTTCATTGGGACTACGGCACTTGGAACGCACGAGGTGGTGTACCGCGCTCAATTTGCCGCGCAACGCGGCGCGGACGGTATCCTGCTGGGCTTGCCGATGTGGCAGCCTCTGACCGTCGATATGGCAGTCGAGTATTACCGAAGTATCTCCGAGGCGTTTCCACGACTCGCGCTCATGGTCTATGGCAACGGTCGCGCCTTCCGTTTTGCGTTTCCGCCTGAATTTTGGAGTCGCGTGGTCGATGCCGCCCCGACGCTGGTGGCCGCAAAATATTCTCGGCCGAATGCGCTTCTGGATTCACTTGCCGCCTCAAAAGGTCGCGTGCACTTCCTTCCCCACGACGGCGGGCTCAGCAGGTTTGCCGAGCTTTCTCCGACGACGACGACTGCTTGCTGGTCGACGGCGGCGTCAATGGGCCCGGAGCCGGTTCTGGAGCAAATGCGCGCGCTGTTAGCAAAGGACGCCGCGGCACTGCAAAAGATCGCCACCGATCTCGCCTGGGCGAGGGAGCCCATTGCGGAAATCACAAGCGATCCTGATTTGTTTGCGACCTACAACATTCAAATGGAAAAAATTCGCATCCAGGCGGCTGGCTATTGCAGGGCCGGACCGATCCGGCCACCATACAACGCGATGCCGGAGCGTTACGCCGAGCGAGCGCGAGAGAATGCGCGGCGTTGGCGGCAGCTCTGCGAAAAGTACTCAAGCGTGTACGCGGCGGGCCGCAGAGAGCTTCGCCGATAACGACGGCCCCAAGGGCTTCATGTTGCAGATCAAGCGTGCTGGCCATTCGACACTCACAACTCCCGATCTCGAACGGATGGTCGACTATTTTACTGGCATCGTCGGGCTGAGCCTCGCTGCCCGGGAGAAAAGCCGCGCGATCCTCGCCACTAAATCCGGATTGGAGGCGATCGTACTCGAGCGCGGCGGCGCCGTCGAAGCGCCACGGCTGTCGTTCCAGATCGCGCCGGGAAGCGATCTCGGTGAGGTCGCCTCGCGGCTGAAGCACGCCGGCGTCAAGTGCGAACGGCGCAGCGACATCACGCCCGGCATCGGCGAGGCTGTCGCTTTCCAAGATCCCAAGGGAACCACACTGGAGATTTTTTCCGATTTCGCGTTTGCGCCGCAGGACAACGCGTTCAACGGCATCATGCCGCTGAAGTTCGGCCACATTGCCTACCAATGCCCGGACGTACAGGGCATCGTGAAATTTTACTGCGACATGCTGGGATTCCGGGTGTCCGACTGGCGCAGCGACTTTTTCGCTTTCCTGCGTTGCAGCCGCGACCACCACACCGTGAATTTTCTACGCAATTCCAAGACCTTTATTTCTCACATCGCGTTCGAGGTGCGCGATTGGTCGGACATCGAGCGGGCATGCGATCTGCTCGCGCGCAACGATATCAAGCTGACGTGGGGGCCGATCCGCCACATCATCGGTCACAACATCGCCATTTATCACAATAATCCCGACGGGGTCATGATCGAATTCTTCTGCGATATGGATCAGATATTCGACGAGGAGCTTGGCTTTTTCGGACCGCGGCCTTGGCACCAGGACCGGCCGCAGCGGCCGAAAGTCTGGGGCAGTGATACGTCGTCGAACTGGTGGGGTCCGACGCGCGGGAGCCCAACCCACGGTGGTCCCTCCCCGACGAAGACCTCTAAAGAACCTTCTTAGCAGCCAAAGGTTTGGAGCGGCGACGGCGACCGATACTTTCGCGGCAACGCAGCAATTGGTCGCTTTCAGGGGGGTAAAGTGGACATCGATTAAGACAACGTCGTCGCGGCAAGGATGGGCCTACCAATGCATTCCACAACGATCTCGCGGATGCCGGAGGCTATGTCTGGCCAGCAGAGGCCACCGCTGAACGCACCATAAAAGCCCCAAACTCCGATTGCCCGAAGCGTCCGATGGGCGACAGGAAGCAACGCCAAGCCCAGCATGGGAGCTTCTTGTTCGCCGGGACATACATGTTCGCGGTCGCGGTTTACGCGGGCGAGGCGATCACCAGGGGGCGAAAAGACTTGCCCAGCGGCTCAATTTCACGTGTCAGTCTCCGGCCTCCAATTTTCAATATCCGTTTTCTGGCGGCAGCATGAGACCGGTTCGATACCGCTGATCGCGGCGGCGTATCGCAGGGCGTCGAGAGTCTAGCGCGCGGTAAAGTTCGCAGGAAACAGGCCGTGCTTTCTGAGAAATTCGATCATGTGGCGGTCGAATTCCCACGGTTGTTCGATCTGGCAGGCATGGCCGGCGCCGTAAAGGACTTTCATCTCGCAGCCTGGGATACGTGCTTTGAGCGCAGCTGCGCTCGGGTGAGTACCATCCTCGCTGCCGCTCAGGAGGACCGTCGGGCAGGAAATCCGCGAGTAGTGGTCGTCCGCGTCAGGTTTGGCGAGGGCCTGGAATTGAAGAATAATCGACTCCAAGTCGGCGCGATCGTTACGCTCGGAGAACATATCGGCGAAAAAGTGCGCAAGCGGCGTAGCGCGGAAGGCTGGGCTGAGATCCTCGAATGTATAGCCCCAACGGTAAGCGATACCCTGGTCCCTATAAGCTGCGATGCGACGCGCGGTAAATTCCTTGCCTGGATTGTAGCCGGTGCCCGAAAGAACCAATGCGGCAGTGCGCGAGGGCTGCTGGTGATGCATGTACGGCAGGATCGCCGAGCCGACGGAGCACCCGACCAGAATTGCGCGCTCGCCAAGCGCCGCATCGTCGATCGCTTCCCAGCACGCCTGCGCCATATCATCCATGGTCAGCCCCGGCGTGGCTTTAGGCGATCGACCGTACCCGGGAATATCAATGGCGATGCAACGATACCACGTTGACATATGAGCCATCTGAAAAACCCAACAGGATTGGTCCATCGGATTGGGATGTACAAAAGCCATGACTGGCCCGATCCTTCCCATACGCTCGTAATACAACGGTCCTTCAATATGGGCTGCCACCAGCGACTCCTCTCACATTGTTTCGCGCGCAAGCGAGGCGTGCTCGGCAGCGTGAGGCGGTAGCATCAGCCGTTCGACCAATCCGATCAGGGCAAAGAGCACGATCCCTAACACGGTCAATGCCACGATGCCGGCAAACAGCAGCGCCGTGTCCATGTTACCGTTGGCGAGGAGCAGCAGATAGCCGAGACCACCCTGGCCGCCAACGAATTCTCCGACCACGGCGCCGACGACGGCGAAGGTGATGGAGATTTTCAATCCGGCGAAAATCGACGGCAGCGCGTTCGGTAACTGGATCTTGAAGAAAGTCGCAAAGGGTCCAAGTCCCATCGAACGCGCGAGGTAGATTTTCTCGCGCTCCAGTGCCGCCAACCCCATCGCCGTGTTGATGACGACCGGGAAGAACGCGATGAGGAATGCGATCAGCACCTTGGGCAGGAGACCGAAGCCGAACCACACCAGGAACAGCGGAGCAACCGCGACTTTCGGTACCGCTTGCGAGGAGACCAGAAGCGGATAGACGGCGCGGGCGAATGGCCGCCACAGGTAAATCGCAAGCGCAAGCGGCACGCCAACAGCGACGCTCAATGCGAAGCCGAGGATGATTTCCAGCGTGGTGACCACGCTTTCTTTGATCAGGACGGCGGAATTTGCATCCATCGACAGCACAATTGCGCTCGGTGCCGGCAATAGATAGGGCGGCAGTGAAAATAACCGCGCGGCCGCTTCCCAAACAGCGATCAACACGACCATCATGCCTATCGGATAGACAACAGCCGTCATCCGATCGCGCCGAGCGAGCTCGCGACGCCGCTGCCGGATACCCGCTTCGAGGCTGCCGATGCTCGCTATGTGCTTGGACGGGAGAGAAGCCGGCGGGCCCATTAATTCGTTCATTGTTGCGCTCCTGGTGAGGTCCGCTCAGTGCTCCCGCAATACGCCGCGCGCCAGGAACAACTCCAGAATCTGCCGGCTATACTCGGCGAATTCCGGCGTCTCGCGCATCGCCAGCGTCCGTGGTCGCGGCAGCTTGATGTCTATAATGCGGTCGATGCAACCGGGTCGCGGCGTCATGACGATGACGCGATCGGACAGGAACACGGCTTCGGCGATGCTGTGGGTGATGAACAGCACGGTCGTGCGCCGCTCTCGCACCAGCGCCTCGAGATCGAGCACGAGCTGGTCCCGGGTCAGGGCATCGAGCGCGCCGAACGGCTCATCCATGAGGAGGTGATCGGGATTGTGAATGAGCGCGCGGCAGATCGAGACGCGCTGGCGCATGCCGCCCGAAAGCTCGCGCGGATATCTGGCCTCGAAGCCGCCGAGCCCGACCGATGCCAAGAGTTTGCCGGCACGCGCTTGCGCCTCCTTGCGGTCCATCTTGCGCGCTTCCGCTTGCAGCATGACGTTGCCGAGCGCTGTGCGCCAGTCGAGCAGGACGGGGCTCTGAAAGACGATGCCGATGTCGGTGCGCGGCCGTTCGACTTTGCGGCCGCCGACTAGCACGGCGCCGCTCGACGGCGCGAGCAGGCCGGCTGCGATCATCAATAGCGTGCTTTTGCCGCAACCGCTCGGGCCGACGTGGGACACAAATTCACCGCGGTGCTGGGTGAAGGAAACGTCGCTGAGCGCGCGCACTTCGCCGTCGCGCGTCGCATAAACCTTGGACAGATTCTCGATGCGCAAGTATGGCAGATCGTGGTCGCCGGGTGTGTTCACGCGAAAGCGGACGCTTAGCTCTGTTGCGGGGGAACGTACGCGGCGCCGGTCGGGACGAAGTCGTTGGTGAAAAGTTGACTGGTGGTCAGGGGAACGGTTACGCCGCCGTATTGCTTGAGCACCTCAATTGCCGAGGCCCAGTCGGCATCGGCGCCCCAACCGAGCGGCTTTCCCTTGGTATTGGGTGTCACCCAAGTCTTCCAAGAAACCTCGAACTCGCGCTTGATGATCACCTCGTCGATGGTCTCCGAGTATTTCTTCACGGTTGCCGCCGCTTCGTCCGGATGCTGTCTGGCGTAGAGGAAGCCCTTGATCGACGCCGGAACGAATGCCCGAAGTAGGTCGGGATCGCTCTTGATCAGATCCTGATGGGCAATGATTCCGTTGCTGACCACGTTGACGCCGTAGTCGGAAAACCAGAACGAGCGCACTTTTTTCTGGCCGCGGATCTCGATAATCGGCACATAACTCTGCACGTAACCGCCGATGGCGTCGACCTGTCCGCTGATTAGCGCTGGTCCGAGGCTGGGCGGCGTCAGATTGACGATCTTGATGTTCGCGGCGTCGAGGCCGGCGCCCTTGACGAAGGCGGGCCATTGCTGGAATTGGCCGCTGCCCGCGATCATCGCCAGCGTTCTGCCTTCGAGATCCTTGGGCGTCTTGATGGGCGAATCGTCGAGCACCATGATGGCGGACGGGTTGCCGCGGTAGACGCTGGCGACGGTCTTGATCTCCATGCCCTTGGCGATGCCGTTGCTTGCCGCATAGCCGTCGGCAAAGCCGATCTGTGTCGCTTTGTTGGCGACCAATTGGGCGGTGTTGCCGGAACCCTTGCCAGCGGTGATCGTGACATCGAGGCCGGCGTCACGATAGTAGCCTTGATCATTTGCAACGAGGAAACCGAGGTTCGGACCCTCATAGATCCAATCGAGCGTCATGGCCACCGGCTTGAGCGGCCCCGCGGCGCGTGCGGCCCGGTAAGGCGCGAGCGGCAGCGCGGCGGTGCCCGCTGTCAGCACAGCCTTTTTGAGCAAGCCTCGGCGGGAGATCGGAATGCTACGAAAGGCGTGAGAGCGCATGGCATCACCTCCGCGGATTTCGTTCCGGCATCCGTCAGCATACAGGCAAGGCGCCGGCCCTGTCACTGCCGCAGCGTCGGGACGCAAGCCGTCGGCCGCAGGCAAAATTGCAGTTGCCTATGCGGCGGAAATTCAAGACCATCGGCTGACCCTTCTCCGCTCCAAATCTGTGAGAGATTGAAATGGCCAACAAGGACCTTCGAGACTGGATACGCGCGATCGAAGCCGCGGGCCAACTCAAGACCATCAAGGGGGCCGAGACCAAAGAAGAGATCGGCGGCTTCGTCGACATCTATCAGCGAAAGATGGGCAACCCGGCACTGCTGTTCGACGAAGTCCCGGGATTCCCCAAGGGTCACCGCGTGATCGCCAACATCCTGACGTCGGTGCCGCGGATCAATGTCGCCTTGGGGTTGCCGCCCCAGGCGTCTGAAATGGAGTTGATCCAATGGTGGCGGAATTACATGAAGCACGCGCCGTCGCATAAGCCGAAGGCGGTCAACGGCGGCCCGCTGCTCGAAAATGTATTCGAAGGGGAGGACGTCAACATCGAAAAAATCCCGACGCCGGTGTGGCACGAACGCGACGGTGGTCCGTATATCGGCACCGGCTGCATGGTGGTGATGAAGGATCCCGATTCAGGATGGCTCAATTACGGCTGCTATCGCATTCAGAGCCACGAGCCCGCTGTGGCGTCGGTGATGATGTCGCCCGGCAAGCACGGGCGCATCATCATGGGCAAGTACCACGACCGCGGCCAGCCGTGCCCGGTGGCCGTCGTTGCCGGCATGCATCCGTCGTATCTGATGCTCGCCGGCCTGGAAATTCCCTACGGCAAAAACGAGATGGAAGCCGCCGGCGGCATTCTCGGCGAGCCGGTTGAAGTGTTCAACATGCCCCACACCGGACTGCCGGTGCCGGCCAACGCCGAGATCGCTTTCGAGGGCTTCATTCATCCGGACGACAAGGTGCAGGAGGGTCCGCTCGGCGAGTGGACCGGCTATTACGCCTCCGGCAGCGCACCCGAGCCGGCGATCCGCATCGTCACCATGATGCATCGCAACGATCCGATCCTGGTCGGCGCCATTCCGGCGGTGCCGCCCAACGACAACACATTTTATCTCGGCACATACCGCTGCGGCGCGGTGTGGAATCAGCTCGAAGCCGCCGGCATTCCTGAAATCAGGGGTGTGTGGGCGCACGAAGCCGGCGGCAGCCGCTTCATGCTGACTATCTCGATCAAGCAGCTCTACGGCGGCCACGCCAAGCAGGCCGGCATGGTCGCCTCCCACTGCCACGCCGGCGCCTATTGCAACCGCTGGACTATTGTGGTCGACGAGGACATCGACCCCACCAACGTTAACGATGTCATCTGGGCGATGTGCACACGCTGCGACCCGCGCATCCAGGTCGACGTCATCCACGGCGGCTGGAGCTCGGCGCTCGATCCAATGTGCTACGACACCGAGAAGGATCGGCGCAATTCGCGGGTAGTGATCGACGCATGCATTCCGTTCAACCGGCAGAAAACATTTCCGGTCATCGCTCGCTCGAGCAAAGAGCTTGACAGGCGCATGCGGACGAAATGGGCGCATGAGCTGCCGAAGGATTTTTAAGACGCGGACTTATAATTTGCGATCTCCGCTATTCATCCACTAGCGATCTGCCGCCGGACGTCGGTCTTTCTCAAAAGCCGACACCCGATGTAGTTGAATTTCGCCGCTTCCATGCTTTGGCCACCTTGGCGCGCGCCCGCGCCAATTCGCGCATAACGCGGTGCGGCGTCACCGGCGTTTCGTAAAAGCTCGCGCCGATGTCGGAAAACGCGTCGGCCACCGCGTTGGCGATCGCGGCCGGCGGCGCGATGGCGCCGCCTTCGCCGAGACCCTTGACGCCGTATTCGGTGGTGAGCGCCGGCGTCACCAGGTGCTCGATGCGGATGAAGGGAATTTCGCCGGCAGTCGGCACCAGATAATCGGCGAGGCTGGCGGCGAGCGGCTGGCCCTGTGCGTTGTAGGGAATCTCTTCGTAGAGCGCGGTGCCGATGCCCTGCGCGATGCCGCCGACGACCTGCCCGTCGACGATCATCGGGTTGATCATGGTACCGCAATCCTCGGACACCACATAATCGAGCAATTCGACCGCGCCGTTGTCCGGGTCCACAGCCACCGTCACCGCATGGGCCCCATAGGCGAACACGCCGCCGGAATCGGCCGGCTCGTAGGTCGCAGTGGTTTCCAGGAGCGGCTCCATGCCGGCTGGCAATTGATCGGGCCGCGCGTTCGCCGCAAACGCAATTTCGGCGATGCCGACCTTGCTCAACGGTCCGTGCACCATGCCGCCCTCGATCCGTGTCGCGGCGACATCTGCCTGCAGCAGATGCGCGCCGATGCGGCGGATTTTTTCCGCGAGCGCGCGCGTCGCCCTGCCTACGGCGCCGCCGGCGAACACGATGGAGCGGGACGCGAAGGTGCCGAACCCGTAGGGCCCGACCGCAGTGTCGCCGTAGCGCACCGAGATTGCTGCGGGATGGATGCCAAGCTCGTGTGCGGCGATCTGAGCCAACGTCGTTTCGTGGCCCTGGCCGTGGTTCTGCACACCCACATAGATGAGCACGGTGCCGTCGGGCAGCATGCGGGCATTGGCGGACTCGTAACCGGGGATGACGCGAAACTTGCGCTTGGCAAATTCCACGATGCCGTGGCCACTTTGTTCGGTGTAAAAGGCAAAGCCGACGCCGATTTTGCGGCCATCGGGCTCTCCTTGCGCCTGACGCTTGCGGATGGCCGGCAGATCGATCTTGTCGCGCGCGATATCGAGCGCGGCGACATAATCGCCGGTGTCGAGTTTCATCCCGGCGGCGGTTTTGTAAGGCAGCTCCGCGGCGGTGACGATGTTCTGCCGGCGCAGCTCAAAAGGCTCGCGGCCGAGCTCACGGGCGACCTCGTCGACGAGACGTTCGATCGCGAAAGTCGCCCCTGGCCGCGCCACGCCACGATACGGGCCCATCGGCGCCTTGTTGGTGGCGACGGTGTGGGCGCTGAGCTTCAAATGGCGAATGCGATAGGGCCCGGTCAGGTTGCGCGACGCCATGCTCGCTTCCTGAAATGCTCCCGTCGGCCACAACGCGTAAGCGCCAGCGTCGATATAAATGTCGCCCTCGATGCCAAGAAGCGTACCGTCGCGCTCGGCACAAATGGTGAGATCATACGTGTGGTCCCGGGCATGGGGCGACGCCAGCAGATGCTCGCGTCGATCCTCGATCCAACGTACCGGATGTCCGACCTTCAGCGCGAGCGCTGCCACGGCAACGTCCTCCGGCATGATCCGGTTCTTGCCGCCAAAGCCGCCGCCGACGTCGGGCGCTATGACGCGCACCTTGTGTTCGGGGATGCCGAGCATCCGCGACAGCGCCATCCGCTTGACTTGGCCGCCCTGCGTCGAGAGGTAGACGACCAGCTCGTCCAACCGATGATCCCAATAGGCGAGCACGCCTCTGCCTTCGAGCGAAGCGGTGGCCTGCCGATTGAGCCGCAGCTGACGGCGCAGACGGATCGGCGCTGCGGCGAGCGTCTCCGGGTTGCCCTCGTTGACGCTGGTGCTGATGTAGGCGTTGCTCGGCCACTCATCGAAAACGCGCGGACTGTCGGCGCGCATGGCGGCAACGACATCGACGACTGCCGGTAACTCTTCAAGCTCGACACGAACCTCGTCGGCCAAATCCTCGGCTTGCGCCCGCGTCGGCATCACGCAAGCTGCGATCGTTTGTCCGACGTAACGGACCCGCGTGTCGGCAAGCGGTGGATAAGGGCTATGGCGATGGGCGGAAAGCTCCGGCCCGGCTTCCAGCACGTTGATCGAGCCGATGTCGGCAAGCGCAAACACCCGACCGGCGAATTGCGCAGGCCTGGTGACGTTGCGCAGTCTTGCATGCGCCATTTGACTGCGCACGAAGGCCACGTCCTGCACACCGGGTACATGGACATCGGCAATGAACATGCCATGTCCGTGGAGATGACGCGCATCCTCCTTGCGCAGCACGCTGGCACCGATCCAACCTTCGGCATTTGCTTGGTGCGCCACGCTTTGCCCGCCCGTTCCGCCAGCGAGCCCGTTCACGCCGATTGCGGCGGAACGTATTCGGCGCCGGTCGGTACGAATTCGTTGGTGTAGAGCGCACTCGCCTCGATCGGCGTTGTCACGCCACCGTATTGCTTGAGCACCTTGACGGTCTCGGCCCAGTCGACGTCGGAAGCCCAGCCGAGCGGCTTGCCCTGGGTGTTGGGCGTCACCCATGTCCTCCACGACAGCTCCATTTCACGCCGCGTGATTGCCGGATCGACGGTTGGGAGGTATTTTTTGATGATCGCGACGGCTTCATCCGGATTCTGCCGACCGTAGAGAAAACCCTTGATCGTCGGCGCCACGAAGGCGCGCACCAGCTCGGGATCGCTCTTGAGCAAGTCCTGATGGACGATGATGCCGTTACTGACGACAGTGACGCCATAGTCGGCGAACCAAAAAATACGCACCTCTTTCTTGCCGCGGATTTCGATCGAGGGCACGTAACCCTGGGCGAAGCCACCAATGGCGGGAACCTGACCGGTGATCAGGGCCGGCCCGACACCCGCCGGATCGATGTTCACCACCTGGATTCTTGATCCGTCGATGCCGGCGCCCTTGACCAAGGCAGGCCATTGCTGGAATTGCGCGCTGCCCGCGGTCATCGCGATGTTTTTTCCTTCAAGATCCTTCAGCGTCGCGATCCCGGAATCGGCGAGCACCACCACCGCGGCCGGGTTGCGCCGATAGACGCTGCCGATGCTCTTGATACCCATTCCCTTGGCGACGCCGTTGCCGACGACATAGCCATCGCAGAAGCCGAATTGCGTTGCCTTGCTGGCAATAAGCTGGGCAGTAGCGGCGGAGCCTTTGCCGCTTGTGATGGCGACGTCGAGCCCGGCTTCGCGATAAAAGCCTTTCTCCTGCGCGATCATGAAGCCGTCGTTGGGGCCTTGATAAACCCAGTCGAGCGTCATCGTCACCGGCGTAAGCGAACCGGCGGCACGTACCCGCAACGGCTTAAGCGGCAGGGCCAGTGCTCCAGCGGCCACGGCGGACTTTTGCAATAAGCGACGGCGGGAGATCGGCACGGGCCTAACATCACGATTGGTCATGTCATCTCCTCGCAAGGATCAGCATTCCGCGCTTGGGCAGCATACTGGCAAACCGCCGTGGCTGCCATGGCGTGCAAGCCGAGGCCTGAGGGACTCGCAAGGATTATTTGAGCAGCCGGGCCCTGCACGCGCGATAGTTGCTCGGTACCACCTCATTCGGTGTATACCTTGACTGATCCTGCGCCGAGGCGGCATCCGACGTGACGCAAACTCACACAATCGGCAAACGCGTGCTGCGGCTCGAGGATGGGCCGCTGCTTCGAGGTCGCGGCCGTTTCGTCGACGATCTCAAGTTTCCGGGCATGCTGGAAGCGGCCTTCGTGCGCAGTCCGCACGCGCACGCCGCTATTCGTCGTATCGACACCAGCGCGGCTCGCCTGCTTCCGGGCATACACGCCGTGCTCACGTTGGCCGATATTGCGCCGATGCTGACGCAAGAGCGGCTGCCGCTGCAGTTCCGGACCGACCAATTGCCGCTGGATGTCAGTCCCATCGTTCTGGCCAAAGATGAAGTTGTCTTTGTCGGCGAGGCAATAGCCGTCGTGATCGCGCAATCGCGCGCGATCGCAGAAGATGCGGCTACGCTCGTTGACATCGATTACGAGATACTTCCGGCAATATCGGATTGTCGAGCGGCGCTGCGTCCGGGCGCCGCGCTCGCGCATCGAGGCAAAGTCAGCAATCTCCTTATCGAATTTCGCCAAAGCTATGGCGATATCGAAACCGCATTTGCGCGCGCGCCATACCGCGCCCGGGTCGATCTCAAGCAGCATCGCGGTGGTGCACACTCGATCGAAGGCCGCGGTGCGCTTGCCTTGTACGACAACAATGAGGATCGCCTGACACTGTGGTCCTCGACGCAACTCGCGCACGAGGTACGGGCGTTCCTGATGCGATTGCTGCGACTCGACGAGAACCAAATTCGCGTCGTGGCGCCGGATGTCGGCGGCGGCTTCGGTGCCAAGTTCGTCATGTACCCGGAGGAAGTCGTAATTTCAGCCGCCTCTTTGCGCCTGCAGTGCCCGATCAAATGGATTGAAGACCGGCGTGAGCACTTTCTGGCCGCAGTGCAGGAGCGCGACCAGTACTGGGACCTCGAAGTCGCATTCGATGGCGAAGGACGCGTATTCGGCCTGCGTGGCGAGCTCACCCACGACCAGGGAGCATATACGCCGCAGGGCCTTAACCTGCCTTACAACGCCTCAACCGGCGTACCGGGGCCCTATATCCTGCCGGCTTACGATCTGCGGGTGCTGGTGGTCGAGACGAATAAGGTCGCGACCATGCCGGTTCGCGGCGCTGGCTATCCGGAAGCGGCGTTTGCCATGGAGCGCGTACTCGACCGGATTGCGCGCCAACTTGGCCTCGATCGGACCGGGGTGCGGCGGCGCAATCTCATACCGGCGGACAAAATCCCGTATGTCACGCCGCTCAAGACTCGCGCTGGCTCTCCGGTTGCGCTCGACAGCGGCGATTTTCCGCGCTGCCTCGCTATGGCCTGCGATGCCATCAATTACTCCGGATTTGCCGAAAGGCAGCGGTGCGCTCGCGAACAGGGCCGCCACCTCGGTATCGGTATTGGCAATGGCGTGAAGGGAACCGGCCGTGGACCGTTCGAGTCCGGCATCGTGCGCATTGGCCGTTCGGGCCGTATCTCCGTTTATACCGGTGCCATGCCAATGGGGCAGGGGATTAAGACAGCACTCGCCCAAATTTGCGCCGAGCAATTCGCCGTCGCTGCTGATAGCGTGACCGTGGTTGCTGGCGACACCGCCGTCATTCCGCATGGGCAGGGAGGCTTCGCCAGCCGACAGACTGTCACCGCCGGGTCCGCCGTGCACCTCGCGGCGCTCGCTGTGCGCGAGAAAGTGCTTGGTGTTGCCGCACATCTCATGGAGACGAATGTCGAGGACCTTGAGTTGCGGGATGGCCGCGTCGAGATCGTCGGCGCTCCTGGCAGCGGCCTCACGCTCCGCGAAGTTGCCGAAGCGGTCTCCGGCGTGCCTGGCTACGCCATGCCGGGAAAATTTGAACCTGGGCTTGAGAGCCTTCAAAACTTTCTGCCGAGTGCACTCACCTATGGCATGGGTTGTCACGCGGTCGAAGTTGACGTCGATGTGGAAACCGGTGGGGTACATATCCTGCGTTACGTCGTGGTCAATGATAGCGGCCGCCTGATCAATCCTATGATTGTCGAAGGTCAGCTTGTTGGTGGCACCGTGCATGGCATCGGCAATTCGCTTTTTGAGTGGATGGGCTATGACGACAACGCTCAGCCACTGACCACGACATTCGCCGATTATCTGCTGCCAACCGCGACGGAAGTACCGAAGATCGAGGTCCACTTTCTCGAATGCCCTTCACCGCTCAATCCTCTTGGCGTTAAAGGCGTCGGCGAATCCGGTTGCGTACCGGCCGCCGGTGCGATTGTCGCCGCGGTCGAAGACGCGCTCTCACCTTTCGGTGTGACGATCACGGAATATCCGGTAACCCCGGCCAAGCTATTCGCCCTGATTGCCGCGACGCGCTCGTAAACTCAAAACCGCTTGCGCTCAAGCGCCGGCCGCGCGGCGGGGCCATCCTGGGTCCGGCTTGCAACGTCGGCGCCGACAGCCGCGATTGTCTTGATCATTTTGGCTTGCTCGTTCGCCGGCAGGCTGATGAGTTCGCCATGTTCGGCCCATGTCTCGCGCGTTTTGTTGAAGAATCCATACCGGTGACAAGACCGGGAGCCGACAGCGCCTCATGGCGTTCGTCGATGCCGGCTAAGAACTCAGGCGGTCTGACGTAGCCCTGAATCTCGGCGAACTGCACGCCCTCGATCTCACGCGGGATGGCCCCCAATTGGCTCGCGGGATAGATTTCAGCTTTGATCCGGCGGCGGCGAGCATGAAGCGGCGGGCATTTCTTTGGACACTCGGTTGGCTAGTGCCGTATAATATGACAACGCCTACAACCATGATTGGACAGACCACGATCGCCACTCTGTTCATTCGGCGAATCCATTGAGCGACAAACGCGAGCCAACATGACTGACACACCTGCATACACGCCGCCGGAAGTCTGGGTCTGGGAGAAGGATGACAGTCCCAAGTGGCGCTATGGCAATATCAATCGCCCAGTCGCCGGCGCGACGCATGAGAAGGAGTTGGCGCGTGGAAAGCATCCGCTTCAGCTCTATTCATTGGCGACGCCTAACGGCGTCAAGGTTACGATTATGCTGGAGGAATTGCTGGCTGCCGGTTACAGCGGAGCGGACTATGACGCTTGGTTGATCCGGATCGGTGAGGGCAACCAGTTTGGTAGTGGATTTGTCGGGGTGAACCCGAATTCAAAAATCCCGGCGCTCATGGATTATAGCGAGCAGACTCCGCGACGTGTGTTCGAATCTGGCGCGATCCTGCTTTACCTGGCGGATAAATTTGGCGCCTTCCTACCAAAGGACCGCGGCAAGCGCACTGAAGCGCTGAACTGGCTATTTTGGCAGATGGGTTCAACGCCCTATCTCGGCGGCGGCTTTGGGCATTTCTATGCCTATGCGCCGGTGAAGATCAAATACGCCATCGACCGTTTTTCAATGGAAGTGAAACGGCAGCTCGACGTGCTCGACCGGCAGCTTGCGGACAATCAATTCATCGCCGGCGACGAATATACGATCGCCGATATGGCGATCTGGCCGTGGTACGGCAACGGTATGTTGAACGGTGCCTCCTACAACGACCCGCGCGCGTTCCTGCAGACGCATGAATATAAAAACCTGACACGCTGGACAAAAGAAATCGGTGAGCGCTCGGCCGTCAAGCGCGGGCGAATGGTCAACCGCACCAGCGGGCCGCCTGAAGAACAATTGCACGAGCGCCATGACGCTAGCGATTTCAAGGCCAAAACGCAGGACAAGATCGGCGCGCGCGGGTAACCCATCGTAGTCCTAATTAATCAAACCGACGATGCCAGCCTTCTGTTGCGCGCTGATGAAGTCATCGAATGAGAAAGGGCCTATGGGCGATTGTGTTGAAAAAGTCAGTAGTTGCGCCGCATGAATGGTGTTTAAGCGGCGCTCACCGGCCACTCGAGCCACTCGCAAAGGCCGCGGCCCATGATCCAAGCTTTGTCCTCATCGCCAAGCCAGGCCAGTTCTTCGGTAAACAGAGTGATCATCTGCCGATAGGGGTGACGCACCCGCGAAATATCGGATCCCCAGAATATTCGCTTTGGCCCGAAGGCGTCGAACACCTGGCGCAGATAGCCGTGCAGGATGGGGAACGGATAAGGCTCGCTGGAATAGTCGGTGACCGCGCTCGCCTTCACCGCAATGTTCGGGTGCTTGGCCAAGGCGAGCAGCCCGGGCAAATGGGCAAAGGCTTCGTGATCGAGCTTGGGCCGAACCAGGCCCAGATGGTCGATGATTAGGCGCAGATTTGGATAGCGCGCGGCGACGGCGTCGATCAGCGGCAGCGAATGCGGGGGGTGCACCATCAAGGGAACCCCAGCAGCGGCAGCAGCGGGCCAGAGCCAGTCGGCAGCACCATTGGTCAGGAATTTCTGCTGCTTTTCCGTATGGAAGATGAACCGCAGGCCGAGCATGCCGTCGGTGCGCGTCAATGGCAGGAATTCCTGGCGGCTCTCGGGCGCTTCCAGCGATAGGCGCCCCATGACGGCGAACCGCTTGGGATAACGATGGGCCGCCGCCAGCACCAGGTCGTTCCTGTCGCCCTCCCAGGAGGGGGGCACGAGGATGGCGCGCGCCACGCCGGCGGCATCCATCTTTTCCAGAAGGACTTCGGCCGTGAGCGGCGTGGGCTGGTGCGCACGCGCCGCCTCGCCCGCAGGCCAGGGACGCTCGGGCGTGTCCGCGGCCCAGATATGCACCTGGGAATCGACGATCATCATGGCCAGCCTCTTGTCGTGAAGACTATCCGCGGCAGCGGGCCCCTAACAGATGAAAAGGCGGCGATCAATCCAGCTTCACGCCGGTGCGTTCGATAACCGGACCCCAGAAATCAGATTGCCGTTTGATCTCCGAGGTCAAGGCGCTGGGGCTGGAGACCACAATCTCGACCGCGATCTCCTCGAACTGCTTGCGCGCCTCAGGCGTCGCCAAGGCTTTTGCCAGCGCCTCGTTGAGGCGATCGATGATCGGCTCCGGCGTGCCCAGCGGGGCGAACAAGGCGTACCAATTGTACGTCTCGTAGCCCAACAGACCGGCTTCGGCAGCAGTCGGCACGTCAGGCAGCAACGCCAGGCGATGATCGGCGTTCACACACAAAGCACGCAGTTCGCCGGAACGGATATGCGACAAAGCTGCGGGAACGCTGGCCACCACGAAATCAATGCGGCCCGCGAAAAGGTCCACCATCGCCGGCCCTTCGCCTTTATAGGGGACGTGAACCACCTTGGTCCCCGACATGAAACCAAACAGCTCGCCGCCCAAATGCATGATGGCGCCAAGGCCCGACGAACCATAGTGGTACTTGCCCGGATTGGCCTTCAGAAGCGCGATGAATTCCTGCAAATTCCGCGCAGGCAGATTGGCATTGATGACAAGGAGCTGGACCGCGGTGCCGATCCGGGAAATCGGCGCAAACCTCTCAATCACGTCAAACTTCACCTGCGTGTAGAGAAACTTATTGAGCACCGCCGAGGAAATCGTGTGCATCGCCAACGTATAGCCGTCCGCCGTGGCCCGCGCGGCAAAATCGGTGCCGATAGTGCCGCCGGCCCCGGCGCGATTGTCGATGAAAATCTGCTGGCCGAGCTGATCGGACATGTGTTTCGCGGTGATGCGAGCGACCACGTCTGCGGCCCCGCCAGCCGGATAGGGAACGACGACGCGGATGGGGAGCGTCGGATAGTCCGCCGCCAGCGACGGGGTCGCGCGGACGGCGCCGAGGCCTGGCGATGCGAGAGCGGCGGTGGATCGCTTCAAGAAGCTTCGCCGCTCCATATCGACGCTTAGCGCGCCAACCGTGCCGGATCGGAGAATTTGTCCCGGCACATAGCGCCGCCAGTCGCAATTTTTCGATAGCCAGGTTTTAATGGCAGAGACTAGATTTGAATGCACCGAGACTGGTTCGATCGCTGCGCTTTCTTCAATTCTTGAACGCGATTCGCAGCGTCGGCGCGACATGAGCCGCGAATAACTCGACCGAATGCAGCATTTCATCAAGTTTGAGATCGCCGAAACAAAATTGTCCGACGATGTAATTTGCGCCGCTGTCCTCGATCTGCGCCGCAAGGAACGCGCGGACCGTTTCCGGCGAGCCGGCAATGGCTTGGCCCTGACTGACGAGAGTGTCGAAACCGTCCCGGTTCAACGGTGAGTCGGGCATCGTGCCGTTCATTTCCGACAGATGGATAAAACTTGATCGCCAACGCAGATAAGCACGCCGCGCGATTGCCATCGCTGTTGCGTCGCTATCGGCAACCACGATGAACCGGACCATGCCCATCTTGGGCGGTGCCGCCGCGCCTTGCACTTCGTGCCATACCTTTCTGTATCGGGCGATGATCGCACGCGCATTGGCGGGCATGTCGTTCGTGACCATGTTCAAGCCCTTGCGGGCGGCGCGTTCGGCGCTGTCCGGCGAATGGGCGCCGTACCACAGCGGCGGATGCGGCTTCTGCAGCGGTGCAAGCTCCATGGGCACATTCTCAAACTGGTCGTAGCGTCCGTGCCAATTCAACGTGCCCACCGTGAACGCCTTGAGAATGAGCTCGAGGCGCTCGGCGTAAATCTGCTGCCGCTCTTCGGCATTCTGGCCATAGTACGATATCTCGAACGGCACCGAGCCGCGCCCGAAGCCGATTTCAAGCCGGCCGCCGCTCAAGTGATCGAGCATGCAGATTTCTTCGAGCACGCGTAGCGGATGATGCACCGGCAGCGCATAGACGAAGGTG
>Ga0210398_10002280_pt1 | contig 18858 bp, 14 predicted proteins | sample IncBWC4OmetaG_FD_161047 | JGI IMG/M metagenome (GOLD analysis project Ga0210398, IMG submission 161047) | Forest soil microbial communities from Barre Woods Harvard Forest LTER site, Petersham, Massachusetts, United States - Inc-BW-C-4-O | ecosystem: Environmental > Terrestrial > Soil >... | reverse complement strand
CTATACGTTCACTCGCGCGTACTCCGGCGTGCGAGTGAACGTATAGCCCGTTCCCTGAGGCAGGCCGAGCAGAAAATCCGCGTACGCAAAATTCGTGAAGGAGCCATTGAACCCAAAGGTGCCGAAGCTCGGGTTGAAGTATTGATCGGCCTCCTGTGGCCTGTATTCCATCCCCGCCCTGATGGTGTGATGCCCTTTCTGATAAGTCATCTGATCGATGTACTGCAGGGTTTCTTCGGTCGGCTCACTGTGCTGCAGCTGAGCGGGCGAGGTGAAGTCATTGATGCTGAGCGAAGGAATCCCGGTGGCCGTGGAAGGAGCCACAGGGAATCCGGTAATCCCAAGGGAATCGATCAGGGGCTGTCCGGTGAGCGAACCTCCAAAATTATTGAACGTATGCGTGATGCCGAACTTCGCCACGTTGATCAGGTTCGGTGACAGCGTCCAGGTGTCGGAGATCACACCCTGCCACGTCTGGCGCCGCTGCACGCGGTAACCCGTCAGCGACACCGGTAGCCCGCTGTCCAGCACCTCCGGAGAGGAGCGCACATAGCCGACCCGCACGAACGCCGTGTTCGACGGCGAGAACACATAGTCGCTGCGAATGTCGTAGCGGTTGGTATAGATATGCTGCGGATAGGTCCCGCGGAAGTTGGCGATGAAATTATCAGCGGGTCCGTAATTCGGTGCGGGGTAGAACCTCTGCTGCCAGGTTAAAGCCGCGGAGTTGAGCATCCCGGACGGAATCATGTTATTGGGAAATGGCGTTCCGTTATAAGGATTGACAATGACCGTCGGATTGGGACCCGTCAGCAGCGCTGAAAAATCGCCCGTCCGCATGGCCAGCGTGGGCAGACTGGGGTCGATCGAGACAGGCTCCGCCTGGCGCAGAAACTCGCCGGAGGCCGAGAAGAACCATTTGTCGTGGATAATCGGTCCCCCCAGGTGGCCGCCGAAGTCGTTTTCGATATTCAAGCCGACGCTGTTGGCGAAATAATTCCTGGCCACAAAGGCCGTGTTCATGTTGTGGTCGTAAAAATCGCCGTGATACTGGTTAGTCCCCGACTTCGTCACCATGGTGATGTTCAGTATCTGCCCCATCTCCGCCTTGTTGTCGACCTCGTTGTAATCCACCTCCTGCATCATGTCGAAGGGCGGTTCGGCCGGCCCCACCATGTTGCCGTAAATCACCGAATTGCCGCTGATCCCGTCCACGTTGTAATACGCTTCACCGCTGCGCGAGCCGTACAGCGACCACGCGTATCCCGCATTCTTGTAGCCGCCCGGCAGCAGCGTGGTGTAGAACAGGATCCCGCTGTCTCCCGTCGCGTCGGCCGTGCTGAGAAGGTTCGACGAGCTGTCCTGCAGATTCCCCGCGGTCACCGTATTGCTGATGGACGGCATGTCCGTTTGAATGACTGGTGCGCCCGCCGTGACGACCACCGTGGATGTGGTGCTGCCAACCTTCATCGCAGCATTGATCCTGACGGTTTGCCCGGTTGTGACCGTCACCCCGATGTTCTGAAATGTCCTGAATCCCTGGGCCGCCACGGTCACCGTGTACGTGCCGGGATTCAGATCCGATACCTGATAGAGTCCCTGGTCGTCGGTCACTCTCTGTTCCTGCACCCCGGTCGCAACGTTGGTTATAGTCACCGTTGCATGCGGCACCGTTGTTCCGTCGGGGGCCGTGACCGTTCCCGCAATATTGCCCACTGTCACCTGACCGAAAATCGGAAAGGGAGCAAGGAGAAGCATTGCCGCGAAGAGCGGCAGCAGGTTGCCGAGATTCCACCGACAACCCCGAATGGAATGCCAATGATCGGATAGGCGCCTGATCTCTTTCATGACTGACTTCTCCTTCTCTCAATGCATCGCGTCAGAGACTGAGGGGGCCGTGCGGGGAAATAGGCTGTCCTCAGCAGGTCTCGGGAATTTCAGATGATTGCTGATGCAAGTGTTCAATGCAGAGCGAACGGTATCGAAAATGTCCAAATATTGTCAAGTATTATTTATACTTTTATGAGCCAGATCGGAGAATGCTATCGAGGAAAGGTCTAATTATCCATTTATTTCAATGATTTAACCGACTCTCGGGCATAAAGCAAGTCGACCGCAAACAAATCCCTCGTAACCGGAATATTCCTTGACCTGACAGGATCGATCACAATCGTTCACCCGGCGATCCTGTTCGCCCGCAGGCAGGCGACGTCAGCGTGGGGCACAAAAGAGAAAGCTCGGCGTTTTTTCCTGGAGACTTACTCGGCGAGAACGACCCGCACGCCGGCCTCGCGCAGGGCCTTCAGCGATTCCGGCGGCGATTCCCGATCCGTGATCAGCGTGGTGAGTTCTGTCACGGGCGCCACATAAGCGAATCCCTGCTTGCCGAACTTGCTGTGATCGGCGAGGGCGATCCGCAGCTTGGCGGTACGGATGATGCACTGCTTAATCGCCGCCTCGGCGTGACTCGCCGTCGAGATCCCGTAGGACGGGTCGATCGCGCTCACCCCGATAAACGCCTTGTCCACTCGAATCTCGCTGATCGATCGCTGCGCCCAAACCCCGGACAAGTAGAAGACGTCCCGCTGCAGTTCGCCGCCCGTGCAAATCACTGAAATCTCCGGATAGCGCTGCAGATGACACACGATGACCGGCGAATTGGTGACGACGGTCAGGCGATTGCGCTGCTGCAGCTTGGGAGCAATTTCTGAGACCGTCGTGCTCCCCTCGAGGAAAACCGTGTCGCCATCCAGGATCATCCGGGCTGCTTCCGCCGCGATAGCCTGCTTTTCCTCTCGATGGGCGCTCGCCAGAGTATCGTAGGAGGGTTGAAAATTCGTCGTCGGACTCTTGGAAACCGCTCCTCCATGCGACCGGACCAGCAGCCCTTTCCGTTCAAGGTAGGAGAGATCGCGCCGGATTGTTGCTGACGTAACGCCAAGAATATCAGTAAGGTCAGACGCGCTCACCGTTCGTTGCTGCGCGAGAATTTCTGAAATTCGAAACCGTCTCTCTTCCGCCAGCATGAATCCGTCCTTCCCCCAGCATGAACCGTACGAGCTTGCCCGGCTTTTTCCCGCAAGTGCAGAGGCAAGGAGCCCGGAAAACTGAGGTTGATTGTCGCGATCAGATGTTAGCAAAAGCGGCGAGGAACGAGCAAAAACCGATGTCCACCACGCCTGGCAAAGACTAAACCTCCATAATCCAATCCGAGCAGATCACGGACGAGTCGCCTGATCGACAAGGTGGAGATAAGAGCGGTAAACCCTGCCCGTGGCCCGCGTCATTCCGATCTCGCAGGTTCGGCTGGAGGAAAAATACCCATCATGCTCCTGCTTCGTCGCCTGAGTTCCTTCGATCCGTGTCGCAGCTGCCGTCAGTTCAGGAAACAAAAGCCCGCGATCTCCGGCAAAGGCGCAGCATCCGGCATCAGGCGGCACCAAAGCACGCTCACTGCACTTCTGTGCGATACGAACCAGCCTGGAAGTCGTGCCCATCTTCATTCCCGAACAGACTGGATGGAGAACAACAGATCGCAGCCTGCGCATGATCGGGAGACTGGGGAGCAGACGATCGTGCACAAATTCGATGGAGTCGAGAATCGTCAGACTGTCGAATCGTTTCTGATTCTCGGAGCTCAGGTGGGGACGGGCCGTGCGCAGTCCGTACGTGCACGGGCTCGTATCCACCACGATGGGCAAGTGTCCCCTCTCCGACCACGTGAAGAACCTCTCAATCGTGTGATTCAGGGCGACACGATGTGCGGCGTCAAATCCCTTGGAGGAAAACGGAACACCGCAGCAATTTCCACGCACCTTCTGCGGAATATGAATCGGGATTCCGGCCCGTGCAGCGACTTCGACCAACGCTCGCATCGTGTTGCTGCCGCGATCCTCGCCAGGCAGAGGACCCATGATCCGCGAAACGCAGGATGGAAAATAAATCGCCGCCGCGGCTGTCGTGCTTGCGGGGAGCGGCCGGCTCTGCGGGTACGGCATCTCGGCACACCACTGCCAGAACGGCTCGTCCAGCAACCGGCGGGACACCGCATCGAGCCCGCCCGTCATGCGGCGCAGGAAGGTTTCGCCCACGAGGGCCTCCATGAGATGTCCTAGAGCGAGCGCTAACCGTCCGGCCTCCTCGGTCATCCACAGGTTATGCGCGACGGCGACCGCCGCACGATGAGCGAGCAGGCCGTGCCGCAGCTGCCGAAACCGTTTGGTCAGACTGCCCGTATCGATCTTCACAGGGCAGGTCACGGCGCAGAGTCCGTCCACGGCGCATGTATCCAGGACCATATAGGGAAAGTCCGCATTAAGCGCAGCAATGGCCTTCCGATCGGATCCCGCTTCCTTCAGCCGTTCGATCTCGCGTCGCACCATGATTCTTTGCCGCGGCGTCAGAGTCAGATCGCGGCTGGGACACTGCGGCTCGCAAAAACCGCATTCGATACATCGGTCGATTTCCGGCTCCACCTCGGGGATCTGCTTCAGATGAGCAAGGTGCGCGGCCGGATCGGGATTCAGAATGACGCCCGGATTTAGTAGATTCTTCGGATCCGCCAGATTCTTGAGCTCCTGCATGATGGCGTACGCTTCCCGTCCCCACTCCCGCTCCACGAATGGCGCCATGTTGCGTCCGGTACCGTGTTCGGCCTTGAGCGCGCCGTCATACCGCTCCACCACCAGATGCACTACATCGTCGATCAGGCGCCGGTATCGATCAATATCTCTCGTGCTGGAAAATCCCTGCGCCAGGACGAAGTGAAGGTTGCCGTCCTTCGCATGTCCAAAGAGGACTGCGTCGTGATAACCATGCCCCTCCAGCACGCGGCGCAAATCCAACGCGGCATCGGCGAGATGCTCCACGGGGAAGGCTACATCTTCGATGATCACAGTCGTTCCGCTGGCCCGCATCGCTCCCACCGATGGAAACAGCCCTTTGCGAATCTTCCAGAGGGCTTCCTGCTCCCCGGGATCGCTGGTGAGGAATGCCTCCCGGAGCAGGTCCAGAGCGTCTACCGCATCCTGCGCCGCCGCTGCCTCCTGCCTCGCGGCGCTCTGGTCCAGCCACTGGAACTCCACCAACAGCGCCGCTGCCGCGTCGGGCAGGCCCCGGATTCCCTCAGGAATGCCAGGCAGGGTCTCCATCGAACGTAGCGAGGAGCGATCCATGAGTTCCAGTGCGGCTGCCCCGGCGGCGCGCAGCGAAGCAATCGCCGCGCACGCAGCATGCATGGTGCGAAACAGCAGCAGTTCCGTCGATTTCACCGGCAGGTCGGGCACCGTGGCGAGCACCGCCTCGGCAATAAACGCGAGCGTCCCTTCCGCTCCGATCAGTAAATGGGTGAAGATGGCCGCGGGCGTCTCGAAATCCAGGAAGGCGTTCAACGAATAGCCGATGGTGTTCTTCGTGAGGTACTTCTTCCGGATACGACGCGACAGTGCCTGGTTGTTCAGGATGCGATGCCGCAGCTCCAGCAACCCCTCGGCCAGTCGCGGGTCGCGCTCCAGGAATATGCGTTCGGCATCCGGCGCAGCAGTGTCGATTTCTGTGCCGGACGGCAGCACGAACGTCATCGACCGCAGCGTGTGATAGGCATTCTGCGCGACCCCGCAGCACATGCCGCTCGCGTTGTTCGACAGGATTCCGCCCAGGCGCGCCACGCTGATCGACGCCGGATCCGGTCCGATCTTCGCCGCATACGGGCGCAGTGCCTGATTCGCTTGCCCTCCGATGACACCCGGCTGCACGCGCAGGAATCGGCCCCCTCCTTCGACGCGCATAGCGCGCAGGAATCGGCCGACATCCAGGAGAATACCCTCAGTGATCGCCTGTCCCGAGAGACTCGTCCCGCCGCTTCGAAACGTCAGCGGGATTCTCTTCTCGTGACTGTAGCGAAAAAGTTGTCTTACCTCACCGATGTCGACAGGCTGCACCACTGCTTGCGGAAGCATCCGATACAGGCTGGCATCCGAGGAGAATGCGACGCGATCGATAAGCCGGGTGAGAACGCGGGCAGGCTCAAGGAACGTGCACAGCTGCGCCCCTAGCTCCTGCGCCGACGGCGCAACCGCAGCGCCCGCTGCTCGCGCCGGGCCGCCCGGTTTGTCCAACTCCGTGGAGCGCGCCCTCATTCCAGCACGGGCATGCGGAAGTCGGCTGCAGCCCCCGGGCCGGCCGGCCATCGTTGTGTGATGGTTTTCAGCCGCGTGTAGAATCGCACGCCCTCAAGACCGTGAATATGGTGGTCCCCGAACAGAGAACGCTTCCAGCCGCCGAAGGAGTGAAACGCCATGGGAACCGGAATCGGAATGTTGATCCCCACCATGCCGGCCTGCACACGGCTGACAAAGGCATGCGCGGCCCGACCATTCCGGGTAAAGAGCGCCGTGCCGTTGCCGAACTCATGCTCGTTCACCAGCCGCAGGGCAGTTTCGAAATCGGACACGCGGACGATGGACAGCACCGGGCCAAAGATCTCTTCCCGGTAAATCCTCATCGACGGTGTAACCCGATCGAACAGCGTTGCCCCCACGAAGAACCCATCCCCGTCCACCGGCGTCTCCCGCCCGTCCACTACCAACTCCGCGCCCTCGTCTACGCCAAGCTGGATATAACGCTCCACAGACTGGCGATGCGCTCCCGAAATGAGGGGTCCCATGTCAGCGCCGGGTTTCTCCCCATTCGCAATGACCAAAGTCGCCAGCCTGGATCGGATCCCCTCGACCAACCGCTCGGCAACCGAGTCTCCCACCGCAACAACCACTGAAATCGCCATGCACCTCTCGCCGGCCGAGCCGTATGCGGCCCCCACCAGCGCGTCGACCGCCTGGTCCAGATCGGCGTCCGGAAGAACCACCATGTGGTTCTTCGCGCCACCCAGTGCCTGGACCCTTTTCGCCTTCGCAGTGCCGCGCGCGTAGACATACTCTGCGATCGGCGTCGAACCGACGAAACTCACAGCCGCGATCCTGCGATGGTCCAGAATCGCATCGACCGCGACCTTGTCTCCGTGAACCACGTTGAAAACGCCGTCGGGAAGCCCGGCATGCTTCAACAATTCCGCCAGCACGACGCTCAGCGATGGATCCTTCTCGCTCGGCTTGAGCACAAACGTATTGCCGCAGGCCAGAGCCACGGGAAACATCCACATCGGCACCATCGCGGGAAAATTGAACGGCGTGATCCCGGCAACCACGCCCAGCGGCTGGCGCAGCGAGTAGCTGTCGACGCCGCGTCCCACTTCCGCGCTGTACTCTCCCTTGAGCAGCTGCGGAATCCCGAGCGCAAACTCCACCACTTCCATCCCCCGTCGAATCTCGCCTTCGGCATCTGCGAGCGTCTTGCCGTGTTCGCTGGTGATGATCGCGGCCAGCCGGGGAAGATTTTCCTCAACCAGCTGCAAGAAGCGGAGTAGAACGCGCGCTCGCCGGAGCGGCGGCGTGGCGAACCAGGCTGGAAACGCATCTGCCGCCACAGACACGGCGTGGTCGACTTCCGCCGCTGTAGCGAAAGGCACCAGACGGCTCAACCGTCCGAGAGCCGGGTTGTAGACTTCACCGGTATGCGGGCCGGTTCCCTTCACCACCCGCCCGCCCACAAAGTGGGCAATCCTCTCCACCGTGATGGCGGAACCTTCCCTCCCCGCTGCTGCATACTCGCTCGTACTGGACACAGTCGCTCCCTTCAGGCGCCCGAGGCCGCTGGCAGCAATGCGAAGTTTCTGCCCGCATTGGCCTCCGGCTTCGGTACGTTCTTGTCGATTCAGCCCCGATGCTGTCCGAAGCAGATCGCTGGCCGAATCGTTTGGTGGACGTCTTCAAGGAGGGGCACCACTCACCTCGCAGTTTGATTCACTCCAGTTCCCGGCGAGGTCGTCGACTCGAAGGTGCGCACCTCGAAGGGCTTCAGTTCAATCGGGACGATTTCCTGTCCGCTCCAGAACAGAAAGGCGGAACGGGGCAATGCAAAGGGCTGCTCGACCGAATACGGTGCCGCCGGGATCGTCGGCAGCTCGAGCGCGCGGTTCAGATTGAGACGATATTCCTGCGGCCGATCCGAGGGATTGCGCAGCGTCACGATCCACCCGCTCAGTGCCCAAGCCGCCCAACCGTAGACTTCAAGCGCCGCCGGATCGCCGCCGATCCAGTGCGTATCGCGCAGAATCGCCGCGTGCGCGCGTGACCACCGGGCGCACTCCGCCAGCGTGTCCCAGTCCTCTCTCGAAAGCAGCGAAGGCGTGATGTACATCTCCTGCAGCTGCGTTCCCGTGGCGAAATAGGAGCGCACCTCATTCGGGAAATCGTTCCCAGGGTCATCGGACAGGTGATCCGTCAGCCGCGCATAAATGAGCCCGTGCAGCATCAGGGAATTCAGCGGAAACAGCGGGCCTGCCTTGACCGTGTGCTGATACGTTTCGGCGTCACGATACGTAATCCAGCGCTGCCGCCAGCTTCCCACCCCGGCAAAGCTGTGATCCTCGCCGCCCCGCCATACTGAGTCCGTATACCGCAGCCAGAAGGGGGAGGGATACGTTCCGTTCGTCAGATTGATGAAGATGTTGGGTTCGTGCTGCCGGACCCGCTCGATCAGATGAAGCACCGCATCGAAGTCGCTGTCGAAATGACTTCCCGGGACCACCTGATTGGCATTCCCCGTTCCGTCCAGCTTGAACTGGTTCACCCCGTATTTCTCGACCATGTCCAGACAAACTTGCTGAAACTCGTCGTAGTAGCGGGGACCGGAGAGAGCATAGCCGCCGTTGACGATCTCATACCCGTGCGCCCGTCCGAACGCGATGCGCTCCTTCTTCGCCTCGTCATAGCCGCCCCATGGCGAAAACCAAACTCCGATGCCGAAGCCGTACTGCGCGGCCGCCTGTCGAATCGGGGTAAACCCGTCGGGAAATCCAGAATTGAACTGCCACAGCGAATGCGTGTTGTCCCAGCCTTCGTCCAGCAAAAACGAATCCAGTACCATGTGCCTCTGCCGCACCAGTTCCTCGCCGAGCGCGCGCACCCGACTCAGAACCGCCTGCTGGTCGTAGTCGCCCCCGTTTGCCAGGTCGTACCAGGTGTTGTAGTGCAGGAACGTGCGATATGGATGGGCCCGCTCCCGTTCGAGGTAGCGCAGAAACGCCCTGCGCATCTGACCTGCCGGCGCAACTCCGATCACCGACGAATAGGTCACGCGCTGCCCGGCGTTCAGCGGCAGAATCCGTGGCAGCCACGCGCGGACCGTTCCATCCTCGACGCTGCTGAGCGAAAGCGGATACTCAAATCCGAAGAACATCGTGGCGTCGGTCACCGGCGAGCCCTTCACGCTCCCAGCTACCTGCGCCCCCGCATCGTTGAACTGGAGCAGAGTCACTTCCGTCAACGGAACAGCTCGCTGCCCTGCCGCAATCGTCACTTCCTGGCGAACATAATTGGAACCGTCGCGGAGCAGGACGCACCAGCCTACCCTCACGTCCGCTGTCTCGGCCTGCAGATTCGAACAGATCTTTTTTCCCGGAATGCGATCCGAATAGCGGGACGCCTCCGGCTTCGCTTCCACCGCGGCGATCGCTGGATGGTCGACGATTCTCATTTCTGAAGCCGGAAGGGTGCTGCCGTTCCCGAATGTCAGGATGAACGCATCGGGAAGATGAACCTGACGAGCGTTCGCTCGATCCTCCACCGTCAACTCAACCGGATGGCTGCCCGTGACCGAAAAGTACGCCCGAACCTCGTTATCCTGCAGAGTGTAGACTGAGCCGCTTCGCCCGGCCTGCGCGCTGTCGGACACGGCGCTTGCGGCAAAGGCCGTGGCCTCCAGAGACAGAAGAAGAGCGATGGAAACGGCGACCAGCCAGAATCTGCGAGCGCAAAGCAACATGCTGGATCTTTCCTCTGAGAACAACAGCGCCAGTCTCCCGACTTGCGATAGAAATGCGGGACATCAATGTGATCGGTCACAAAACTACAAAAAAGAACATCAATTGTCAATTATGATCGCGCATTTGAGATCCTCGTAGCCGGACTCTGTCCCTCTAGACGCCGGCGAATCTCCTCTTGTTGGTAGTTATTCGCAGAATTTAAACGTGTTGTGGATTCGCAAGTCGGGTTCACGTCCGCTCACAGATTCGATCACCGATGCTCACAAAGCTATCACAATCGATTACAAACAACCCTTCCCTGTGCTAGACTGCCTCCCGGGCATCAACAGATTCCGGAGCTCTTGCCTGTCTCCCATGACAACGAAAACCCGTTGCCAAAACGTGGAAATGGCCGGTGCCGGAGGAAAAAAGGGGATTCCACCATGGCTCGTTCACCGTCGACAACGTCCACTGCCGCAGACCAGGCTCGCCGCATGCTTCGACCCCTCCGCGGCGAGCTGATCCGCCTTCTGCGCGACCTGGTTCGCACCAACACGGTGGCAATTCCCCCCAATGGCAACGAAACACCGGCCCAGCTGATCCTGCGCGATTTCCTGCGCGCCAAAGGTCTTCGCCCGGAACTCTACGCCACCGACTTTCTGACGAAATCGCGCAGCCCGCTGGCGCGCAAGCACCGGAACTATGCCGGCCGGAAAAACCTCGTGGTCCGCGTCGCTGGCTCAGGTCGCGGCAAGAGCCTGCTGCTGAATGGTCATATGGATACCGTCCCCGCCGGTAAATCCCCGTGGTCCACCTCTCCCTGGTCGCCGGTGGTTCGCAAAGGCCGCATGTACGGCCTCGGTACCATCGATATGAAAGCGGGTTTGGTCGCGCAGGCGGGCGTTATCGCGGCTCTGCGCGCCGGCGGCGTGCGCCTGGGCGGCGACCTCATCTGCGAATCCGTGGTCGACGAGGAGTGGGGTGGTGGAGGTGGGACGCTCGCCGGCCGGCTGCGCGGCGATACTGCCGATGCATGTGTTGTCACCGAGGGAACCCAACTCGAAATCTTTCATGCAACCCGCGGCGGCTTTATTGTCGACCTGAAGGTCGAGGCGGGCGATCCTGAGTCGTACTTCTCAGAAGGTGAGGTTCTCAGCCCGGCGATTCCCCTCGGCAGGCTTCTCGGCTGGATCAATTCCGTGTCTCAGCGCCGAAAGAAGGTGAAGGGCTCTCCCGCTTACGCCAAGTTTCCCGATCCGGCCCCCGTCCAGGTTCTCGCCATCGAAGCCAATCGCCTCGACCCGGAGGTTCCCCTCAGCGTGCCGCTCACCAGCACCGTTCGCATGTACATGCAGTTTCTTCCCCAGGAAAATGTCAAAGCGGTCCTGGCGGAAACGCGCAAATCTCTCGCGGCCTTTCAGAAAGCCGATCCCTTCTATCGCGCGCACCCGATTCAGTGGCATCCACTGCTGGAATCGGCGCTGTTGGGACACGAAATCCCCGAGAACCATCCCTGGACCCGCTGTCTCGCCGCCAGCGCACACGCCAGTTTGGGAAAGGCGCCCGTCGTCACCGGTGCGCCCTTTCCCTGCGATGCGTTTCTCATGCAGCGGGAGTTCGGCATCCCCACCCTGGTCTTCGGCCCCAGTGGAGCTGGCTCCCACAACCCTGACGAGTATGTGGAGCTCGATTCGATTCTGCGCACTGCGGAAGTCCTGCTGACCACCGCGCTCGACTGGTGCGCGGGATAGACGGAAAGCTGACTCCACACTCAGAGTTCCGGGGGAGCATACGATGATCGCCTCAGTCCCGCAGCGGGTGGAAGGCTTTTGGACCACCCGTCGCGACGAGAAGCAGCGCCGGCTGGATCGGCTCCGCACCTGGATAAACGGCCCAGTCCTGCCGCAATCCCGCATCGTCGAGGCTCTGGAGAGTCTTATTCTGCCCGGCGACCGGGTGGTCATCGAGGGCGATAATCAGAAACAGGCTGACTTTCTCTCCCGCGCGCTGGCCGCAGTCAACCCCACGACCGTCCACGATCTCCATCTGATCGTCCCCAATGTTGGCCGGCCGGAGTTCCTCTCCCTGTTCGAGCTCGGCATTGCGCGGAAACTCGACTTCGCCTTTGCTGGTCCGCAGAGCGTGCGTATTTCCCGGATGCTCGAAGCCGGCAAACTTGTCATCGGAGCCATTCACACCTATGTCGAACTCTATGCTCGACTGCTGATCGATCTGCATCCCCAGGTCGCGCTCCTCTGCGCCGAGCAGAGCGACCCTGCCGGCAATCTCTACACCGGGCCCAACACCGAAGAAACCCCGACCCTTGCCGAGGCTGCGGCCTTTCACGACGGTATCGTCCTCGTCCAGGTCAACCGCATCGTGGAGACGCTACCCCGCGTTGACATCCCGGCGTCGTGGGTCGACCTGGTGGTCGAAGCAGACCGGCCGTATGCCGTCGAGCCGCTCTTCACCCGCAATCCGCGTCAGATCACGGACCTCCAGATTCTGGTCGGCATGCTGGTGATTCGCGGCATCTACGAGCGGCACCGGGTCCTGTCCCTCAACCACGGCATCGGCTTCGACACGGCAGCCATCGAGCTTCTCCTGCCGACCTATGCGGAGTCCCTCGGTCTTCGGGGCAGGATCTGCAGGCACTGGGCCCTGAATCCCCACCCTACATTGATTCCCGCGATTGAAACCGGCTGGGTCAGCAGCGTCCATTGCTTCGGCAGCGAAGTCGGCATGGAAAACTACATTGCCGCGCGCCCCGACGTTTTCTTTACCGGCCGCGACGGCAGCCTGCGCTCCAACCGCGCCCTCTGCCAGCTCGCCGGGCAGTATGCCGTCGATGCCTTTGTCGGCTCAACTCTGCAGATGGATGCCGATGGCAATTCTTCGACTGTTACGCGGGAGCGCCTGACTGGCTTCGGCGGCGCGCCCAATCTGGGGCATGATCCCCGGGGTCGGCGCCATCCCACGTGTGCGTGGATGGATATGGCTACGGAGAACGGCACTATCGTCCGCGGGCGCAAGATCGTGGTCCAGACCGTCGAGACCTTTCGGGCCGGCGGCATACCCGCATTCGTCGAAACCCTCGATGCGGTGGCCGTTGGGCAGCGCGCGGGAATGGCGATCGCTCCCATCATGATCTACGGCGACGATGTCACCCATGTTGTCACCGAAGAGGGGATTGCCTGCCTGTACAAGGCCGAAGGACAGGAGGAGCGGCGGCGCGCCCTGGCCGCTGTGGCCGGAGTGAGTCCGCTCGGTCGCAAAGCCGTGCCGTCGGAAACGCAGGAGCTCCGGAGAAAAGGGGTTGTCGCCTGGCCCGAAGACCTCGGCGTTCACCGGCTCGATGCCAGGCGTACCCTGCTCGCCGCCGGCAGTATGGAAGATCTGGTGGACTGGTCGGGCGGACTCTATCACCCGCCGTCGCGTTTCCGGAGCTGGTAAGCATGAGTGCAGACGCATCCACGATCGTTGTCACGGATCGCCTATTTCCCTCGCCGCGAAGTTTTCCGCGAACCGATCTGGTCGGTCTGGCCCGGAGGGCGTTGCTGGACGAAGCTGCGCTGAGTCCCAAGCCAGGCCTCGTCGATCGCCGTGGGAATGGCGCTCACTCCGATCTGTCCTTTCCTCTGATGAGCCGGTCGGCGATTGCCATCGAACCCTGGTTCGGCAAGATGTGCGCCGTCGCTCGCGGCGCGCAGCCCAATCACCGTCTCCGCATGCAGCTCGGAGTTGTGGGGCGCAACGCAGAGCGAGCCATGTTCCGCGCCACCGGCGGCGTCAATGCGCATCGCGGCGCCATCTGGGTACTAGGACTGCTGATCGCTGGTGCCGCAATGGATCCGCGAGACCGCTTCACAGCTCACGCCATCGCTCGGCGCGCCGCCGACCTCGCCCGTCTCGACGATCCGTCGGCCCCGCGCACGGTCTCGCATGGAAGCATCGCAACCCGGAGATTCGGCGTTTCAGGTGCCCGCGGGGAGGCCATCGCAGGGTTTCCCCATGTGGTCCAATGCGCCCTCCCAATGCTCCGCTCTCGTCGTCGCGCTGGGGCTCCGGAGAATGTCGCGCGCCTCGACGCGCTCCTCGCCATCATGGCGAGGCTGAGTGACACCTGCCTTCTGCATCGCGGTGGCTGCGCCGCGCTCGGGGCAGCCCAGGAGGGCGCCGCGGAAGTCATGGAAGCCGGAGGCAGTGGAACCTCACGCGGATGGCAGCGCCTCGGTCGCCTCGACCGGCGGCTGCTGGCGATGAACGCCTCGCCCGGGGGAAGCGCTGATCTGCTCGCCGCCACGTTGTTTCTCGATGCCGTGGAACACACGTGTGCAGCAAGCCAAACGCCTCAACTGAATCCAGGAGCAGCGTATGGAACATCTTGACTTTGTCTATCCCGCCCATCCTCGCACTATCCGGCGGGCGCACATCGGCGTCGTCAGCTCGGGCGATCTCGAGGTTCTGATCGAGCCCTCGGAAGACTCCACCACTTATGTGTCCGTCACCACCAGCGTCGATGGCTGCGGGGAGCTCTGGAAGACGGTTCTGGATCGCTTCTTTGGCAGCTACGACGCGGCCGTTCGGATCCTCATCAACGATGCGGGGGCCACCCCCGGGATCGTCCTGCTCCGTTTGGAACAGGCCGCGGAGGCAAGTTCGCAATGACGACCCCATCCCGCACAACCGATCGGCTCGTTGCACGCGACAGCTTCATCGAGTTGACCGCCCGCTCCCGGGCGCTTGCTCTCCTCGATCCGGACTCGGCTCGCGAACTGGTCGGACCGTTCGACCATCTCCGTTCCCCGTGGCTTCCACTGCAGGGCATCACGCCCCAGGAGGATGACGGATGTATTGTCATGAAGGGACGCATCGCGAGGCAGCAGGCGGTGGTCCTCGCCATCGAGGGCGGATTTCAGGGTGGCAGCGTCGGCGAAGTCGGCGCCGCCAAAATGACCGCAGCTCTCGAGATGGCGCGCATCGATTGTGAAGCTGGTCGCACCACGAGCGCCGTTCTCCTGCCCGAATCCGGCGGCGTGCGCCTGCAGGAAGCCCATCTCGGCCTGGCCGGAATTGCCGAGCTGCTGGCGTCCATCGTCGCTCTACGGCGGCTCGCTCCGGTTATCTGTCTCATCGCCGGTCCCGTCGGCTGCTTTGGGGGCATGTCTCTGGCTGCGGCCCTCTCGAGCTACATCCTGATGACACGCGAAGCTCGCCTGGGCATGAACGGACCGGAAGTGATCGAGCAGGAGAGCGGCGTGACTGAACTGGACGCAGCAGACCGTCCTCTGATCTGGTCGATCTACGGCGGGGAGCAGCGCCGCGCCACGGGCCTCGCCGATGCCCTCGTCGATGATGACACGCAGCAAATAGCGGAAACCGTCCGGCAGTACATTGCCCGGGGGATACCCCCCGTCCACCGCAGCACTTCGCCGCAGCCCTGTCGTTTTGGCAGCGGTCCCATCGAGACCGCCTATCCATGGGATCCGTCGGCATTCCATGCTCGTTGGACCGCGAACCGCTCCCGCGAGGAATCGCAATGAGTACCGACACAGGCGCGCGCGGAGCGGTGTGGTTCCGATCACTTGCCGGAGATCCGCAACGCCTGCCTCAGGACCCGCCGTCGGTCCTCGCCGCCGACGCGCCCCTCGGCCACGAACGCGCGCGCTTCCTCGGCATCGTTCCCGATCCCAACGCCCGCTTCCCCCGTGCCCGCCACGGCGAAGCGGGCATGGAAGAATGTTGCGCGCTCGCCCGGCAGATCCACGACGTTGTTGCGCAAGCTCGATCCGGTGTCCGGCGACCCATCATCGCCATTGTGGATGTGCGCTCCCAGGCCTATGGACGGCGCGAGGAGATGGCGGGGCTCTTTCTGGCCGCAGCCGCCGCCGTAGAGGCGTATGCATCGGCAAGAGTGGAAGGCCATCCCGTGATCGCCCTGGTCGTAGGCCAGGCGGTTTCGGGAGCCTTCCTCGCACACGGACTCCAGGCCAATCGCATCCTTTCCCTCGACGACGAGGGGATCCTCATCCACGCCATGCATCGGGAGGCAGCAGCCCGCATCACTCGTCGCTCGATCGACGAACTCAACGCCTGGGCCTCCCGGATTTCTACCCTTTCCTATCGCATTCGTGACTACGCCCGGCTCGGCATCCTTCACCAATTGATCTCTGTAAGCAATCCGGAGAATCCGACTTCTGCCGACGTTGAACAGGTGCGGCGGGCGCTTGTCGCGAGCGTCGCCGAAGCGCGCAGCAGCGCCGTCGATCTCCGCAATCGCCACGAATCGAAAGAAGCGGTGGCAGTGCGCGGAGCCACGCAGCTCGTCCGCGCCCGGATTGCCGCACAATGGCGCGAGGACAAGGAGTCCTGATGATCGCGCCCGTTCCGCAATTCACTGGCGACACACGGCCTTCCGGAGGTCCACCTGTCTCACCAGCGACCTCGCTTCGTACACACGATATCGTCCGGATCGAGCCCTGGCAGGTGACAAGCGAGGGCGAGCCGATACCGGATTGGGTGAATGAAACGCTCCTGCATTGCCCGTTCGCCGTCGTTCGGCGAGGTCCTGCCGTGAATCACCGCCTGCCGATTGGCGTTCGCGGAGCCACGCGAGCGCAGCGCTGGGGAGGATTCTATCCGGCAGCCGCCGTCCGACAAGTGGTGAGACCGCCGGACCTGCAAACACGCGCCATCGCGGCCGCGCGCGCAGCCGCGATCCCGGCCCTCTGCGCGCTCCGGCAGTTGCATGAACAGTGGCAGGATGTCTCGCTGCCCTGGGGTCCGGGCGGCAGCGTGGGCTTCGAACTGGCCGCGGGCCGTCCCGTCGCCACGCCCGGTAGCGATCTCGATCTCATCCTCTACGCCGACGTCCCCCTCGCGCGGGAACACGCATACCGGTTTTTGAGCGAAGCTTCCCACCTTGCCGCCGTGACAGACCTTCGCGTCGAGACGCCGCGTTCGGGCTTCTCTCTTGGCGAATACGTCACCTTTTTGGAGCGGAGCCGTGCCAGGCTTCTGCTCCGCACGCCCCATGGTGTTGTTCTGGGAGCGGATCCATGGGGATGACCCCGACACTCCGGAGCACCGAGCCCGGGAAACGTACGGTTCCCCGATGAGCATTGCGTTCCTGTTTCCCGGACAGGGATCGCAGGTAGCGGGAATGCTGCATGCTCTCCCGGATCACCCTGCAGTAGCACGCACTCTGCGCGAGGCCAGCGAGGCCTATGGAGACGATATCCGCGCGATCGATACGCCCGACGCTCTCCGGTCCACTATCTGCGCTCAGTTGGCGCTGCTCACTACCGGTGTTAGCGTGGCCCGCGCTCTGCTGCAGGAATCCGTCCGTCCGGCTGCCCTCGCCGGCCTTTCCGTTGGCGCCTTCGGTGCTGCCGTCGTGAGCGGCGCCCTAAGCATGACCGATGCCGTCCGCATCGTCCGCCAACGCGCCGAAAAAATGGTGCAACTCTTCCCGCACGGCTACGGTCTCGGAGTGATTGTCGGCATATCCGAATCTCGCGTGCACGCATGGGTCGCGGCGGTTGCCGCAAAGGATCCCGAGATCTTTCTTGCAAACGTGAACTCTCCCTCGCAGATGGTGGTCGGCGGATCCCTTCATGCCATCGATGCCGTTCTCCGCCTCGCCCGCACGGCTGGCGCGCGCCGCGCGGAGGTCCTGAGCGTCCCGGTCCCTTCGCACGGTCCGCTGCTCGAACCGGTGGAAGCTGCAGTCAGAATGGAAATGCCCCTCGGTCGCATGCACCATCCCCGCATTCCCTGCATCGGGAACGTGAACACCGACCTTCTGCGTACACGCGAGGCTATCGCCGAGGACTTGGCCCGCAGCATCGCGCACCAGGTGCGCTGGCACCGGATGACAATGGTCCTGCGTGAACTGGGTTGTGACTTATACCTCGAGATGCCTCCCGGCCACGTTCTCAGCGATCTCAGCCGGGAAGCCGCGCCGGACATAAGAACCCTGGCACTCGGCGACGGCTCTCTTTCGGATGCGACCTATCTCGCATGCGTGAATGCATCGAACTCTGGCTGCGAACGGAATTAAGGCAGAAGAGCAGGCTGCCTAGGAGCGCTTGCCGCCTCGCTCGGAAAACATATTGCGCGTTATTCGAAGCGTTTGAGCGCGTATTTGCGCGATTGTAGTCGTTTGTGTATAGTCGTGCCGGGGATCCGGCCGCCATTGCTCCTTTTGCCCCGCGATATCCCAGGCGTTGATCCTTGCAGCATTTCAAAGACCTACAACGATTTCCGGATTGCCGAAGAGACTTGCAGGCTCGTTGCATTCAGAAGCTGGCGAAAGAGTTCATAACCGGTCTCTGACCGGAATTTCAATCGAATCTGGGAGCGGGCGATGGAGGTACGCAAGACTCTAACCTTTCAGGAAGAGATAGCGATCGAAAACGGCAATCCCCTCAAGTCACCCTTACGGCGGGTTGTGGTCGGCAGCGTATTGAAAAATCCGCTGGTGCGAAAGCCGTTCAGCGCCGATCTCCAGCCGCTGATCGATATTTCGGTTGAACTGGGTGAGAAGATGACCCATTTAGCCTTATCGTTGATCGGGGACGCTAAAACCCTCAGGTCCTATACCAAGGGCGCAATGGTTGGCCTCGATGGAGACCTCGAGCATGGTGCCGTGATGCTCCACGCGAGGCTCGGAATGGCAATGCGTGCGACGCTCAAACGAGGGCGGGTCATCATTCCTGGCAATGCAAAGGTAGTGGCCACGGGAGCAGCCATGGATCTGATCTTCGGACCCATAGACGATGGATGGGACCTGGATGCGAGCGACACCATGCCCATCAGTGTCGCTGATGCGCCGCACCCTGACGAAATCCTGCTGCTCGTTGGCTACGCGACCGGACCCCGGCCCCATGCTCGTTCGAAGGGCCCAGATCAGAGCGAGGTTGATGATCTAATCAAGTCGTTTGCCTAGCACTATTTGTCGGTCTACTGTCTAAAAAAAATGTCCTCTCTCTCCCGTC
>Ga0210398_10002279_pt1 | contig 18871 bp, 15 predicted proteins | sample IncBWC4OmetaG_FD_161047 | JGI IMG/M metagenome (GOLD analysis project Ga0210398, IMG submission 161047) | Forest soil microbial communities from Barre Woods Harvard Forest LTER site, Petersham, Massachusetts, United States - Inc-BW-C-4-O | ecosystem: Environmental > Terrestrial > Soil >... | reverse complement strand
TCCCGAACTTTACGATGTAGAAGGCATCCACCGCAGCTACGATGAGCTCGCACAAAGCGGTCGCTCCTACGCGCGTGAGGCAAGCCTCGAACATCTCACCGGGCAATCGCGCAAGGTCCAGGCGGCGCTCGATCGGTTGGCAGCCGACCTCGCCGCGGCGCGTCCCGATGTCGTTCTGATCGTGGGCGATGATCAGCACGAGCTTTTCGATGCGGGCAACTTGCCCGCGGTATCGATCTTCTATGGCGACACAGCGACCACGCATACCTTTGGGCGGCGCAGGATTGGCGACCCCGAATTCATGCAGATCCTGTCCAAGGCATACGCGATGGATCAGCATCACGAGTTCGAATGCGATGGCGAGTTCGCGCGCGGCCTAATCGAGCACCTCATCGAGAACGGCGTCGACATCGGTGCGTCGGCCAAGGTCAGCGATCCTGAAACGCACGGCTTCGGGCACGCCTACGGCTTCATCGTCACGCGGCTGATGGCGAAGGTCACAGCGTCAATCGTGCCGCTGATGCTCAACACTTACTATCCGCCCAACCAGCCAACTCCTGCGCGGTGCTATGCGATCGGTCGCGCGATTCGCGCCGCCATCGAAGCCAGCAAACTAAACCGGCGGGTCGCGGTCGTTGCGTCCGGTGGCCTCAGCCACTTCGTTACCAATGAGGCGCTCGATCATCGAGTCATCAACGCTTTAAAAACGGGCGACAGCACTGATCTATGCAGACTACCAGTCAACCTGCTGAAGTCCGGCTCTTCAGAGATTCGCAACTGGATCGCGGTGGCGGGAATTCTCGATGGCATCAAGGCCACCTGGGTCGAATACATTCCAGTCTATCGCACCCCCGCCGGCACCGGAGTGGGGCTGGCCTTCGCGCGCTGGATGTGAGCAAGGCAAAATAGGAAGTGATCCATGAGTAAACGTCGAAGCATCGAGGTGGAAGGGTTGAGCCACGGCGGGACGCCAATTCCCGCAGCATCGCGGATCGGCAACATGATTGCGTCAGGCGGCATCGCGGGAGTCGACGTCACGACCGGAAAAATCAGTGGCGACCTCGAGGCGCAAGTGATCGCAATGTTCGCCAATGTGAGGCGAATCGTCGAGGCCGGCGGGGGTTCGACCGACGACATTCTGAAGATGACACTATGGGTGCACGACCGCGGGGCGAGGTCGATCATCGATCCGCATTGGGTGAAGATGTTCCCTGATGCGAAGTCGAGACCCGCGCGCCACACCCTGGTCTATCAATTGCCGGATCCGATGCTCGTCCAATGCGACTTCCTTGCCGTGCTGGAATGACCAGAATCCCGGCCAGGGAAAGAACTCTCAGCAGCAACTGCAAGATCGGATGGCTACAACACCCAGACTACTTGTCTTAGTGATTGCCTAAGCCACCGCCATCGTTGAGTTTCTGATTTGCGAGGAATCTCAGGGCTCGAATACTGGGCAAAAAGAAATAGCCACCGCCCTTAACCGTGACAAAGCGCTGCAGCCCCTCCAGTCGGCGATTGGCGGGCTTATCCTGGATAGTGAATCTCGTGCTTCCATCATTGTCTCCGACAATGGGATCCTTATCGTTATCCAGACCTTGAAAAATAGGGCTGTTGAGCCAGGTTTGCTGTACGAACTCAAACTGCCGGGCGATGTCGGCGTTGATGGCAATGAATAATATCCCTTCAGCCATATGCTTCTGATCGTTCGCCGTGGGGTCTTCCGCCTGTTCCCGATATTTCCTTCCGCGACGAATTATGCGGTGGCGTTTCGACAGCATCAACGACTTTGCACTTATAGACTGAGTGTGGATGACGGGCGGCTTTCCCAGCTTCACATCATCCCGTGGGTTGGCACGCCGGATATGCGAACCAACCGGGCATAACAGGCCATCTGGGTCTGCCTGGCTGTAGCGGAAGTCATTGCTGAATGGCGTTCGCGCATAGATCGGAACGTCGCGGTCCGGGGTCAACAGCAAAGGAGCACCGCTGCGCCACCGTCCCATCAATTTCGCGGCGAGCTGTTCGCGTCGCTCGGGATCCGGAGTTCCGTCGGGTTTAAGCGATTCCTTCTCTACATAGCGCCAAAATGCGCCGACCTCTTGAGCGAGTTTCCGCGCTACCAGGAAAGAACCATTCAGGCCAAAGGCTTTAAGCGTGCCGGGGCTATCGGGATGCGGAAGCAGAACATCTTCGCGGTCGAGCTCGGCAGCGACACCTGGAGAGCGGGTTACCTCGCCGTGCTCATTTTCGTAGCCAAGAACAAATTCACCCGGGCGCACGATCTCCGCGATTCGATCGGGCGCAGTCCTGCTCAGGCTCATCACCTCAGGCTGTGAGATTCCGTCGCGGAAACCGAACGGCTCGTTGCGATCCGTGCTGTCAGCGTCTATCCGGGTGATCTGCCGGAAAACTGACTCTGCGTTGAGAACTTCGTGCTGCAGCCGGCCTACCTCGGCAACCGAGGTAGCAAAGAGCAGAATCATCATGTGCAACGGATCCCGACCTTTGGAATCACGGCTGCCGAATTGCCATTTGTCCGATGCGCTAGCGCCCGTATCTCCGAGAATCGCGGCGGCTTCGACGCGATTCATGCCCGCCAGAAATTCGTGCGGGAACTCCTTAAGCGTCTTATCCGGAAGACCTAGCGCCTCGAGCCCTGCCTTGGTGAAAGCGATATTCAGATGAGTCCTGGGCACCGGGTCGGACGGCTCACGTAATTTGGCGGTAGACACTCGATCAACGATGCCTGCGAGCCACTGGATTGCTCTTTCCGGGTCCAGGATCTCCAAAAAAAGGTAGCGCGCGTGATGAAGGTGAAGGTATCCATGAGCAACCAATCCCTGCAGGTCCCGGCGCTCGACCGTGCGATGGTCCTGGCGTTGAAGCTTCTCCAGCGCGCGCCACTTCCTGCGCTCCTGTTTTTCGGCGGCGGCGATTTTTCTGGCTAAGTCGTCGCTGAAATCGAGGTAGCTGACAAGGTTTTGGACTGGGTAGCGATTGTAAGCACTATAGAATACCTGGGCCGGGTAAAAGTGTTTTCTGTCCCCTTCTTCGAATCGATCAATGTCACTAGCACCGCCGAAAAATAGAGCCGTCGTGGGTAAGAATCCGAGAGTGTTGGACCAAATCGGGTTTAGTCCGAAGGCCGCCAACTCCGAAAAATCACCCAGGTAGCTCGCCCAGCTACCATCGTAGTTGCTAACGAACAGCAACCGCTGGTCGGAAGAAATCCCTTCGGCGCCGGGTCCGTCGCCATCGACCACGATCCATTTTGCGAAGTGAATGGTCGACAACTCACCCAGCTTACCAAAAATGAAAATCTTTCGAGCGAAGAAGTCCACGATCGATAGGACTCTCTTCAGGATGAAGCGCCGGGCACGACTTCGTTTGACGGTGGTAAATGTACATAGATGGTTCTGTAACCCGAGGTCCAGGTTGAGATAGGTCTCGGCATCGATTTTATGCTCAGTCCGATCGTTACCCGGTCGGGTCTGACTACGGGCCTCGGAGCGCTCACAAAGATAGGCGAGCCCGGTAAGCAACAACACCTCGGGGAAGCGTCCAATCCCTAAGATCCAGTTGAATAACAATCGCAGGAGACGTCGCGGCGCCGGTGGCGCGGGATGAGACTTGGCCTTGGAACTGCGAAAGTGACGCACCAGGCTGTCTTGAACCTGCGCGGAGGTCAGCTTTTCAAACCCAGACGGGTTCGTTCGTCGCGCACCGCTCGGATCAACATAGTAATGAGGCTGGCGCAAATCCTTGATGAACTCCTGTGCCTCCTCGTACACGGCGACTGCGTTGCGGATGTCCCTGAGAGAACGCCCTGGAAGACCGATGTAGTACGCGGCCGATGGAACCTGACCTTTGATGAGGAACTGCTTTACCTCCGCCGGAGAGCTTGCAGCTCCGCCGGCAGGATACCCGCTGCAGTGGCCGTAAACCGCGTCTAACGCGCTGGCGCCATGCAAAAACAAATCATCCAGATGCGCGTCCAGCTCGCCGTCATAGTTAGTTTCAAATAACAGTCGCGCGGGTTTATCTGGAAGTTCCGGAAGAATCACCCACGAAGCGTAATGCACGGTGGCCAGGGCTGCGAAGTTTATCAACCCATTGTTAAGCTGGTCTTGATCTAGCCGGGCCAGCACTTTGCGTAGCGCAGGCTCCTGCCCTGGCATGATGTCCGCAAGTGTAGTCAGTCCGTGTTGTTTCATTGGCCCGTTATCACCGGCAGTTACTAGCTAGTACTTGACCGGAGTTATGTCGAGACGTAGGCCTGGCGCGCCTAAGTATGGGGGGTTAACGCGACTCGTCGAGCACGGCTTTGGCTTCCAGCCAGTCGCGAGTATCGAATCCTTCGGAAAAGGTTTTCCAGAGGGGGAGGATCAGTTCGCGGGCTGCTGCTGTCCGTCTACGGCCGGCAAGCAAACGGCCCAGACTGGTGGCTGAGCGGAGCGCGAAGGACTTTGCGCCAATGCCATCGGCCACTGAAAGTGCTTCCCGAAAGCCCGACTCAACCGCCTCCGCCAGGTTAGCCGCTTCGCGGGCCGCTGCCGGAGCCTTGGTGGTCTGCTTTTCGCGAAGGAGTTCGGCGCGCAGCCAAAACAATTGGGGCAGGTCGACCCGCTGCTTGCACGAGGAAACGATTCCCTCGTTGACGGTCGCCATCGCCTCGTCGATGAATGCGCATTGCCCTTGCGCCTCGGCCAGGAAGCCCATCAGCGCGCCGATACCGTTTCGATAGCCGCCGTCCCGATAACTGGCGAGCCCCTCGCGCGCCATGACCAGACCTTCCTGCGAGCTTCCCTGTTCGACTAGCGCCCATCCGCACAGAACCCGCGCTGCGTCGTAGAAAAGCGGGATCGCCTGCTCGCGACTGTATTCGATGGCTGCCTCGGCGAACTCGCGCGACTTTTTAGGATCGCGCATCAACGCATATAGATAGGCGGCGAAAAAGCGGTTGTGCGCGAGGACGAAAGGCTTGGCCAGCCGCGACGCGAGCGCGATGGCCTCCTCCATTCGAGCTCGTGCGGTGTCAGCCATCCCAAGGTGCCATGCAGTGATAGCCATGTGCTCGAGCGAATCCGTCAGCGGGTCTTGCGCGTTGCCGCGGTGATCTTCTTCGGTGTACAGCGTGATCGCCTGTCCGAAGTGATCATAGGCTCCCGCAAGGTCACCACGCTGGTAGCGCGAAACCCCCTGAAGCATTTGACCCCAAATTCGCGTCAACGGACGCCCATCAAGCTCGCTCAAGGCGCGAACTTTCTCGGCCAGAACCTGGGTAGCCTCCGTTTCGCCCCTTAACAGAGGGACTGCAAAACTGCCGGTGAGCGCAAGGACCACCTGTTCCGAATTACCGAGGCGCTCGGCCAGCGAGCTGGCGCGGTCAAATGCGGCAGCGGTCCTCGCGTCCACGTAGCCCCGCGTCGCGATCGATACCGAACCGAGTCCGAGCTGCAACACCAGCTCCTGCTCATCACGTTTGTGCGTTTGCCCGAGCAGCTCCAACGCCGTCAGCGCTTGAAGATAGTGCCCCTCCGCCTCGGTCAGCGCGCCTTGCTGACTCTCATGTTTCGCCACCAAACCGATGTAGTGGACGGTCTTGGCCGGGTCCGCGTGGGTACCGGCTTCCCACAGGTGGTAGGCGAGATCAGCCGCATGGTCTTCGAGCGTTTCGGCATACACGCGCTCGATCGCGTTCGCAACATCAAGATGAAGCCGCCCGCGCCGCACCACCGAAAGCGTTTGCGCCACCGCATGCCGAATTAGCTCGTGCGAAAACCGGAATTGCGCTTCCGGATATTGCACGGTGGCCGAAATCAAGCCGGCTCGTTCCGCCTCCTCGACACAATCCAGCAATGAGTCTGCATCGGTCCCGGTTGACGCGGCCAGCAGATCGAAGGTGAATGACCTTCCGATAACTGCCGCGGTGGCCAGCGTCTTCTGGGTGATATCGCGCAGCATCATGAGGCGTCGCCCGATTAACGGCCGCAGGCTTTGCGGCACATCGAGGTCGTCCAATTTTAATTCACGGCGAAACTCGCCCTTGGAATCGATCAGGTTTCGATGCTCAACCAGATGACGGAACAGCTCTTCCACGAAGAACGGGTTGCCCTCGGTGTAGGAATAAAAAAGGCGCACTACCGGGCTGGGGGGTTCACCGCCGCTCATGTCCCGCAACATCGCCGCCACCGAGTCTTTGGAAAGTCCGCTCAAGTTGATCCGCTCGACTAAATGGAGGCGGATCAATTCGTCTAAAGTCCTGGTCAAGGGGCTCGACGGCTCGAGGCCGAAATCGCGATAGGTTCCAACGATCAACAATCGCGTCGTGGGGACGATTTGCGCGAGATGGGTCAGCAGCGCGAGGGTTGCATCGTCGGCCCAGTGCAGATCGTCGAGCAGGAATAAAATCGGCCGGTTGCGCGCGTTGCGTTGCAGAAACTCTTCCACCGCGCCGAACAGAATTCGCCGCGATTGTTCGGGCGACGATTTCTGCGGCGGCGGGATGTCCGGAAACAGCCGGCGCAAGCGTGGCAGGAAAAAAGCTAGCTCACTCGCGTCCTTGTCCAGCGCCTCCCTAAAGGCAGCGGGACTTGACGCGTGCGTCAGCGCAGACTCCAGTATCTCGATAAACGGGGTGAGAGGATCCGGATTCTCCCGATCATGGCAACTGCCGACGTAAGCTTGCGCGCCCTTGCGCAAAGCCTCGGCGCCTACTTCGGCAGCCATGCGAGTTTTGCCCACCCCCGCCTCGCCACCAATCAGCACCACACTGCCGTGACCGGCAATTGCCTGGTTAAGGGCACGGGCGAGCACGGCGCGTTCCGCTTCCCGGCCAACGAATTGCGTCCCCTGCGTGAACGCCTGCAGAAGACTTGAATCGCACCGGGAAAGAATCGGTTCGGAAGTCTCGATTTGGTCTTCAGCGCCAGCGTTTTCCAGCGAGAACTGCCAAATGGCGGGCGCGCGGGGCTCCGGTAGATATGAGCAGAATAGTCCGGTTTTAATCGACCGGTTCAGTATTTCTCCAAATTCGGCGTCGTGCTCGCTAACTTTCTGCAACGCGGCTCTTATGGAGCGGGAGACGTTGAGGCGCGCGCGCTCGGCGTTCGATCCCGCGCGGCGATCGCGACCACCGATTCCCACCGCATGGGAAATCTCCCGGCGCAGGATTTCGATCTCGGACTCAACTTCCGCGGCTCGTTCAAGTTCGCCGCGCTCGACCAGGTCTTCCAACCGCTCTTTCAATTCCTCGCGCTTGCGCTTGTAGTCACGGATCGCGTGCGCGTCGAGCATTTCACCCGCATCGCCGGAGAGTCCACGCCGCACCGTGACGCCGACCGGCAGTGCATTGAGGTCTAATTGTGAACCATTCGGGCCGGCCTCGCCCTCGGGCGGAGTCAACAGATCGAGCGCATGGAATTGCTCGCCCGGATGTCCCAGGAGGCGCTGTATATATCGGAGTCCCTTAGTATCGCGCAGCGTAAAGGCAGCATGGCGGTAACTAATCGTCCAGAATTCGCCGCTACGGGCGAAGGTTCCCCGCAGCGCCGGAGCGCTATCGGGTCTTCCCGATTCGAATCCAGGTTTCGGCAGGTTTTCGTTGACGCGCCGCATATTGTCGTGTGCTCGATCGAACTGGACTTATCGTATTGGGTAAATCGGACAATTGAGGCCGCCCATTCCCGATCATGCATTGAAGAGCTTTCGGCGCCACCGTACCACCGCGCCAAATTCATGTAAAATGCTCTTTTGGATGGTTAGACGGTCACAACGGGCACGTTCTCGCGACGAATCTACCGGACGTGGACGTATGAAAGCCGTTGCTCTTGCGCGTGTTTGATCACGGTTGGGTGCGACTTCCCCCTACTCCGGTGACGGCCTGTTGCTACGCTAGAATCTCCGTTGGTGGATTTTTCTTAAATTCCGGCGTCTTTACACTAGCCAGGCGTAAATATTATTGGTCAATCCGAGTCAGTCGCTTTTAACCTTTAGTCGACATGAATGGCCATCATAAGAATTTCTACGCCTGATCACCGGTGAGACAAAGGGAAACCCATCAATGGTGACACCTCCAACCTCGAGCAAATATTCCGGCCAGGCCGTCGATCACCGTATGCCGTCGTTTATTTGCCTGAGAAACTACTTCGCACGCCAGATCGAGAGGCTTCTGTCCACGCCATGGATTATGCGGCCGCTGTTTAATCTACTGCGCCAATGGCGTCCGATTTTGCTCGCAAATGGCAATGCCATCGTCACAAAATACCGCGATGTCCGCGCCGTTTTGGCCGACGCCGAGCATTTTGATGTCGACTATCCGAAGGCCGGGCAGCACCAAATCGTAGCCATGCGCGACGGACCTGAGTACCGCAACCTCAAGGATTCGTTGCTGCATGGGCTTGGGAGTGACTACCAATCGCAGTTGCGAACCATCGTCACCAATCGCGCCGAACGGGCCCTTTCCGCAATGCCAAAACGCTTTGATGCGGTCTCCCAATATGCCCGCGTCATCGCGATCGATTTGACCGACAGCTTTCTAGGTGTTCCAGCGAATCCGGAAGACATGCAGCGTTGGACCCGAACCATCCTGCGCGACATTTTTTTGAACCTCCTGAATGACCCAAAGATGTCCGCCGATGCGCAACGTTCGCGCATGCAGCTCGCTGCTCACGTGGCGGAGTTGCTCACCAGGGCCAAGGCCGACCTCGACGCAGGAGGCCAGCCACCGGACAATTTTTTTGGCCGCTTGCTCACGCATGCGAGGGCCACCAAAACCTCCGATGATGTCGTGCGTGACCTGATGGCGGGATTAGTAACCGCTCTGGCAGACAACATCTCCAATACCATCTCTCGATCGATGAAATTTCTTCTCGACCATCCGCTCCAGCTCAATGGCGCGGCGGACGCGGCCACGGAAAATAATTCGGCTCTGCTGCTCCGTTACATATTGGAGGCGCTGCGCTTCAATCCTGAAAGTCCGCTCCTGTTACGTCTTTGTTCAAATGCCGTCACTCTTGCGCCGATGACCTCGCGTCTCACCACCATTCCTGCCGGGACGATGGTGATGGCCGCGATTGAAGGCGCAATGTTCGATAGCGATCCGGAGGCCTTCCCTGAACCTCGCATCTTCCGAACGACACGTCCGTTGGACAATTACCTGCACTTCGGATGGGGAATGCACCGGTGTTTCGGGATGGGAATTGCTGAGGTCGTGCTTCCGGCAGCGTTGGGCGCTTTGCTGAGACTGCCAAACCTGAGACGCGTGAGGGGTTTTGAGGGCCTCGCCACTTATGACGGCACTTTTCCAACCCGCATGCTCATCGAGTACGGGTAAGGCAACCGCGTGGACCTGCGGCACCCTGACTAGTTGAAACAGAGAAGATAGCACGGATCTGTTGGAAGATTCCGGTAAAGTAAACGACGTAACTGCGCGCGCGGTCAGAACAGAAGCTCCGCGCCGCCTTCACTAGGGCGAGTGGGGTCTGTTCGCAAGAGCCGCCGGCAAATGCTCCAATGCAACTCTCCAGCGCAGGAGTGATCAGATACCAAAGCAAATACGCGGCTTTTCTGTGGACAAATAGTACACTTTAAAGGATTCCGGCGAGATGGGTTTTGGAGCCACCCGTCGGATTCGAACCGACGACCTGCTGATTACGAATAAGCCTCCGGACCATACCAGGGCGTACCAGGAAGCTAAACTTCCCGCAAAATCGACGTTTTTGCGCTGTCGGTTTAGCGTCTGAGTGCGGCTGAGTATGGTGTTTAGCATATGGCTCTGGCACCACGATGGCACCAAAACAGCAAACTTGCTGGTGGCCCAAAAAGAGCGAGTAGACGGACTATACGATCTCAAACCATTTGTCTTTTTCAACCGTCGTCGCTTCGAACAAGTCCTTGTCCGCAACGCTGTCGAGTTCGGATGCAGTGCAAGCAGCTTTCAAAAGGCCGGAGTATCGCTTGGCCCAATCGATCAGACGCCGGACGTTCTCGCCAAGCGGGTAGGACTCCGAACTGGTGCTCGTGACATGCTGAACAAAACGATCTATCTTCTCTGCCCGTTCCAGCGTCTGGATTTTGTCGGCGACGAACGTCCACCGTTTCTTGTTTCTCTCGATTTGCTGCTGCTGTTCGATTCTGCGCTGCTCACGCTCGCGCCACTCCCGGTCCCTCCGCTCGTTCTCCTCTCTGCGAGTTCTCTGGGCCGCGGAATACTTGACCATTGCCGCCATAAAATCGTTGAGCAGGTTCTCAACACGGTGCCGTTTGCCGTCCCGAAAACCCCGGCGCAAGCCAAGGTGATAGTGTTCTTCCAGTTCTAGGACCAAACAGCCAGAGCGGAGGTAGTCCCATTGCGGTTGCCACCACGGCCGGGACTCGGTGAAAGTCAGCGAGCGCTTCCTCTCCTTTGAGGCCCTCACCGCTTCTTCGGGCGTCTGCTGGTGCGGTATTCGGTCTATTCTCTCGTAAAAGCTGAAACCAACCCTTTCGCCGTTTACCTCAAGGCATGCCGATTTTTCACTTTTCTGGACCAGAAAACCTCGTTCCTCGGAAGCTCGGACGATAGAATTAAGTATCCGAAGGGCGCGGTCTAGCTGGGCAGGGAAACCGAAACACTGAATAAACCGGAACCCTCACAAGATAGGCGGCCATGGTCGTCAGGCTTCCGATTTTTCAGCTTTTGAAACGTGGCCATGACGACAGAATGAGGATTCTCTAGAGTTTCTGCCACTACAATTTTGCGATCGGTGTGGCCGTCTCTCGCCGTGGAAGTCGATTCAACCGGATCAGTCTCCGATGATTCGGCTCTAGGTGATCCGTAGATTCGGATCTCGTCGAGTTGCGGTTTGGAAGGCGGGGGGAGCTTCGGACGCTCCAACCTGTGCCCCGCCGCGATTTTCGCCCAGTAGCCCAGCCCTGGCACGGGTATTTCGTGTTTAACGCAGATCTTCTTGACCGCTACGTCAGAAATCTGAAGCTTCGCGGCAAGCTTTATCATTGGTTCGGACCAGACCATCTCAAAGAAATCGTTGCGGCGAAATTCTACTTTTGGCCCCATATCTAAGATGCTCACCTCACCGTCAGTCATTTCAAAGTTCGACTCTCTTCAGGATCCGCCTCTCAGGCTCCGAGCGTTTGCCACCGATTTGCGCTAACACCTCACACGTTCCGACAGTCACTGGCCATGATTGAGAATGTGGCGGACGCATGATCACAGGCGTCTTGCAGTCTAAGGCCATTCAGGTGCTTGCGGGCACCACAACTCGCGGTTGATCATGGTTGCCCCAAGCACCTCGATCGCGCAAAACTGCGACATCGTCGAAATTTGGCGGTCGAAGCAATCCAGGGGCGGGAAAATGCGCTGCTCAAAATGTGGTTCCGAAAACCCATCCCTCGCCAGATTCTGCGGCGAATGTGGCGATCCCTTCACCTTCAGGTGTCCGAGGTGTGGTGCTGAAAATACAGCTCCCTTCAAATTCTGTCACGATTGCGGCATCGCACTGGTTGAAGAAGTGCGAATGGTCGCCGGCTTCCGATGGGCTTCCAAGACCGAGCCAGGGCACATTGAAGCGACGGCAGGCGACGGCGAACGGCGTCACCTCACAGCGCTGTTCTGTGATCTGGTTAATTCAACCGAAATTTCAGCTCGTCTCGATCCGGAGGATTGGCGCGACATTGCCGCTGACTATCAGCGGAGTTCAGCCGAAGAGGTTACACGCCTAGGCGGACACGTCGCAAAGTATCTCGGGGACGGGCTCGTAGTTTACTTCGGCTATCCGGAAGCGCACGAAGACGACGGCGAACGCGCTGTCCGCGCTGGACTGGCCATTGTTGGGGCGGTTGCGGCGCTGAACGAACGCATCGTAGGTAAGCACGATGTAAAGCTCTCGGTTCGGGTCGGGATTCACGCCGGCTCGGTTGTGGTAGGTCAGGGCGGCGGCGGAGAGGCCGATGTATTCGGGGACGCGCCAAACATTGCCTCGCGCGTCCAGGCGGTTGCCGGGCCAAATTCAGTCTTCATTACGTCCGCCGTGCATGAGCTCGTATCGGGCCTGTTTGTGGTCGAAGACCGCGGCGCCCAGCCCCTTAAGGGTATCGCTGAGCCCGTCAGGCTCTTCCGTGTCATTGAAGCGAGCGGAGCCCGAGGTCGTTTCAAGGTTGCTGCCGCGCGGGGGCTTACACCTCTGATCGGTCGAGCAGAGGAGTTGCGGCTGCTGGCTACCCGATGGGAAATGGCGGCGGAGGGCCACGGACAGTTGGTGCTGATTTCCGGCGAGGCCGGAATTGGCAAGTCGCGACTCATCGAGGAGTTTCGCAGACGGCTCGTTGGCCAACCGCACATCTGGATCGAATCCGGTGCCTCGCCCCTTCACGAGAACACACCATTCTACGCTGTCACCGAAATGATACGGAATGGACAACGGCCGAGTGGCACTCAGTCAGGAAACCCGCTTACCGCTGTTAAACGCGCACTTGAACTGGCGGGACTCAAGATCGCGGAGGCGTTGCCATTGATCGCGGACATACTCGAATTGCCGGTTCTTGAGAGATATCCTCCGGCGGCGTTGACCGCTGAGGAGAAGCGCAAGAGCTTGCTGCGGGTGCTCGTGGAATGGGCTTTCGGTCTGGCGCGTGTTCAATCCTCGATTTTCATATTCGAGGATTTGCACTGGGCAGACCCTTCGACCTTGGAACTCGTGCAGCTTCTTGGTGAGCAGGGAGCGATGGAACGGCTGCTGCTGATTTGCACTGCGCGACCAGAGTTCAAGGCGCCATGGCCGATGTTGACCTATCATTCACAGATAGCGCTTCATGGACTCAGTGATAGACAGTCACGCGAAATGGTAATGCAAGTATCGTCGACAGCCGTGTTGTCAGAAAAAGCTGTCGATTTGGTCGTAAAACGAACCTCCGGCGTGCCGCTATTCGTCGAAGAGCTAACTCGTTCGGTCGTTGAGAGCGGCGGACGCGATGCCGCGGACGATATTCCCGCCACGCTCCACGATTCTCTGATGGCGCGTTTGGATAGATTGGGGACAGCCAAGGAGGTCGCTCAGCTTGGCGCAGTGATCGGAAACGAGTTTTCCTACGAATTAGTGCGTTCTATGTCGGCTGCGTCGGAATCAGAATTGCAGCGAGCGTTGTCAATTCTAGTCCAAGCGGACCTTCTCTATGCACAAGGTATCCCACCCGAAGTAAATTATTCCTTCAGGCACGCTTTAATCCGAGATGCCGCGTACAACGCATTGCTGAAGAGCCGTCGGAGGGAACTTCATAATCGCGCAGCCAGAGTTCTCAGCGAAAGGTTTGAAACGCTAGTCGATGTCCACCCAGAGATTCTGGCGCGTCACTGGACGGCCGCTGCCGAAAGCGACAAAGCTTTTGATGCCTGGCAGAAAGCCGGCAGCGCCTTCGCCGTTCGCGCCGCTTTTACCGAAGCGGAAAGGAGTTTTAAGGAGGCTCTCGGGCTACTGAAAGAGCTTCCCGATTCAACCGATCGCGATGCCCGCGAGTTCAGCATTCAAAGCTCTCTTTCCGACGTTCTACAGATTACTCGAGGATATTCCGCCCCTGAAACTCTCGAGGCAACAAGCCGAGCAAGTGCACTGAGTCGAAAAAGCGACGGCGCATCACAATTAATTGCTCAGATGGGCATAGAGTGGACGGCCCTTTCGAGTTCCGGTAAGTATCTGGCCGCTCGCGAACTAGCGGACAAGATCCTCGAGCTCGCCCTCCGAGAAAGGCTCCCAACCAATCTCGCATATGCATTTATGATCAAGATGACGACCCACTACCGTGTGGGGGAGCTTATTGAGGCTGAGCAATACTTTACCCGAGGCCTCGAATTTTTTCGTGTTCCGGACTTTAAAATGCGCGCTGGCGCTGTCCCCCAAACATTGGGAAATGCGAGTAGGAACGCTTGGTTTATAGGCCAAACGGACGCGGCCCGCGGAAGAATAGATGATGCACTAACGGTTACTAATCGCTCGAATAGCCCTTACGATATAGCGTTTGCTCAATACATGGCGGCGATTCTTTTCGTCCTACTTCGAGACTACGAAGACGCAGAGGCTCAAGCTACACAATCTATTGCTCTTTCCGACAAATACGGTTTTCCTCAATTCGCTGCTATATCGCGCATAGCACTCGGTCGCGCTCGCGCGAGCCTTGGCAATGCGCCAGAGGGCATCGAACTGATTCGCGGCGGATTACAAGCGATGGCACAGACTGGCTCGCGCGTGGCCATCACCATGTACCTCACTTGGCAAGCGGAAACAGAAGCACTGAACGGGCATTTCGACGACGCGCTGGAAACGATTGAGCGCGCGCTTTCTGCGAACCCGGAGGAACGGTTTTATTTGCCCGAGACAATTCGCGCGCGCGGAGAATTGCTGCTGTCCAAAAACGACGCTCGCTTAGCCGAGATCAACTTTCGCGAAGCCATTTCGGTATCAAAGAAAATGGGTGCGCGATCGTTCGAACTTCGAGCCGCTATGAACTTAGCGCGCGTATTTGCAGGTAGGGGCGACCATAACAGTGCGTGTGCTCTCGTGTCTCCCCTAATAGAAAGCCTAGCCGAAAGGCGAATAACCAGAGACGTGAGGGACGCCAAATTCCTCCTAGATCAATGGAAACTCGCTCCATGATAGGAGCTGAAAGGTCACGACGTCTTCACGGCTTCGCCACTCACCACTTCATCTGCAGCGGAGCCATCCGACAGGATTTCCTTTGTTGACATGAACCAAAATCTGTTGCTCCCTGCCATCATCAAATCAAAGTACCCCTGCATTGGCACGCTACCCGGTGTCTTTGTAGTGAAATCAATGATTGCCGTGCCGGTTCCGTTGGCGTTGACGGCATAAGTTCCATTCAACGTGTATTGAGAATATTTATGAACTCCACCCTGACGAGCTATCTGGGTTGTTGACGACGTCTGTGCACCCGTAAGATTTCCTTGTCCGTCGAGCGAGAACCATCCGATACCAGTCAAGTGGAAAGGCGTGTCATTCGCGTCCATTGTAAAGCCGCTGAATCGAAAGGAAAATTGGCCAGCGATGCTTCTCGCATTGAACGATTTATGTTTCGGCGCGGTTTTCTGGGCCTTTGCTTTAGCCATATCAGCGTTCCTCCCGGCTTCCTGATCCGAAAGCTATGAATTGTTCGCTATGTGAACAAAGACGTTCCCCTGATGTGAATATTTCGCTCGTTTAGGATGCGTTCGGAGGTCCACCTCCGTTGCGAATCCTCCTAATCGTCAATTTCAGGTCCATATCGCGCCATTCGGTTTTGTTGGTAGTAGTCAAATTGTGAACCCAATGCAAGCAGTTCCCGTCTTGACAATCAGTGGACTGTGGAGTTCAAGTGGCTAAATCATTTATCAAAATTAACGATGGGAGTCCTCGAAAATGTCAAGTGAAAATAAATGCCCACTGCAAACGTTGGCACAAATGCATCAGCTTTGTGATGCTCATCTGGTCAAAGACCTGACACCCGACCAGATCGCTGCACTCCACGCTTTCAAACACGAAGTCCTGGCGGCAGGGTTTCATCTTTACGAAAAGATTTCTGTTAAAAATGCTGCCCCGATTATTTGGGCTTTGCTCAAGAAGCTCGAGGACGATGAGTGACCAAAAGAACGCTCGGGTCTGTGGTGAAAGAGGCTCGTGACGGTGCAGGAATGTCCCAGCGCGAACTAGCCGCGGCCATTGGCGTCAAGGCCAGCCACATCGCGTACATTGAGGCCGGCCGCCGCAGGCCGTCGATACCGCTGATCATCCCGCTGAGCAAGACGCTCGGCCTCGACGGCAGAGAACTGCTTGTGCTGGCGTACCCGGCGGTCAAGCAGATAATCGCTGGTGTACGACCCTTCGGGAAAAAAAAGCGACGCAGCACATGAGCGGTTCGTATCAGACCTGCTCAGGCGCCACGCGGTCACCAAAGGCGAACTCGAGAGCTGAAACAGATTTCCGCCCTAGTGGACGTCGCCCATCCGGGGCATTTCATCTTCATCCTGAACGCAATCCGGCAGGCGGCGGCCCAACTTTAGTCAGTCCACCGAGCCGCTACTGCACCGCCGGCGTTTTATATCGTAGACGGCGGCGTCTCCACGATCTGATTGGAACTTCCAGCCGGAAAAAGTGCTTTTCGGGGCTGTTCGGAAGGCAGAAGGCAGCAAATCACTGCCTAACCACTAGTTTAAACGACCCCCAAACCCGGTGCAGGCGGGCTTTTCCCAAAACCGGGACACGGCGCACCCCGCGAAGCGGACGCCCCTTGTCCATTAGATCGTTGCTGGCGAGAGCGCTATGTTGTCGGTTAAGGCTCTGCACGACGCCCGCCTAAATTCTGCACAAAGATCGAGCAAGGCGGTTGACGTGGTAAATGTCAGAGATGGGCGAATATCACCGAACTTTTGAGAGGGGTTGTGAGCGACGCTTATCCTGATTTGGAAGGATTCGATTGGACCTGCCCCCATTGCGGGGTGATGGTCGATCTTAAGCCACAAAAAGACTTGGCATCGCCGCATTCGATCAGACACGAAAGTTTTCTAATCTGTCAGTGTCCCCGCAAGCCCTGCCGAGAAATAGTATTCGTCGTCTTCGATACGCTTAACAACCATATTCAGGCGGCTTACCCGTACTCGAGTACATCGGCAGAACAATATCCCAAGTCGATTCCACCAAAGATACGCGAAGACATGGCCGAAGCTGTGCGCTGCTTCTCCGTGAACGCCTACCGATCCGTCGTTGTGATGTGCCGGCGCGTTTTGCAGCGGATCGCTTCTGACCACCAAATTACGGGCGGCGACATTAAGTCTCAGACCAATCGCATGTTCGAAGCCGGATTAATAACCAAAAACCTGAAGGATGCAGCGCATGAAATTCGGCATTTCGGTGGATTCGGCGCGCATCCCCAAGACGACGATCTGGATAATGTCACACGGGACGACGCCTTGGGCATTTGGAGACAAGTGAACCAGTTTGTCAACAATTTGTATGTGATGCCCGCTGAGAACGCCGAATTGCAAAAGCGTCGCCAGTTTATTCAGCAGCAAAAACCAAAAAAGTAATTGGGCTCTAGGTCGTCCGGTTTGCTTCCCAAAAGGCGAGAGCGCGGCAGCCGTGCGGATACTCTAACGCTGCTGCTTTAGCAGTCTGTACCAACGTTTCTTTCGATTCTCTCGTGACGCGATGGCGCTCGGCCTGAAGGTTGCTCCGCGCAACGGAACGGGCCGCGCGCGTCAGACGATCAAATTCTTATTGCAAACATCGCATTCCAGAAGGAGTTTTTCGGCCGAGCCCTCACGAATTATTTGGACGACATGAAGGTGACCGTCATGGCCGCAAGGCGACCAGCCGGGAATTCCGACATAGTTGGTTTGACAGTGCCTGCAATCGCCATCCAAGGAGTGCAGAGGGGATGTTAGAGGCGGAGCCATGTGTCTACAGTATCCCCGAGAAACGAAACGGTCTAGGTCGGCACGGTCGGCGTTTTGGAAACCTCTACTGCGCTCGAGAATCTCCGGGGTCTTGCCCGTTTGAACCACGGATGAAGCTCCCCGCACGAAGAGCAGCGAGAACGTGGGCATCCGGCGCCAAACGCCCTTTCCTGCGACACACCGGTGGCAGGGCGACCCGGCGAGACAAGATCGTTCCGCTTGACATTGCGCTATCGCAGGAGGTCGAGCGTGGCCTCCTTCGGATTGGCGTACTGGAGTGCAGAGCATGGTGTCTCTGCGACCTCCATGGCCACGGTCAGGAGGTCCATTTCGGGCCGCTGTCCAAGGGCATAACGAGCGCCGAGGGCCAGCTCGTTCAACGAGCAAAGGACGCTGCGATTTGCGGTGCGGCCGATCGTAACACCGGCCATCTCGAGTAGCTCTCGATCGAGCGCATCGCGGGAGACCCCGACTGTCCAGAGCATCGAACGGACAGCTTCCCGAAGCCGGTATGAGAATGACGAAGGGTCTTTCGCTGCCACGATTATCGGGAGCAGCGAGCGTTCACTAACGCAAACGATCAGCCGCCGGCGCTTCGTGAATAGGAGGTTCGCGTACCAGTCGCCTAGGCGTGTGGTCGGGAAATCGGTGTCGCGTTGGACTGCCTCCGCCCGAAGGTATCTAAGCAGCTTGTGAGTGCAGCGAAGGGTCACCATCGCAGGAGATTGTTGGTGATCAAAGGAATTTCCCCGTGAGTAGTCCGCCCTGAAACGATCTAATTTGATTTCACCCGAGCTTCTTCGAGCAGTTTCTTGATCAACTCTCGGAACACCCTCTGGGGATAGGAATCTTCTTCGAAGACTTCTGGCGAATATCGCGCCACACGTTCCAGGTATTGTTCGTCGGCTTCGTCCATTCAATACTCCTTTCACAAAAGGCAGCACCGCCCACACGAACTCAGCGGTGGGGCGGGTCGTCGTTTGTTCTGTAAGTTTTAGTCGCACCCACCGAACCCCGAGGTCAATAAGAGTGACCGCGAACGTCTCAATGGGGAAGGTAAAGATCATCCCGAAGATGCGAACCGCGATCAATCCTCGCGGAAGACTTGCTCCGCTTCTCGGTCGTCGCGAAGCGCGACGAATTTCGGATGCCGGAGCCGATTCTCGGGCGTCCATTCCAGAAACTCAATCGAAGCAACGAGGCGAGGCGTCAGCCACCGGCAATTCTCCATGTCTTCCGCGGTGAGTCCTTCTCCCCAGCGTCCTCTGCCATGTTCGGGGAGATTCACAAACGGGCACTTCGAGATCTCCAGACCACGGTAGCCGTCGAGTTTGAGCTCAAGTTGCCACTCCGGGCCGTCCGGCAGTTTGGGAACGGCGAGGCAGAGCATCGGTTCGAAGAAACGGGCGTTCACCGGAGAGAATATCGTACAAG
>Ga0210398_10002278_pt1 | contig 18876 bp, 14 predicted proteins | sample IncBWC4OmetaG_FD_161047 | JGI IMG/M metagenome (GOLD analysis project Ga0210398, IMG submission 161047) | Forest soil microbial communities from Barre Woods Harvard Forest LTER site, Petersham, Massachusetts, United States - Inc-BW-C-4-O | ecosystem: Environmental > Terrestrial > Soil >... | reverse complement strand
GCTTGCCGCGTCCGCGAGCGTATGCGACCCGACCACCATGTGCCCGTTCTGGTTGCCCCCGAGCGTATCTTTCAACACGCTTCAGCCCGGCGGCTGGGACTCCGATAACGGCGCTTGGATCCAGGTGAACGGCCAGGGTTTCCCCAGCGTCGCGGCACCGGCCAATTGCGCGGGCGCGGAATTTTCGGTGATCGTGCTCGATCGGCAAACGCTGGTCGAGAAGACCGCGGCACCGGAGTCCTCTCCTCAATGCTTCAGCGATGCATCTGCACTGAATTCCTATCTGGCCACACTCACTGCGAGCGATCTGGTGATCGCAGGCACGACCTCGAAAATGCCTGCCACTCCCCAACTGGATACCACGCCCATTGGCGGAACTTCCTACGCCCTTGACACCTCGGAAAAAGTACCGCTGAGCTACATGGCGATCGGTGCCGGCGGACAGCAATCGGGTGCGTATGAAAACTATACCACCGCCGAGAACCCTGAACCGTACACCGCTTTCGCCACGGGCACCTTGCAGGAAGATGCCAACGGCAACTACTCCTTTCAGTCGTCGGATGTCATCGAGTACGCGGTGTCGCCCAATGATCCCGCCTTCTTGACCAGTGCCACCAATAGCGCGGTCGCGATGAACATTCCCGCCGACATGGCGATCAACGGCGAGACGCGGCGCGTCTACTCCACGGGCAAAACTTTCAATGGTTTCTGGCTTCTGGTCTTGGACCGTTCCACGCTGCAGCCGGCTGCGAACCAGGGGTGCACCCCGAGTGCGCCGACGAATGGCACAATCTCTTACACCTGCGGGACGACGTATGCGGTCGCCGGCGATACGCCGCAGGCAACGCGAGATGCGAACTGGAACAATCTGGCGACGGCACTCAACGACGTCACTAGCACGCAGCTGGCATTTTTAGTATCAAGCGGTGCCGTGGGCACGACCAATCTGCCGACCACTTTCCAGAACGGGCAGAATTTGACCGGCTTTACCAACTTCGCCGCCGCGCTGATGAACTTGGGCGGCAACCCGGCATTGGTCGCAGGACCGACATTTGGAACGAAAGACTCCTATTCCCTGGTCGGTTTCCCGGGCGCAAAGAACCCCCTCGCGGGCGGAGCCTCGGAGGCCTCGACTGCGTTGCTCGCGCAAGGGCAGTACGGCGTACTGCATGGCACATTGCAGCGCAATCTCAATGGCCTGTTCCAACCGGGTCAGGTTTCCCAAGAACCGCAGCCGGTATTTCAAGCCAAGGGCGGCCTCGACGGCGGGGACTTCCTCGTGCTCACCGCCGCATTTCAACAGCCGGTGGCTTGGCCCTCGAGCAGCTCTTCAACCCTGCTGCCCGGCGCCAGCACGATCGACGGCCAGCTCGCCGCCTATCGATTCATCAGCCATTGGCTGTTGGCAGGATACTATGTAAAGGGAATCTCCGGTCCGCACCAGGATGACCTGCATTATTTCTTCAGCGGTTCGTCCAACACCTGGATCGACTACCACACCGCCGATGCAGCCAATTTGTCCTTCCCGAGCGGCACGTCGGGCTGGAGCAACTTCGACTGTGACACAGGCGGGGCCTCAACCTGCACTTTCACGGCTCCCGGAGACAGCGCATCGAGCACCTTCACGGCCGCGGACTTTTCCGCGGTTCAGAAACAGATGTCGCTCGAGGTTCTGTATCTCACCAATACGCTGCAATTCCTGGTCACGGGCTCGACCAACATGAAGGACGTGATTGCAGCCGGCAATGCCAATGTGGGCCTGGCACTCACCAGCGCCGCGAGCAACATTCTCGGCAGTGAGTTCGTCAACAAGAATCAGGCCCTCGCGGGTTCTAAAGTCAATTTCAGCTGGCAATCGCTGCTTGGCTTGATTGGCGGAATTGCCTCGACGGTCGCGAACTCGGAAGGACTATTCGAGATCGTCGATGCCGAACGCTTCCTGGGGTTCTCGCCGGCAACACAGGCCAGCATCAAGAAATCCGTGGGTGGTGCGAATGCCATCGGCGCGCTTGTGGCGACGATTGGAAGCGGCGGCAGCCTGCTCAACAACACGGCCGCTCAGCTGCCAAACCCGTTCACGAAGTTCACAACGACGATCGGCCAACTGGCCAACGGCGAGCTGCAAAACCAGCTGATCGTCGGCTTCGATGTGCTCGCCGACAATCTGACCTCGGATTGGGCGCGCCTCAGCAGCATCGGCCCGCGGGTGGTCAACGTGAACGATTCCGTGTTCTATGCACCGGATCAGGTATCGCAGAACACGGTATTGCAACAGCTGACGAACGCTTCCGCACAGACTTTCTATTTCTCGTTGCTGCCCACCCTCTACCACGTGGATTTATGGCGTACCGTCGAGTACAACGCCAGCCACATCGATCCTACGAGCCAATTCCAACCCGCGATGGGCTCGCTGCAGGGCCACTTGAACCCGGCCTGCAACGCCTACTACCTGTCGCCGAACCAGTCGGGTAACCATCCCAACCAGCTCAGCCTCTATCAAGGTATCGTCTACCCGACGCTGGGAAATCCCTCCAGCTACCTGTTCGGACAGGATGAAGGCCTCTTCGACGTGCTCGTGATCGCCGGGACATCGAGTAACAAGAAAACCTCGAACACCCTGATTCCCAGCATCGATCCTGCTCTGGCTACCATCCTGTTTGCGCCGGATCAGCTCAATACTTCGATGCAGCAGTTCGTTGCGGCGAATGGTCCGATTCCCGTCATCGATGCCTCGCAGAGCAATCCCTCCGGGTATCCTAGCGATCAGACCTGCGACATGTGGGACTATCCGCAGCAAGACGCCCAGGCGCCGACCACCTCGGGTACCGACGTGAACGGCGACGTCGAGACGACGACGACGCTGACCAGTTCCCCCCGCGACACTCTCGACGGTCAAACGGTACTGACCGCCGTCGTCGATGCCGCGGGCGGCCAGGCCATGACCACCGGCAGTGTGTACTTCCTGGTCGATGGCCAGATCGTCGGTCAGGCGAACGTGGGTGCGAACGGTGTTGCAACCCTCACGATCCCGCAGATTGCGCTCGGCAATCACACCATTGAAGCGGACTACTCATCGCCCGATGGCTATGCGGTTTCCTCGTCGACCCCGACCACGTTGGGCGTTTATGCGGGCGCGCCGGATCTGACCGTGACGGCGGCCAGCGCCAGTCTCGAGGTGTCGTACGACAAGCCCTCGCAACCGCTGCCGGTGACGATCGCCTCGGTGGCGGGCATGTCAGGCGACGTGCAACTTTCCTGCACGGGATTGCCGGTGGGCATGAGCTGCCAGTTCAATACACCGACGCCGACGCTCGCCGCTGACGGCAGCGTGCAGGCCACGGTGATCATCGGACCGACCGTTGCCACGCAAGCTGCGTTCGGTCTGCTGCTGCTGCCACTGCTCATCATCGGTTGGCGACGGGAAGATGGCAGTGTGCGCCGTCGTACCCTGCCCGCCATCCTCGCGTTCTGCATGGCGGCGACAGCCCTCACCGGCTGCAGCAGCGACAATTCAAGCATTCCGCGCGAAACCGGAACCAAAACCGTCCTGATTACCGCAACGGTTGGGAGCGTCTCGCGCAGCGTCGCCGTCGACGTGAATATCGTTTAACCGAGAGCAAGTACCCTTGAGAGAGTGGCGGCCGTCGTGGCCGCCACTCCTCACTGCCTGCGACACGCGAATGCTCTCTCTATCTAGAGTAATGGTTCCTATCCGACCCGTCGAACTCGCCACTCAACATGCAGCATCTCTTAAAATCTGCGGCCGGATCCACACGGGCATGGATCATTCCGACCGAGCTTTTCGAGGAGTTCCTTGTTGATGCCGACGATGCGATCACCGCGCTTTACGTGAGTTTCGGACGGGAAGCCCTTTCGGCGCGTCCTACTGACCTCGAAAGCAATTGGCTTCGAGGTATCGGCGCGCGCGGCAATCTGACGACGGCGAAAGGACCACCAACCGTGGCCAGTGTAGGACCGGGCCTCAGGTAGCCGTGAAATCCGCGGATTCTCCCTCACGCTCCTCAACTCATTTGGCTAAACTTCTAAGCACAAGATTGTCATGGACACAGAAACACTTCCTCACGAGCCCTGTGCCAATTGCAGTACTGCAATCATGGCCGGTCAAAATTATTGCCCCAATTGCGGGCAAAAGACGCCCACGCCGCGCCTGACTCTGCATGACATTGGCGCCGAGTTTGTCCACGCCCTAGCGCACGTCGATTCCAGCGCGCTGTCGCTGATTTGGCAGCTACTCATTCGACCGGGCGTGGTGGCGCGGGACTATGTTTCAGGCAAGCGTAAACGCTACTTCGGACCTTTCGCATTTTTGGTGGTGAGCGTCGCATTTACCTCAGCGGTCATTGCCATTTCCGGCTTTCAAGCCGTCACCACCGACGCTCCCAATGGCTTGGCATCATTCCTCCAGAAGCACATCAATCTGTTGTTCTTCGTCCAAGTGCCGCTACTGGCCGCCGCCTGCCGCCTCTTAGGAATTCGAGAACCTTTCAACTATGCAGAGTATCTCGTGCTGACCTCGTACAGTGCAGGTTTGCACACGCTGTTCTACGCCTTCGTCGTGATCCCGGTATGGTACGTTTTGCGCTCCGATACGGTTCTGTTGACCCGACTCTTCTATGCATCTTTGTCGATCGGACCACTGTATCTTGCCTTCGGAATGTATCAGTTCCTCCCGGGACGCCGATTCTCTTCTGCCGTCAAGGGACTGTTTGCGTCACTACTGACGCAAGCGGCGACGCAGGGCTTAGTGTTCCTCATCGGATACCTCTATTTTTAAATGAGCGCAGAGGCCTAACTGAGTGTGCCACCGCGATGACTCCCGTCTCAATAGCGACGCGCGCGCAAACTTCCTGGTTGTAGGTGAAAGTAATAGGCGAACTGACGGCCGCCAATGTCAAGGGTGATGGAATTGCCGCCCACGGTGTCCATGGTTATCGGCACCGCCGGATGGAATTGTTCGTTGTGCCCCGGCACATTGTCCGGAAGTCCATCTCTTGCCGTCACTACGGTTGCATCCGCCACCGCGACCACCCTGCTGTACCAATGGGGTACCCCTGGCACGAACGTATCTCTCGTGGTTCAACTCCTTCTAAAGACAGAAGCCTGTAACCAATGGCGCCGGAATTGATCTTCTGCGGGCTTTAGGTATGCTGCGAGCGGCCAACGCAAAAGTCATCTCGAGTTCGGATGTAATGGATATGAATACGCGTCACCCCACGCTCGGAAGCTTGCTGCGCTCTTTGCGGGCGCGCAACGGCTGGACTTTGAGCCAGATGAGTCAAGGTACCAGCATTCCGGTATCGACCCTTTCCAAAGTGGAACATGACCGTCTCACATTGAGTTACGACAAGCTGGTGCAATTGAGCCAACGGCTGGAAATTCCCGTGTCCGAGTTGTTCGCGGATCCGGCCGAAGCTGAACCTGCGGTGACTGCGCGCCGCAGTATCGGACTCACTGACGATGCCGTGCGGGTAAACACGAAGAACTACGACTATTACTACTTGTGCCCGGAACTGCGCAGAAAGCGCATGATTCCAATCTTGACGCGCATTCGCGCGAAGAGCGCAGAGGAATTCGGTGAATTGGTACGCCATTCGGGGGAAGAGTATATTTACGTTCTCAAAGGCGCGATCAAAGTCCTCACCGAGCATTACGATCCGGTGGTCCTGAATCTCGGCGAGTCGATCTATCTAGACAGCAATATGGGGCACGCCTATGTCACCGCGGAAGGATGCGATGAGGCGGTGGTCCTCGGAGTGTGTTCAAGCACCGACGAGGGATTGATTCACTCTCTGATGTCATTGCACGGCGAGCCGGAGACGAGCGCGCCACTTGCTCCTCCGGAGCCTTTGCGCGCACCGGTCAAAGCGGTCAAGCATCGCAAGGGCCGTTAGAGGCCGAGTCGTCCCGCGATCAGCAGCCGCGTCGCCGGGATTCTCAACCAAAACGACGAGTCCGCGCGCGCTGCAGCGTGCGCAGACTCGTCGTCGCTCATTGTGCGAACTCAGAACCGATAGGTAACCGTACCACCAACCGTGCGCGGCTGAATGTAGCTAACCGAACCCCCGAAGTTTGGTGTGCCCGAGTTCCCGTAGGTGGCAATCCCGCGGCTATCGCCCATATTCTTGCCGTACAACTCGAACACCCAGCGATGATTATCGAGCCCGGCACGTAGGTTGACTGTTGTGTAGCTCCCCAACTCGGGACGTGGATCTGCGACGAACCCGGTTGCAAGCTGGGTGGCGGCGAAATCGTTGAAACGCGAGCCGATATAGCTCCAGGTTGCGCCAACGAACGCGTCGAAGCCCTCGAATGCTCGCCATTGGTAGTCCCCGTCCAAAGACGTACTCCATTTCGGCGCGTACGGCAACGCGTCGCCCTCGTTGCCGCCGGTATCAGGTGCCGGCGAGGTCAAGTGGGCATCGACATACGCACCGGTGAGACTGAAAGTCAGCCCGCTGACCGGCATGAGATCCAACGTCCACTCCAAACCTTTGCTGCGTGCGGTGCCGCCGTTGGCGTTGATGCCGAAGGGAGCGGACCCCGCCACCTGGATCTCTTCGAACAACTGAATTTTCTTCCAGTCCACCAGGAACACGGCGACATCGACGGACAGACGCTTATCGAGCAGGTCCGAACGAAAGCCGACCTCGTAATTCACAGTCTGATCTGCTGTGTACTGTTTCTGGACGCTGGCCGGCGGGTTTGGAGGCAGGTCGTTCGGGCCACCCGGCCGGTAGCCGCTCGCGATTCGCCCGTACACCAGGGTATTTTCATTGACGTGCCAGCGAGGCGCAATCGAGTAGGTGACGTCGCTATCGCTCGAGTCACCCGTGGTGATCGTCGGAGGATTGGGCGGGCTCGCCAGCAGCAGGCCGCTGGTGGCCTCGTCGGAGGATTGCTTGTTCTGGGACCAGCGTCCACCGACGGCAAGATCAAACTGCGGGCTGAAGTGATAGGTCACCTGCGCAAAGCCGGCCCACTCGCGGTATAGGGCCTCGAGATTGGCGTTCTCGAGCGAAGCCAGAGGGGTGAAAACCTGCGTCGGGATATAGTAGGTCGGCAGCGTCTGGGCGAGCACCGAGGACTCGCGCGTGTAGAACGCACCGACTTGCCACTCGAGGGTCTGCCCCGCCCGGGAGGCAAGACGCAACTCCTGGGTCCATTTCTTGATGTCGGTCGACTGAGTTTCGGCGATGCCCGCTTGGGCGGTTGCCCCGGAAGGTGGCGGCGCGGGAACGAGCGGAAGCAGGCTCGTAGCTAAATCACCATAGGTGCCTGCAGCGGGCACTCCCGGCGCGAGTGCAGTAGAGCTTACGTCTGAAAGCCCGTTCTGATGTGTAGTCCCGTAGCTTGTAACCGAGGTCAGGCTCCCAAAACCGAGATTCCAGTCGAGCTTGCCGCTATACACGCGATATGTGAAGTTGTTCGGCTCATTAATGAAGCGTTGCTGGTCGAAGTTGCCATTTTGCGGCTGGAGCTGATTGGCCGGCGGTGTTAGCGGTAAATCTTGCGCGCCGACGACATCGGTGCTGGGCGACCCGTCCGTGCGCAGGTCTTGCCCAAAGGCATTCAGTCGTATCGAAAGGTTGTCAGTGAAGTTGACCAGCAGCGATGCATGCGCACCGTCGCGATCGCCGCGATTGATATTTTTCTCTCCGAGCGACGGATCATTGATGTAACCGGGCAGCTGCTCGTAATAGCCGCTAAGCCGAAATGCGGCAATGCTGCCGAGCGGAATGTTGATCATGCCCTTGCCTGAAGCGTCCGTCCCACCGTGTGCGACTCCCTCGCCGCCGGCTTGCACGGCCGCAGCAAATTGCGAAGGGTCTGGCGCATTGGTCACATACTTGAGAAGGCCGCCCTCACTGCCGGCTCCGTACAATGTACCTTGGGGCCCACGTAGCACTTCAATCCGCTGCATATCCCAGGTGTCGAAGTCGCCGCTGAAGCCAAAGCCGTTGGCCAGGGCGTTACTCGAGCCAAAAGGGGTATCATCGATGTAGGTGGTCACCGTCGATCCAACCCCGCCTACATTCTGGCCGCGGAGGGTTAACCGCGTTATGCCGGGCTCGATGTTCGTCAGCGAAAGACCCGGCACCTTGGATTGCAGGTCCGCGAGACTGATGAGCTGTTCCTTTTGCAGCTCGTCCGAGGAGATGGCAGTTATGCCCATTGGCACATCGTGCAGCTTCTCCTCACGCTTCTGAGCCGTCACCACTATCTCCTGCAGCTGGGCTCGGTTCGCCGCGTCAAAGGCAGGTTCCGCCTGATCGTCAGCGCGCGCCGAGATGGTCGCGATGACAGCGATGGCTGCAGCGGTGGCACTCATGCGGGAAAATCGCAGCAGCCGCGATGAAGCAAGCGGTGGCTTAGGCATGATCGTTATCCCTCTGTATGGCGTGATTTTTGGTCTGGGACCTTGGGTCTTAAGGACCCGATCCCCGGTTATCTATTGGACCTATATTCTCTTATATGACAAGAATTTTGCAGAATTTGCAATTATTTTTCAAATTACGCTGATATAGGAGCGACCGGCGACAAGCGGCAGCCGCTGCTCTGATCAAGTCAGTCACTGGTCGCATAACGCCTGCGTCACTGGGTCTTGCGCCGGAGCCCCCGGCCATCCCAGCCTCGAAGGAATAGCCCGGCACGCTTGACAGCCCAGAGAAATTCGCAAATAGCAGGGAGCGATTAAATGAAGAAGGCACTTCGGGCGATTCTAGCTGCGACGACACTCTTGTGGGCCGGCGCCTCATTCGCGGATCACACCGATGCGCCCATCGCTTAAGCATCTGGCAGCTAGTGTGTTTTGCCTATTGCTTCTTACGATACCTTTCGCGCACGGCGCAGGCTTACTCCACCACCGTACCTCCGGGCGCCGTTCTATCCGATCCTGAGTGCTACACCGCTGTTACGACAACGCTGACCCCTCAGGATCTATCAAATGCCATACACATCAACAGCGCCACCGACGTCGCCTCCCTGCGCGCGACGCTAACCACACAGATTTGGGGAACGAGTACATTGCCGGTCGCGACGGTGAACGCGACAACAACGCCGGGCGCGTCCATAGTAGTGACCTATCCTCCGAACCCGGCCACCAAAGACCCCGGAAATCAAAGCGGCATGTATTCATACCTCGCCGCATCGTCACCCACCGAGCCTTCTTTTCTGGGCACGGAGTACCTCCTGACGTGGCCTCTGCTGGCATCACCTCAGATCAACTCCATTATCTTTGCGTGGACACCGAAGATCAGCAACGGCAGGCTGTTCATTGTTCATGATGGGCATTCACCCCGTAAGCGTCTGGGCATGTCGTCTTGACACCGCTCAGATATCACGGTCCGTTGATCTCATCGATGGTTTCCGCAGTCTCGGACGCGATTGCGATGGATTTATCCAGGCGCAGCAGTAGTTCGAGGAGGGTCTCCCCTTCACGACGCGCCAACATGGCGTAGCAAAGATCTCTGTCGGCGGCCGATGCAACGCAGCCGACGCTGCCGACGCTGCCGATATCACCGACATGGATCACCGCTCAAATGCGCCTAACGGGACCTACTCAATGATCGAATACATGCTTCGCAATCCACGGCCCAATTATTTCTAGAGCTATCGGCGCTATGGCTTCGTTGCTGGTCGATCCACTCTCGGCGCCCTTCGAGACAGTTCTGAATGCGTGACCAAGGCCTTGCAGTTCGCGGATTTCTACATCCCGATGGCCCTGAAACGCCGTTCGAATGGCGTTCAAGTTTTGCTCGGGGTCGACCTGGACATCGGCGCTGCCGTTCAACACCAGAACTGGGCACGTCACATGCTTCAGGGCATTTCTCGGATCGTAAGACATGAAAAACCTTCCCCAAGCCGAATTGAGAGCGCTCAATTTCGCGCCGATCATCTGATCAGGGCCACCTTCAAGTGTGGTGAGGCGTGAATTCAAATCCTGCAGACGAGGGGTGGCTTTGTTAGAGTCTTGTTCGGATACGATCGTGTTGATCATCTCGACCTGAACACTGAAGGCCTCTTCAAGACGTGCACCGCTCAAGCCACGTGCCATTAACGCCAGCCGACCTTGTTTGTGCATTATCTCTGCACCGCTAACCGCTGGCGCAGCCATGAGGACCATAAACGCGACCGATTTCTGCCTCGTGGCAACGATGGGGGCAATAAGGCCGCCTTCGCTGTGCCCAAGAAGGCCAATTTTATCCGCCCGGATATCCGCTCTCTTGCGTAGAAATACAAACCCCGCTTCGACATCCGCAGCTAAATCAAGGGTGGTTGCAGTGTCGAAATTTCCCGTTGACCTGCCATTGCCGCGCTTGTCGAATCGCAGTACCGCAATACCTTGATTAGCTAAGCTATCGGAAATAGCCGGAAACAAGCCCCGTCCGTTAATAACCTCATCGCGGCGACTCGGACCGGATCCCTGGATCAGCAACACGGCAGGAAATGGGCCATGGCCTTGAGGAAGCGCCAATGTACCCGCGAGTTCAACGCCGGGCGCTCCACCGGGGTAGGCCACCTCTATCTCCCTACGGGGCAAAGCGGTCTTGGCTAACGAGTTGGCGGATGCCGGGTTATGAGAGTCGGGAGCAACACCGCCATCATGTGCGATCACTAGGGACGTCGACCCTAAAAATACCGCGGTAAAGAGAACTCGTCGCAAAGGCATTACGGCCGCCGCTCAATCCGAATTTCGCCATTCATCTCCGTGACGATGACTCCAGGACGTTGGCGTAAAAACCTGATCAGCGAGTCAGGATCTGTGGAAGAGAAGATTCCGCTGATGTGGAACCCATAAAGCGCAGGGTCTTTTATAACCAGCTGCCGCTGGTTATATCGATTGAATTCCTCCGCCACGTCCGAGAGCGTCGCCGAATCAAATACAATCTCGCGCTCTCGCCACGCCGTGGCGCTCGCGATGTTGGCATTCGCAGTCTTCTGCGCGGCGTCTGCCGTCACGGTCACCTGTTCGCCGGCGGCGACCATGAGCGAAGCGTCACTCGTGAGGCCTTGCCTCCCAGTCTCTTCTGCCGGGGGAGGCGCAGTGCCCGTAGTAGAAGTTGGCAAAGACTTGCGCGCTCGTGGCGCGGCAAACGGCGAGAGGTCGGCTGTACTCCCCGAGGATTCCGGCAGTGTGTCAGCGGATGGCACCTGCGGTACCTTGCTGGCGTTACCTGCAAGCGGGCTTTGAGATGCCGAATACACCGCGACACGCCCCTCAACGACGGTTACGACGGTGCCGCTCGATTTCCTGTACACGTCAAACTGCGTGCCCACCGCGCGCACGCGGGTCGCGCCGACGGCCACAATGAAGGGCCGGCTCGTGTTGTGTGCAACATGAAAGAGTGCCTGGCCTTCGATCAGTTCAACAGCGCGTTCTTGCTTTGAATACTTGACGCGAATTCTCGAACGGGAATTCAGCTCAACCGTCGAGCCATCTTCGAACTGGATGGAGCGCTGCTCCCCAAGGGCGGTCGCATAAACGGGGGCGGACAGTTGCAGTAGAGCAAAGACGCAGGCGAGAATCATCAGCACTGCAACCGAGGCAGCAATGGCAGACCACCCCCGACCGATGACCCAAGCCTTGCGAATGGAAACCTGTTGAGGGTGGACGACGGTGGATGTTGGGACAGACTCTGTTCTTGATGACTCGCCCGCTGAAACCGTACTTGCCCTCGCAAAGCCTCCGCCGGTCAGTGCAACAACGTTGTCGTCACCAGCAGCGCTGGCATGTCTAATCAACAGGTCTGCCGACCACTTGCCGTCCGGGTCGAGCAGCGGCCCTTCGTTCCAAATCGCGGCAATTTCAAGGTAAGAGCTCACGTGTTCCGGGGACTTGCGCAGCCAGCTATCGAAGTCTCGCCGACCTGAGCCATCCAAATCGCCTGCGCGGCACGCCACAAACCAAGCGCAGGCCTCTTCGTAAATCTGAGTGTTCATCTTCGAACGAAGCTGCCGATCCATAAAACCTCTACTCCGCCGCTTCCAATCGTTGACGCAATTGCAGCAGTGCTTTCATCAAATACTTTATCGCCATGGGGCGTGAGCACCCGAGGCGCGCGGCAATCTCATCGAACGACAAGCCATCCCGTCGAGATAACATGAAGACTGCCCGTAACTTCGGAGAGAGCTTCTCAAACGTCTCCTGGAGTCGATCGAGACACTGCGAGGCCGCCACTTCGAGCGCGGGATCCGAGTGCGCGCCAGATGCTTGCGTGTGCAGCACCTTTGCCAAGTCGGCGGATGGCAATACGGCGACTTTCAGCGTGTGCTGCTGAAGGACATGCTGAGCCACAGTAAACAAATACGCCTCAGGTGAGCGTATCGAGTCGACATTTGGCACCCGCAGCATGCGCAAATAAACCTCCTGAGTGATGTCCGGCACATCGGCGATGTTTCGCACTCGAGCGAGCAGGAATCGCCGTAGCTGATCGCCGTGACTGGCCACCAATCCTTCTATCAGCGATTGCGCGTCTTGGGCGGACAACGATAATCCTTACATCGACCCGGTTACGCTTTATAAGAGCGAATCGGGGCCCGGCGGTAACCCCCGGAAGCAAAAAATAGTTAGCCCCTCGGAGGGTGCAATAATGGGTGGGTGCATTCGGGAGTTAGTGGCAGCCAGTTAGGAACACAAGCATAAGCGAAACACTCCAAGCTTGCAGGTCCTGAGCGGTATGGAAGAGATCCCGCATGGGCGCCGCACGGTGCGTTCGGTCAGGATTAAATGGGCATGGAGGGCCTAGCCTAAGCGATCAAAAAGTCTTAACAACTGACAACGAAATAGTGCGAGGAGTGATGTAGTAGAAGGCGTAGTTGGGGACGCTGTTCGCGCCCCCATTCACGATGCCGCGCCGATCCGCAACGTTCAGGGCGGACAGATTTGCAGTCCAAGTGTCGTATTTGAGGCCCGCGCGCAGATCGATTTTTGCATACGCCGGAAATTCCTGCCGCTCTGTCTGGAACTGGTCCGGGAAATTGCCAAGACGCTCGCCAATGTAAGCAATTGTGGCCCCAGCGAAGCTTTTGAGTTGCCCAACGAGCGCAAATTGCTGGTCGGCAGACAAATTGCCGGAGAAACGGCTGCTATTGGGCAGAGGATCGCCCGTGACCCCATTCACTGTACTATTCGCGGGGAAGTTTTGAGTCAGCTCGGCCTGACTAAGAACCACCCACGCCGCCAGCTTGAGATCTGGCGTAGGCCGCGATTCGAGAGATAACTCAAGCCCCTGGCTCTTTGCATTCCCCGCGTTGGCGGTGTAGCTGCCCCCCGCTGCCGTATCCAGACCGAGCTGAATTCCCTTCCAGTCGATATAGTAGAGAGACGCATCTACCGTGAATAAATGATCGAGAAAATCGCCTTTCAAACCAATTTCGTAATTCTCGGTTTTGTCAGGGGCGAAGCTGACCGGGGCGCCCGTCTGGACGGAAGTGCATCCGCTTGAAGGACAGTTCGCCCCACCAGGGCGATATCCCGTGGCCAATCTCGCATACGTCATCCAATCGGGTGATAACTTATACTGGGGCGTCACCAGGTAAGTAAACACATTCGCGGCGTAACTTGGCGTTGCGGAAAAAGTGGGGGTCGAGGAGTAACCTAACGGCGGCACGCCAATCCCTACGCTTGTCACACTGGGTTCGTTTATATGGCTCTCTCGCCCTCCAATTTGGACTTGAAAGCGATCCGTGAAATGTACCGTGACATCCGTGAATCCAGCGAGCTCCCAATATGAGGTTTGCGGAAGCGACGACCCAACATATGCTAAGAGGCCCTCGATGCCGCCCGTAAGTGGATTCGTCGCCAAGACCGTCTGACTGGCGAAGTCGTTTTCGTGCACATAATATCCTCCTAGAAGCCAGTCGATGTGGTCGGTCACGGGGATTGAGAGCCTGAGCTCTTGCGAGAACTTACGAATCTCGTAGGCGTCAGCTACCGGTGCGCCAGTAACAGAATTGGCGATGGGAAACAGCGCGCTTGCAAGCCCTCCCAGGGTTTGAGAGAAGTCAAAAGAATCGTGATCGCTGTTGATGTTGTATCCACTAACCAGCGTCAGGTCTGCTTTCCCCAGTCGGGCATTGAACGAGGCTGAGTAGGCCTGATTTTTATGTTCGTATCCCCCAAAACCCTCTATCGTATTTTGTTGTAAATCAGCAAAACCGGGAAGTATGTCAACCTGCGACGATCCGCCCGCCTCGCTCTGTTGATATAACGCACTCAACTTTAGGGAAACGATGGGGGACGGCTGCCAGAGCGCGGAAACATGAGCGCCATCGACCAAAGTCTCATTGACCCCGTTCACGTGAGTCAACACATTGTCGACGTATCCCGGGTCTTCGCGGTGAAATGCGCTCATTCGGACGGCGAACGTATCGGTAAGCGGCACATTGAAAGAACCGCGAACATCGTAGCCAAGCTCGTTACCGTTGAACACACTACTGATTCCAGCCTGAACGCGCCCACTGACGGCGTCCACGGAAGGATCAGCCGTTACGAAGTTAATGAGGCCGCCCATGCTGCTGGCGCCATAGAGCGTTCCCTGCGGACCCCGAAGAACTTCAATCCGGGCGAGATCACCCGGATCAATCTCTGGGATGATTGCCCCCAGATCACCGGAAGATCCAAATGCGATTCCGTCAATCGTTACCGCCACAGCCGGGGCGGCCGACCCTCCGCCTCCAATACCACGAATCGACAACGTGGTAAGAGATTGCGTGCTAGGTTGGACCGTCAGGTTAGGTACGCTGTCGTAATAGTCTAAGAGCCGAACTTCGTTGGAGTTCAGGAGGTTGTCGGCATTGAGCGCCGTAACCGGAACCGGTACGTCTTGAAGTCGCTCAGCTTTCTTTTGCGCGGTGACGATGATTTCAGACATCTGGCCATTCGCAGTACTTTCTCCGGATGTCGAGCCTCCATTTGCTATGGCAGGAAGCTGCGGATTCGGTCCTTGATCCGCCTGAGCTACGCGAAGGTCGCCGGAAGAGTCCTTGTTCCGCTCCCGATTGATGCTCACATCGTCTGAGCCGGTCGAGGTGGTTTTGGATGGATGACCAGTACGCTCGTGAGGCGAGGTCGCGGAACCGATCGTGACGGTCTTGTCATCGAGATAGCGGAAAGTTAGCCCGGTTCCAGTCAGCAATCGCTTGAGCGCCTCTTCAGTGGTGAACTCCCCAACCGCCCCTTCGGTGTGTACGTTCGCGATTTCTTCCGTCACATACACGATCTGGAAATTGCGATCTTTAGCCAGCGCATTCAATGCCGGGCCCAAGCCTTCGGCGGGAATGTTCGTTTCCTTGCGGACGGATGCGCGTGCATCATCCGCAGAACAGAACCCGATCAGACAAAGAGCTAGGCATGCCGCGACCAGGCTGAAACGCATAAGATAGACCCCGCCTTCTAAGAAGCTCATTACTGTGGCCATCACCCATTGCGACGGCATGATGGGAAAGAAGAGCGATTTGTCTTCAATTGGTAACCCCTGCATTGAAAATAAATTTGTCACAATTCTCTGCCATGCGTGGACCGCAATGGGCAAGAAGGGAACTTTGCCGTCAAACCCAGTAATGGCGGGGCACGGCGGCGCACGCCCTGGTCCCGACGGTGAGAGATCTTTTCGCCGATGGAGACACGGTCATGACCCCAATTCGACGCCACGGCCACCGCGGCAGCCGGATTGCCGTACCGAGACACTTGCACCTGGTATATCTGGATGAAAAAGGGAAAGGTGACAAAAGCTTTCGCCTTTTTTCGACATCCGAGACTTTGATGAATTCCGTCAGCGAGTGACGCCCAAGGAGTGATTTTGTACGGTCTGTCGGTTGTAATGCGACGGCTCGGTTGTGACCGCGCGGGCTCTAGCACGCCGCGCTACACTGCTCAAACCACAATGACAACCGATCGCGGTCCGGATCCTTCTTCGTCTGGCCGGGCAGTTCGGGCTCCTGCCCTCGTCCGGCACCGGCGACTCAGAGGCGTGACTCTGAGTCGCCTCACGGACTTCGTCCGTTGCCACTTCCATGTGGCAACTGTCATCGGGGCCCTTGTGCCTTTGCCGCTCTTGTCGTTGCTCGTCTCCCTGACAAGATCTTCTCCCCATATCTGCGGGGCTACTGAGGAACGCCGCCTTTTTGTTCGTTTAGCATCCCCGTGGCGCACCGGCTGCCTTACCAATATCGCGGGTGCCTCTAGGCTTATTTGAAAGTAGGTCCGTGCGCCCAAGCCACCAGCGAGCATCGCGCCCCTAAGGTCACCGGTGTCACCTGATGCGCGAGAAAAGACGGAAACACAATGATGGTCCCGCGGCGGCGGCGCGGATCGAGCTGCGGACAGGCGCATAACTCCAAGTCCCCGCCGGCGTACTCGCCGTCATCGCTCAACTGCACCGACATACTGAGCTTGCGCGTGGAGGTTTGACCGCCGCCGGCGTCGAGATGCCAGCCGAAGCTTTCACCCACTCCGTAACGGGCAAATTGAATCTCATCCACTAAACCGAACAAGTCGAACTTGAACCAACGATTGACGGCCTGGAAGGTATTCCAGACTTTCTCGTACAACCACCGACTGTCTTCTCGAATGTCGATCCATGCGATGGTTGATTTGCGAATATTGGGCTTGGCATACATCATCGTGCCGGCGCGCTGTCGGCGATGCCCGCTCAACCCCAAGATTCGTTCACATTCATCGGCCGAGAAAATGCCCGTAAATACCAGGGGTGATGAGACATGTCCGTTCATCTTTAACCCTAACCGAACGCGCTCGAACGTCTCGGGCGCATCGGCTACCGATGGCGGGTAGATCAACGAGCCCGTTTGCTCATCGCCCATGCTTAACTGCAGCTTATGCACCCTGGCCCGGTCCTGGTTTAGCTTTTGACGAGATCTCGAACCGCGTCGACATCGATTGCGAACAACTGCACGGCGGTCGCCGTGCCAAAACTGGCGATGCCGTCGGGACTGGTAAGATACTTAGCAAAGGCCTCTTCCGGGCTCAACGCACCCGGGAATTGGGTCGAATTGAAGCGCTCGATCTCGAATGAGACACCGGTCGACTGCATAGGATTCTGCACCACCGGCCTCACTTTTCTAATACCCATCTCCACCGTATCGACCCCGGTGTCGACGCCAAAAATAGTGATGAATACCACCTCGACCGCACTTCGTATCTCTGGGATGACGGGGCTCTGTGCAGCTCGCGCCAGCATGGCGCGATGCTTTTCTTCGAGTTGGGCAGCGGTGAAAAAACCCACTGCAAAATAGCGCGTCGTCGGGACTTCGCGGATCATCTACTCTCCTTGGCGGGTCGCTGGAACTGGAATAACATTAATGCAGCCTTTTTCAGCGCACTACACCCAAAAGGTCTATCCATTGGTACGACCTCTGCGGCTTCTCTTGACGACCGGGCTCATGGCGACCGGCTTGCTCGGCGGATTTCTGCTCTGGCGCGCTGCCAAAGAGACTGAGCCACCCACCTCTGAGAAGCCGCTCATCGTCGCGTGGGTTGATTTCGATATTCCGCCGGTACGCCAAGGAGTAGCCCGATTCACACAACATCTCAAAGCCCAACGCCCCGAGGGCGCGCGGCCCGTCGAAGTTGAACTCATCGGTGTCGACGCAGACGATCCTGCACGATTTGCGATGAAAATGCGGCAGTTGATCGCCACGCAGCCCGCCCTCATCTTCGCCTCCTCAGTCGGCGTGACGAAAACTTTGCTGGCGCTTAAAACAAGTATTCCGATTTATTTCGGCATTCAGTCCGATCCGGTGCGCGAAGGCTTGGTGCCCTCCTTGGTGTCAACGGGCTCCCTCACCGGCTATACCTACTTCGTGCCCCTCGACGTGAAGATCATGGAACTGATTCGCCGCGTCTTTCCCGACATCAAAGCGGTGGGCGTCGTGGCGACCGACTATTGGCTCGAAGGGGCGAGCATGAGCCAGGACCTCTTCACGCAGGCCAAGACGCTCGGCCTCGAACTTAAAGTATTTGACCTGCACGACCGGGAGGGAATCGGCCGAATGCTCGAAGATCCGCGGGCTCGTGCGGTGCAGGTGTGGTACGTCCCGTATTCGGAGATCGCATTTCAGCACGGTGAGGAGCTGGCGGCCGCTTTGGTGAAGACTCGCAGGCCCACGGTGTATGCGCGTCGCAAATTTCTCAAACTGGGTGGCCTGATTTCGGTTCAGTCTATCGACGAGGACGCCATGGACATCTGGGCCAAATCCATTGCCAATATCTTGAATGGCGTGCCCGTCGGCAGTATTCCGGTCATGCGTCCTAAGGAAATCGAGATTGCGGTGAACGCAACCGCGCTCGCGCAATTTGATCGCGCAATGCGCGAGCGCCTTGCACGCGAGGCCACCGTTTTGGAGTAAATTGGCTGATGGGAACGCCTAAAGGGACTCGAGCGTGCAATTAGCGGCAATGGAGGGATTATTTCGACGCTATGTCGCCACGCTCGCGGGCCTGGTCTCCGCATCCGTGTTGACGGTTGGCGCGATCCTAGCCATCTACCATTACTACCAAGATCAGCAGCGCGCGCACGAAGTCCAAACGGCGCAAGCCCGCGCCGCCGCCGCCTCGATCGATGCCTATCTTCGCGGCATCGAGGGTGTGCTACGCTCCTTGTCGCTGCGATTGAGCGAAGGCTCGGTAGCCAGCCGCGCCGCACAAGCCCGCGATTTTCGCGATGCGTTGAAATTTGAGCCGGCGATTTTGAACATTCGCTCGCTGGGCGCTGACCTGCGCGAGACCAATTTCGTGTCCCGACTCCTTGCGAATCGCATCGAATCCGGAGCAGCCCAGCCTTCCGTCCAAAAGCTCCTGCAAAGTTGTGCGACGGCCTTCTGCTATGGCCCGGTATT
>Ga0210398_10002277_pt1 | contig 18885 bp, 16 predicted proteins | sample IncBWC4OmetaG_FD_161047 | JGI IMG/M metagenome (GOLD analysis project Ga0210398, IMG submission 161047) | Forest soil microbial communities from Barre Woods Harvard Forest LTER site, Petersham, Massachusetts, United States - Inc-BW-C-4-O | ecosystem: Environmental > Terrestrial > Soil >... | reverse complement strand
GATTGGTTTTCCAATTACAAAATCACCCCTTACCTCAATTCCTATTCGTCTCCGAAGACCATCTCGGAAAGCGCCGCGCCGGCTGGAACCATGGGATAGACATTGGCCTCGGGATGGCAATCGAATACCAGCAGCTCCGGCTCCGGCGAACCCAGGAAAGTCTCGATGAGATTCCCCGTCTCGGCCGATACCGGATACTCCGCCATGGCAGACTCGTGCAGCCGCCATCCGCGAATTCTGTAGGCCTTGGCAATCTCGACAAAATCTGGATTGTCGCTGAGATCGGTCTCGGCATAGTTGCGCTGATAGAAAAGCTGCTGCCACTGTCGCACCATGCCCAGATATTTGTTATCGACGATCACCATCTTTATAGGCAGACCAAGGCGGCGTACGGTCGCCAGTTCCTGGATGTTCATCTGGAAACCGCCATCGCCGGAGACGCATAGCACGCAGGTTTGCGGCTTGGCCAATTGCACGCCCACCGCAGCGGGCAGAGCGAAGCCCATGGCTCCCAGGCCACCGGACGTAATAAATCCGCGGGGGGACGAAGAACGGTAGCGCTGAGCCGCCCACATCTGGTGCTGGCCCACGTCGGCAATCACGACGTTGTCTGCGGGCAGCCGGCTGAACAGTTCATCGAGAAAACGCAGGGTGGGCTGCGCCCGTCCCCGCAGATCAAGTTCCGCACGCTCGCCTCCACAGGCTAGGGCGCGCCAGTCGCTCCAATCGGGCAGGGAGGCATGGCCTAACTCGGCCTGCAGTGCTGGAATCGTATCCGCAAGATTTCCGATCACCGGCAACTCGCAGGCCCGCACCCGATCGAGCTGTGCCGGATCAATTTCAAAGTGGACGATTCGGGCCTGCGGGGCAAAGCGCGTGGGATCGCCGGTTACGCGATCGTCCAGGCGCGCCCCGAAAACCAGCAGCAGATCGGTCTCATGCAAGGCCATATTCGCGGCGCGAGTTCCGTGCATCCCCACCATGCCGAGGTAATACGGCGATTGCGGTGGAACGGCTCCTAGGCCGTGCACGGTGGCGAAGGTGGGAATATTCAAGTCATCGAGCAGCCGCCGCAGCTCCGCAATCGCTCCGGAAAGCTTTACTCCCGCGCCCACCAGCGCCACCGGCCTTGCGGCTTGTTCGAGCAGCGCCACGATGGTGTCGCGGAATGCGCCTTCCGCCCTGGCCTCGCCCGAGCCCGCGTGCGCAGCGAACTTTACCGGCCCCGAGAATTCCCTCTTGGCCTTGAGCAGATCGGTCGGAATATCGATGACCACCGGCCCCGGCCGTCCGCTGCGTGCCCAGTGGAATCCCTCTGCGATTACTTCCGGAATTTCATCGATGGTCCGCACCAGGCGGCTCCATTTGGTGAGGGACAGGGTCACCCCGAAAACATCGGTCTCCTGAAAGGCATCGCTGCCGATCATCGCGCTGCGCACCTGGCCGGTGATGCAGACCAGGGGAACCGAATCCATCTTGGCGTCGGCGATGCCGGTGACCAGGTTGGTCGCTCCCGGACCACTGGTGGCAATGGCCACGCCCACCTTGCCGGTCACGCGCGCGTAGCCTTCCGCCGCAAACACCGCGCCCTGCTCGTGCCGGGTGAGAATGTGCCGAATGCCGCTTCCATCCAAGCTGTCATACAAGGGCATGATGGCGCCGCCGGGGTAGCCAAACGCCAGGTCGACCCCTTCGGCGCGCAAGCACTGCAAAACGATTTCGGCTCCCTTAGGCATTCACGACCCGTTGCGGCTCAGGCTTGGGCATCTCCAGCGGTTTTTTGCTTGGCCCGCCCGGCAGCCAACTCATCATGCCGCGCAACTGCGCGCCGACAATCTCGATCGGATGCTGCTGCTCCTGCTGGCGCAACTCGGTGAAGTTGTAGCCGCCGTCTTTGTTTTCCTTGATCCACTCGCGAGCGAAGCTTCCATCCTGAATATCGGCGAGAGTCTTTTTCATCGCGGCCCGCGTCCGATCGCCCACCACTCTTTCGCCGCGCGTCAAGTCGCCGTACTCGGCCGTATTCGAAATCGAATGCCGCATGCGGCTGAGGCCGCCTTCATAGATGAGGTCGACGATCAACTTCATCTCGTGCAGGCATTCGAAATAAGCGATCTCGGGCGCATAGCCGGCCTCCACCAGGGTTTCGAATCCTTTCTTGATGAGCGAAGTCAGGCCGCCGCAGAGCACCGCCTGCTCTCCGAAAAGATCGCTCTCGGTTTCTTCCCTGAAGGTGGTCTGGAGCACGCCGGCGCGAGTCGAGCCGATGCCATGGGCATAGGCCAGAGCATATTCGTGAGCGTGTTTGCTCGCATCCTGCTGGATCGCGATCAACGATGGAACGCCGCGCCCCTCCTCGTAGACCCGGCGCAGCAAATGGCCGGGGCTCTTCGGCGCGATCATCACCACATCCACGTCGCCCGGGGGAACGATCGCCTGGAAATGAATGCTGAAGCCGTGCGAGAAGCCGAGAATTTTTCCGGGATGCAAATAGGGCCTGACGTATTGCTCGTAAACCGCAGCTTGGGTTTCGTCCGGCGTGAGCATATGAATCCAGTCGGCACGCCGGGCTGCCTCATCCGGCAAGACCACGACCATGCCATCGGCCCGGGCCCGCTGGGCGCTGGGGCGATCCGGCTCCAGCCCAACGATTACTTTCGAGCCGCTGTCGCGCAGGTTCTGCGCCTGCGCCTGCCCCTGGCTGCCGTAGCCCAGGATGGCGATGGTCTTCCCCTTAAGGGCGTCGGGATTGGCGTCGTGGGCGTAGAAAATAGTAGCCACCAGTGTGCTCCTCTCACCGTAGTCGTCTCGTTCGAACCAAGGAAGGAAAGCTGCTCTTGCCTGGCCAGATGCGTCGTCTGCAGACCGACCGGTCGGTCGGTATCTGAAGATGCTACCTGTGGCCGAAATCGGTGTCAAGCGGGAAGTTGGAATCCCGGCGATGAGGTCGAGGGAGGGCTACTTGCCCGCGTTGGCATTCCCTCCGGGAACTGTTTACCATGTCACCCGATGGCCCGCGAGACTGTGCTTGACTCCCGGCAGGAAATTCTCCGCACCGCCGCACGGCTGTTCCAGCAGCGGGGGTACGACGCTACGTCCATGAACGACGTGGCGGCCGCGCTCAAGTTGAGCAAGGGCGGGCTCTACCATCACTTTCAGAGTAAAGACGAAATCCTCTTCGAGATCATGAACCACGCCATGGAGATCACGGAGGAACGGGTGCTCAATCCGGTGCGCGGCGTGCCCGATCCGGAACAGCGTCTGCGGGCCCTGATCCGGCTGCATATCGAGGTGGTGTTGAGCCCGCGCGATCGCGAGATCACGGTGATGCTGCACGAAAACCATCCTCTGCCGCCGTCGTTGCGCAAACGCATCAACGCCCGCAAAAAGGATTATGTCCACTTTCTCGAAAACCTGATGGGGGAGGTGCAGAATAAATCGCGGCATGGGCAGCACACCAAGGCAAAAGTCAGCCCGCGGGCTGCGGCCTTCGCACTGCTCGGCATGATCAACTGGATTTATCAGTGGTACAAACCGGAAGGGGATCTGCAGGCCCAGAATCTGATCCCCCAGTTTACCGAGCTGATTTTCGGAGGCATCTTGGCGTGAAAACGATATTCGCCAGCCTGGCGGAGGTCGCCGAGCAGCGCTTCGAGAGCGGCAAGTCGTACCTCGAATTTCTGCGGGTGCCGGCGATGAGTGCCGGCCTCTACGTCCTGCCCGCGGGCGCAACAGACCGGCAGAAGCCGCATGGCGAAGACGAGATATACTACGTCATCCGCGGACGCGCCCGCTGCCAAGCCGGATCTGAAGACCGCGAAGTTTCCCCGGGCAGCCTGATTTTTGTCGCGGCGGAAGTGGGGCATCGTTTTTACGATGTTGCCGAAGAACTCGCAGTCCTGGTGATCTTCGCCCCCGCCGAGACCTAGATTCAAGCCTCCCATGGATTACCCGATCCTCCCCATGCAGCCGGAACATTGGCCCGCGGTGCGCGAAATCTATCGCCAAGGGATCGAAACCGGACAAGCGACGTTTGAAACCGAGCCTCCGGACTGGGAGAGGTGGAACCACGGCCATCGCGAGGACTGCCGGCTGGTTGCGCTGGAGCCGATTGCCCCAGACGCCGCGGATTTCCTGCCGCCGCTTGCCAGCCTTCGCCTGTTGGGTTGGGCCGCGCTCAGTCCGGCATCGAGCCGCCGAGTTTACTCCGGCGTCGCCGAAGTCTCCATCTACGTGGCTGCCGATGCGCGCGGCAAGGGGGTTGGCAAAAGGCTTCTCGAAGCTTTGATCGAAGAGTCCGAGGCGCATGGCGTCTGGACGCTTCAGGCCGGAATCTTTCCCGAAAATGTCGCCAGCGCCGGGCTGCATAAATCCTGCGGATTCCGCGAAGTTGGCCGACGACGACGGATCGGCAAACTGGGCGACTGGTGGAGAGATACGATTTTGCTGGAACGCCGGAGTTCGCGGGTTGGCGTTTAGGACATGGCCCGAAGAGCCGCTATTTCGACGGAATCCAATAAATCTCTTCCTTGATCGCGGTCCGATCGAGGAAGCCGCGCCTCTTGAGGATTGCCTTGCTGTTCGCGATCATGTCAGGATGGCCGCACAAATAGGCCGTGGTATTCGTGGCATCGAGTTCCCACCGGTCGGCGTATTTGCGCAAGACGTCGTCGGCTCGACCGATCTCGCCCGGCCAGTCCGCGTGATCCCACGGCCGGCTCACCGTAGGAACATACGTAAACCACGGCAATTCGGCAGCGAAACGATGCAATTCTTCTTTGTAGCCGAACTCCCAGGGACGGCTGGCGCCGTTGAGCAGGTACAGTTGTTGGCTGCCGTCAAAGCGGCCCTCTTTCCAGTCCTTCGAAAGGGTGCGTACGAAACTCACAAAAGGAGCGACCCCGGTTACGGTGGAAACCAGCAGATGATGCTTGCGGCCGCTCTCTGTATCCAGCGTGAACTTGCCTTTGGGTATTTTCCGCATCAGCAATTCATCGCCCGGCCGCAGCTGGTAGAGGCGTGGGGTGAGCGCTCCGGCGGGCACCAGCTCAAAAAAAAATTCAATTTCATCTTCGAAGGGCGCGGAAACAATGGAATACGGACGCTCCGTCCGCCGGCCGTCGTGCTCGACTCCGAGCGTGGCATATTGTCCCGGAGCAAAGTGGAATGCTCCGCCCGGCTGGATGCGAATCATCCACAGGTCGGGCGCAAACTCTTCGCGCTGGCTGACCCGCGCCCGGTAAAATTTCTCATCCCCAATCGTCATCGGCAAATCCCAGAGACCCACGCGCGTCTGGCATGCCGATTGGGAGCCAGCTTCGCAGGTCGTTAAAGTTTTGAGATGATACATGGAGGATTCCACTTTGACAACCGAACGGTCGTTCCAGCCGTCGCCGGCGCGGGAAGGCAGCGAAATGCCGAGCGCGAAACCGAAAGCCTATGTGTTTGTGTTTGACGGGCTGGCGGATTGGGAGCCGGCGCTGGCTTTGTGCGAGATCCGGAAATCCGCGAGCTACGAAGTGCTCGCCGCGGGACGTTCGCGCGCAGCCGTGGTCACGATGGGGGGACTGAAGCTGCTGCCTGACGTTCGCTTGGATGAGATCGATCCGGGTAAAACTGCGATTTTAATCTTGCCCGGCGGCGACCGCTGGGAGGATGGGCCAGACCGACAAGTGGAGGAACTTCTTCAGCGCCTGCATGCGCAGAAGGTTCTGATTGGTGCGCTGTGTGCAGCGACGCTGGAGATTGCCCGAGCCGGGCTGACCGCAGGGGTGCGCCATACCAGCAACTCGAAACGCTATTTGCAGAAGAAGGTTCCGGGGTACCGGGATGAAGCTTTCTACGTGGATGAATTAGCCGCGACCGAGCACCAGATCATCACCGCGAGTGGACTGGGAAGCGTGGAGTTCGCGCGCGAGGTAATCCGCGAGTTAGGCATCTACAGCGAAGCCGACACGCAGATGTGGTTCGATATGTTCAAAAAAGGCTTGCTCCCTCGGAGTCTGCGGTAGGCGAACCTTGCAGGTGGTCTGCGCTCGTCGCAGTTGGGCCTGAACTCGGCAGCGTACGAAGCTTCTCCAGTTCGTCCTCCGTCTTTTGCCAGGCGGCTGGGTTTTTCTTGGTGGCAACGGGTGCGTTGGGATCACTGTAGAAGGCCAGGATGTTCGCCCGCAGCCCGGGACTGATCCGGTCGAAGTTGTGCTCAGCTAACTGGTCCAGCAGGCGGGCGTAGGCGTCGTCGGTCAGCTTATATTCTCCCGCCCGCGTATCGCGTCCGGTATCGAAGTCAGTGTTAGGCAGCCGCAAATCCCCGGCTGCACTTTCGTGGAGATGCTTGGTATAGTCCTCGATGGTTTTGTCCACGCTGGCAATGTAGAGGTCTTCGGTTTTCTGGGTGGGGACCCTGATATCGAGAGCCTTGAATGGTCCTATCTTGGGAACGAATCGGAGAACCAACGCCAACAGACGCGTTCCAAACCCTGGACGCTCGTAGGTGGGTCCCCATTCCTTCTGATAGCTCGCGCGCGATAAATAGTAGCGGAATTGGCGGGCTCGGAAATTTGGCGTTTCCGAAACAATCTGCTTGCGGCGGGTGACCAGGGCCACTCGAGTCATCTCCGGAATTACGCTGCTGATGGCCCGCCGGAAGCTGCCGATAGCCAGGTCTTCATCGGAGATTACGGCGCTCAGCGGAATGCCGTAGGTATCCTGGAAAGCGCGCTCCAGCACCGGCTTCGAAATTTCAAAGCCGATGAAGTCGTGGTAGCTGTCCGAGGTGTAGCGATTCTTCGCGACCTGGGTGACATCGAAGCCAAATTCCGTGCGGATGTGCGCCTTGGGATTGTCTTCGTAGGTCACCACTTTCCCGTACTTTTTTTCGAGCTTGGGAAATTCGATGCCGACCGCTTCATTGACCGTGGGATGCCCGCAATTGTCCGCGGAATAATGCGCCAGAGCGCCCAGAGCGAAGGCATATTCATCCACGTCGGAGGATTCTTGGAGAAGGTTCACAACAAAATCGCCGCTGCGAACGTAGTGCGTTAGGTCACTAAAATATTTGTTGCCGAACGGGTAATAACCCATGTCCTGCATGACCGACCCCCCGTAGGCAAAGGCGTGCGCCTTCTTCAAATCACTCTCCGTGAGGGCGGGAAAGCGCCGCTTCAGCAGGGGCAGCAGATTGTCCTTCCACGCCAGATCCACAATCTCTTCGTGGGTCAGCACGGAGTAGGCGGAGCAGGTCTCGACCGCACAGAGTTGCGCCAAGGCAATCGCGAGCCCCAGCCAAAGAGCGCCTTCGGAGCAATAGGAGCGGCGCCTCATTTGGCCACGACAAGAACGACGAAGCTGTCGGGCAAGATGTTGTGGGCATGGGGATTTTCGGGCGTCGCCGGCGGAGGCGGGCCGAATTTCGCCGTGACCACATAAACCGCGTGCGTCTGGGAATCAAGGGCCAGGGTTCGCGCGCCCGGCGCGGTCGGAACATTCTCCGCCAGGCTGAATTTCTCCGGCGACTCCTCCCGCACCACCGTCAATACGCCTTCTCCACAGGAAGCGAACGCCAGCCCGGTTTCGTCATCGAAGGCGGTTGCATCCACGCCATCGCCGATTCGAGGCGTGGCCAGAACCTTACCCGTATCCGCGTCCACGACGGCCATCATCTGGTTATCGCAGCCGACAAAAAGGCGGCGATGCTTACGGTCCATGGACAAACCTGACGGCGATTGGCAAGGAGCCAGCGGCCACTTCGATCTGATCTCAAGTTTGCTGGGATCGATCGCCACCAGCTCACTTTTGTCTTCAATGTTGACGAAGATCCCTCCCTTGCCGTCACTGACCGAGAATTCCGGCTTGCCGTCAAGTTTGATGGTGCCCAATACGCTGCCCTTCTCTGCATCCACCGCGGTCGCATCCTGACTTCGCCCGTTGAACGTGAAAACACGCTTGGTTGCCGGATCGTACAGGATCGCGTCTGGATTGTTCCCGACCTTCACTTTGCGGCTCGTGGCCAGAGTCTTCAAATCAAAAATACTCACCGTGCCTTCCCCTCCATTGCTGGTAAATCCCCGTCCCAGCTCCGGCGCGAGGGCGATGCCGTGTACTCCGGGAGTGTCCGCGATGTCGCCCACCCGGTTCCCCGAATCCAAATCCAGCACCAGGACATGAGTGGCTCGCGAAATATAAAGACGGCGCGCCGAGGCGTCAGCGAGCAGATAGTCCCAGCCACCGGCGCCGCCTATTTTGTACGTCTTCACCACTTTGTATCCCGGACCAGCGGCGGCGAGAGTCGCAGCGGTGATCATCAGAAGCAGACAGGCTGACATCAAACAGCGCCAGCAATTTCTTTCAGCAGACATTTTTCCTCCGCCACTTTCCCGGCACGGCGTCCTTTGGATGCGGACTTCCGCGCGCATGGCCGCGCTGTTTGATGGAACGGGTAGGCGGGACCCCGAAGTAACTTTACCCCATTCTGGCCCCCTGCCTAAACTCATGCTATGGATGTCTTCGGACGAAATCTGCAGGGGCAAGACGGGGATGGACTGCTACTCCCCTCAGACCCGCACCTGCTGCCGATGCCGGATTACGGCGTGCTCGGTCCGCCTTCCGCTCTTCGGTCCACGGCCCGGTCCACGGCGGTTTCCGGGCGCTCCGATTCGAGTCGGGCGGCAGTCTCCAGCCTGCGCGGGCTGCATATGGCAGCCATGGTAGCCGCCATCGGGCTGGCGCTCGCCGTCTCCTCTGCCGGAGGAACCGCCGCGGTGTGGGGAAGATTGTCCAACTCCTTCGCGCTGCGGAAAGATATCACTGCCGCCTCGGCGCGGCCCTCCGACTATGGCGAACTGGATGGTCAGAAGCCGCAAGCGCAGGCCGAAATCCTGCTCGAGCGCGCCCTGGCTCGCTCCGATGGAGCTGCCGGCCAGATCGAGTCGCGCGTCGAAGGCTGGCGCGGAAAGCTGGTGTGGAATGCGCGCCTCGGGGAACTAACCACCGTCGCCCTCAATTCCAATGACAGAAGTGTGCGGGACTCCGCGATCGATGTTCAACTGGCGGCCTATGGGCTGCCCAAAAATGAGGCGACTGTCGATGCCCTGGTAGTTCAGGCCAACTCCTCCGATCACGTGCGAGAAATTTGGGCTTTCTGGGGCCTCGGCCTGTTGGCAAACCGCGGCGTTGAGACCGATCGGATCGTCCGGGTATTGAGCGCTCATCTGAAAGATGCCGGCCGCGAATCGGGCAAATCTTCGGCGGGCAAGACTCGTTCCGACAGCTCCTCGGAAGATGCTCGACGTTGGGCACTCGAGGCCCTGGCGGTGGTGGGAACCACTCCCACGATCGCCCCGCTCCTCGAAGCGATGCACGATGATCCCTCGGCGCGGGTGCGCGAGCGGGCGGCTTCAAGTCTCGCCCAATCCGGCATGCTCAGCCATGACCAGCGGCTTATCGCCGTTCCGCAACTCATCCAGTACTCGGAGGATCCCGCGCTCGATGCGCAAACCCATGGCTTGGCCTTCCAGGCCCTGAGCGACATTACCCGGCAACGCTTGCCTAACGACGCGGCGGCCTGGCGACATTGGTATCAGAATAACAGCGCCAACCACTAACCTCGATATCCAGGTCTTCGATAAACCAGGTCTTCGATAAACCAGGTCTGATAAACCAGGTCTGGCGACTGAAATCCGCGGTAAGAACGAAAAAATAGCCCGCTCTTGCAGCGAAATTTATGCTGGCAAGCGTCTAAGGAACTAGTAGCATCAATCAGGGTTTTCTCGTAGTCTCTCCTCTGCATGCGCGCCGGTAAACCGATCTCCGCTCCCGTCGAGTCCGCAGTCTCCGAATTGTTGGCGGACCTGCACGCCAAAAGCGGTTGCGAAAAAATCGGTCTCACCCGGGAATCCTTCGGGGAAGTTCTCGCCGACGTTGCCATGAAGTATTTGCCCGCGGAGACCACTCCAGCCGAGGCGCGTGCGCTTCTGTTAAGCCTGCGAGTCGACGAACTCGCGCTCGCCCGGGCCTGCGCTGCGGGCCACAATGCGGCATGGGAACTATTCCTGATTCGTTATCGTGAAAAGCTCTACCAGTCTGCCCTGCGCATCGCCCGCGAGGACTCAGCCGCCCGCGATCTCGCCGACACGCTCTATGCCGAACTCTACGGCACCGTCACGCGGGACGGCGAGCGTGTTTCGAAGCTGGCATCCTTTACGGGCCGCGGCTCACTCGAGGGGTGGCTTCGGACCGTGCTGGCGCAAGAGTTCGTAAATCGCTACCGCCGTACTCGGCGCATGGTCAGCCTCGACGAAGAAGGAGAAGAAGGCTCCCAGTTCGCGGCGCCCGAGCCGGAGCCGGTTTCGTCCCCGGACATGCGGCTGGAACTGGCGACCGACGCTGCCCTGGCTTCGCTTTCGAGCGAGGAGCGAATGGTGCTGGCAACCTATTTTCTTGACGGCAGCACGCTGGCGGAAATTGCCCGCCTGCTGGGGGTGCACGAATCCACCATCAGCCGCAAGGTGGACAAACTGGCCAAGGCGTTGCGCAGGAAAATCCTGGCTCATATGGTCCAGCAGGGCATGGCTCGGCGCCAGGCCGAAGAAGCCCTGGAAGTGGACGTACGCGACCTGCGGCTGGATATTCGGCGCAGTTTGACGCAAGATTCGTCTCCCCGAGCGTTCTCTGAAAAGAGAGAAGCCAGAGTCGAGGCGCGGAGCCCGGGTGGCTCACGGGGGGTCGGAAACTAGAAGTCCGACAAAAAATGCCAATGCAGAACGTACCCAAATCGGTCCTGAAGCGGCTGCGCGAAACTCGGCCAGCCGCCGGGTCGCATCCCGATGCCGATCTTCTGTCTGCCTTCGCCGAGCAGTCCCTCCGAGAACGCGAACGCTCCTTTGTGATGGAGCACCTTGCGGCTTGTAGCGACTGCCGGGAGGTAATTGTGCTGGCCTTGCCGGAGACGGCAACCGAGATCGTTCGCTCGCCCGCCTCGCTGGGAGCCGCTCGCGGTGGCTGGCTAACCTGGCCCGCTCTTCGCTGGGTAGCCCTGGCTGCGGGGATCCTGGTTATCGCCTCGGTAGGAGTTTTCGAGTATTCGCATCGCCACCCGGGCAGCGGTATGGCTTCGAACTCCATGTTAAAGGACGCCGCGCCAGCGCCTTCGAATGAACCTCCCTCCAGCAAGGTAGCAACTCCGGAGGAGGACAAGCAGAACGAACCGCTGTCGGCTCCGCGTTCTCACCGGTTGACAGCACACGAGGCTGCTTCCAAAGCTATGGACGGAACTGAACCCCGTGGGCTCGCGGCCTACTCTGGCGGGAGCGGGGGTGGCAGGGCTCCGCTTGGCGTTCCCAGTCGAGGGGAAACCGGGGCGATCAGCGAGAACCAACTGGCGCAGAATCGGCCAGATCTTCCGCCGCGAGACCGCAACCTCGGCAATGCAGACGTGGTCAAAGCCAAAGACCCGGTTACGGCGCAAACTGCCTCCGGTTTCTCCGCAGCACTGGCGCCTCGAGCGATACCTCTCGAGCCTTCTCCGTCTCTTATGCTGCGCGTGCCATCGCGCTGGGCTGTCAGCCCGGCGGGCGCTCTTGAACGTTCGTTCGACGGAGGAAATACGTGGGCGCCTGTAAATCCGAATATGAGTGCCGCCTGGGTCTCCGAAAAGTCGGATTCAAGCGGAGGGCCTGACAAGAAAAAAGAGGCTGCGCCCAATTTCAATCCTGTATTCCGTGTGGTGGCGGCAGATGGACTGGAAGTTTGGGCTGGAACTCTCGCCGGAGCCCTCTACCACACCTCGGATGGAGGAAATCACTGGGCTCGCGTAGCCCCCTCGGAGGCTGGCGCGACGATAACCGGCGATATCGTCACCATCCAGTTCTCTGACCCGCAGCAGGGAAAGGTCTCAACCTCGACCGGCGAGCTCTGGACCACCTTTGACGGCGGCCAAACCTGGCACAAGCAGCCTTAATTCCCTGCCGCCAGGCGCTCTGCCGTCGTCTTTGCCTAGCACGGCGGAATTTCGTATTCCTGAATTTAGTTGCCGCATGACGCGCAAAGCTCCATTACCAAAGTGACGTTTACATTGAAAAGCCACAAACCTAGTATCGAGGGGTGGTTTGGCAGTTCTGGGGGAGGGCTGCCGAGGCGTCTTGGGCTGAAAAGTCCGAGGCGCTTTTTTGCTTGCAGCAAGAAACCTGAAAGTTGTTTATTTTGAACAGGCGGAGCAATATCCGGTGATTTCCAGTCGCGACACCACGATGCGGAAGCGGCCGTGTTTCTCCCCTTGCCCCTGAACTTCTCGAAAATTTCGCTCACCAATTCCATGATCTTGCCAGAGCGAAAACCAGCCATGTTGGATGTGGTCGCAGTTCCGCTTGCGCTGGTAATGGTGACCCTCGAGGGAGGTACATGAGGTCCGGTCGGCAGGTGGTCTGGGCAGCGACGCCTCGTCTGACGCAGGCTGCGGTGAAGTTCATTTTCTAGGCCCGGTGCTGCAAGAGCACGATCTTGGTCCCCGGCCGCTTTTGCGACTTTCGCGGTTCCCCGGCATCAAACGGAAGTGCGATAATGGATGCGCCCGAGAGGGCATGCACTTATTCAATGTCGATCGCCGGGCCCGGCAAGACAGCTCGATGGAGCGTCCGCCGACAGCGCGACGTTACAACGAGGAGAAACGAAAATGGCAGGCAACGGAATTGTCGAAGTCACCGACGCAAACTTCGACCAGGATGTTTTGAAATCAGATACCCCCGTGCTGGTGGATTTCTGGGCAACATGGTGCGGCCCCTGCCGCGCCCTCGCCCCCATCGTGGACGAGCTCGCCAAAGACTACCAGGGCAAACTCAAAGTCGGCAAGATGGATGTCGACGCCAACAGCTCGACCCCGATGCGGTACAAAGTTACCGGCATCCCGACCTTGCTGGTCTTCAAGGGCGGTCAGGTAGTCGAGCAGCTGGTTGGATATCGGCCGAAGGATGCCATCGCGCAGGCGATTGATAAGCACGTCGGGTAAAGGCAGTTTAAGCTGCTGGCTTCTGGCTTAAAGCTCCGAGACGCACGCTGACTCCTCCGGGTCGCGTGCGTTTTATTTTTTCCGAGATATTTCGATATTTCCTTCAAAAACGCGAAAACGCGCAAGCAGTCGTCCCGATGGTTCAGCCAGCCGCTAGAAGCTTTTTTCGCGACAACTATCTTTTCGCGGGAGAGATTGCTCAACAGGATAGTTCGGCGAGCTGCCTTAAAGAGAATGCCTCCGGCGCAATCCATGAAGGTGCAGAGCCAGGTCTTTGGACCACTGACGCGCGCTAATGGTGGAATGGCTAGCGCTCAATCTGACTCCGACACAACTGAAATTGCTCGAACTTGTGCAACGCGTCTTCCACCTGCTGCTGATGGGCGCGGGACGCTCCCCGGCCGATCCAGTTCCAGCGCTGCGCCAGAAGTTTTTGCCGGGCTCGGTCGGTTTTGAGGTCGAGGGCGGCGACGATCCGATCCCCGATCAGAACTGGGCAACAGAAATATCCAAACACCCGCTTGTGCTTGGGAACATAAGCTTCGAAACGATAATCGTAATCGAAGAACAGCCGCAGTCGCTTGCGCTGGATGATCAGCGGGTCGAAGGGGGACAGGATATGAATTGGTTCCTGCGCCGGATCGGGAATGGCATCGAGGGTATTCGGACGGACCCAGTGCGGCGATTGGCCCGCTCCTTCCAGTTGCACGGGGATCAGCTCGTTACGACGGACTCGCGACTCCAGCAGACGCCTCATCGCCAGTTTGCGTGGAGCGTCCAGATAACAGATCGATTCCACACTCACGATCCCCTGCGATTGCAAGGCACGATCAAGCAGGTAGTTTAAGGTTTCCCTTTCGGTCGCGGCGCGTGGCCGACGGTCCCAACCGAAATGGCGAGTCATGAGCTCATAAGTCTTCAGCATTCCCACCCGCTGACTGATCGTCACCAAGCCCTTGTAGAAGGCCAGTTCCAGAATGCGCTTGGAGGGCTTGCGGCTGGCCCAGGCGTAGTCTTTTTCCACCGGCTCGTCCTCGATGTCGCGGATGGTGAGTGCGCCATGTCTGCGGATGCGCGACAGCACTCTGCGCAGGTCAGCATCTGAAACCGTGCCGAACCAGCCGTTGCGACGTTGCCAATCCTGGCCTGCCTGGCGCATATCGCGCACATAAAACCGCAGGCTCTCGGTCGGCACGTAGGATAGGGCGTGCGTCCAATATTCGAAAATGCTCTTGTCGATGCTCTGCGCCTGATCGAGATGCTCGCGCCGATACGTAGGGATGCGCGTGTGAAGAATGTGGTGATGGCTGCGCTCGATCACGTAGATGGTATCAATCTGCAAGTAGCCCAGGTGCGCCACCGCCCTCGGCGTAGCCTTGGGGCCGGAGCCGAAGGGTTCGGCGGAGTCCAGGCGCTGGGCATGCAGCCAGATTCGGCGGGCTTGGACGGAGGTGAGTTGGACGAGCGGACTCATCAAGCAGGGTCTCTGGTGACCTCGAGGGAGCGTGCGTTTTATTTTTTCGCCGAACCGCGTTAGCAACGAGCTAGAAGCTAATCACTGAAGGCGCTTCTCAGTATTTCCTCAGCACCCCAATCACCCTCCCCTGCACCTCCACCGACGCTGCCGGTACGATGATCGGCTTCATCGTCACATTCGAAGGCTGCAGCCGGATGTTGTCGCCTTCACGATAAAAACGCTTCAGCGTGGCATCAGTTTGCTCCACCAGCGCCACCACGATGTCTCCGTTGTGCGCCGTCTTCAGTTTCTCCACCAGCACGTAGTCGCCGTCGAGGATGGCCTCATCCTGCATGGAATCGCCGCGCACTTCGAGCACAAACACTTCTTTCGACCGCACGAAATCCGCGAGCGAAATCGTCTCATTGGTTTGCATCGCTTCGATCGGCTGGCCGGCGGCAATGCGCCCCAACAGCGGCAGCACCAGGCCGGTGTTCACGCTCATAGCCTGCTTCAGCCGTCCCTTGGGCGGCAGCAGGTCAATCGACCGGCTGCGGTTGTAGTCGCGGGTGAGCAATCCCTTTTTTTCGAGATTCGTGATGTGCTTGTGCACGGTTGCCAGCGACGTCAGCTCGAGACCCGTGCCAATCTCCTCAAACGACGGAGAGTAGCCGTGCTCGGCCACAAAGCGGGAGATGAAGTCATACACTTCGCGCTGCCTGCGAGTGATCGCCATGACCGCCATTGTTGGCGAATATAAGGCGAATGTCAAGGGGAATCAGCTGCGCCCGCTAGCTCCTGGCTGCACTCGCAACTGACTCAACCAGTGCAGACGCGCCTGGCTTGTCAGTCATGATACTGGCGCGTTGTTTCCCTGCAACTCAGGAACACTTGGTGTCGGAAGTTATTTTGAGAGTTCCGGTTCTGAGAGTTTCCTGCAAAGTATCCGAGAAGATCTGCATTCACCCCCAGAGACCTTCGTTGACCAAACTGCCCTTGAAGTCGCGCCACAAATCCTTGCGTTGAAGAGTGAAGTGCAAGAAGTGCAGAAGTGCGAAGTGCAAGCTGTGCAAGGCGCTGCATCTGTTGTTAGCAAGTCAAAATGTCCGCTGCATCTTGACAAGCTACTAGGGCCGCTAGTAGTATCGCGCGGTTCGCCGGATGGGTTTCCGAGTGCAGGCTCTGTCGTGGACTCTGACGTAGAAACGGAATCGATGCCGGTGCGCGATCCTGTTAGAGCAGAAGTCAACCCCAGAACCCAATTCATATCTACTGGCTTCTAAATCGTCTAGTGGAGGCACCCCATGTTTCGCCAATCGAGATTCGCATTGCTGTCGCTGGCGGTCACGCTGACCGTCGTAGCTGCATCCGCGCATCCAGCACAAGCAGGCACCGGCGCTTCAAACGCCACCACAAGCACCGCCGCATCCTCAAGTTTAGGACAATTTTCACCGACCTTTGCTGGTCCAGCCGCCACCGGTTGCGACAATTACGGTTGCTCGTTGCTCACCGGCCCCTTCTTTTCTCCTTCCACGGCGCCCGCCGCGGGGGTCACCAATCCGAGGGCCAGATCTAGCATATTGACTGTTCCGCGAGAGATGCCCGAACCGGGTGGCCGCCGTTATTCGCGTCTTCCGCACAACGCCGCTGCCGCTGCCGCCGCGGTCACGCCTCCAACCGTCAGTTGCGAACCGTTGGGTCCGGGCTGCGACAACATTAGCTTGTCTTCGGGCGGCGCCACCGGCGTGAAAGGCTTGAATGCAGCCGACAGCGGCGAGCAGGCCACTAACGTTTTAGGAATTGACATTGAACCCCCAGACCAGGGCGTTTGCGCCGGCAATGGGTATGTGGTCGAGGCTAACAACCTGGGGGAGATTCTGATTTTCGACGCGGACTTGAACCGGGCTTCAGCGGTGATTCCCCTTGACACCGTTATGGGACTCACGAGCAGAGGATGGAGCAGCGGCGGAGACCCCTCGTGCCTCTACGATCACGACAACGGCGGTCACTGGTTCTTTACGGAGTTTGTCTCTTCAAGCAGCGAATCGAGTGGGGGCACTTTTGCAGGTTGTTTTGCTGCCGTAGCCCATAGCTGCTACGAAGGGATTGCAGTGACTGTAGGTTCAGATCCTTTCGGCCCCTACAGCGTCTACTTCGTGGATGCCAATTACAACCCGGCCGAGCCGGGCTACCCCTATCTGCTCAACGATTTCGCGAAGATCGCAACCACTCGAGACGCCTTCCTCCTGTTCTACGACGAGTTCCCACTTAACGGGCCGGGCCTGGGTGAAGGGTTTTTCAACGGTGCACAAGAATTTGCCTTTAACAAGAATGCGTTGGAACTGGGTCTTCCCGTCATTGGAGATCATGGAACGCCCAACCCTGCCTTCACCGTCGCCATCGAAAACATGGGTCTGCTACCGACACCCAACGGAACTTGTTTTTCCGATGATCAGTTTCATCTGCCTGGTATTACGTGCTGGTTTTCCGTAATTCCGGCGCACCCGCCCGACCCAACCCAGTACGACAACAGTCATGGAGGCTCCGGATTCATGGTTGAGGCGCTCGACTTTTATGGTCTGGGTGACGACCGAATCGCCGTCTTCGACTGGACTGGCCTCGAGAACCTAAAGAGCCCCAACTGTTCGAAGTGCGCCCGTATCCAATTCGGTGGCCAGCTATTCTCCGGCGTGTCGTTTTACTACGACGAGGGGTTCCTCGGTGCCCAAAAGAGTGGGCCAATCCCGTTGGGCGACGAATGCGGAGCCGCTGGGCTCAGTGCGGGCACTCCGCCGCCCGCCAGCTGCCCCGAGCGCGGCATCGCCACCAACGGCGACAATTTCACCCAGGCCTCGCAGGCGCAGAATCAGATCTGGGGTGCCGTCAGCACGGCGATCAACCAAACGTTCTCGTCGGAAGCAAGCCCGGAAACGCACCAGGGAGCTGTTTACTGGGTCATCGGAACCGACACTTTCGACAAGTCCGGGTTCTTCAGCCTCACTGGCCAAGGTTATGTTTCGCCGAAGCATGAAGACCTGGAATTCCCAGCAATGGCCGCCGAAGGTTTGTCGTTCCAGGACGGCGGAAACGGCGGGGCCATCATGACCTTCACGGCGTCGGGTGACACCCGGACTGGCTACCCCAGCACTGCCTATGGCCGGCTAAGCAGCACTTCGAATGGCCTCTTGAAATCTCTGGTCAACATTGCAGATTTGGGGGCATCGCCTCAAGACGGTTTTACGGAGTACGATGGCTATCCTGGTTCTACTCGAGCTCGCTGGGGAGACTACAGCAGTGCAGTCTACCTCTCGGGGTCAGGTAGGATTTACTTCGCCAACAACTACATCCAGTTCGCGAACTGCACCGGCTCTGAGTTTACTCTGACACTCGGGACCTGCGACGGAACCCGGGATGGTTTCGCGAACTGGGGCACGTCTGTGAACTTCGTTGTGCCATAAGAGAGTCCGGGGAAAGACCTGAAGCCGCTCGTCACGGGCGGCTTTACTTTTGCATTGAGCGATAGGCCGGGAGGTAGTAACTGTTGATAAAAATCCCCAGGGGAATTCCCCAGGGTTTCGAGAGCCACATCGATGCTTTGCTGCTTCGAATCAGCTCATGATGGTCAAGGCGAAGGCGGCACAAGCAACTTCGGCAGGAAACGGCCTAACTCCTTTGATATCTGTATTTTTTTGAACTCCTGTATTGCCGCCCACGGAGACGGATTCGAACTCTTTTCACAAGTGGAAACCCCCAGGCCCATTTCCACACCGCCGACATCCGAAACTTCCCTGAGACTCGTAACTCTAATGGGATAGATGGCAGCGAATGAGGCTGCGGAGGATTTATGTCCAGAGCTTCGATACGGGTGGTGGCGATGATGTTGACGGTGCTCGCGGGCGCTGTGGCCTGCCGGGCCGGGAATGGAACCAGTTCGGCGGTGCCGAGTCCGGTGGCGGATGAAGTGAGAGCGACGGCTCCGGCGCAGGAGACGGCCGTGGTGGCTGGCGGATGCTTCTGGGGAATCCAGGCGGTGTTTCAACATGTGAAGGGTGTGGTCCGCGCGACTTCGGGATACTCCGGCGGAACGGTGAAGAATCCAGATTACGGGGCGGTGAGCAGCGGCGAGACCGGGCATGCGGAGAGCGTGCAGATTGTTTACGATCCGTCGCAGGTGACCTATGGAGAGTTGCTGCGGGTGTTTTTCTCGGTGGCACTCGATCCTACGGAGGTGAATCGTCAGGGTCCGGATGAAGGCAGCCAATACCGGTCGGTGATTTTCTACGGCAACGAAGAGCAGAAACATATTGCCGAGACTTACATCGCGCAGCTCAACCAGGCCAAAATTTTTCACAAGGTGATTGCGACGCAGGTGGTAGCGCTGAAGGCGTTTTATCCAGCAGAGGGCTATCACCAGAATTATGCGACGCAG
>Ga0210398_10002275_pt1 | contig 18904 bp, 18 predicted proteins | sample IncBWC4OmetaG_FD_161047 | JGI IMG/M metagenome (GOLD analysis project Ga0210398, IMG submission 161047) | Forest soil microbial communities from Barre Woods Harvard Forest LTER site, Petersham, Massachusetts, United States - Inc-BW-C-4-O | ecosystem: Environmental > Terrestrial > Soil >... | reverse complement strand
CGGCGGATGGCCTTGCAGCCCCGCCGCTCGTGCACCCGGAGAGGTGACAGAGTGGTCGAATGTGCATGATTGGAAATCATGTGTACTCGAAAGGGTACCGAGGGTTCGAATCCCTCCCTCTCCGCCAGCCTTCGCCCTTTGGCTACGGCTTGGCAGGCCCTCATTTAAGCTAAGGCGGGCCAAACTCCCGAAGCTAGCCCCACTTTCTACGGCGAAGGGGCGCTGGTAGTATCAGCATTGCTACTCGTCAGCTTACCCTTAAATTTCCACGTTCCCACCTTGGAACGCGTAGCCATGCCATTAGTCTCATCCCAAAGCGTTACGTCAAACGCCTCCCAAGAAATCAGTCGATACATGTGATTGGCAACGAACTCAGCGTCAATGGTGCCTGTCGCACTTTCACTCCAGTCCGAAACCGGGCCAATGCTCCCATCGTTTCTCTGGCCATCGGTTTCTCCGGCGTCCGCAATCATTGATATGGCAAGTGTATGCCTTCCTGGAGAGATCCATACTTTCCCCGCTTGGTCCCAAAGCATCCTTCGATCATCAAATGTATCGACCATTTGGCCCCATGGGCCCGAAGGGAAACCGGCATCCAAGCCGTCAATTTTGACTATATTTATATTCCCGCTTCCGGCGTATGGAGATGGCGAGGTAGTAAATCCAGACCATGGCCTGGACAAAAGAGGCCCAACATACGGTGTATTCACCGGCGGGATTGTCTGCCCAACGCCTACACTCGCGGAATCTTTTTGTTCTGTGTACAAATATTGTGGTCCCGTAGCGCAGCCGCCACAAAACAAGCCGAGTGTCATTACAATTCCCAATGAGATATACGCCCCGGGATTGGTCATGGCGTTCCCCTCCAACCGGCAAATTCCCAGTGTCCCACGCTGGAGCGGGTCGCCAGACCGCTCGTCTCATCCCAAAGTGTTACTTTGAATTTATCCTGCGACCCAAATGAGAAGATCTTTGGAGGCAGGTCAAAAAAGGGCTCGATGACTTTCGGCGTCGGATCCATTCGCTGGGGCGGCGATATTGCTAGTTTTTCTTATCTGCGTTGTCATCCGGCGTAAAATCGCTGGATGTGCTCTCCCTACCGGCGAACACCCAATTTCCTGTGGTAGAACGGGTGGCAGCACCGCCCGTCTCATCCCAAAGTGTCACCTCGAATGTGAATCCTGATAGCGAAGCCTCAAATCGGTATATGTGATTGGCTACAAACACCACGTCAACAGGGTCCGAAGCATTGATACTAGTTGTGGTAACCGTGGTGCCGCCACCGTTGTATATAGATTCACTGTCGCTATAGCCTAACATCAGAACAAGCGTGTGTGTTCCCGGGGGAATCGATATCTTTCCGGCTTTGTCTATATATGGCTTTGGAGAGAAATCAAAGACCGATCCCCCGAGATACAACCCGTCAATTTGTCGTATACTGACACCCGCCTCTATTGGGACTGAAGATCGGCCAAACTTTGGGATAAACCCAGACCAAAACCCAGACCAAAACCCAGACCAAGTCATGGGTGCCTGGGCAACCGCCGCAACGGGTGCCGGCCCAAGCGCTATACTCGCCGAATCTTTTTGCTCCGTGTACAAATATTGGGGCCCCGTAGCGCAGCCGCCACAAAACAAGCCGAATGTCATCACAATTCCCAATAAGATAGGCACCTCGCGATTGTTCATCGCGTTCCCCTCCAACCGGCAAACTCCCAGTGGCCCACGCTGGAGCGGGTCGCCAGACCGCTGGTCTCATCCCAAAGCGTTACTTCAAATTTATCCTGTGATCCCAATGAAGCGGAAATTCGATACAGGTGATTTGCCGCAAACTCCGAGCCAATCGTGCCCGAGCCCGTGACATCGGACGTACCTGTGCTCCCAGCAGGTGTTTTATTTTGGTAAAATGTCAGCACCAGCACATGTTTGCCCGGGGAAACCCATACGACACCGGCCTTGTCCATAAATCGTGTTTGCCGGTTTAAATTGAACAGCCAGCCCAGGGGACCCACTTCCAACCCATCAACCTGGTAGATATTGACGTCAGCCACTTCGGCCAATGGAGAATATCCAGAGCTTTGCCCAACCGCGACACTCGCAGAATCTTTTTGCTGATTGTTATCATACTTGGGCCCAGCAGTGGTAGCACACCCACTGAAAAACAAACTGAATGTAGCGACGACACCCAAGAGGATAGCTGCTTTTTTCATGGCTGGTTGTATTTGTCCTGACGGATGGGCGCGATTTAAGTTGCAATGCGGTTGCGGAAATTGTGGCTTCGTTCCTTGGCTTGAACTTGGAGGTGCGGGCCATCGCGCCGGCGCTTTTCGCCGATACCCGCCAGGACGAAAAGTCCAGGCGCGGGAGGCTTGCAGAAGGCGACAAATTCGTTAGCTTCCCGTCCCGATCAAGCTCAATACGAATGAAAACACTGTTCTTGCAGGCTCCATCCTTTGACGGTTTTGACGGTGGCGCGGGCTCTCGCTATCAGGCAAAGCGGGAAATCCGTTCGTTCTGGTATCCGACCTGGCTGGCGCAGCCGGCCGCGCTCGTGCCGGACAGCCGGCTGGTGGACGCCCCGGCCGACGGACTTTCGCTGGACGCTTCGCTGGCGATCGCGGAAAAATACGAGCTCGTATTCATTCACACCAGCACGCCTTCGTTTCCCACCGACGCACGTTTCGCGGAGCTGTTGAAGGAGCGAAATCCATCGATCCAAATCGGCATGATCGGGGCGAAAGTGGCGGTCGATGCGGCGGGTTCCCTCAATGCGACCCGGGCGATCGACTTCGTGTGCCGGGAGGAATTTGACTTTACCTGCAAAGAGGTGGCCGAAGGCCGACCGCTGGCCGATATCCTTGGACTGAGCTACCGCGCCCCCGACGGATCGGTTCGGCATAACCTACCCCGGCCGACGCTGGAGGAAATGGATCTGCTTCCGTTTGTGGCGCCGGTTTACAAGCGGGATCTGACCATCGAAAATTATTTCATCGGGTACTTGATGCATCCGTATGTGTCGATTTACACCGGGCGCGGCTGCCGCTCCCGGTGCACTTTCTGCCTGTGGCCGCAAACCGTGGGCGGGCATCGCTACCGCACCCGCTCGACCGCCCATGTGCTCGAAGAAATTAAGTGGATTCGCGACAATCTTCCGCAGGTGAAGGAAATCATGTTCGATGACGATACTTTCACCGACTTCAAGCCAAGGGTGGAGGAAATCGCGCGCGGATTGGGGAAGTTGGGAGTGACTTGGTCGTGCAATGCCAAGGCCAATGTCCCTTATTCCACGCTGAAGATCATGAAGGAAAATGGACTGCGCCTACTCCTGGTCGGCTTCGAATCCGGCGACGACCAGATCTTGCTAAACATCAAGAAGGGGTTGAAAACCGACATGGCCCGGCGTTTTTGTGCCGATTGCCGGAAACTGGGCATCAAAATCCATGGCACCTTCATCCTCGGTTTGCCGGGCGAGACGCGCGAAACGATCGAGAAAACGATCCAGTACGCGAAGGAAATCAATCCTCACACCATCCAAATCTCGCTGGCGGCCCCCTATCCCGGCACGGAGCTCTACAAGCAGGCGATTGAAAACGGGTGGCTCGAAGAAAACAATGCGGTCAATTTGGTGAGCGTGGAAGGCGTGCAGCTTGCAGCCATCGCCTACCCGCATCTCTCGACGGACGAAATTTTCCACAATCTGGAGCGCTTCTATAAGCGATTTTATTTTCGGCCGTCCAAGATCTGGGAGATCGTTCGGGAAATGTTGTGCAGCTGGGATCTCACGAAGCGACGCCTTCGGGAGGGCGTTGAATTTTTCCGGTTTCTGCGGGCGCGCCAGGCATAACTGTGCCTGGTTGAGACGGACGGATGGACGCAAAATCGGAATAGCCGCCTCGCGGAAGGTTCAGCCGGTCGGCCGCAAGGCGGACCGCCGGCGACAACAGCGCAGCCAATTCGTCGGCGTGGCGATAACCCGCCATGGTCGGGGCGATGGCTGCCCCGGAAATAGTGGCCGGATGCAGATACACTTCCGTGAGACCGTCTCGCACGCGGCTGAGGCTGTCCAGCAGCGCCGTTTCGGTCATCCGCCCGCTGTGCCGCAACCCGAAAACCCGATCATTGTGACCGACACCGGCGGCTTTGAGGCGCCACCGCATGAGCGCGAGCCAGGGCCGCAGGAAAGACGGTCCGCCCGGCTCCGCGGGAATGCGCACGGCCGGCCGGCCGAATTCACGGCCCACCCGCAGAATAAGCCCAAGCACGGTCGGATGCAGATGAAAGTGCTTGTGCGCATTCACATGATCGAGGGCGAGGCCAGTGGCGGCATAGGCTTGGAACTGGGCGCGAATCTCGCTTTCGAGCTGGCGCCGGACCGAGGGCAGGAAAAAGAATCGTGCGCCGTCCCACGCCATGCGATTGCCGAACCGGCCGGATGGGCCGACGAGCCCGGGAATCTGGTCTGGCTTTAGCGCGGCGGGCCCATCCGCGAGGACGAGATGCAGCCCGACACGCAGGCGAGGCAGGCGCCGGGCGCGTCCCACCGCATCTTCCACCGCGGGGCCGGCGACCATCAGGCTCGCGGCCGTCAAAATGCCGCGGGTGTGGGCGATTTCCACCGCCTCGTTGATCGCCGGGTGGAGACCGAAGTCATCGGCGGTAACGATCAATCCTGGCCGCCGCGCGGCATGGATGGCGGGCTTCATCGGGTCGGAAGCAATGGACGTTCCGCCGCCAGAAAGAATTCCTGGTCGCGCCAGCGCACGCTGGAGCACGCATGAGCCGCAGCCCACTCCAGCATCAGGACAACGTCGCGCAGCGGAATGACTGCGATATCGCGAAGGGGCCGCCGCGCGCGGAAGCAGGGCGACTGAAGCAAAGGCAGGGCCAGGCGCGCCGCGGCACCGACCGCCGCGATGATGAAGCAGGGCCCGGTGTGGGCCAACGCCGCGCCGATCGCCAGCAACGGGAAGGTAAAAGTGACAACGTCGAATGAAAATCCGACGGGCGCCACGGCGCGGACCGTTCGCATCCAGCGCAGTTCGTGAACCCACATCGACCGCAGGGTTTCCTCGGTGACATCCGTCGCCACCACCACATCGGAGAGAACGGTCCGGTAGCCCTTGCGCCGCGTGAGTTCACCGAGCCAAAAATCGTCCGCGAGCACATTATTGACCGCTTCGAACCCGCCGATCGCGAGCAGCGTATCGCGCCGGAGGGCAATGGTCGCGCCAAAACCAAACCCGGTGAAACCGAAGCGGTGCGCCAGTTGCGCCGATGGAGCGAACCAGTCGTCGATGAACTGGGCGCCGAACCGCGACCAGAATCCGCCCAGCGGCGCGCCGCGATAAAGGCAGGTCACGATGCCGACCTCGGCGGCGGCCAGCGGCGCGGTGACTCTCTCCAAGTAATCCGGGCCCACGTGCACATCGCTGTCGGCGAGAACCCACCAGTCGTACCGCGCCCGGGCCGAAAGATTCAGCAGGTTGCTGACCTTGAGATTTTGTCCATGGACGCGCGGATCGATCACCAGTTGGAGATCTCGACCGGGAAATTCCGATTGCAAGCGCCGCACGACCCCCACCGCGGGGTCAGCCGCGTCCTTTACCCCGAAGATGATTTGAAAGTGCGGGTGGTTCTGCACGCAGAATGAACGAAGGTTCTCATACAGGCGCGGTTCGCTCCCGCATAACGGCTTGAGGACGCTCACCGGGGTGGTGGCAGGCGATCGGCCCGCGATTCCGGCGGGTCGTCTCCGGGCGGTGGCCGCAACCCAACCCACGACGCAAGTGTACGCCGTCGCGATTACCGTTATACCGGTTCCGGCGAAAGCGAAAAGGTCATGGATGGTTTCTCTCATGCGCAAAATTTTGACGGACAGTTGGACCTGTTTCCAATTTTGACGGCGGATTCGTTCAGCGGCCCGGCACCGAAGTGCGCGTCGCCGTGCTCAGCTCGTTGTGGGCCGGGGAAAGGGAAGGAGCGCCCGGTTTGAAGGCGAGGACGGCGTAGCTGATCAAACCCAGCACGGCCCAGGAGAAGTGGCCGAGGCGCACGACCATCCCCAACGTCATGCCTTGAACCGCACTGTAGCCGACCGCGGCAAAGGTCACGATGCGGCTGCCCTCGAGTGTGCCCGCGCTCATTGGAACCAGAAAAACCACCAGATCGAACCACAGGCCGATGATCCAGACTCCCGCCACGACGACAAAACCGGGATGCAGGCCCAGCAGGGTAAAAAACAACCAGGTTTGGAGCAGGCTGGCGGCATATCCGCCCATGTGCCAGATGACGGCAAGCACGAGGTCGGAGCGACGATCGCGGTAAAAAATGCGCAACGCTTCATCGACGGCGGCCGTGTTGTCGGCGATCTTTTGCGAGCTGGCGCCGGCCAGGCGTTGGACCAAAGGCCAACGCATCACCGCTCCGAGCTTTCCCTCTTTTTGGATCAGCATGAAGGCGATGATGCCGGCGGCGATCACCGAGCCGCTGACGAGCATCGTGGTCTGCAGAACCGGCGGCAGCCGGATCCCCCCGAGCAGAAGCAGGCCTGCGCCCGCCACCACGAGCAGGAGGTGGGCCAGCGCCATGCACGCCTTGTCAATCAGCACCGTACTCGTCGCCTCTGCCGTGCGGCCGGCCGGCGCGACCAAAGAGACCCGGGTGACCTCGCCGCCAAGCGCGGCGGTGGGCGTGAAACAGTTGATCGCATAACCGGCCATTCGTATCCAAAACAACCGTACGACCGACTGTGAACGGAACGGAGAACAGAGACAGCGCCGCCAGCCATTGGTATGCATCACCTCGCCGAGCCCTTCGAGGAGCACGAGCGGAACCAGTCCCCAGCCGAGCGAAGCCAGGGCGCGCCACACCCTTTCGACGCCCACGATGCGCAGCATGAGCACCAGGAAAAGCAGCCCGAGAACAAGCAGGACGGCGTGGATCCATTTTCGGTTCATCGGGATTGGCTTCTGGACAGCGATGATGTTTCCCGGGCGTGGGCCGTAAAGACCAAACGGGCCGAGTACGCCAACCGCTTTCTTTCCCTTCATCATTACTATCCACCCTGCACGGTGGGGTGGCCCGGGATGACGGCGGAAGTGCTCGCTGGTGGCTCGTAGCGAATGAGTCGCGAGATGCGCGAGAGATAGCCGGCGACGAAGGCTCGTTCGGTCACCGGTTCGAGCACCATGCCAGGTATGGTTTGGGTGAGGTTCGAGCCGCGCCAAACTTCCCACTGGCCGGTCTCGGGGTTGTGCATCAACTCCTGCAGCACGAGTATTTGCCGATAGGGTGCCTTTGGTCCAAGCAGCTGTACGATCGAGTCACTGTGTGCGGCGACCGCGAATCCCATGGCCGGACGCTCGTGACAGACGAACGGCAGCGCAGACGGACTTAAAACCAAGGTGTTCTCATCGCAGTGGGTCAGAATATAATCAACCGCCCACGAAGTTTCGCGACTTGCGGCCATGTCGTTGGTCGCCTGATGCCGGGCGCTGACCGGCAAAGTGTAGCCGAGAATAAACAGGGCGGCTGCAATCTGCGCAACCCGAAGCCGCCGCGTCGTGTTCAGGAGCAAGGTGCCGGCATAGAGAACCGAGATGAGCAGCGCCAGCTGCAGCGGAAATGAAAGCCGCGCCGCAATCGGATCCGTCCATTTTCCCCAGAAATAGAAAAGCGTGAGAACGGAGAATCCGATGCCGTAGGCGATGAGACCGGCCACCGCCAGGAGCGGATCACCGTTCTTCAACCAAGTCGGAGCCGAACGCGCAAACTTCACCAGGCAGAGCAGCATCGAGATGATGCCAACCACGGACAGCAACGGAGAGTTGACCGTGCTGCCGTCACAATTGAAGAGAAAATAGAGATTTTCGGCGAGATTCCCGTTTAAAAAAGTCCAGCTGAAGGCCTCAACTCCCATTCGGTGGCTTTCGAAAAACCCCGGGTTGCCCACATACACGAAATTGATGAGCACTGGCGTCAGCAACAGAAGGGGCGACAACATCAACAGTCGGGACATCTCCATCCGCCGGGAACGCCACCAACCGAGGACCATCACGGCGCCAACCAAGAACCCGAGGATGAGCGATTCGTAGCGAACCTGGGCCGCAAACACGTAAGCGGCCACGAGCAGTTCCGAGTTTTCCAAGGTGGGTGCCCGCAAATGCCGGATGACTTGGATCATCACGGCCAGGACCATGGCGGCACCCAGGAGATCGAGGCCGCCGCCCGTCGCGATTTGCGCCACAAGGGGCAACCCGGTGGCAAGCAAAACGCCGAGCAGCCCAATCCCGGTGCCGCCGAGGAGAACTCCGATCAGATAAACCGTCCCGAGAAACGCGAAGCCCGCCATTGCATTCACGACGAAGGCATTGGCGGGGCGATATCCGGTTACATCGTGAACCAATGAGACCAAAAGGGTAAATCCCAATGGCCGTTTATCGATGTATTCACCTGTATATTGCATTTTCCCGTTGATATATTGGCTCTCGCTCGCCACGGCCGCATGGCGGGTCAAATGCATGTTCATTGACGTCGAAAGCATCGCATACTCATCGAACATCACGCGAAACCGGTGCGGTTCATTTACCTGCAGGAAAACCCCGCAAACGACTACGGTCAGCAGCCCCGGCAGGTGCCGTTTCCAGGCCGGAGGCTGGTTGCGAAAAGAGCGAAAAAGGAGCCAAAGAAACGCGACCAAAGAGAGCAACGTTGTCCAATACCCAAGGTACATGACCAGAACGCTGGCTACACCAAGCGACAGCGCGCCAAACCGGAGCCAGAAAATGATGACCAGGAACAGCGCGGCGATAAACAACCGGCGTACGCTTCCGTTGGTGCTGACACGGTCTGCGTGTTGCGGCAACATTTTCACGTCAGTGGTACTGAGCGGCATGTCCGCTTGGACTGCGATCATTTAATAGCGGCCACCAGGCGGTTTAAAATTCGCTATCGCCGAGGACATATATTCGCCCATCGGCAAAGCACCATGCCCTCGCCTGCCACCTAGGCACCTCATGCGGGGTGAACCTGCTTCGCTAAAACCACGAAGCCCAAGAGGCACCCCACCCACAACCAGATTAAATTCGGCGCGCCCTAGCGTAGCCAAACTGTACCATTATCCATTTACCCCGCCGCGCCTTCGCGTTCCACCTGTTCCGAATATTTTCCCTGGACCGCGAGTCCGTTGCACTTGGCGCGATGGAAAAGGGCCGCCTGCGCCGCCGCCACGTTGGCCGGGGCGCCTTTCCAGGTCTTCAACGCATCGTCCTGCAGCGCGCGCCCGTAGGAAAAAGTCAGTTTCCACGGAGCGCCGCCCGCCCGGCAGATGGCATTCAACCGCTCCGTCGCGGCCACGGCACTTTGCCCGCCGGAAAGAAACACGATCCCCGGAACCGCGGCCGGCACGGTCCGCCGAAAACAGCGCAGCGTGGCGGCGGCCACCTCCGAGGCATCGGCTGGCTGCGGACAATCCTTGCCCGACAGCACCATGCCCGACTTGAGCAGCATTTGCTCGAGGACGACGCGATGGTCGAAGAGCGCGGCAAACACCGTCTGCAACGTGGCGGTCGTGACTTCCTCGCAGCGCGCGAGCGTGTGGTTGCCATCCATCAAGACTTCCGGCTCCACGATCGGCACCAACCCGGCTTCCTGGCACAGCGCGGCGAAAAGCGCATGAGCGTGTGCGTTGGCTTCAAGGCAGGCTGTCGTCGGCAGGCGTTCGCCTATGGCAATCACCGCGCGCCATTTGGTGAAGCTCGCCCCAAGCTCCCGATATTCGGCGAGCCTTTCGCGAAGTCCGTCGAGCCCTTGGGTGATTTTTTCGCCGGCGAACCCCGGCAGATTCATCGTGCCCTCATCCACCTTGATGCCCGGAATAATTCCCTGCCGGGCGAGAGCTTCCGGCATCGAAGCGCTGCCCATCTTCTGGCGCATCGTTTCGTCAAACAGGATCACGCCGCTGATGAATTCGCCCAAGCCCGGAGTCGTGAACAACATCTCGCGATAGGCCCGGCGGTTTTCCTCGGTGGAGGGAATATTGAATTCTTTGAATCGCTTCCCGATCGTCGGGAAGCTTTCGTCTGCGGCCAGGATGCCCTTGCCCGGGGCCAAAAGCGCCTGCGCCGTCGATTCCAGGGTGGCTTCATTCATGATTTTCGCTCCTTGGTTTGAACTTGGAAGTGCTAGCCATTTTCTCCCACAGGGCGCGTTCCTCCGCCGTGACCGAGACCGGCGTCCGGATTTGCGCCGTGGCGTAAAGGTCGCCGCGCGTGCCGTCTTCCCGCGGCAGGCCGAGCCCGCGCAGGCGCAGGCGGGTCCCGGCCGCGGTGCCGGGCGGCACACGCAACGAGGTGGGGCCGTCGAGCGTGGGGATTTTCGCCCGCACCCCGAGCACCGCTTCCCACGGCGCGAGGTCGAGGTCGTAATAAAGGTCGGCCCCCTGCACGCTGAAATCGGGATGCCGCGCAAGGCGCACCCGCAGGTAGAGGTCGCCCGCGGGGCCGCCGCCGTGCCCGGCCCCGCCCTGGCCGGCGAGGCGGATGCGCTGGCCTTCGTGCACTCCAGGTGGGATGCGTACATTATACGTATCCGTTCTTTCGATACTTCCGTTGCCGCCCGGCCGCCGCAGAGTCACCTGGCGCTTGGAACCGCGCAGCGCCTCCTCCAGCGTGACGAGCAGGTCGGCTTCGACATCCTGGCCCTGGTGCGCAAACGCCTGCTCGTCGTCCGCATGGCCCTGCGCCCGGCGAAATGAGTCGAAGCCTCCCTGCCCGCCACCGAAGAACGATTCGAAGAAATCGCTGAAGCCTGTGCCGCCAAATTCAAACTCGGACTCGCCGTGGGTTGTGCGGGTTCGGCCGCGATTACCGCCCCGAGGGGCGGACGGGCCGGCGCCGCCGTTCTGCCAGTTCGCCCCCAATTCGTCGTAGCGCCGCCGTTTCTCCGGGTCGCTCAGGACCTCGTAGGCTTCGTTGATCTCCTTGAACTTGACCTCACCGGCCGCCTTGTTCTTGGCCACGTCCGGGTGATGGATGCGCGCGAGCTTGCGGAACGCCTGTTTGATTTCCTCCGCCGAGGCGGTGCGGGACACGCCCAACGTTTCGTAGTAGTCTTGGAATTTTACAGCCATGAGGTGAGGCGCAGTTCAATAATCGCGTCGAGCCTATCGGGATTGGCCGGTTTTGCAATGGTCGGCATCAAAGAGCATGTTCACGACGGGTTGTTCATCACGGGTGAGCTCGCAGTCGGGCTAGTTCCTGCCGCACTTCCTTTAAATCCGGCCGGATCTGCAACGCCGTTTCAAAATGGGCCATCGCCTCAGGCCCATGCCCCGGAACCTGCAGCAAGGCATACCCCAGGTTAACGTGGGCATCGGCGTAGCCAGGATTGATTTGCAGGGCGGCTTCAAACTCGGCGATGGCCTCGGGCAAGCGGGCCCGGATCTGCAGCAGGGCACAACCCAGGTTATAGTGCGCCTCAGATTGATCCGGGTTAATTCGCAGCGCCGCTTGATACGCGGCAATCGCATCAGGCAGGCGCCCCGGAATCTGCGACAGGACACAACCCGCATCGTAGTACGCGTCGGCAAGCTTCGGGTTGATTCGCAGCGCTGATTTATATTCGGCCAGAACCTCGGGCACGTGGCCGGGCATCCGCAACAGGGCATTGCCCAAATTAATGTGCGCTTCAGCGTAACCAGGATTTATCCGCAAAGCTATTTTATACTCCGCCACGGCGTCGGGCAAACGTCCAGGAACCTGCAACAGGGCATTGCCCAGGTTATTGTGCGCCTCGGCATATTCAGGTTTGATGCGCAACGCCGCCTGATACTCGGCAATTTCGTCGGACCAGTGCCCGGGAACATGCGAGTATGCCGTGCCCAAACTGACGTGTGCTCGCTCGTTATCCGTGCACTTCGCCACCGTGTCGCTCCAGATGGCCAGTTCGCTCCGGTAGTCTTTATTGCGCTGCACGCTGAGCCAGCCCAGTCCCACCACCAGGGCCAAAAAAATCACCACGCTGCGTCGTCCGAGTAACAAATAAAACCCCAACACCGCCAGCACCACCACCGGGGCCAGCGCCAGATACATACGATGCTCAGCCATCGTTTGGGTGCCGATGGCCACGATACTGGAACTGGGGGCCAGGATCGCAAAAAACCAGACCGCAAAAAAACCAATCACCGGACGTCGCCAGACCGCAAAGACCGTACCGATTGCCAGCAACAGCAAAACCGCGGCGTAAGGCACAATATCCATGGCCCGTTTGGCCAAAGCTACCCCGTAATCTAAAACCAGCGGACTTGGCCACAGGGAGAGCTGCAAATAATGTATAATCGCGTGAAATTGCGTCAGGGCATATGCCCACCAGGCCACGCCGGCCGAACCTCCGCGGCCATGGGTGCTGGCGACCAGGCCACCAAGCAAAAGCCAGGTGCTGGCCAGACCGCCATAGAATTGCCAGCGTCTCCTCCATGCTTCCAGGAAAGTCCCGGCCACGAAGGTGCGATCATAAAGCAACACGATGAGCGGCGCCGAAACCATCACCTCTTTGCTGGCCATGCCCAGCAAGCAGCAGAGGATGGAGGCTGAGAGCCAGAGTCCAGAGCTTCCGCCTTCGCTGAAGCTTCGGCGTGACGGGGAAGGCTGAAAGCTGAAGGCTGAATTCGGAAGCGATTCGCATTCCGTCCTCTCGCCTCTGGCCTGTTGCCTCTCGCCTGTTTCATCGGTGGAGCGGATGAAACAATACAACGTCAGCAAATAAAACAGCCCCATCAACGATTCGGCGCGCTGTACAATATAGGTTACCGACTCGGTCTGCAATGGATGCACGACCCAGATCGTCGCCATCGCTAATGCAAGCGGCGTCGCGTCCATCCCAAAACGCCCGCGGAGCGCCGGTTGCAGCAAAGTTCGCCGCATGATGCCAAACAGCACAAGGCCGGCCAGCGTGTGCACGAGCAGGTTGAACGCATGATATCCCCACACTTCGGTGCCGTTTAATGCGTAGTTGAAGGCAAAAGTCAGGTTGAGCATCGGCCGACCGCTCGCAGACGTCCCGTCTGCAGGAAACAACGCGCTCCCAAGATGCCTGATGGTCGGGTTGTCAGTGATCGTCGATTTGTCATCAAAAATAAACGGCCCGGAGAAACTGTTGTGGTACGCCGCCAGTGCCGCGAGCACAACGATGCCGCTTGCCAAAAAGGTCCCCCGACCAACGCAGAATGGGTTGGGTGCATCAGGCGACCCAGCGCACGGCATTGCCACCCTCGTTCGACCTTTTTCCGACATCGAGGAATTCCAATCCGTGAGCGAAGGGTCGGCAATAAGGATTAACGCGTCCGTTTTATTTGGACGAGATTTTCAAATTACCGAAGCCAGTTCACCCCACCAACGCCACGACTCCCGCGGCGCAAGCGGTGCCGAGATAAACGCCGGCGATCATGTCGCTGACAAAATGGTAGTCGGCGCCGAAGAGCCCAATCGCGACGGCCAGGATCGGCACGGCCCACAAACAGCGCCAACGACGAGCCCGCTGCCACAGCACGGCAAACGGGGCCGTGATCATCGTCATGTGGCCCGACGGAAACGACGCCCACCCTTCGCCGCCATGGAAGAAATGAAAACCATAAGCGCCATTTCCAATCCACGAGGGATTGTCGATCCAGGTTTCCGGCCACGTCCGGCCGAACACAAACTTCAACTGCTCCTTCATCACCACGGCGACCACCGCTGCGAGGCCGCAGGCGATCAGGGTTTTGCCACACGCCTGGGGTCGCCAGCCGCACGCGGCGGCAATGCCGGCCACGACCAGGCCGATGAGCGCCGCCGGCAGGACCGGATCGACGAGATGGGTCAGCCCCACGAAAAAGGCGGGATGCATTAGCGCATGCGCCCACGTAGAAGCCGGCCGGTCAACTAAGGCAATGGACAGGCCGATCAGGATGACCGCGGACAACACCGCCCGGCAAAACCGGCACCGGGGATTCGAAGCGGGAGGCAAATCCATATCAGCGACGATTAGCGTAGATTAGCGGTTAAACAAACTCGGATTTTGAACCACTGATTAACACTTATGGACACTGATGAAGACCCGTCTATCCCGATCCATTTTTCCCGCGGATTACGCAGATAAGCGCGGATGCGAGCAGCGTTAATGGTGGGGCGCGTTGACCTCAACGCGCTCAGAGCGTCTTGGGGTCAAGCCGCTCCACCTTTATGAGCACGGATGAGTAACAAGACATCCAAATCCAGGCGTGTTTGAGATCAGTGATCATCAGGGTACATCAGTGGTTAACTTCCGTGTTCGAATATCCGCGTTTATCCGCCTGCCCTTCGTAGCCCTGAGCTTGTCGAATGGGCGAAGTAGGGCGTGATCCGCGGGGATCTTTTCTTAACGCAGTTGCCAAACCGCGCATCCTGCCTGAAATTCATTTTTCTTATGAGCGACCTCGACGACCTTTACCAGCAGGTCATCCTCGACCACAACCGCCGGCCGCGCAATCGCGGCAAGCTGCCCACGGCCAACCGCGTCGCCCATGGTGACAACCCGTCGTGCGGCGACCAGTGTAGCGTTTTCCTGCGGCTCGAGGGCGACCGCATCGCCGACATCACCTTCGACGGCGAGGGCTGCGCCATCTCGCAAGCCAGCGCCTCGGTCATGACCACGCGGCTCAAGGGCAAAAGCACGGCCGAGGCCCGGGCGCTCTTCGACGAGTTTCACCAGATCATCTCCACCGGGAAGGCGCCCGACGAATTCAACGAACTCGCGGCCTTCGCCGGCGTGCACGCCTACCCTGCCCGCATCAAATGCGCCACGCTCGGCTGGCACGCCGCATTGGACGCTCTTCGGGAACGTCCAACGTCCAACATTCAACATTCAACATCCAACGTCGAACATCCAACGCCCTCCTCTGCCAAGGTTACTAAGGACGGGGCCAACGCTGAAAGTTGAGCGGACCACCAATTACCAACTACTAACTACCTAGCACGGCCTTTTTCTCCGATCTTCATGCCAAACTGGACCGATCTCCGCGCGCAGTTCCCCGCCTTGCACCAAACCATGCAGGGCGGCAAACCGCTCGTCTATCTCGACAACGCCGCGACCACGCACAAGCCGCGCGCGGTGCTCGACGCGCTCGCGCATTTCTACGAGCGCGACAACGCCAACGTCCACCGCGGCCTGCACGCGCTCTCGATGCGCGCGACCGACGCCTACGAGGCGGCACGCACGCGCGTGGCCAAGTTCATCAATGCGGCCGAACCGGCTGAAATTATTTTCACGCGGGGCACGACCGAGTCGATCAACCTCGTGGCCGCGAGCTGGGGCGGCGCGAACCTGAAAAAAGGCGACGTCATCCTGCTCACCGAGATGGAGCACCACTCGAACCTCGTGCCGTGGCAGCTCATCGCCCAGCGCACCGGCGCCACGCTCCGCTTCGTGCCCGTGACCGGCGATGACGGCTTGCTCGACCTTTCGCAACTCGACCGCCTGCTCACGCCCGAGGTCAAAATTTTCGGATTCACCCACATTTCGAACACGCTGGGCACGGTCAACCCCGTGGCGGAACTTTGCGCGCGCGCCAAAAAGGTCGGCGCCATCACCGTCATCGATGCCGCCCAGTCGGCCGGCCATACGCCACTCGATGTGCGGGCGCTCGGCTGCGACTTCCTCGCCTTCAGCGGCCACAAGATGGCCGGCCCCACCGGCATCGGCGTGCTTTACGGCCGCCGGGCGCTGCTCGACACCATGCCACCGTGGCAGGGTGGCGGCGGCATGATCGCCTCGGCCGATTTCCTGGAGAGCCGCTGGAAACCCGCCCCCGAGCGCTTCGAGGCCGGCACGCCCAATGTCGCCGATGCCGTCGGCCTCGCCGTGGCCTGCGATTTTCTCGACTCGCTCGACCGCGACGCCATCGCCAAGCACGACGGCGGGCTCGCCCGCGTCGCCTATGAAAAATTAAGCGAACTGCCCGGCATCCGCCTCCTCGGCCCGCCCGGCGGGCGCGGCGGCCTCGTCAGCTTCGCGCTGCATGACGTGCACGCGCACGACGTGGTGACGTTCGCCGACCAGGACGGCATCGCCCTGCGCGGCGGCCACCACTGCAACCAGCCGCTGATGCGAAAGCTCGGCCTCACCGGCACCACCCGCGCGAGCTTTTATGTTTACAACACGCCCGAGGAAATCGACGTGCTCGTCACCAGCCTGCGCCGCATCGTGAAGTTCTTTGCGGGATGAAAAAGTTCACGGTTCACGGTTTATAACTCCGCCGTCGTCATTGGTAGTTGGTAGAAATTGGACGCTGGGTGTTCGATGTTGGACGTTCAGAGGAGCTGCCAAACGAGGCCGAGCGCGCCGCCGGCAAACACAACGGGAATGATGCCGACCTTGAAGCGCTGCATGGCGAGAAACGCCACCAGCGCCACGGCGAGCGCGAACCAGTCCACCGGCGCATTTTTGGGGAAAATCACGTGCCCGGCGAACCACACGGCGAGGTTCAAAATCACGCCCACCACTGCTGCCGTCACCGCCGTGAGCGCCGTGTTCAACCGAGGATGCCGACGCATCCGCTCAATGTGCGGGGCGCCGAGAAAAATCCAGATGAAACACGGCACGAACGTCACCCACGTCGTCAGCGCCGCGCCGAGCGTCGCGGCCAGGAGCGGCGGCAACGCGCCGGGATGGTTCCAGCCACCGAGGAAACCCACGAATTGCAGCACCATGATGAGCGGGCCGGGCGTCGTCTCCGCCAGGCCGAGGCCGTCGAGCATCTGCGACGCGCCCAACCAGGAGAATTTCACCACCGCCTGCTGCGCCACGTAGGGCAGCACCGCGTACGCGCCACCGATGGTGACCATCGCGGCCTTGCTGAAAAAAAATCCCTCGCGCGCGAGCGCACTATCCCACCCCTGCCACAGTCCCACCGCCACCACCGGTGCAAACCAGAGCGTCCCGCCCACGACCACGACGCGCAGCGAGTAGCCCAAGGTGGAACTCGGTGGCTTGGCGCTCCCGGAATCTTCCATGGGCGGCAGAGTCGGCTTACTCCATCCAAAAAAACTTCCACCGAAGAATCCCAGCACGCCGGCCCCGAGTACGATGGCGGGAAATGGGGCATGCAGGAAAAAAATCATGCCAAAGGCCACCGCGGACAACGCCCAGTGCATGGGGGTCTTCAACGATTTCTTCCCGATGCGCAGCATCGCGGCGGCAACGATGGCGATGACCGCGGGTTTCAACCCGTAAAAAATCGCCGCGATCCACGGCAGCGCGCCGTAACTCACGTAGATGTAGCTAAGCCCCCACAATATCACCGCCGACGGCAGCACAAAGAGTATGCCCGCGGCCAGCCCGCCGCGGGCACGGTGCAGCAGCCAGCCGCAGTAAATTGCAAGCTGCTGCGCCTCCGGCCCGGGCAACAGCATGCAATAGTTGAGCGCGTGGAGAAAATGCTCCTGGTCGATCCACTTCTTCCGGTCGACGAGCTCCGTCTGCATGATGGAGATTTGTCCCGCCGGCCCGCCGAAGCTGATGAAACCGAGCTTCAGCCAAAAGCGCAGGGCCTCGCGAAAGGTGGGAGGAGCGGACACGCGGTGAACATTCAACATTCAACATTCAACGTCCAACTACTAAATAGATCGATGTGGGCGGGGTGCCCTCACCCCGCGATCAACTTCGGTGCGGGGTGAGGGCACCCCGCCTACATTCTGAAATTTCAGTTTACGGTATCTTCAACTGCATCCCAACCTTAAGGTCGTTGTCGCTTTTCAGCACATCACGATTTGCGGCGTAGATGTCGCGCCATTTGCTCTTCGTGCCATAGTAATGCTGGCTGAGACTCATCAGCGTGTCGCCCTTCGACACCGTGTGGGTGTGGCCCGTCGCGGTCGAAGAAAGGGTCATGCCCGAGTGCGCCGCGGACGCGTGCACCGGAGCCACAGCCGGCCGCTCCGTGGTCATCGGAGCGCGCGTGATGACGGGCCGCGGCGCATCGGCAACCGTGTCGGGCTCCGGTTGGGCAGGCGGCGGGCTGGTCTCGGCGGTCTCGCTAGCCGGCGCGGGCCGGTTAGCGCGGAGCGCGGCGAGCTCGCTCTTGAGGGCGTCGTTTTCCTTCTGCAACCGGTCAACGACATCGCTGAGATCGGGCTGCAAGGCATCGCTGCCGAGAGGTTGGCCGGGCAGCGTGCGCGCAAAATCGCGCATGCAGGCGGCAATGCGCCCGCGCACCAGGCTGGCCTGCGGGCTGTTCGGAGCCAGCTCGAGATACTTTTTGTAGTAGTAAATAGCCGTGATCGGATCCTTGACGTGGTCCTGGTAGAGCAGGCCGGCTTCGAGGTGCGACTCGGGCGCGTCCTCGCCGCGCTTGGCGATAATTTTCAGGAAAGCGCCCAGGGCCTCCTGGTCGCGGCCTTGCTGCTCAAGGGATTTGCCGTTTTGGTAGGAGGGATCGTCCTTCTCCGTCGAGTAAGGCGACTCGTCGTTGCGCGTGCAACCGGCCAGCAGGATCAGGACACCAAGGACAAAGGGAAGAAACCGACAAAAACGACGCATTGGAAAAGAAATTGAACCAGAGGGAAAGTTAGACGTAACTTCCGCAAGCAGCTCACGCAACTCAAACCCTAAATGGCCTAAATGACGCTCGATTCAAAATCCGCGCTCGCCCGCGCCCGCATCTGCCTCGGCATTGAGAGGGACGCGCTTGCGGCCACGGCGGACGGCCTGGGCGAGGAATTTGTCAACGTCGCGCGCGCGGTCGATGAAGTGACCCTGGCCGGCGGCAAACTGCTCTTCAGCGGCGTGGGCAAGTCCGCGCACATCGCGCAAAAACTCGCGGGCACGTTCAACAGCACCGGCATCTCCTCGTGTTTTCTCGATGCCACCCAGGCGTTGCACGGCGATCTCGGCC
>Ga0210398_10002273_pt1 | contig 18905 bp, 24 predicted proteins | sample IncBWC4OmetaG_FD_161047 | JGI IMG/M metagenome (GOLD analysis project Ga0210398, IMG submission 161047) | Forest soil microbial communities from Barre Woods Harvard Forest LTER site, Petersham, Massachusetts, United States - Inc-BW-C-4-O | ecosystem: Environmental > Terrestrial > Soil >... | reverse complement strand
GGGCGGTGCAGGTTCGATGATCAGCCGGTCTCCCTCCTTGCGCATGACGGCGTCCTCACCGGGGAATTCGAACTCCCGGGGAATCCGCACAGCCCGGTTTCGCCCATTCTTAAAGACCTTCACGTGTCTTTCGGCTGTGACTAGTCGTCTTGGCATATGTCACAGCCTATGCCAATTCTAGGTCATTGTCAATGGGGCACCATTCCCACTCGAAGACCAGCACCGACGATTGCCCGCAGGCTACCCGTCCCTGATAAGGCGGACTATGGTCCAAATAACGCAAGTGTCGATGACGGTTACCCCTCGAATCTGTGGACGCTGGTTGTGGAGGGAGGACTTCCACAATCCAATACGCCGGGAATGGACGTTTATGTTCCTTCCGCTCCTTGAGTGCCGTGGCCGTCAGCAAGAAATTCAAGCAGTCCGTGAATCCCCGCGCCAGGTCATGGTGTCTCCGGTGACGTCGGGGGCGGCATATGGCGATTCCGGAAGTTGACAAATCGTTGACAAAAGGCTTTGCGGGCAATATTCCGCGAAATTGAAAAAGCGAGAATAGCCGCGTATTTATTGGTGATTTGAATGGTGGGCCTGGGTGGACTTGAACCACCGACCTCGCCCTTATCAGTATTGCGGTCGTCGGTCTTCTATGCGGTTGTGGATCTTCGAAAAGGACGCGCACCGATTTTTCTCGGTTAAGAGGATGGCGGAGAGTTAGCGTACGCTTGACATAGCTATATTAGATAGCTATCATCGAGAGTATGAAAGTTAGCGTGGCTGATGCCAAGAACAAACTTCCCGAGCTAATCAAGGCTGTCGAGGATGGCGAAACGGTGACCATCTACCGCCGGGGTGTGCCTGCCGTGGATATCATCCGAACAAAAAAGGCTAGTCGCAAAAAGCGGAAGCTCGGGACACTGAAAGGCAAAATTCAGATTCTCGATATCGACTGGTGGAAACCCATGTCGGACGACGAAGCCGACGCCTTTGTAGAAGGACGAGACTAGGTGCGATTGCTCCTGGACACGGTCGCGTTGATTTTCGCTGTTGAGTCACCAGAACGGTTCACCAAGCGCGCGACCGCCATTTTGCAGAATACAGAAAACATCCTTGAACTGAGCACGATTTCTCTTTCCGAAATCGCCATCAAAGCAGCCCGCGGCAAGTTAAAATTTTCTGCAGCTGACACGCGCCGCGCACTTGAGGACCTGGACCTTCGCGTACTGCCGTACACTGCGAACCATGCATTCTCTCTTTTCGATCTGCCGCTCCTGCACGCGGATCCCTTCGACCGTCAAATCATAGCCCAGGCTTTGTCGGAAGAGATCCCGGTGATGACTTGCGATGAGAAATTCAGCCTGTACAAAGGTCTCAAGGTCCTTTGGTGATTCTTCGGATTTTCGCGCCTTCCCAGAATGGTTCTTAGAAGAGATTCGTAGAACCGCAGAGTTTCGAGCATCGCCCTGCCCTCTTCCGGCAACGGCTTCTCATCGAATTAATGGCGGGAGCGACGGGACTCGAACCCGCAACTTCCTGCGTGACAGGTGGGCGTTCTAACCAACTGAAGCATGCCCCGCAAACTGACTGAAAATAACTTCCCGCTCCGTCCACAGCCTTGCAGTGTCTTGCATTTCTTTGCACGTCCTTCGATGTGACACGGCAGCGTTCTCTACATAGCCTAATCGATTTCAGCCGTTCGGCCTTCACCAGAAGGGTCTTAACTCCGTGAGTGGAGCGCCATCCGGCCAATCCTAAAGTTGGCAAATAGTTGGCAAATTGGTTTTTTGAGAGATATTCCCCCGAAGGGGAAAAGTGAGAATAGCATTGAATGGTGGGCCTGGGTGGACTTGAACCACCGACCTCGCCCTTATCAGTATTGCGGTCGTTGCCTCCTGCACCTAGCAATCAGCACGGCCGTTAACGCTCATCGATCCGGGATTTCCACCTCGTATATGTCAAATGGAGCCGTGGCGAACAGCGAGGCACGAGCCGTCACCCTCCAAATTCTTTCTCGTTTAAACTAGGTATCTGTTATAATGATACCGTGTACGAGACACATAGAATGCTACTCGCATTTGATCAGTACCTAGCCGAAAGACGGCTTCAGTTCGATGCCGTAGTGATTGGTGGCGCCGCGCTTAATTTGCTAGGCGTAGTTTCTCGCTTTACCAAGGATTGCGACATTCTGCATCCAGAAATCCCGAACGAGATTGCCGAGGCCTCGCGTGGCTTTGCCATTGAGATCCGGGCCAAGGGCGGCACGCTTCAAGATAACTGGCTGAACAATGGGCCGAGTTCGCTTGCAAGTCACCTTCTGCCGCGATGGGAGGAGCGCCTCCAAACCGTTTTTACCGGCACGGCCATTCATCTCCGTTGTCTCGGTCGGGAGGATCTGCTCTGCGCAAAACTTTTCGCTCTCTGCGATCGCGGTATAGATCTGGGAGACTGCCTCGCACTCGCGCCGAACATCAACGAACTGGAGAATGTGGTTCCATGGCTGGAGCGACAGGATGCCAACCCTGACTAGCCAGATCATGTTCGCGCGACGTTTGCTGATCTTCGGAGGAGGCTCGGTCATGGCATTTAGCAGGGCTTTTGCCCCCTCTCCCATTGTTCAGCCGGACGAACTGACCTCCCGCATGGTTGGAATCGGCATGAACTTCGCGGCGCCCCCCGTCCCCGAGCCGAATATCGAGGACACAATCCTGTTCGCAAGCATCGAGGGCATCGAAAAATATGACCTGCGAGTTCTAGCAGTGCTACTTACCTGGTTTGGCATACACGCAGCATGGGTTAATGCTGACCGGCTAACGAAATTAGTCGCTGCGCAAGGCTCGCCCCGCGTTAGAGCGCTCTGGTCCGCTGTCGCCCGCTGGCAGAAGAGCGATCGACGTTTCGCTCGTCTTGCCAGCTTGTATGTCGAACCGCGGTTAGACTTAATTGAAACGGGTACCGAATTTCAAGTGAAGCGTCATGGTGAAGATTCTCGTTTTGAAGGAAGTGCGATCCGCGTAGCCGCGAATGTACTTCGAGATCGAGTCGCCGATGTGTTGCAGCCTGCGGACCTGGCGCGACTCCATCATGCCTATCGCTGCCGGGTGATGGTGGGACCCAGTTACCGGGCTGATATGTGGTCCGCCCTCGAAGAGGAACCAACCCTCTCTGCAGCGGCCTTAGCGAGGAGGACGTACGGCTCGTTTGCAACGGCTTGGCATGTCCGGCGTGATTTTGCTCTGCTGTCACGGACTTTGTCTCCAGGTACCAAGGTCCCCCGAACACACCGTTCGAAGCACATAAAGAGTCAAGAATGATTGGATAGCTCACGGATACGTGCCTGCGCGTGCGCTTTGCGTTTGGGAGTTAAGGCCGGATTCTTCTTTGAGAGCGCTTTCTGGTAGTCGGCGATCGCATTCTCCTGGTCGCCAGCAAGTTCACAAACTTGGCCTCGATTGTGGTAGACCCAGGCATTCTCAGGGCTCAGCTTGATGGACACCTCAAATTCGTCCATCGCAGCTCCATTTTTACCTAGGCCAGCGAGCGCGAACGCTCTTCCATTGTGTACGAAAGCCTCGATCTGTTCGTACCACTTAGCCCAACTTGCATCTGGCGCAGAAACGGTTTCTAAAGCCCGGAGCGCCAAATCCAGATCCTCTATCGCTCGCCCGTGTTCGCCCGCTTCCCCAAGAACCTGGCCTCGACCAGAAAGCGACATAATATTCTTCGGCTTCAATTCGAGAGCGCGGGAATAGTCGCGAATGGCATCCTGAAGTCGTCCCGTATACCAGAGGGCTTCTGCGCGTCCACTATAGGCCTCCGAGTCCTCGGAGTAGCGGTCGATGTATCTAGAGAAGAACGCGACTCCATCTTCGTAACGTTCCGTGAGAAGCCATGTAGCGCCTAACGATGTCAGAATATAACTAATTGTTTCTGGCTCGTTGATGTCGTCTCTAGATCCAATCGCTTGCAAGAGCGGAGCGCGGGCCTTGTCGTATTCCTCCATCCTCAGGTGATCGTGCGCCTCCTGAAGAAGCTGGTGCACATCATTGAGGGATTCCCGTTTTCTCGGTTGCGACGACAACCTTGCCTCGATCCATCGTAGGAATTTCATTGCTGGCGAGTGTAGCCGGGAAAATGTTGCTCAGTCAAAATCAATCGAGGACGAACGCCGTGCGTGGTACGGGCCGAAACCGGAGAGGAGAAATCGCCCAAAACGACACCGGCGGTGAGCCGACAAAACAGGACTTAGGCCTCGGCAAGCTAGTCTAGAATTGACCCTATGGAAATTGACGCAGCACTGTTCGCGCAACAACGACGGCCGAAATTCGGAAATGCCAACCCCGAAAGAATGCGTCAAGCATTTTGGGAATGGATGGTGCGGGGTGACGATGGCGAACCGACAGAACAAGGCGACGGACTCTCAAGCGTGGGCCTAATGATGCGCGATGGCAAACTGAAGTCTGGTTTTGGCCCGTGCCGCGCACGCGACCTATTTAAGGTCCAGCTGAACCGTGAAGATGGCCCTATCTGGACTTTTGAACGAATGGGAGCGACCCGCTCCAACTTGGCTGACGGTCGAATTCTCTGTGTTGGCGGCGAACATGAAGATTCTTACGACCCCGATTTTTATATTTACAACGACCTAGTAGTTTTTGGACCCACGGGTGAAATTGAGATCTATGGCTATCCGGAAGAGGTTTTCCCACCAACGGACTTCCACACTGCAACTTTCGTAAATGGCCAAATCATTGTAATTGGCCGACTTGGTTATCAGAACGTTCGCCAACCGGGCCACACTCCCGTCTATTCGCTAGACGTGGCTAGCTACCGGATTACAGCAATGCCCACGACGGGAGAGAAGCCTGGTTGGATTTTCGGACATGACGCCAACCTTGGCGCTGACGGAAGCATTAACGTTCGTGGTGGTCAAAATATTCTGCTGGAGGGCGGTAAGCAAAAATTCAAGAGAAGCATCGAAGAGTTCGCTCTCGATGTAAGTTCGTGGTGTTGGCGGCGAACCACGAACCGGAACTGGTTCCAAGCTTCGATTTGCCAGGAAGACGGGGGGCTTTACGTCTTAGAGCGACACCCGAAGCCCGAGGCCCTCTTGCCCAGCAGCATTGAATACACTGTCTCGCAATGCGAGGACTGGAATGGTGCCAGGATTGTCGTCGACGGGATCTCGGTCTCTTTGAAAGTCGGTGTTTCTGCTATCGAGGTAGTCGTCGAAGGAGATCTGCCCGCCGAAAAAAGCAAGCGACTGGCTGAGGAAGTTCGGATGAAAGCTGAAGCCATCGTGGGCAGCCGTTGTATCGTGGTGGAGTGAACGACTACCACCGCTCCCGGAACCTGTTACTCCATCATCGGACTGCGCACAAAATCATCTAAAGACATGCGCTCGTCGGGAGCGTCGTCATTAGAAGCAGAACTATCAGGGAAAGCATCTAGTTTACGGCGTCGGTTAGGCGTTCGTTTTGAGCCAGCCGTGACGGGCCACCCGGAAGTACTCCATTTGAGTAGCCACTCCATAGAAGTCCCTCGACGCGCCGTGGCTTCTGGTTCGAAGTAGTTTGGCTTCATTCCGGTTTGGGAGAAACGCACCCCAGACCCAATAACGGTCGCAGGTAGGCCGGCGGTGTGGTTATTTGGCTGTTCTAAGAGTTGGCAAATAGTTGGCAAATCGGTTTCTAGAGGAAGATCCCGAAAAGGGGAAAAGTGAGAATAGCCGCGTATTTACTGGTGATTTGAATGGTGGGCCTGGGTGGACTTGAACCACCGACCTCGCCCTTATCAGTATTGCGGCACTTGCTCCCAGAGCATTATTCTTCGCGATATCGGATACGGTCCGGCTCGACAATCCAAAGCTGATGCTTTGGCGAGAATTGCAGCAACGCGGGGACCAGGCGCTTCAAAAGAGCCACAAGTGTTGGCTTGTCCTGGGACTTAGAGCGAAAGACCACGATTCCCGGATGGGATTTTGGAGGGTATGCTTGGACATTCGCGAAGTCCAGGTCTAGCGTCATCAACACACGATCTTCCGCGCGGCAACGCTCGGAGAGCACTGAATCGCCAGCACCAGAGAGTTTCTCGTCGGAGACCGTATCTGCTTCGAAGCCTGCCTCGCGAAGGATCGGCGCGTATTCTGTTGGAAGGTTTTCGTCGATTTTAAACTTCAAGCTTTGATTTCCAGAGGCAAATCCACAGTGCCCTCGCGGGTCAACTCAGCCGCGTACGCCAATGCAGCATCGACATCCGGGTCTGTCAGTGCCGGGTAGCTCCGCAATATCTCTTCGCGCGGTACACCTGCCGCAACGTTATCCACTACGACGGACACTAAGACACGTGTTCCGCGGATGCACGCCCGGCCGTGGCAGACGGCCGGGTTTACGCTGACTCGCTCGCGCCAATTTTGCATACGTTTATTCTAACCAGATTCAGCCCCCAGCGCCATCGTCGGCGCCATAGCAGTTTGTATGTGTCTTCTGATTTGTTTCAGAAGGGTGACTGAGACGCCCCCTAGATCAAGGTCGCTGGCTTCATCGTGTCGATGAAGCAGAGTGCGTCGAAGGGCTGCGCCGGGTTGGCGACAGTCTCCACCTTGTATTTGGGAAGGCGCATCAAAACAGGTGCAGCAGGCTGATTGGATGGCGCCGTTGTGGGCACAATTTTGACCGATGCAGATCAAGTCGTCATGTTCGAGCCAGCGCCTATCTACGCCTATCTAAAATGATTGGTGTTGGGCTCGTCGGGGAACAGGCAACGCCTGTCGAGTCGAGTCGCGCCGCCTCGGAGGGATCCTTCTTCACCCGCCGATAGGGCTTGCCGATAGAGCTCTTTCTTCGTGCCAGTTCCAGCATACGGTTCACTTCTCGCCGCAAGTTTAACTAACATTCTTCGCTTCCTCTCTTATGCGATTCAGCACAAAGACCTGCCTATGGTCCGATTGGGCCCGTTGCCGGCTGATAACTGAGAAGGCTTTACGTAGTGGCTCGAGCGAAAACTGAAGCAGCCGTTGAAACCCGAGGCTAACTGAGATTCCGCGCCCTGCGTTATATTCCTCGGATCGAGCCACTTCGGAAGGTGCCATTGGCACGGCCGCGTGAACATCTTGTGCCTACAGGTTTGCCTTGGCGAGTCGGCGCAGGAAACTCTCCTTGGCGGCGTGTACTTGCCGGACCTTCTCCAAAGCCGCTTGAAATCCGGCTGTCTGGCCACGGCAGACGGCGAGGTCATGCAGGTCGATTAGCAAACTGACCGCTCTGTCGTAATCTTTGGGCTGCCGCTTCTGGACATGCGCCGCAACCTGTTTCCAGATTTCCGGTTGGCGTCGTCCCAATTGATCGAGATACCGCGCCCGGTTTGCCAGGTCTTCCGCTCTGCGTTTTGCCGCTTCCGCTGTGCGCTGTTCGTTCAGCAACCGGGCTCTCTCTTTCGCGCGCGTCTGAGCCGCTGCCAGAAGATCGCCTACCTTACGCCGTTCGCTTACAACGAGCGCGTCGGAAGTCTGCTGTAGGTTCGTACGTCGAAAACGCCGCACCAGGTCGTTTCGCCAGCGCTCGTCTTGATCCACGACCGCAGTGATCAGCAACTCGCTTTTGTCCTTTTCCGGCAGGCCCCGAATCCATGCGGATAGCTCTCTGCGACTCAGTCCTGCGGCGAGAGGTTTTGAAGCCTGTGCTGCAACCTCGACGAGGTCCTCATCGATTTCGAGAAATTCGATCAGCGCATGTAGCGGACCCGATAGCTCTTCCAAGCCTGCAGGAACGGGCGGTTCCAGTTCACCTTCCTCAAGTCCGCCGTCCTGAGCAGAGCGAAGCCACCCGAGATAAAGGCATCGGTGGTCGTCGCGAAGCAAATCTGAGCGAAGAGGCATCAGGGAGGCCATCCATCGGGTCCCGTCGTCCTCGCCATCCCACTCCGACTCGAATCCAAATTCAACGATCACGAATGTCCCGGTTTTTCGTACCCGCAGGGACTCGCCTCGCGCCATGGCCTTGAGCAACTTGTGGTCGATCGATCCCTGCGGAAGCCGAATATGAAAATCACGCGTTCCCCAGTTCGCGACGTAGACAAAAGCGTCGAAATACTTGTCCAAAAGCTTGCTCGGATTGGCTTTCAGGTCACCCCATTCGTAGTGGTTCGTGAAGCTCGTGGCGGTAATTGCTGCTCGCGTGGAGATGGAACGTAGCGTGGTCATCTCGTTTCTCGTCAGCGGACGGTCGAGGGCACGGAAATCGTAGTACTGATATTCGCTCACCAAAAACCTCGGCACCAACGGCGATAAGCGGCAATCCATTCCGCGCCTGCCGGAGTCGGCGTTGGCAAAGGCAAGTCCAGGATTGGGATCTTCTGCCGCGTTTTGCCTCGGCGGCAAATGCCAACAATTTGGCCATCTAGTGTCATGTCGACCTTCTCCACGTCAGCGTCGACGCCAAGGATCTTCACAGAAAACGGCAACGCCAGATGCTCCTCAATCATCGTGAGGAACCCGGCTGCTTGTTCTTCTTCGGTGTAAGCATCCAACACCGCTTCTTCGATCAGTTGCATCAGCTTAGCCCTGCCGAGTGAAGGGACATTTGTCCCAGGTCCTCCTTTCAGCTTCCGCAGATGCAGAACCGCCGGGCGACTGTTCCGTCTCGTCATATTTCTCCGTTGATCGAGGGCTCTTTGGGAGCTTGATGCTCAAGCAAGCGCTGCACCTCAGCAAGAGCCGCCCGCAGATCCATGAGCTTGGGATCAAATTCGTTCACGTGAGCCATCGTCACTGGTCGAGGAATAATCTCACAGTTTGCGGACCTGTTGTTGTTGCCCGTAGGCACCTCGTCTATTAGGTGCCCAGCACGTGGCACGGCAGCGAGTGGCTGACTGCGGGGCGCTTGTTCGCGAGAAAGCTCTCCAGTCATCCCAACTTATCCCGTCTCTTGGAGGGACGGTGAAGAACTCCTTCCCGAGCCGGCTGTCACACGTCTGGTTGGTCTGGTCAACTCTTCAAGCTGGCAGAGGGCTGTCTAGATGGCCGCGTATTTATTGGTGATTTATGGTGGGCCTGGGTGGACTTGAACCACCGACCTCGCCCTTATCAGAGTCGCGTTATTTGGTTTTACAACAACTTACAAGACCGCGGGGACTGCCAAAATACCCGTAAGCCGTACAAGACATCAAGATTTGTGGGTTGGATTGTGGGTTGGAAAATCGTCCGCTCGCGCGACGAAGAGCTAGCGGAGAGAATAGATTAATCTAGTTTCCGCATTGCCCCGTCCCCTGTAAGAATATTCTGAAGGCATTTGCATCGCGAGTTGGCATTGCACCATCGAGTGCGATCGGACAATTCCGTCTGAAACCGATATGGCAAGGAGGAACGTCTATGGAACTGTTTCGGTTACGAGAAAACGATCAGAGCGGATTCGCAGAGGCTCCTGAGAGCGCAATGGATTTCCATCTGGGGCGATCCAACCGCGATGAATTCTATGCCGTCATTGGCTGCCGGGTCGGCGTACTTCTCAACGAAAAGACATTCGCCGAGCCGGAGAGCCGTTATATGGGCGAGCGTTGGTTGTTGAGTCCCGGCATCCCAGCAGAAGTGCGGGAAGCCATGTTCCGGGGATGGCTGAGCGAGTTACCTGAAGCGCCGTCGTTGACATCAGCAACTCCTGCGCAGGCCTGGCAATCATTTTGGGGTGCTTATGAGCCCCGTGACTCCCATCGGCCCGTAGCCGCCCCCTCCCCTGCGACCGTATTCGATCTACGGTCACCTTCCTTTTAAGGCCACGACTCTGCCGGAAACCGTCATCTACCGCTGGGAGGCTTACCGAACCAGTAGAAGAATTGACAGGACCGTGAATCCTCCGACTATCGCACAAGACAGATATGTCGGTCCCGCTTCGGAAGTGCCCTTCGCCCCGACAGGATTCGCGACAGTGGCGCGGTTCGCACTTCCAAATCTTATGCGGCCTGCTTTCCGCTACGAGCTGCAACCAGTCGCAGGAACGCCTGTTGAGTGCGGCGCGGCTGTTCCGCTCTATGGCCAGTCGGGTGGTGGAGTCGAGGTGAAGTTCACCAAACTAACGAACAACGGGTGTCCCATTGCCGATCCGGTCATACTGCAAGCGCTTTAAAGAGAACGCGCGGCGTCATGATGAGGGCTACGCGCTCGTCACCGCGCAGAATGCAGCGGCGGCAGCGGAGCGCGGCCGCAAGCGGGGTAGGGGATAGCCGCGCGCCCCCGGCTAGCTCTCCTCGCTGACATCCCATTCATCCCGCTGAGATTCAATAAACCGTGTCATTGCTTTCAGCGCGTCTTCAAAGCCCGCCAGGTAATGCTTATTGCCTTTGGCTTCATCCGCCAGTTCGCGCTCCATCTTGGGAAGCAGTGTTTCATTGATGACGTCCCGCGCAGACATTCAACCTCTCCTGTGACTTTTTCCACCCATACCGCATGTAACCACCACTGTCATGGAAAAACCCCCCAAAGGGAATCCCGGCAATTACCAGGCTGCAGGTTTGGTGAACGTCCCGTGTGCATCGGTTAGCGTCCGCGGGAACTGTGCCGCCTTTAGGACGCCCGCCCGAATCTGCTTGATGAAGTCAATATGCGGCAGTAGCGCCCGGCTCGGATTCGGGTGCGGATTCAGTATCCCCACCTTCTTGCCGAGGTGCTGGCGCACGATTTTGATGGGCTCCAGAAGGTCCGAATCGTTCGAGACGACGACCGCCACATCGAACCGACCCATATGAGCATCATGCAGCAGGTGCGTGGCAAGGTTCACGTCTGAACCCTTTTCTTCGGTCTTGATGACTTTCGCGTATTTTTGCGGCTGCCCTGGAGGCACAACCAGCGCCATCGTCACTTCGTGCGACAGAAAGTGACCAAAATGAACGGAAATCTTGGGAACCGTCCCCAGCGCTCGCAAGTAAAGCTGTTGCCTTACCGGTTGGTCAGGGTCGTTCGGACGGGCGGACACGAGCGCGGTGAAATACTTGATTTGCCCGAGGGTGTTTTTCGGCAGCAACAGCTGGCAGAGCGTCTCTAGATTAAGCCAGCGATAAGGGGTTCTGCGCAGCGCCCCGTAGAAAAGATTGAAGCCGTCTATGTAGATGTTCGTGATCAAAAAAACTGTCCTGAAAATGCAGAAGCCACTCTGTGAAGAGTGGCTTCGCGCCCGGCCACCGAAGCGACCGGGGGGATATCGAGTCCCAATTGTAGTATCTGTGGGCCATGCGGTCAATGGGCAGTTACGTGCAGTTACCTGCAGTTACGGGGTCACCACCCGAAAAAGACAAATATAGTGCGCCAGGCGAATTTCTAAACTCCCATCAGCAGGTTACCGGCCGAGTCCATAAAAGACCGTTTAGGAAACATCGACGCCCGAATTAATTAGTCTTGCCGCACCTCATTTAATAAAGTAGTGATTATTCAGTCGGTTATACGTCAATACTGGGTTAGTCACATGATCTTCGCTCGGCAGCAATGGTGCGTCAAAGTACTCGTTGCGAGGCAATCACGGCATTTATGAACAAGAAGGACCTCAGCGAGCGCGATATCTGCTCGAAATTCATAGGCCCCGCGGTCAAACGCGCGGGCTGGGACGGGATGATGCAGATCCGCGAGGAGGTCGCTTTCACCAAGGGTCGCGTCATCGTCCGGGGCAAGCTCGTTACACGCGGCAAAGCCAAGCGCGCTGGTCTGACCTGTTGTGGAACGAGGGAAGGATTCGGATTTCAAAGCGCTGGGCCAAAGGCAAGGACGGCGATACCAAGACGGAAGCGTCGGACGGATATGTTCCGCTGCATCCGGTTCTGGCCGCCCATCTGCGTTCATGGCGGGCGCAAAGCGCCTACCCGAATGGTGGAGACTTCGTGTTTCTCTCCATGAAAGCCCGCGGCCGTGTTCCCCTCACCGCCTCTATCTTCGTCGCCAATCATCTGCGGCCTGCAGCAAAGAAGGCCGGAGTACACATCGACGACGGCCAGAGGTTCGGACTTCACAACCTGCGTCACAGCTTAAGCAACTGGCTGGTGAACAAGGCGAAAGTCGAACCGAAAACCGTGCAGGGCATCCTGCGTCACGCGAAGATTCAGACGACGCTCGATCTGTACACGCAGGACGATGGCGATGAAACACGGGCGGCACAGGGGGAATATCTGGCGGCGCTGGGAGTGGCTACGCAGTTGGTGCAGTGAAGTTGTGGGTTGAGGTTTTTGGGACAACACCCGGTAACCTACTGAAAATAAATGGTGGGCCTGGGTGGACTTGAACCACCGACCTCGCCCTTATCAGGGGCGCGCTCTAGCCACCTGAGCTACAGGCCCTCACAAAACCGCGTGGCAACTGCTCACAACTTATTCAGTCTACGATGCCTTAGCATGATTCGCAACTGTGTACAAATCCGCGCTTTGTGTACAAGACAGCAATTTCTTGACCATTTCTCGCTTCTGTCTGTGCTCCAAATACTTGTAGCTGCTGGTGATTCGCAAATCAGAATGACCAGTCTGATTTTTCACGAAGTCACCGGGCATCATGCTCCTTGGCATTTGGCTGACTCCACCATGTCTGAAAGCGTGCATTCCACCGGGTTTGATTCCAAGTTTCTTAAACAGCGGTGTGAGAACTCGTCTGCCAATGTCACGGTTTTCTGGCGGGGTGCCACTCTTGATTGAAAGAGCCTGCCGGATTGACGGCCACCAAGCAAGTCACGGAGCAATTGAATGGTAGCGGAATCAATGAAGACGTTCCGCTTCCCGCTCTCGGTCTTCGTTTCACCTTCGATGCCGTTCCAGACAGCGCGGCGACTTCAATTACGCCGTGGTCTAGTTTCAGGTCCTCAACGCGCAAACCAACAAGTTCACCCAGGCCGAAGCCCATGTAACCAGCGTCTTGTATTGGCCGGCCGCGGCGCCCGCGATTTGTTCTATCTCGGCTCGCGTGAAACCAACACTGCTCATGATCTGGAAGCGCCGGAGGGTCTGGGTATCGAGTGCCCTTTAATTCATCCATCTGCTTGCGATGCCAGTTCACGATTGCCCGGAAGTCTTTCTACAGATGGCAAATCATCTCCGGTCTCGCGGATCAAAGTAGCGCTGCTGGCGGCCGACGTGATCCTCACGATGGGCTTTCGGGGGAAAGAAGTCAGCACTATATCTCAACCTTTTTTGTTGCTTGTAGTCAGGCGATAGCTCTCACGACGAGGAGAGGGAGGTTCGGATTCTGGCCGTGTCATGGTGTACGCGGAGGTAGTGCCAAGAGACTGGATCGCGCCAGTACTTCCGGCCTGCTAGAAATTACGGGTCCAAAGTGTTTGGACCTTGATTCGTGCGTAAGCGCTTTAGGATCAAACAGTTTGGCCAGTAATGTTCGCCTTTACCGGTCTATTCTGTGCACGCGCGCCTAACCTGAAGGTTCGGAACGAGCTAAGCCTGCGCGGACATCACGATCGGCCAGTAAAGCCACAATCCTGGAGTTATTTTTTGACTTCCTCCCCTTGACATTCTACTGGAAGGGCCGTATCGTCACCTAGAATGTCTACTAAAGAACAGCACGAACGGATCGAGCTGCTGCAGGGCACGCTGGACTTGCTGATCCTCCGCGCGCAGGTGCCGGGGCACGGCCACGCCATCGCCAAGGGCGTCGAAAATCAGCTCCGACGATGTGCAGGCCGAGCAGGGCTCGCTGTACCGGCGCTGCACCGGCTCATCAAGCGGAGGTGGATTTCGGTCGAGGAAGGAACCTCGGAGAACAATCGCCGGGCCGAGTTTTACTGGTTGACGGCGAAGGGGCGGCGGCAGATGGCGGTTGAAAACTACAAGTGGGGCAAGCTTGTGGGAGCGATCGCGCGGATCGGCGTCCTAAGGAACCGGAGGGCCAACAATGAGGTGGCGTAAACGCATGCTGGAGGAACTCGACCAGGACATTCGCGATCACATCGAGAGAGAAACACAGGACAACATCGGGCGTGGTATGTCGCCGGAGGAAGCGCGTTTCACGGCTATGCGAAAGTTCGGTAACGTGACGCTGGTGAAGGAAGAGACGCGGGCCATGTGGAGTTTCGTTTGGTTGGAGCAACTGCTCCAAGACACCCGCTTCGGTATACGCATGTTGCGTAAATCCGCCGGCTTCACCGCCGTCGCCGTGCTCACGCTCGCGCTCGGAATCGGCGCGAGCACATCTATATTCTCTGTCGTGAATGCGGTTTTGCTCGCAGATCTGCCGTATAAAGATCCCGGCCGTCTCGCAATGATCTGGGGCATGAATGCCCACCGTGAATCCAACGAATCTCCGGTGTCTCCTGGCGACTATTTCGAATGGAAGCAGAAGGGCTCTTCGTTTCAGGATATCGCGGCATCGTACGACAACGAAGTGACACTCACCGGAACTGGAAATCCTCAATTCCTCATCGGCTACGATTTCTCTGCGAACTATTTTTCGATACTCGGGGTGGCACCGGAACTCGGCCGGACCTTCGCTGCTGAGGAAGACCGTCCGGGCGCACCCAAAGTGGTGGTATTGAGCGATAAGCTCTGGCGCAGCACATTCCAGGCCGACCCAGCAATACTCGGGAAACCCATAACGCTTGATGGCGAGCCTTACAGTGTGATCGGCGTAATGCCCCGGGGTTTTGACTATCCACCGGGCGTGCAACTTTGGATGCCGATTGCGCTGCCTGATTCCGCGGCGAGCGACTACCATCACCACTACATCCGCGTGATGGGCCGCCTCAAGCCGGGAGTTTCGGTTGCTCAAGCCCAGGCCCAAATGACGACCCTCGCAGTCCAGATCGGTGTGGAACAACCCACCACGGACGCGGGGAATGGTGTCACCATCACGCCGCTCCGCAGGCAACTGGCGGGCGACATTCAAACGCCGTTGTGCGTGCTGCTGGGGGCGGTTGGATTTGTGCTGCTGATCGCGTGCGCCAATGTCGCGAGCTTGTTGCTTGCACGCGCCACCTCGCGTCACAAGGAGATCGCCGCTTGTGCCGCGCTGGGTGCCAGCCGCGGACGCTTGCTGCGAAAATTTCTTACAGAAAGCCTTCTGCTCGGTCTGGCAGGCGGGGCGCTCGGGATTGCGGCGGCTTGGTGGTGTACGAGGTTTCTGGTCTCGATTTTTCCGAACGACATTGCGAATCTCAGCATTCCTCGCGTCGAAAATATTCCCATAAATGTGCCGGTCCTTTCCTTTGCCCTGGCTGCCACGATTCTCACCGGACTGCTCTTCGGCGTCGTGCCCGCCATGCAGTCTGCTCGCGCCAATCCAGCTGACGTTCTCAAGGAATCGGGCCGCGGCGCGACTCCAGGTTCGCGCTCCGCTGGACTTCGCCGCGTCCTGGTTGTCGCGCAGATTGCCTTATCGCTGGTATTGCTCGCGGGAGCGGGATTGCTGATCGAGAGTTTCGAACGCGTCGCTCGCGGCAACCTCGGCTTCCGGCCTGACCGCGTGCTTGGGGTGGAAGTGTTCCTGGCGGCGAACCGCTACCCGGAGAATCAGCCCGACAAATTGCGCGCTTTCGTGCGAGACGTTCTGCAGCGGATGAAATCATTGCCTGGTGTGCAGTCCGTCGGCGCTGCAAGTACTCTCCCACTCACCGGCTTTTGGGGAGAAACAAGTCTTCTCGTGGAAGGGCAGCCGTTACCAAAACCTGGCGAGACAGCCAACGCCGATAATCGATTTGTGACGCCGGGTTATTTCTCCACTATGCGCATTCCGCTCCTCCGCGGACGCGACTTCACCGATGCAGACGGCGACGGCAGTCGGCGTGTGGCCCTGGTCGACGAAACTCTAGCGCGGCGGTATCTAGGAGGAGGTAGCCCCGTCGGAAAACGGTTGAATTTAGGAACCCCAGAAAAGCCCGAATGGTGGGAAGTGGTCGGCGAAGTGGGCAACGTCAAGACGTTTGGACTCGAGCGTCCGGACCTCCCAACTCTTTACCGTCCGTATGCGCAACTTCCGGCAGGGCTTGTAGCGTTTGCAATTCGGACCACCGGCGATCCCGCTGCGCTCCTCAAATCTGCGGAACAAGAGGTGTGGGAGGTGGATAAAGACCAGCCCATCTTCCAAGCCCTACCGATGAACGCACTCGCAGCACAATCCGTTGCGTTGCGGCGCGTGAGTACGCTGCTCCTCGCAGGATTCGCGGCCTTAGCGCTCGTACTTGCTGCTGTGGGTATTTACGGCGTCACGGCGTTTTCTGTGGCGCAGCGAACTCATGAAATTGGCACGCGCATGGCGCTTGGCGCGGAACCGAAGGACATTCTGCGGCTCGTCCTGGGTCAAGGCGCCCGCTTGGCGCTCTTTGGCGTCACTATTGGCGTGTTTACTGCCCTTGTGCTGACTCGATTCATGGCCAGCATCCTGTTCGGTGTAAGTGCAAGTGATCCTTTGACGTTTGCCAGCGTCGCGATTCTGCTGACCCTCATCGTGTTCGCCGCTTGCTACATCCCGGCGCGTCGAGCAATGCACATCGATCCAATAGTGGCGCTGAGATACGAATAGCCGTTTGCACGGATGACTTGCAGCCCTTCGTCTCATAAACTCTTGTGCGAACAGCGACCGTGCGGAGTGTTTGTTGAACTGCGTCCCGGCTCGAAGCGCCCGATCCGCCAATCTGCTTTCCTATTCATAACCGAGGGCCACCATGGGATCCACTCGCGCTGCTCTTTTTGCCGGAATCCAGCACGCCAACACGGCGGTTCCCATCAACAGCAGCGTCGTGCCCGCCAAGGTCGCCGGATCGTAGGGTTTCACAGCGGGCCATAACTCCGCCTCGATTGTGCGGCCCAGCAGCAGGCTCACGATCAATCCAATTGCAACTCCCGCCGTCACCAGCCGCAAGCCCGCGCCGATCACCAATCGACGCATATCCGCGCGTTCGGCACCGAGCGCCATGCGGATTACTGCGTCTGCAAAACGTGGTCGGTCTGCAGTCCCAAATGCATCTCGCGCAGCACCACAAAACTCCGCATCAAGAACCCTGCGCCGATAAGTAGCCGCAAAAAAAGATATAGATACGTCATCCTTTTTATGAAAAGAACTACTAAGCTAGAGAAAGCAGTGTTCGTCGTTTTCTTGATTGCTGGGGAAGTGCGGCTATCAACCAACCATTCGCGAACTGCTCACTACATGGCGGTACTATGCTGGGGACAGGCTGGCCCGCTCACCAATGACCGTCAACAGAAATCTTGAAGCTGCCTGGAAATACCACAACACTACGAAGCATTCGTACGCGAGCGTTCGTAACAATCCGCATTTCTTGGATTGGACTAATCAACCCTTGCCATTCAAGGCTTATACCGCCCTCGAGCCATTGGCGTTGCCGCGAGAGGCACGCCAAACCGGCGTGGCTGCCCTTTCCGCGATCGCCGAGAGCATCCACACGGACTCTAGTGCTGTACCAGACCTCGAGGCGCTGGCGCAATTGCTGTATCTGACCGCTGGCATCACTCGGCATCGGAAGTGTCCTAGCGGTGATATTCATTTTCGCGCTGCAGCCTGCACCGGTGCCCTCTACGAAGTCGAGCTCTATGTTGTTTGTGGAAATCTTGTCGATTTGGAAGCAGGCGTGTATCACTTTTCGCCAGCCGAATTCGCCCTGCGCAGACTACGAACTGGAGACTATCGCAGTGCACTGAGTGAGGCTACTGCGAGCGAAACAGCTGTTGTCCATGCCCCGCTCACCATTATTTGTACCTGCACGTACTGGCGCAACGCGTGGAAGTATCAGGCCCGAACTTATCGCCACTTTGGTTGGGATAACGGCACTCTCCTAGCCAATCTGCTGGCCGTCGCCACAGCTCTGGGAATACCTGCCAAGGTGATCTGCGGATTCGTGGACGCACACGTGAACTTGCTGCTCGATGTCCATGCGGACCGCGAGGTGGTCTTTTCTCTCGTAGCCCTCGGCCATGTCGCGGCTTTGGCGCGGCAACTACCTTCCGAGCTCTCCCCCGTCCATTGGGAAAGCGTTCCGCTCTCTCGAAACGAGACGGTCTACCCAGTCATGCATGAAATTCACGCTGCTTCTTCGCTCCGATCGGCTGCGGAGGTTGCGACTTGGCGTGGTCACGCGCCGCTGGCAAAAGTGCCACCAACAACGGGACCTATCGTTCCACTCTATCCTTATTCGGATGCGGAAATGCCTCGCGATCCGATTGAACAAGTCATCCTGCGGCGTGGCTCCGCTCGCAAATTTGCGCAGGTGCCTATCGGGCTACCTCAGCTGTCCACCATGCTGGACCGTGCTACGCGTGGTATCCCAGCGGACTTCCTGGATACGCAAGGGACACATCTGAACGGCGTCTACCTAATTGTGAACGCAGTCGAAGGTCTCGAACCCGGAGCCTACGCATACCACCGTGACGGGCATGTGCTCGAATGCCTGAAACCAGGAAAGTTCCGCGCTCAGGCTGGTCATCTGGGTCTGGACCAACAGTTGCCAGCCGAAGCCGCTGCGGACATCTTCTTCCTGACGGACTTAGAGATGGTATTGGAGCGCTTCGGCAATCGCGGATACCGTGCGGTGCAACTCGAGGCTGGCATCTTAAGCGGCAAGCTGTATCTTGCCGCGTACGCCCAACGATTGAGTGCCACGGGTTTAACGTTTTACGATGATGAGGTGAGCGAGTTCTTTTCCCCTCACGCTCGCGGCAAGAACGTGACTATGTTGGTAGCGACAGGCTATAACGCAAAATCAGTGCTTCAGAGATAGCTATCGTTGAATCCGCTGGTCACTCCACCAAATGTTCGTTTGAGGAAATGTGGTGCCACGGAGCGCTGCTTGCGCTCCGAGCTCCTCGAATGCCCGTTTGAACGAAGCCGCCCGCGCGGCGGACGCTACGCGTGAGGCGCTCGGAGCGGTGGTTGCCTCTCAGTTAGGATAAGTTTGGGTCATAAGGAGGAACCCCTATGACCCATCTACGAA
>Ga0210398_10002272_pt1 | contig 18907 bp, 14 predicted proteins | sample IncBWC4OmetaG_FD_161047 | JGI IMG/M metagenome (GOLD analysis project Ga0210398, IMG submission 161047) | Forest soil microbial communities from Barre Woods Harvard Forest LTER site, Petersham, Massachusetts, United States - Inc-BW-C-4-O | ecosystem: Environmental > Terrestrial > Soil >... | reverse complement strand
GAAGACGCTCATGGTGTGAAGGCCTGTAGGAGCTACACTCGCGTCGTGCGCACTCTGAAAGTAAAGCTCGCACCAGAGCTGCTCTGGAAGGCGTCCTGCGCGGGCCGCGGCATAGCTGGCCTTCCACTCAGTCTTCGTCAACGGAGCATTGATCTGGCCATAGTGATGCGCTTCATTAATTCCCGGCCGGGCCCTGAAGTTCGGCAGCTCGTGTAGCAATACGTTGAGCTTCACCGTGCATCCTTCGATTGGTATCGAGCGAACTCTATCGGCCCAGACTGGATCGGCAGAGGCATCCAACATGCGCAGGGTGCGGACTGGGTCTGCGTTCGAGACGACAATCGGAGCGATGATGCGCTCCCCACTCTCGAGCAATGCGCCTTCGCCGGGAAGGATTCGCGCCACGCTTATGCCCGTAGCTACGACGGCCCCGGCCTCGCGAGCCGCATCGCAAAAGTAGAAGGACACCATGCCCATGCCACCCTTCACATAACCCCACATACCAGGCATACCGCCGAGCCGGCCTGAAGAGTGATGGAAGCGAATGGAAGCGGTCCCGGCGTCAAAGGGGCTTGCATTTGTGCCAATTACGCCCTGGCCTAGATAGGCAGACTGCAAGCGTTCGTCGATGAGATAGCGCTCAACGAACTCTGCCATCGACCAGTTGAAGAGAAGACTGTACGCTTCGGGGTCGCCTGCGAGGAGTTCCTCTAGTTGTTCTTGCGTGGGGGCGTCGCCAATCCATAGATCTCGTGGGCCCTTATGTAAACCGTCGCTCGATATACCGCTCGTGGGACGAAGGGTATCTCGCAATCTGCGAATTACATCGCTCATCGCGCGCCAGCCTTCGACATCCCTGGGGGAAAAACGGCGGACTTCCTCTTCGCATCGAGCGTCATCGTCCCAGAGCTGGATGCTGCTGTCGTCCAGGAAGGGCACAAAGAGGCCATTTACGGCCGGCGTCCAAGCGAAGCCACGTCCAGGCAAATTGAGTTCTTCGATCACCAGCGGATGCAAAAGTCCGGCAAGATATGCGCAGGGTGACATCCGGACGTTGGGAAAGGGCTCTTCGACGGTGCAGGCCCCCCCGATGCGTTCACGACACTCGAGCACGAGCACACGTTGGCCTGCGCGTGCAAGATAGGTGGCACACGCCAGTCCGTTGTGACCGGCCCCAATCACGATCACGTCCCACGGGCGTGCCGCAATTTCCTTCAGAGGCGCTGGAAGGCCGATCTTTCCCAGGACTGCGGCTGTCGCGGACATACAGGCAGTATCTACTCCAGGCGTTCGATAGCAAAGGAGAAACTAAGCTCCGGAGTTTTGCGCCGGTTCGCAAGATCTTGTCATTACGTTTCCGTTTGGGCCCAGCGACCGGATACAATCCTTCCACATTCAAAGCAGTCGAATTTACCGTCGGCCGGCAGTAAACGGTCGCGGAAACGGCGAACTAAATATGGCGTTTGTGACCGGGACGGACTCGGGAATCGACCGGGAGATGAAGGGTTGGAAGTTCGCCGTCGGCTCGGGGATTCTGGGTTGGGTGCTGGATGCGTTCGACTTCTTTGTCGTGGTGTTTTTGTTCGACACACTGGCGGAGCACTTCCATGTGTCGAAGGCGTCGGTGGTGTACACACTGACTCTGACGCTTGCAATGCGACCGCTTGGCGCCTTGTTCTTCGGCGCTCTTGCGGACAGGTTCGGGCGCAAGCGTCCGCTCATCTTTTGCGTGCTGTATTTCTCCCTTCTCACGGTGTTGACGGGGCTAGCGCCAAACTATGTGACCTTTGTGATCTGCCGCGCGCTCTATGGCATCGGCATGGGCGGATACTGGGGCATCGGCGCTTCGTACGCCATGGAGAGTTCGCCACGGCGGTTCCGGGGTGTGCTCTCCGGGATGATGCAATCCGGTTACCCGATGGGCTACCTGCTAGCGGCTGTGGCGATGCAGATGCTGGCGCCGGCCCTCGGCTGGAGGTCGGTCTTTTTTGTGGGCGCGCCGGTGGCGGTGTTGATCGTGATACTGACGCTGTTCGCACCGGAGTCCGAGGCATGGAAACAACATCGACCGGCTTCCATGGGGCAGGTCTTCAACTCACTTCTCCAAAACAAAGGGATGTTCCTTTACCTGTTGCTGATGATGAGCGTGATGCTCTGCCTTTCGCACGGCACACAAGATCTTTATCCCGATTTCCTGAAGTCGATCCCGGGGATCGCGGCGAAGACCGTATTCGGAATGAAGACGTTGTATGGAATACCGATTCTGTACAACATCGGGGCGATCGTCGGCGCGCTTTTTTTCGGGCAGCTATCGCAGAAGATAGGCAGACGAAATGCCATCATGTTGGCCCTCGTGATCTCGCTGGCGTCGATCCCGGCGTGGGCGTTTGGGACGTCGCTCGGCGTGCTGGTCGTGGGATCGTATCTGATGCAGACCGGCGTGCAGGGCGCATTTGGTGTTATTCCGGCACACTTGAATGAGCTTTCTCCCGATGCTGTCCGGAGTTTGTTTCCAGGGTTTGTGTATCAGCTCGGAGTGCTCGTCGCCTCGCCCGCGACGGCAATCGAATTCGTTTTGCGCGACCACTTTGGATATCCCTGGGCGTTGACGATGTTCGAGGCCGGCGTGATCGTTCTTATGATTGTCATCTTCTGGTTTGGGCCGGAGGCTCGCGATCGCAGCTTCCTTCGAGAGTCTCAGCAGCAGCCTGTCGCGGTTGAATAAAGATTTTGAGGAGACAGCAATGAACGGGCGGCGGATTTGCATCATCATGAACGGCGTCACCGGACGCATGGGGCTGAACCAGCACCTTGTCCGTTCCGTTCTGGCGATTCGGAAGCAGGGCGGGGTCGTGCTGACGGACGGGTCGCGCCTGGTTCCCGATCCGATCCTGGTGGGGCGAAACGCCGCCAAGCTGGAGCAGATCGCCAAAGAAAATGATGTGGCCCGCTGGACTACAGATCTGAGGGGGGCGCTCGCTAACCCGGACGACGCGCTTTACTTCGACGCACAGTTAACCACGCTGCGCGCTCCTAGTGTAGAAATGGCGATTGCTGCGGGAAAGCATGTCTATTGCGAAAAACCACTTGCTGTCGATTCGCTGGCAGCGTTACGGCTGGCGGCCCTTGCGAAGGCGGCAGGTGTGAAGCACGGTGTCGTGCAAGACAAGCTCTTTCTGCCGGGCATGCGCAAGCTGAAGCGGCTGGTGGACAGCGGCTTCTTCGGTAAAATTCATTCCGTTCGCGGCGAGTTCGGCTACTGGGTCTTCGAGGGTGACTGGCAGCCCGCGCAACGGCCCTCCTGGAACTACCGCAAGGAAGACGACGGCGGCATCATCATGGATATGTTCTGTCATTGGCGCTACGTTCTGGACCACACCTTCGGCCGAGTGCGGGCCGTGCAGTGCCTTGGCGGCACGGCCATCCCAGAGCGGGTGGATGAGTGGGGAAAGCGCTACCAATCAACGGCGGAAGATACCGCCTACGGGACATTTGCACTCGACGGCGGGATTGTCGCGCAGATCAACTCGTCCTGGTCTTTTCGCGTCTATCGAGATGAGCTCTTCAGCTTGCAGGTGGACGGCACGCTTGGCAGCGCGGTCGCTGGCCTTCGTGAATGTCGGACGCAACACCGCGTCAATACGCCGCGTCCGGTCTGGAACCCCGACATCGAAAATCCCTTCCAATTTCGCGAAGACTGGCAGAACGTGCCGGACAATCAGATCTTCGACAACGGATTCAAGGTCCAATGGGAGTTGTTCCTGAGGCATATTGCGGAGGATGCGCCGTTTCCTCATGACTTCTTGGAAGGGGCCCGTGGCGTGCAGTTGGCGGAGCTTGGCCTCAGGTCCTGGCAAGAGCGTCGCTGGATCGATGTGCCGGAGCTGGGGGCGTGACATTCGTGAAGTTGGTGCGGCCCGATGGATCGACCTACAATTACACGCCTGCCTACGAACCGCTCGCGCCGCAACAGCGAACTCAGTTTGAATCTCGTGTTGCCCTTGCGGCGGCCCACGTCGTGGTGGATCCCTTGCGCACCGCAGAGCCACTCACTGATCCGGTGATTGACTGGGAAGCAACACTCGCCTACCGCGAACATCTCTGGTCGCTTGGATTTGGCGTGGCCGAAGCGATGGACACGGCGCAACGTGGAATGGGACTGGACTGGCCGTTAGCGCTGGAGCTCATTACGCGCACTACTGCGGCTGCTAAAGCTCGGGGAGCTATGGTCGCCAGTGGCGCAGGCACTGATCATCTACCGCCAGGTAAAATACTCACCTTACAAGATGTGACAGATGCCTACCTGGAGCAATGTGAAGCCATTGAATCCGTGGATGGGCGCATCATCCTGATGGCAAGCCGCGCCCTGGCCGCTGTGGCTCGCGATCCTGACGATTACGCTTCAGTCTATGCCGGTGTGCTTTCACAGGTGCGGCAGCCGGTGATTTTGCACTGGCTTGGACCGATGTTTGATCCGGCACTGGAGGGCTACTGGGGCGCAAATACCGTTTCAGAAGCGACTGAGAACTGCCTCCGCATCATCCAAGATCACAAAGAAAAAGTCGACGGCATAAAAATTTCTTTGCTCGACGCGGAGCTCGAAGAGTCCATGCGCCGACATCTTCCCTTTGGCGTCCGTATGTATACCGGTGACGACTTCAACTATGACCGCTTGATTCTGGGCGATGGACAGGGTCATAGTGATGCTTTGCTGGGGATCTTCGACGCGATTGCTCCAGCCGCGTCGCTGGCGCTGGCTGCGCTCGATGCCGGGGACGTTCCACGCTATCGGGAGTTACTCGCCCCCACGGTGCCGCTCTCCCGACACATCTTCGCGTATCCGACCCAGCACTATAAGACCGGGGTGGTGTTCCTGGCGTTCTTGAATGGATTTCAGTCCCACTTCCGCATGGTTCGCGGTTTGGAGAGTGTACGGTCAACGGCACATTTGTGCGAGTTGTTCGTGCTTGCAGACCAGGCCCGTGTGTTGCGAGATCCCGAATTGGCGATGCAGAGGATGCGGAGCTTTCTGTTGCTGGCAGGTGTCGTATGAGCCTCCTGCAGCGCCTCAGCTTCAATCAAATGACAGCCGATCCCTGGTCTCTCGGGCTGACGGTCCGCAATTGCTCCAGGAGCGGCATTCCCTACGTTGGCGTGTGGCGCCATAAGCTCGACGGCGACCCGGCGAAGGCATCTGCAATGATTTCCAGCGAAGGCCTGCGTATCTCCAGCCTGTGTCGTGGCGGGTGGTTCTCGGCACCTACTGCCGAGGAGCGTCGCAAACGGGTCGCCGACAATCGCCTCGCTATTGAGGAGGCCGCACTGCTTGGCGCGCCTGTACTGGTGATCGTGTCCGGCCCCGCTAATGGGCAGACTTTGAATGACGCGCGAGCCACCGTGCTGGATGGCTTGCTGGAAGTGCTGCCGGATGCCGAGAGGGCCGGCGTCGTTCTGGGAATTGAACCTTTGCATCCGATGTATGCCGCAGAACGTTCTGTTGTCGTAACGTTGAAGCAAGCCAACGACATTGCCGACCAGCTTGAAAGTCTGGCCGCCGGCGTCGTCGTCGATGCCTTCCATGTATGGTGGGACCCGGATGTGATGCATCAAATAGACCGTGCCCGCGGTAGAATCGTGGGCTTTCATGTGTCGGACTGGCCCGTGCCTCTGCCTGGCATTCTCATGGGCCGCGCCATGATGGGTGATGGGGTCATCGAGTTGCGGCAACTGCGGCAGGCCGTAGACGCCACCGGCTATGACGGGCCGATTGAAGTGGAGATCTTCAACGACGAAATATGGAAGAATGCGGACAACGGACTGCTGGAACTTATCCAGCGGCGTTTTATCGAACACGTTTAGGCCCTTGGAGGGTGTTTACGCTACTCACTTAGGAATGACCATGGAAAGCGAAACGAGTCATTTGAGCCGAAGGAATTTCGTGAGGCTAGCAGGAATTACAGCTGGCTGGTGCTCGCTTGTGGGAGTCGCCGACGCGCAGGGGGAGTCGGGGACAACAGTCGCTCTTTTCGACGGTAGGACGCTCAACGGATGGCTTCAAATCGAGAATAGCGCCACATCACTATCTGTTGGCCAGATTGCTGATCAGACCGCCTTTGTCGGCAAGCTGATAAGCGGACCGGACGCAGTATCTGCATTTCTGCGCGGACAATTGGAAGAAACCGTGAAAGCCCGTATGGTCGCATATTCCGCCTCGAATGCGGATTCCAAAGCGGTGGTGGCCGCACTGGTCAAGGACCTGAACCAAATCATCTCCGGACCGTCGATCTATGACAAGGCACGTTTCAGCGGTATCGCTCTGCGACCTGAAACCGAGGAGTTGCTGAAACAGGATCCGCGCGGTCAACAGCTCGCGCGGTTGAACAAGCTGCTGCTCGAAGACGCTTATACGGCGAAGTTGGCAAGGACAGGTGCAACTGGCTGGGTCGTCCAGGACGGCGCTATGGCGAGCACGGGCAGTGGCCGAGGAGTGATCTACACGGCGAAGGACTACAGCCGCTATCGGCTGATGTTCACGATGAGGCATGTCTCGGGCGAACCGGACCATCAAGCGTGTGTTCTTGTCTTCTGCTCTCGTCCGCAAGCCGAGGAAAAGCCACCCGATGCTCTCGGGGGGATCCAGTTTCAGGTACCTAACGGCGGCCATTGGGACTATCGGCCCGGGATGAACAACGCTGGCGGTCAGGAGTTTACGATCGTGACGAAGACTCAATTCGACCCTCACGCATGGAGCCGGGTCGAGATCCTGGTTGACGCCGTAAATGGAACGGCCCGGATGGCCGTTGCTCAACCGCTCGGAAGCAAGGCCATCGAGGTGCTCGACTTCAAGGACCCAACAGCAGGCAAGGTCGGCCCGATTGCGTGGCAGATTCACAACGCCGGGCTATTTGACGAGTACAAAGACGTCACCATAGAGCTTGATCCGAAGGCCCTCAGTTTGATCACGGTGGGGTGAGCACTTTTACGCCAGCTGGACCACGCAATACACCACGTCATGGTCTGACTATCGACCCTGAACTTTGATGCAGTCTACTTACATTCCACCAAGGTAGCGGATCTCCAGCAATGTACAGTCGTCCTGGGCCAAATTTGGCGACTGGAAATTCTTGACATCCTCGATGATCGCATCAAGATTTCCATATTGCGCGACGGCATTCAATCTCGATCCGCCAAATTGATTACCGGCAATGTCCTCCGCCTCGGTGATGCCGTCGGTTGTCAGGAGAAGACGGTCTCCAGGTTCCAGCACGCAGTGGGCGGAGGTATAACTTGCCCCAGCCACAAGTCCGACAACAAGGTCGCCTTCCTCCAGAGGTCTTATTTGAGGGCCCTGAACTACAAGCGGCTGGATGTGTCCGCAATTCACGTACTCGACACGGCCGTTCGGAAAGAGTTTGAGCAGGACCATGGTCGCGTATTTGCCGACATTGCGAGTACAAAGGAACTGATTCACCACGGTAGCAATGTCCGCTAAGCTCTGGCCGGAACGAAACTGGGCGTGGATGATTCCTTGCAGCGTGGCGGCCACAATGGCGGCCGAGACACCCTTGCCGGAAACGTCCGCAATCGTAACGCACAAACAGTCTTCAAGTGCGACCGCGTCGTAGAAGTCCCCGCCAATCGCAAGGCAAGGAACGCTTTTCGCGTTGATCTGCGCGTAGGGAAGCGACGGCAACGTCATGGACATCAGGTTGCTGTGAATCTTCGCCGCAATCGCAAGCTCCTCGCGCGCCTGCCGTGCTTTGTACTCGGCTTCGGCAAGCAACGCATTGTGTAAAAGCATTGCTGCCTCCGCAGCGATCGTATCGAGCAGCTGGTGGTCGATCTTAGTCAGGTCTCTCAGTCCAATTTGGCTATCAAGATAAAGAAGTCCAAGCAGCTGGCTTGGCTCGATTGCTGATACTCGCTTTCGCAGGGGTATGCAATAGATACTGCGAATTTTGTTCACCATCACGCTCGACCATCCCGACGCATTGTCGTCGGCTGATGTGTCGCTGATCGTAAACTTCGACTCGCCTTCGATTGCCCTGTGAATGGCCCTGCGCGAGACAGTTGAATCCTCTTCGAGGGTCTTGCCGTCGGCACTGAGCCCCCTGGCAAGCCGCATCCCACTTTCTTCCTGAAAAAACACGAAACCACGCTCCAGCCGGGTAAGCTGCAGCGTCAGATGGAGAAACGCGCTGAGAATGTCTTCGATCGCATTGCCTTCGTTAAGTTGACGCGCCGCACGGAGAAGCCAGTTCAGCTTCTCCATCTCGCGTGTCGGAGGGCCAAGCTCATCAGATGGGTGTCGAAATTCACTCAGCGACGAGAGGAGACCACTGACCCGTGATTCCAACGGGTAGTTCGTCTCCTGGTCTTTTTGCCGAAGATGAAATCGCAGTTGGGGGCCCTTGAGAGAGCCCATCTGCAGTACGTCTCCGAACTCCAGAACGGCACGCTCAACGCGCGTGGCGTTCAGAAAGGTCCCATGGGTGCTGTTTTGGTCTACCACTGTGTAGGTGTCGCCGTCCCGAAGGATGATGGCGTGAAGACGCGAGACGCACGGATCGTTCAACACTATGTCCTGATTTGGCGAACGGCCAATCGACGTAGAGTCACGGTCAAGATTGACACTATGCGATCCATCGGCGTCGACGTAGTTTAGCGTGATAATGCCCATTGAAAGGTCCTGTCTCGGATGACAGTACACCATCTTTCAATGTTGAGGGTAACGTCGGGTCCCTTCGGCGCGACACCGGTCGCTGAGAAAACTAGGCAACTGGCCGAGTTTGCGCTCGGCCAGCTGCTTTGAATCAGTGTTGAGGTATAGAGTTGAATGCGAGTTCAGTCGTGCTTGGGGCCTGGTTGTTTTTCGCTTGCAGGCTTTCCTTTTCGGCGCGGCTCTTGGGGCATTCGAGGCCGCCGGTTTCTCCGGCAGTCCAAATCTGTCGCAGGAAGTATTTGTCGCCGTAGCGATCGAAGACGAGACTTCCGTGGTCGGCAGCGTGGGACTTAACCGCAACATGCATCATTACAAACCCTCCAGCATTGCTAGGCCCTTGCAACCGAACCAGATAGGTCGATTCGCGGTCGATTCGATATGTGCCAGCGGGCAGGGTCTGGGTCGTGGTCTGGAAGGCGAAAGGAATAGTCACTTCGGCAAGGGTCGTGCTCTGTGCTGAAGCGGATTGTGTGGACGCGAGCGTACCGATCGTCAGGGCGCAAACAACAAGACTGGAATTAAGAATGGAAGTAAGCCGTATGTTTTTCATGACTCGAACTCCTTCTGGAGGACAGTGTTCATAACTGCCTTCACTTGTTAAAGCGGAGATCGTTAGTCATTGGTGACAAAAAATCTAACAAAATTCCTTTATTGCGTTCAAATGATCGCGGAAGCCCGATTTATCAGCGGTTTGGGCGCTCGGGTCGTTCTACAACCTCGTTGGTTCTGTAGACTGCGACGAGTCCTTGGGTCTGAGCTTCTTGCAGCAACTTCACAAAGGCATAGCTTTTAACTTCATCCTTGACCTCTGGAATGTCGAACGATAGTTGCGTCACGACTTCTTCAATTGTCCGCGTTCCGTTGCAAGCGCGAATGAGAGCGGCCAGCCAATCTGAGACCTTCGTAAGGTTTCGGTCGCCATCCGAGAGTTCGCGGACCGCGTAGAAGGCCCTGTCGCGATGCAGTGGCAGACCGCTCCGCGACTGCAACAACTCAACAATTTGCTGAAGATTGCATTGCAGTTCGACGACATCAGTGAACTTCGTGGTTGATGGTACATCGCTCCACCATAACGGCTGATCTGGAGGGACCTGTTGACCGGACCGCACCCTCGGTTGCGTGCCTCGTACCAGAGCGTCTTCCACGGCAAGCAATGCGACAATCATCTGTTCCTTGCCCACACCGTGCCCTCGCACAAAGGTCAGGAAATCGGAACGGAACTCTCTCCCAACGTAATAACGTCGAAGCACCGAACCTACCAAATTTGGACGAAGCGAGACTCGGTACTCTCTCCATTCGAGGTAGAAGCCCAGCATATCAACTACAGTCTGGTCGATGGCGGACAAGAGCCATCGAAACCACTCAAGGGTGATGGTCAAGAATTCCCGTAATTCAAGAAGGACCTCTCGATCCAGATGTGGCATGGGCAAGAGATAAAAGTTAGGGAATATTTCGAGGTTCTTTCGAATTAGCTCTAGATCGGCCTCATTTTGGCTCAAGCCTTGATGTGACATGTCCGAACAAAGTTCTTCCAACACTAGCTGCTGCTTGTAAAGCGAATAGATTGGAGTACCGGCTAGCGGAGCAAGAATGTTCAGTTGTGGGCCGGAATGAGGGCAACGTGCCGAGTGCATGAATATTCGGAGCGTCTCCCTAACATCGTCCCACCCCTCTTCAGGGAACCCGGTGATCAAAGAGATGGTGGTGGTCAAACCCAACTTTTCAGCTATGTCGATAATCTCCTCGGCGCGCTGAGGATCGAGATGCTTATCGATGATCTTCTGCATTCTTCGAGAGCCCGCCTCTACACCAAAAAACACGCTACGGCATCCACTTCGCACCATCAACTCGAGGAGTGGCTCGTCGACGCAATCTGTCCGCGCACTACAGGACCACGTGAACCCCTCACCCGAAGCGGCCATGGCCTCGCAAAACGCGGCCACTCGCCGCTTGTCTACGGTGAACATATCGTGTACGAGATCGAAATGCGTGATTGAGTATTTTTCTGCTATAGCTCGCATGTCCCGGAGGACGCGCGCAGGCGAACGAAGCCTAAAATTGCGTCGGAAGAAATCGTTCGTCGAACAAAACGTGCAGGAAAATGGACAGCCGCGGCCCAATTCGAGAGAAGCGATCTTCACACCTTCCAGGTATCGTGAAAGGTGATAAGCAGGTGAAGGTAGGGCATCGAGGTCGTCGATAACGGGTGCGTTCCCGTTGCGCCTGACTTCAGAGGCGTCCCGGTATGTGAGCCCAGCGACCTGATGGAGGCGAACTTCGGTCGCAAGTTCGGCGATCAGGGCCGGCAAAGAGATTTCAGCTTCCCCGCGCAGGACGAGGTCGACGAAGGGGAACGCTTTCAGCGTTGCCACATCCACCACCGAGGCCTGCGGTCCACCGAACACGATCGTTGCATTCGGTCGCAGCCTTTTGACTGATTCAGCGATGCGAACAGTCAATGGATAGGTGCTACAGATTGAACTAAAGCCGTAGAGGTCCGCGGCGTTCTCGACGATCTCCGACGCGAGGAAGTCTGCAAAGTCAGCGGAAGATCCGACTCTTTCAACAAAACGCAGGTAGGCGCTGTTCGCGTCAATGATGCTGGGACAGTCTCCGATGCTCTCTAGTACAGCAGCCAGATTGAGAATTCCAAGTTGCGGCTGCAACGCAGCAAAACGCACCTCTTGGCTGTTCCACTCGTTGACGCTGTTGTACTCGGTGATTGTAGGAGCACTGATAAGGCATACATGCATCGCTCGCCTCTAAGGCTCTTTCGGCGGACGCTCGCCCATATGTTGGAGCACGATGACCATTTCTCTTGATTTTCGATCTTTGAAGATGTCCTGCGGCTGCTCGGCTAGGGCATCATGGATTCGCTGCTCTATTTCTCGTTTCAGAGTGCCGGACGGCACTGTTACGACTATGCAGTTTTCTTCATAGTGAGAAGGAATACGAGGGAGAGGAGGAAAGGGTTTTCTTTCTTCAGCAGACATAGTAGAACTCCAATCTAGCTGCAAATTAGGATGCAATTGTGCACGACAGCGTTCAGATTATGCAAGCCTAAAGCGACTTGCCCAAGGGGTTATTTTCTCCTTTCAGCTTTCCGATCCAGATACTTGAGCTGGATTCGCCGAGGTTGAAGTAGATCGAATCGCCGGCCACAGAAAGGTTAAAAGACCGAGGCGCGACGACATCGATCGAGTCACGCCGGTTGTGATAATGCATCACGGCGAATGGAAGTCCACTTATCTCTCCTGCTTCGGGATCAAAGGGCTGGCCCCAAAGGCAAGAGAATCCGTCGCGCGTAGAGACGTAGAAGATGGTCCTTCCATCGCCTGACCACCTTGGCCTATCGCTCGATTTCGACGCTTCAGTAATCGGGATCCGTTTTCCTTGTACAGAAGCGGTCGACTTTGGAAAACGCACTGCAAATATCTGCTTATTGCCATCACCCTCGCTTTGCCTTGTAAAGAGTAAGTATTCAGTTTTTGGCGACCAACTTGGCTCGCTCAGAGATACCCCATCCTGCTTAAGGACTAATTGGTGCTTGCCAGTCTGTGGATCGACCATGTTGATGCTGGATGGCGAGCCTTCCCGGTAAAGGATTGCTCGATTTGAATCAAACCAACTTGTAGGGAGACTGCATCCGATGCAGAGTCGCTTCGGCCGTCCGCCCTCTGAGCTAACGAAAATAGAGGGGACGTTCTTTTCGCGGGCCTCGAATGCAAGAAGCTTTCCAGTATCGTCAATGATCGGTGACATCATCTCGAGTCCCGACGCCAGAAGTGGCGCCTCGTTCATAGAGTTGGTGTCTTTGATCCAAACGTCTCGATGCTCGTCCCATCCCCTCGAAAACACGAGCCAACGACCGTTGGCGGAGATGAAAGGGGATATGTCCACAGAGGGATCTTGGGTCAGTTTCCGTTGTACGGTGGCCCCCGGCTGAGACGCATTGTCGATCCGCCAGAGGTGCACTGCCCCTACAACCTGCGTATACGCTAATGTCCCGCCGGCGGCGAGCGTTGGATCCACGTCCCTTGTCTCTCCTAAAGTCAGTTGTTGTGGATTGCCAGTCACTTTGAAGGTCCGGGGATTCAGCGAGACCTCCCACAGGCTCGTCCGTCCACCTTTTCTTCCACTAAGTAAGAGGTGGTTGTTATACCACGCATTAATGGTCCCTTCCCATGCGACGATCTGGTTATTCGAAAGAAGCGCTAGCGCATGGGTGTCTTGGAGGACCGTTCCGTCCGTACTCATTACCCACCAATCCGAGCATGCGGGCATTGGCGTTTCGGCATCACGGCATGCAGAGAACAGGATTAGACGCCCGTCGTTGCTCCACAAAGGCAGACGCGCGTCCCTGAAAGACCCAGCGATCCGTACAGGCGGTCCCTCACCGAGATGGAGCAAATACAACTTGCCGGATGGGACGCTTGGATCAATATCTCCGACCCAAAAAAGAATGCTACTGCCGTCGGGTGAAAACTGCGGGTTTCGGCCATAGGGTACGAGGAGATGCTCCTGTCCTCCATCTACACTCGACATGTAGATCCCCCCGCCATTTCTTTCGGAACGAAACACAACAGACGTCCCGTCAGGAGACATGCTGGGACTGTCATCTTGTGCCGCGTCTGTCGTTATTCGGATGGGATGGCCATCGGGAAGACGTTGGGTGAATATGTCTATATTGCCTGTCTCCGCCCGGTCGGACGAATATGCGACTACCTTCCCGTCGCGCGACAGACTAGGGGCCCCGGAAAGGTCCGTTTCAGGCGTAAGTTGTCTAAGTCCGATGACACGGTTTCTAGCGTTACGTTTTAGGAGAAATCCTCCGGCAGTAAGTAAGAGAATCAATACGGCGACCATTGCAATTTTCCATCGGCCCGAGAGGCTTTCAGTGGGCTTCAGGGTACGGATTACCTCTTTTGCGGATTGGAACCGTTTCTCAGGTTCGTACTCAAGACAACGCTCGATGACTCGGTCACACCGACGGGGAATATTGGGGTGGATCGAAGAGGCGGGTATAGGGTGTTTGGCTCGGCGAATTGCTGCGGCGACAGGAGTATCTGCATCATAGGGGTGCAGACCTGTAACAAGCTCGTAAAGTATGATGCCGAGCGCGTAGATGTCCGTAGCTGGAGACACCGGTTTTCCCTCAAACTGCTCAGGGGCCATGTACTCTGGCGTACCCATAATCGTTTGCGGAAGGGTCTTTCCCGGTCCCTCCACAGGAGATGAGCTTTCATTCTTGAAGGTGTCTGCACTAAAGTCACGTGCGAGGCCAAAATCCATCAATACAACTCGCGCGGCGCCGGCTTGCTTGCACAACATAATGTTGCCGGTCTTGAGGTCGCGATGGATGATCCCCTTCTCGTGGATTAACCGGAGCCCCTCGCATATTTCAAGCGTGATGTTTAGTGCCTCCTTCCACGGCAGCGGACCGTCAGTCTGAATCTTTTCGTAGAGTGTGGTCCCGTCCAGGTACTCCATGGTCAGGAAAGCCGTCGCCTCGAATTTGCCGGACGCGGGGAGAAGGTAGAGCTCGTGAATGCGGCAGACCTGGGGTCCGCTCACTCTCCTCGCTAGTTGCACCTCCTGGCGAAATCGTTCGAAGGCGTCCGAGGAAGACGCGATGCCATGGCGGATTGTCTTGAGTGCGATGGTTCCGAGTTGCAGGTCTTCCGCTTCATATACCTCGCCCATCCCGCCTCTGCCGAGTGGCCGAACGATGCGAAAACGCCCAAGAACAAGTTCGCCTGGCTGAAAGCGAGCGCCCTTGTCATCCAGGAAACCGTTTAGATGGGCGAGTGGAACGTCTAGCGAACCAGTGACCTGCTGGTTGGCATCGAGAAGTTGTCTGAGCTGCGTCTTCAGTTCGAGGTCCCCACCACAGGCAGATTCAATGAATGCAGCACGATCCTGTGTGCCCTCCTCCAGGGCGGCGTGAAACAACGGTTTCAATCGTTGCCAGAGTTCAGGAGTCATTTGGGATTCGAGGCGATAGCGCCTGGCGCAACCACGCTCGGGCCATAGTCCAGTCGCGCTTTACAGTACGCGTCGACACATCAAGTTGCAGTGCGATCTCTTCGAATGTCAGGCCTGCGAAGAAATGCATCTCAAGGATCTTCGCCTGCCTTGAATCAAACTCAGCAAGGCGAGTGAGCGCTTCATCGACAGCTAATACATCGGCGGTCGAGCTATTTGCAGTCGCAACCATGTTGTCGACAAGCGTCACTTGAAGCTGTCCGTCTCCCCGCTTTCCAGCGCCATGGGCCCGAGCGTAGTCCACGAGGATGTGACGCATCACATTGGCAGCAAGGCCCAGCACGCGGGTCCGGTCCTGCCACATGGAATCGGAGCAATTGCCGAGTCGCAAATAAGCTTCATTCACGAGTGCCGTAGGTTGGAGAGTGTGGTTTCCACGCTCGAAGCGCATTTTGCCCGCAGCCAGGCGATGCAACTCCTGATACAGGCTCGAGGCAAGGTCATGCCCGCCTTCGGGCATCAACGGGGATGACGGTAACCCCGGCGGGTCTTCCTGTCGTCTCGTAGCCATACTTCCTCGTTTATGTAGATGCCCAGTATAGCTTTAAAATGCCTCCCTTCATCAGAGGCGTCCTTGGGCCGTCCCGAAACCCGCTGTCACGCCCCTTTTGCGGGGAGTTTAGGCCCTGCAAGTCCGTCTGTCGGGACTGATTTTCCAGCACGACCCAACTCGTCACGTTATCGCGAATCGTTTAGCCGCATAGACACCAGCACGATTTAATTGCGAGATATGTGACGAATGGACGAATTGTCTCCACGAACGGCATAGCGGCGGGTCAGACCCGCTAATTCCCGGGGTGAATGTCCCGGAATGGCGGAACTATCTCGATTACGGTTGCGTAGCGGCTCTCGTCTAGGTGACACCAGTGACGTTAACTGCGTTACCAGCAGGCCACCAGTAAATCCTAAAGTCCGCATTGAGATCGTGGAGGTAATCATGATGCCTACCGTGTGGAAGTACAGCTACCGCTTTGGGGCCTCCGCTTTTCTGTTTGTGTATACGCTTTGGGTTCCCATGTCTGCTCGCGCTGATGCTGGAACGGCCGAAGATCTGACGCAAGTTCGTACGCTTGCGGAGCGAGGATCGATTCGTGACGAGATCGTGCTGGCGGGAGACTACTTCATGGGAAAGGGCGTGAAGCAGGACCCGAAGATGGCAGCTTATTGGTACGAGAAGGCCGCCGGACATGGAAACCCCGAAGCACAGAACCAGATTGGCTACTTCTACCAGGCCGGAATCGGGGTTCCCCAGGACTCCAAGCGTGCGCTCCATTGGTATCAACTCTCAGCGTCGTCCGGCTTTGCCAAAGCAAAGGTCAATTTGGCGATCGTCTATCTCCACGGGACGGGTGTTCCTAAGAACGGCGATCTTGCAGTGCAGTTGCTGACCCAAGCCTTTCAGCAAGGGAACGGCACCGCGGCCACCTATCTTGGAGATTTCTACTACTTCGGCGTCGCAGTGAAAGAGGACAAGATTGTCGCGGAGAGGTGGTTTGAATCAGCATTGAAGCTGCATGATCCTCTTGCCGCTTACAATCTCGGTTCTCTCTACTCGGTGAATGCCGAACATCCGCACGATATACCTAAGGCATCGGAGCTACTGCGTCAGGCGGCCGATGCCGGATATGTGCCGGCGATGCATTCGCTTGGGCTCCTACTGATAAATCACCCCGAACTCAAGCAGGACCCCCAGCAAAGTCGCACTCTTCTGGAGACGGCTGCGAACGCGGGGAGTTGGAAATCCTCCATCGTACTGGGCATACTGGCGCGCGATGGTCGAGGCGTACCCGTCGACAATAAGGCCGCCTATATTCACTTCCGCGTCGCTGTCCTGCGAGGTGGGGCGGAAGCTAACCGCTTAGTAAAGCGGGACATAGATGTCCTCGCGGCGAAGATGGGAGCCGATGAGTGTCGAACGGCAGACTCTGCTGCGAATGAATGGTTTGAGCATCACTCTCTTGCATTTGCTTTCGTCTATAAGGATGGTACAAAGAGAGATTTCCCGGCGGCCGCGTTGACGTATCCCACGGATGGATCGTTTGCAGGCCAATTGGTCCCTCTCGCCAGCTCTTGAAGAGAATTGCGGATTTAGTTTGCACAGAAAGCGCAGGGTCTGCCACTGAACCCATCTCCAAAGGCCACAGACCGTACAGTACTTCCTTTCCTTAACCCGGTCGCCTTCGTGGGAGCATTCACGTTGTTAGGCATGTTGTTTGCGTTGCAGGAGTGGGTCAGTCTGCACTCCTGGAACAACCATATCTACATCACTTTTCGGCTTCTGATGGAAGCGTGGTGCGTGCACTATTTCCTTTGGGGGGTCATCAGCTGGCTACTGTGGTGGCGGCTGAGACGGCAAATCCAACAGGCGACCTTTCTCTCGATTATGACCCGCTTCCTGCCGCTGAGCGTGGCGGTAAGTGTGCTTGAAGAGATGACTTGGGTCGCATTTTTCCCTCAGTTGCCGCTGGGCCTGCCGCGTATGACCTACTGGCACCGCGTTGTCTTCCACCTGGACGCAGAACTGGTGGACAACCTGGTCATCTTCTGGTCGGTCTTTCTCCTGATTCGAGGCATCGGCTACTACCAGCTCTATCGCGAAACTCAATATGCGGCCGTCCAGTTGGAGACCCAATTCGCCAACGCACAGCTGCGCGCCCTGCGCATGCAGTTGAATCCGCACTTTCTTTTCAACACGATGAACAGCATCTCCAGTCTCATGCAGACGGACATTCCGGCCGCCGACAAGATGCTGGAACAACTCAGCAGCCTTTTGCGTATCACGCTGGAACGGGGCGAGGTGCAGTTAGTCCCTCTCAGCGATGAAATGGAATTTATAGAGATGTATCTGGCAATGCAGGACCGCAGATTCGCCGGCAGGGTGCTTCAGGAGATCTCCGTCGAATCAGACCTGTACGATGCACTGGTTCCAGCCATGCTTTTGCAGCCGGTCATTGAGAATGCCTACACTCACGGCCTCTCGAAGCTGGATAGGGACGGTCTGATCGTCGTGGACGTGCGACGCCAGAACGCCATGCTGATGATTAGCGTGATCAACAATGGGCCGGGCCTCCATCCAGACTCCCTGAATAACGGCGTTCGGCGGGGTGTTGGACTTGCTAATGTAAGAGACCGTTTGCGGCTGCATTACGGGAGCGAGCAGGCATTCACCATCGAGGAAGTTGCGCGCGGTAAGGTGCAGGTGACCATAGCTCTCCCCCTGCAATTCTCAGAACGTCCAACCGGAAAGCTCACAGGGTATGGTGTGTGATGATTCATACTGTTTTGGCAGATGATGAGGTGCTTGCTCGACAAAAGCTGCGCCAGCTTCTACGAGACGAGCCCGGAATAGAAATTGTTGGCGAAGGGACCACGGCGAGTGAGACGATCGACCTGGTGCTTGCCACTAAACCGCAGCTGCTGTTTCTTGATATCCAGATGCCCGGCATGGATGGCTTTGATATCGCCTCAGAACTCTGTTCCAACAAAGTTGTGCCGGCGCCGCACATCATCTTCACGACAGCGCACGATCAGTACGCACTGCGCGCCTTTGAAATTCATGCGGTGGACTATCTGCTCAAACCGTTCACTCGCGAACGGCTCTCTTCAGCGGTGGAACGCGCCCGCAAAGAGATACTCCTGGTCGATCAGCGCCCTGCGGGAAATAGTTCGATTGGTCAGAACGGAGGTCGCTATACGGCCCGTATCGTCTTCAAGTCGCGCGGAAGGATTGTCTTCCTTCCCGTATCAGACATTCGCTGGATCAGTGCTGAGGAAAACTACGTGCGCATATGCACGGGAGCTGAAACGCATCTGCTACGCGAGACGATGACACACTTGGAAGAGAAGCTTGACCCTGAGATGTTTTTGCGCGTCCATCGTTCCTCGATCGTCAACCTGCAGCATGTAAAGGAAGTGCGCACTGAAGGTGACGGCGACTATGCCGTTGTTCTGATAAATGGCGAAAAGCTTACTATGAGTCGCGGCTATCGTTCCCGTATCAACGAATGGCTGACCCATAGTTAATCGAACGTACGGATTTCTGCATCAGCAAGCAGCTGGCGTCGAAACTGTGGTTGCGACGAGTTCAGGTATCTCGTAGCCCAAGGCGCTGAGGGAACTCGTCGGATTCGTCGGGTGGTG
>Ga0210398_10002271_pt1 | contig 18913 bp, 21 predicted proteins | sample IncBWC4OmetaG_FD_161047 | JGI IMG/M metagenome (GOLD analysis project Ga0210398, IMG submission 161047) | Forest soil microbial communities from Barre Woods Harvard Forest LTER site, Petersham, Massachusetts, United States - Inc-BW-C-4-O | ecosystem: Environmental > Terrestrial > Soil >... | reverse complement strand
GTGGCGAAGACGGGGCTCGCCATCGACAGTGGAATCAGCCCAGATCTCAGGGATACGTCGGCAAAAGGATCTCCGCTCATGGTCATCGTGATATACGCCATTCTCCTTCTCGGCTGCTCGGTCACGCTCAGTGCCGTAGCCTTCCTCGTCGGCCGCTGTGGCCGCAAGCTGCCCATCGACGACGTGCTGCCCCGGGTCGTGCACAGCGCCCGTTTCGACGCGGATGACGATCGCCCCTGCACCGTCTCAGGCAGTCCCGGGCCCAGGTGGCCACGTGCCTCCTGAGGCGGGCTACCGTTGCCGTAGCGGAGAAGGAGGCCGGAGATGACCGATGCCGGAGCGGACATCGTCACCAAGCTGAGCCCGCGGCCGGTCGCCGCGACCGTCGCGCGGTTCACCGAGCTGCTCGCCGCGAAGGGAGTAAAGGTCTTCGCGGTCATCGACCAGGCGGCCGAGGCGCGGCAAGCGGGCCTCGACCTCAGGGAGACCGTGCTGATGATCTTCGGCAACCCGGCGGCAGGGACGCCCGTGATGGCGGCCGCGCCACTGTCCGCGCTCGACTTGCCGCTCAAGATCCTCGTGTGGGACGACTCCGGCCAGACCACGGTGTCGTACTACGCGCCCGCGGCCATCGCCGCCCGGTACCAGCTCCCCGCGGGACTCGCGGCGAACCTGGCCGCCATCGGCCTGCTCACCGACGCGCTGGTCGCCGATCGGTAAATCCATGGCGGTTCCGTGGCCAGGACGACGGAACCGCCATGGATTTCATGTCGCGCTCACTCGGCGGAGATTTGTTGCCCGTTAGGCTGTGCGCATGGCCGCACTGCACAGGCAAGTCGAGAAGGTCGAGGCGAGCGCCGAGCTCGACATCAACCCGGTGTACTTCCGCGAGAAGAGCTGCGAGATCCCCCGGTACCGGCTGCCCGAGCACGGCGTGCTGCCGCGCACCGCGCTCCAGGTCGTGCGGGACGAGCTGATCCTTGACGGCAACGCCAGGCTGAACCTGGCGACGTTCGTCACCACCTGGATGGAGCCGGAGGCCGAGCAGCTGATGGCCGAGTGCTCCCCCAAGAACATGATCGACAAGGACGAGTACCCGCAGACCGCCGAGCTCGAGCGGCGGTGCGTGAACATCCTCGGGTCGCTGTGGCACGCGCCGCACGGCGAGTCGGTCGGCTGCTCGACCACCGGGTCGAGCGAGGCCTGCATGCTCGGCGGGATGGCGCTGCTGTGGCGGTGGCGGGCCCGCCGCAAGGCCGCGGGGAAGCCGACGGACCGGCCGAACCTCGTGATGGGCTCGAACGTCCAGGTCTGCTGGGAGAAGTTCTGCCGGTACTGGGACGTGGAGCCGCGGTACGTTCCCGTCGAGCACAGGCGGTATCACCTGGGCGCCCCCGAGGCGGTCGCCAAGTGCGACGAGAACACGATCGGCGTCGTCGCGATCATGGGCTCGACGATGGACGGGTCGTACGAGCCGGTCTCCGCCATCGCCGCCGCGCTCGACGTCCTAGCGGCCGGGGGAGGTCCCGACGTGCCGATCCACGTGGACGGCGCGTCCGGCGGGTTCGTCGCCCCGTTCCTTCAGCCGGACATCGAATGGGACTTCCGGGTGCCGCGGGTCGCGTCCATCAACAGCTCGGGGCACAAGTACGGCCTCGTCTACCCCGGCGTGGGCTGGGTCCTGTGGCGGGACGCCGAGGCGCTGCCCGAGGACCTGATCTTCAAGGTCAACTACCTCGGCGGAGAGATGCCGACGTTCGCGCTGAACTTCTCCCGGCCCGGCGCGCAGGTCGCGGCGCAGTACTACAACTTCCTGCGGCTCGGGTACTCCGGCTACAAGAACGTGCAGCAGACATCCCAGGACATCGCGCTGTACCTGGCGCGGGAGATCGACAAGCTCGGGCAGTTCGAGCTGCTGAGCGACGGCAGCGACCTGCCGGTGTTCGCCTTTAAGCTGCGCGACGACGTCGACAAGTATTCGGTGTACGACATCTCGGAACGGCTGCGGATGCGCGGCTGGCAGGTGCCGGCCTACACGTTCCCCGACAACCTCTCCGACATGTCCGTGCTGCGCATCGTGGTGCGGAACGGCTTCAGCATGGACCTGGCCGGCCTGTTCCTCGACGATCTGCGGACGCACCTGCGGGTGCTCGAGCATAACCCCCAAACGCAGCCGCCCCCTGAGATCCAGGCCAAGCGCCACTCGTTCGCGCACTAGCTCCGGGACATCACCAGGCCGAGGATGTGCTCGCGGTAGCGGGCGAACGCCTCGTCGGCCTTCGTGGCGATCTGGTCGCGCGGCCGGGGCAGCGTGACGTCGACGATCTCGGTGACCACGCCGGGCGACCGGGACAGCACGACGACCCGGTCCGCGAGGTAGATCGCCTCGTCGATGTCGTGGGTGACGAAGACGACGGTCACCCCGAACTCCTCGCGGACCCGCAGGATGAGGTCCTCGAGCTCGAACCGGGTCTGCGCGTCCACCGAGGCGAACGGCTCGTCCATCAGGAGCAGGTCCGGCCGGTACGCGAGCGCCCGGGCGATCGCCACCCGCTGCTGCATGCCGCCGGACAGCTGCCACGGGTACTGCCTGCCCGTGTCGGCCAGGCCCACCGAGGCGAGCACCTCGGCCACCCGCCGCGCCCGCTCATCGCGCCGCACGCCGCGCACCCGCAGCGGCAGGTCCACGTTGCGCGTCACGGTCAGCCACGGGAACAGCGATCGGCCGTAGTCCTGGAACACGACGCCGATCCCGTCGGGGACCGAGCGCAGCGGCGCGCCCTCGAACAGTGCCTCGCCCGACGTCGGCGGCATCAGCCCGGCCAGGCAGCGCAGCAGCGTGGTCTTGCCCGCGCCGCTGGGCCCGACCACGCAGGCGAACTCGCCGCGCGCCACGTCGAACGTGATGTCCGCCAGGGCCACCCGCGTCCCCGCCGCGCTCGTGTACGCCTTGCCCACGTGGCTCAGCGACACGACCGGCGTGCCGGTTCCCTCGGTCACGCCGCTCGCCGTCCCCGGCTCCGTCACCGCGACACCCCCTCCACGGCACGCGCGCCGTAATACCAGTGCAAGGCGCGGTTCTCGGCCACGACGAACAGCAGGTTCGCCACGATCCCGATGATCGCGAGCACGATGATCCCCGACCACATGCCCACGTAGTCGAAGGACTGCTGGGCGTTGACGATGTAGTAGCCGATGCCGTCGGTGGACGCCTCCCATTCGCTGACCACCATGAGGATGATCGCGACCTGGAGGGAGTTGCGCAACCCGGCGACGATCTGCGGCCCGGCGGCCGGCAGCACCACCTGGAGCAGGTTGCGCCAGCGCGGCAACCCGAGCACCTTCGAGGTATCGAGCTTGACGGCGTCCACGCCGCGCATTCCGTCCAGGGTGTTGAGCAGCGTCGGCCACATGGCCGCGAAGGCGATCAGCACCACCTTCATCGTGAACCCGATGCCGAACAGCGTCAGCGCGGCCGGCACGAGCACCGGCGCCGGGAGCACGTACAGGAAGTACAGGTAGGGCGAGGTCGCCTCGCGGGCGTAGCGCAACGACCACAGCGCCGCGCCGAAGCCGATCCCCAGGGCGGCGGCTATCGCGTACCCGACGGCCAGGTGCTCAAGGCTGGAGGCGAACTCGGCGCGGGCCGGACCGGTCACCCACTGCGTCCACAGCGCCTTGACGATCGACTCAAGCGGCGGGAAGTACAGCGATTTCGAGCCGGCCGACCACACCCACCACCCGACCAAAAGCACCGCGAACAGCCACACCCGGGTGAGCGCCCGGCCAGCAACCGGCAGATAACGAGACCGCAAGAGTCACCTCGGTCCGTTCCGGATAAGTCTTTAGTCTTTCTCCCGCCGCCGAGCGCTGGGACTCGTGCCAGCGCAGCACGTACCGCTCGGCGAGGGTGAACGCCCCGGCGAGCAGCACGCCGAGCACGCCGGCCACGACGATGTAGGCGTACATGATCGGGTAGACGGACGGGCCGGCGTTCTCGGCGAGCAGGATGCGCTCGCCGACGCCCGAGCCGCCGCCGATCAGTTCGGCGATGATGTCCACGATCAGCGCGACCGCGACGGCCACCCGCAGGCCCGTCGCGATGAACGGGGCGGCGCTCGGCATGATCACCAGCGCGAACTTGCGCGGGCCGCGCAGCCGCAGCACCGACGCGGTGTCCCGCACCACAGGATCGACCGAGCGGACGCCGTAGCAGACCTGGATGGCCAGCGGCCAGAAGACGGCGAACGCGACGAGGGCGAACTTCATCGTGAGCGTCGCGCCCCACAGCACCAGGCCGATCGGCAAGATGGCGATCACCGGGATCGCCTTGAAGAACTCGATCACGCCGATCACGCTGTTGTAGGCGAAGGAGTTGAGGGCGATGAGCGTGCCGATGACCAGCGCGGCGGCCGCGCCGATCGCCAGCCCGATCGCCCAGCCTTGCAGAGTCTGCCCGATCGCGGTCCAGAGCGTGGCGGTCTTCGCCTGGTCCCAGAGCGCGGACGCGGTCTGGGTCATCGACGGGAACTCGTCGGACCGGATCACGCCCGCCGCGCTCAGCCCCTGCCAGAGGCCGAGCGCGGCGGCGAGCACTCCGAGTCGGAGCAACCAGGGTCGCAGCGCGTACCAGAGGGCGAACCTGGTCACCGTCACGGGTTCCAGAGCATCGACGACGCCGCCGGCTCGGTCGTGATGATCCCGAACTCCTTCATGTCGCTCTCGATCTGCCCGATCGACGCGGTGTTGAAGGTGGTGTCGAAGTTGGTGTTCAGGACCTGCTTGGCGGCCACCGCCGAGGTCAGGCTCAGGCCCTTCACCAGGGTCTGCTTGACCACCGCCTGGTGGTTCTGCGTGTACGCGACCGACTCGTCCATCGCCGCGCGGAAGTCCGCGGCGATCGTCGGGTTGGCGCTGATGTAAGAGCTCATCGCGTCCAGGCAGGTCAGGGTGCCGTTCGGGAATAGGACCTGGTTCGGGTGGCTGAGGACGGTCGCGCCCTCGGCGAGCGCGGTCTGCGTGAACGGATCGACGATCACCGCGGCCTGCACCCGGCCCTGGGCGAGCGCGGCTGGCATCTGCGGGAACGGGATCGCGATCTGGTGAACGCTGCTCGGGTCGATCCCGGCCTGCTTGGCCAGGACCTCGACCGACAGCGAGTTCAGCGAGGTGAGCTGCACCTCGGCGACGTTCTTGCCGGCCAGGTCCTTGATGCTCGTGATCCCCGAGCCCTTGGCGGCGACGAGCTCCGTGGTGTCGTCCGCTGGGTTGGTCGGCTCGTTGCCGTCCACGGTGGACACGCACTTGACGCCGACGCCCTTGGAGGCGAGGTTGATCAGCACCGGGGTGGTGATGAACCCGAACTGCTCGGTGCCGCTGGCCATGGACGCCTCGACGGCCACCGGGCTCGCCTGCGCCACGAAGGAGACGTTCAGGCCGTGGGCGCGGAAGATCCCGCTGTCCTGGGCATAGAACAGCGACGCGTCGTCGGAGTAGGGCACATAGCCGAGGGTGACGTTGGTGACACTCGCGGCGGCGCTCGCGCTGGCGCTTGCTGTGCTGGTAGCTGGGCTGCTGCTTGACGAACTCGACGAACCGCTGCTGCAGGCCGCGGTCGCCGCCGTGAGCGCGAGCAGGGCAGCGCCTGCCGCGTATCGTGTGATTTTCCGTGCGCTTCTCATTCAATCGCTCCGTTGCTGAGAGATCGCGTGCCCTTATTGTGGTCCGGAGCACCGGGCAGCGGAACGGATTAGAGCATCGACGTTCCCTATGATGCAAATTAACGCTGTTTATTAAGGATGGAAATATGTGACTGCGTGCGGCGTCCCCATGGCGACCCCGTGCCCGGGTTATTGACGCTCCCCGATTCAGGAGACAGGGTGAGTGACGAGAGGGCCGGTTGACCCGGGCGATCGAGGCCACGTGGAGGTGCGCCGTGCTGTCAGCGAAAGACAACGAGATCCTCACCAGGGTCGGCCCGGGGACGCCGATGGGGAACCTGTATCGCCGCTACTGGATCCCGGCCTGCCTGAGCAAGGAGGTCGACGAGCCGGATGGGCCGCCCGTCAGGGTGAGGCTGCTCGGCGAGGACCTGGTCGCGTTCCGTGACACGAACGGGCAGCTCGGGCTGATCGAGGAGCAGTGCCCGCACCGGGGCGTGTCGCTGTTCTACGGCCGCAATGAGGAATGCGGGCTGCGCTGCATCTACCACGGCTGGAAGTTCGACGTCACCGGGCAGTGCACCGACCAGCGCAGCGAACTGAAGCCGTTCGCGCACCGGATCAAGATCACCTCCTACCCGACCCGCGAGTCCGGCGGGATCGTCTGGGCGTACCTGGGGCCGCCGGAGACGATGACGCCCTTCCGTGACTTCGGCACCGAGTCGCTGCCCGCCGACCAGGCGCACGTGATCCGCGAGACGGTCTACTGCAACTGGGTACAGTCGATGGACGGCGACCTGGACACCGCGCACATCTCCAACCTGCACCAGTTCGACGCGATCGAGGACGTGCCCGACGACGGGTCGGACAAGCCCGGCTACCCGTCGAACTACATGTCGATGAAGTTCTGGCGGCACGACCCGCGCTCGCTGATCGAGGTGGACGAGACCTGGCACGGGTTCCGCTACGCCGGCATCCGTACCACGCCGAACGGGCACAAGCACGCGCGGGTCACCGCCTGGATCTTCCCGGCCTGCTGTATCATCGCCGCGATCCCGTTCAGCACCCGGCAGATCTTCTTGGTGCCGGTGGACGACACGACGACCTACCGGTACTTCTACACCACCCAGCCGCCGCACAACCCGCGCGGTCTCGGCGGGCCGCCGTTCTTCACCTACGAGAAGTACCCGTTCGAGATGATGATGACGACGAGCGGGAACATGCCGCGGAAGTACACCAGGGAGAACGACTACGGGATCGACCGTGTGGCGCAGAAGGGCATCTCCTACAGCGGCATCCCGGATTTCCGCAGCCAGGACGACATGTCCACGGAGACGGCGGGCCCGATCTACGACAGGACCCGCGAGCACCTGGGGTCCACCGACGTGGCGGTGATCCGGATGCACCGGCTGCTGCTGCGGGCCGCCAAGGCGCTGCCGCGCGGCGAGCAGCCGCCGGCGCTGGGCGGCGCGGGGGACTTCCGGACCATCCGCGGCGCGGAGAAGATACTCGCCGACGGCGAGGACTGGCGCGTCCTCGGCACCGACGACGACCCGATCGTCCAGGAGGCGCTCGCGCTGCGCGAGCGGTAGCGGTCACCTCCAGCCCCGACCTGGTCCCGCATGGCGTTGGCTTCCTGCTGTACGGGCTGCTCGACTACCTCGTGGACGGCCACAGATAGCGTAGTAGCTTCCGATTCATGGGTTACACATGTTATACGCGTAAGGTTTGCAGGTAAGGAAGATGACATGGCGAAGCCTGGGACCACTCGTGTCGAGAAGCACGTCAGGTCGCTTTTTCCGGACGGCGTCATCAGCCGGGTCCAGGTGCTGGAGTACGGGGACGACCCGGCGGTAGAGCCGGGAGACGTCGCGGTCCGGGTCTTCCTTCACCGGCCGGACCAGCCGGGGGGCGGGGAAGCGGACGAGGAGATCGTCGGTTCGTTTGAGAAAGCCAACCGCGAGCGCCTCAAGAAGCTGCACGACGAGCTGCCCCGCTTCATCGCGTGGGTGGAGTTCCAGGCTGACAGCCCGGAGGAGACGGAGAAGCGCCGCCGTCATGTCCTGAAGATCGGCCGCGGGGGCCGGGCCGCGAGGCCGCTGGATGAGGCGGCGGAGGAACTGACTCCTGTCATGACGCGGCTCGGGCCTGCTGACCTGGCGGCGGTGGACATGCTGATCACCGCGGGGATCGCGGGCAGCCGCGCGGAGGTGCTGCGCTGGGCGGTGGGCCGCATCCGGGAGAACCCGGCATACGCGCAGCTGCAAGACCGGGTGCGTGAGATCAGCGAGCTTAAAGCCCGGTTCTGACCGGGCCCAGCGGACCCGCAGGGACCAGGTGACCCTGACGGCAGGGCTACTAAGGAGGCGGCCGTGGAACCGGCGACGACAGATCGCGTCCAGCGGATGATCGATGCTGAGGCGGCGGAGCGTTTCCCCCCGGGCGCCGTGCCGCGGCTCGTGCTGCTGCACTACGGCGATCACCCGATGATCGAGCCGGGAGAACTGTTCCTGCTGGTCATCCCCGGCCAGGACGGCGCGACCCGGGACGCCTGGATGACAGAACACTCCGACCGGCTGGAGGACTTCCGCGCGCAGCGGCTTCCCGAGGTCAAGGGGTTCATGGTCACCACCGGCGCCCGCGACAGCGCCGGCCTTCCCCCCACGCAGATCAGGCAGCCGGCCGGCATTTCGCTGCTCGACCCGGAAGAGGACGAGATCGCGCGCGGCCTCACCCGGGTGCCGGGGGCTCTCCTCGGGCCCGTGGACCTGGCGACGCTGGACGCGCTGATCACCGCGGGCATCGCGGCCAGCCGCGCGGAAGGCGCGCGCTGGGCGCTGGCCCGCATCCGCGAGCAGCCGGCCTACGCGCAGCTCAGCGAGCGGGCGCGGGAGCCCGGCGAGCCCCGGGCGCGGGCCGCCCTGGACCGGGCCGTGCTAGACCAACTGCAAACCAGGCTCGATGAGCAGGTGAAGGAGCATTTCCCCGGCGGCGGGGTGCAGCGGGTCGCGCTGCTGCAGCACGGCGACGACCCGTTGGTCGAGCCGGGAGACCTGCTGGCCCGGGTATTCATCGAAGAGGCCGAGGAAGCCCCGTCCCACCGGGCCTGGCACCGGGACCACGAGACGATGATCGGCGAACTTCAGCGCGAGCTCGCCGAGCAGCTTCCCGGCGCCAGCCACCTCGAGTTCTGGTTCGGCGAGAACGGCCGCCAGGGCAAAATCAGGCACCGGCTCGGTCCCCCGCCAGACGATCCAGCCGGGAGCGAGCAGGATCTCACCCCGGCTGATATCACGCTCGGACCCGCGGACCTGGAGATGCTGGACGCGCTGATCACCACCGGCACCCCAGCCAGCCGGGCGGAAGCCATCAGCTGGGTCCTGGCCCGCATCCGCGAACGGCCCGCCTACGCCAGGCTCACCGAGCGGGCACGAGAACTGGACGAGCTCAAAGCCCACTTCTGACCCTGCAAACGGGCGGGCTGACGTGCGCCAGAGCCCGCCGGACGGGACCGGTCATGGGCTGCTTTCCGTTAGCTCTGAAAGTTTGACCGCCTGCAACCGGCCAAACTTTCAGAGCTAACGGGATCTCGGTGACGGCGGGGACAGTGGGACTCGCGGGGCAACGCCGCCGTCATCAAAGGTCAGGCGCGGCTAGACGCTGCTGCGGAGGCGCTGCAGGGCTTCGGCGAGGATGGCTTCGCCGTCGGCGTCGGTGCGGCGCTCCTTCACGTAGGCCAGGTGCGTCTTGTACGGCTCGACGCGCGGCGGGGCGGGCGGGTTGGCCTCGTCCTGGCCCGCCGGGAAGCCGCACCGGGGGCACTCCCACTGCTCCGGGATGGCAGCGTCGGTCGCGAAGCTGGGCCGGGTCTCGTGGCCGTTCGAGCACCAGAACGACACCCAGACCCGGGGCGCGGCCTCGCCGCGCTCCGCTTCGCCCATCGGGCCGGCGCCTACCCTGCTTCCACGTATCGCGTTGCCGCTGCTCACAGATCACCCCTTGTCATGGGAGTCATGCACCTAAATGCCATCTTCCACCAGATGCTCCGGCACCCGCCGGAGATACACGCGGCCCTCAGTGGTTGAGGAGCCAGCCTAGGGCAATGATGCAAACGAACCAGATAACACCGAAGAAAATGGTGATGCGGTCCAGGTTCCGCTCCACCACCGACGACGAGCCGAGCGTCGATGACACACCGCCGCCGAACAGGTCAGAAAGACCGCCGCCCTTGCCCTTGTGCAGGAGGACCAGCAACACGAGCACGCCGCTCGTGAGGATCAGGACGATCGAGAGCGCGATCTCCACTGCGGTCTGTCTCCTTGCCAAGCGACTGTGACGACTGGTTGTGTGGTGCCCTGTCAGCGGGTTATACCGCCAGCTCCCGGTACCGGCAAATCGACGCGAACTGGCCGGCGTCCAGGCTGGCGCCGCCGACGAGGGCTCCGTCTACGTCCCTCTGCGCCATGATAGGCCCAATGTTGTCGTCCTTCACGGACCCGCCATACAGGATACGCGCGCCGGCGCCGACTTCGGCCCCATGCGTGGCCGAAATCCACTCCCGGATCGCGGCGGACATCTCCTGCGCGTCGGCGGGAGACGCGACTTCGCCGGTGCCGATGGCCCAGATCGGCTCGTAGGCGACCACCATGGCGGCGACCGCCTCGGCCGGCACCTTCGCCAGTGATCCGCGCAGCTGGCCGAGCACGTGCTCGACGTGCTCCCCGGCCTGCCGCACCTCGAGCGGCTCCCCCACGCACAGGATCGGGGTGATCGACACCGCGAGCGCGGCGCGGACCTTCGCGTTGACCAGCTCGTCGTCCTCGTGGTGGTATTTGCGCCGCTCGGAGTGCCCGCACAGCACGTAGGAGCAGCCGAGCTTGGCGAGCATCGGCCCGGAGACGTCCCCGGTGTAGGCGCCATGGCCGAACGGCGACAGGTCCTGCGCGCCGTACCCGATCTTCAGCTTGTCGCCGCCGATCAGCGTCTGCACCGACCGCAGGGCGGTGAACGGCGGCAACACGACCACCTCGACGTGCTGGTAGTCCTTCGGCCTCAGCGTGAACGCCAGCTTCTGGACGAGCGCGATCGCCTCGAGGTGATTGCAGTTCATCTTCCAGTTGCCGGCAATCAGCGGCAGCTTGCTGTTATCAGCCAACTTGCTGTTATCAGACATCGAGGTCACGACTCGGACTCAAGAACCACGGACTCAAGGGCGACAAGGCCGGGAAGGGTCTTGCCCTCGAGGTACTCCAGGGACGCCCCGCCGCCCGTCGAGATGTGCCCGAACGCGTCCTCGGCGAGTCCGAACGACCGCACCGCCGCCGCCGAGTCGCCGCCGCCGATCACGGTCAGCCCGTCGACCTTGGTCAGTTCCTCGGCGAGCGCGCGGGTGCCCGCCGCGAACGCGGGGAACTCGAAGACGCCCATCGGCCCGTTCCAGAACACGGTCCTCGCGTCGATCAGCTTGGCCGCGAACAGCGCGCGCGTGTCCGGTCCCATGTCCAGGCCCTCCCGGTCCGGCGGGATCGCGTCCGCGGGGACGACGATCGACTGCGCGTCCGGGGCGAAGTGCGTCGCGGCCACGATGTCGTCAGGCAGCACGATCTCCACCCCGCGCCGCTCCGCCTCCGCGAGCACCCCGCGCACCGACTCGATCTGGTCGGCCTCGAGCAGGGAATTCCCGACCTCGTACCCGCGCGCCGCGAGGAACGTGTACCCCATACCGCCGCCGATCAGGAACCGGTCGGCCAGGCCGAGCAGGTTCCCGATCACGCTGAGCTTGTCTGACGGCTTGGAGCCGCCGAGCACGACGACGTACGGCCGGGCCGGGTTCTCGGTCAGCCGGCGCAGCACGGCCACCTCGGCGACGACCAGATCGCCCGCCGCGTGCGGCAGCAGCGCAGGCAGGTCGTAGACCGACGCCTGCTTCCGGTGCACCACGCCGAACCCGTCGCCCACGTACACGTCGCCGAGCGTGGCGATCTGGGCAGCGAGACGGGCCCGTTCTGAATCATCCTTCGAAGTCTCCGCGGGCTCGAAGCGAACGTTCTCAAGGAGCGCCACGTCCCCGTCCGCCAGCCCGGCGACCGTCGCCTGCGCCGAAGGGCCGACCACGTCGCCGGCGAACTTCACCGGCTGGCCGAGGAGCTCGCCGAGCCGTTCCGCGACGACCCGCAGGGACGGGCCGCCGGCGGCGCGCTCCGCGAAGTCCGCCCCCGACGGCCGGCCGAGGTGGGCGATGACGACGACGCGCGCGCCGCGGTCGGACAGCTTGCGGATCACCGGCAGGCTCGCGCGGATCCGGCCGTCGTCGGTGATCGTCCCCCTCGTGCCGCCAGCGGGGCCCGACTTGTCGAGCGGCACGTTCAGGTCGGACCGCAACAGAACCCGGCGTCCGGCCACCTCGATGTCGTCGATGGTGTGCATGGTCCTACCCCAGTCGGGACGCGACCAGCGCGGTCAGGTCGGCGAGCCGGCAGGAGTAGCCCCACTCGTTGTCGTACCAGCCGAAGACCTTGACCTGGTTGCCGTACGCCATCGTGATGGACGAGTCGAACGTGCACGAGGCAGGCGAGCCGACGATGTCGGAGGACACGATCGGGTCCTCGGTGTAGTACAGGATGCCGTTGAGCGGCCCGTCCGCGGCGGCCTTGTACGCGGCGTTGACCTCGTCCTTGGTCACCTCGCGCTCCAGGTCGACCACCAGGTCCGTGATCGACCCGTCCGGCACCGGGACGCGCAGCGAGTAGCCGTCCAGCTTGCCCTTGAGCTCCGGCAGCACGAGCGCGGTCGCCTTGGCGGCGCCGGTGGAGGTGGGCACGATGTTCAGCGCGGCGGCCCGCGCCCGGCGCAGGTCCTTGTGCGGGCCGTCCTGGAGCATCTGGTCCTGGGTGTAGGCGTGCACCGTGGTCATCAGGCCCTTGACGATGCCGAAGTTCTCGAGTAGCACCTTGGCCATCGGCGCCACGCAGTTGGTGGTGCAGGACGCGTTGGAGATGATGTCGTGGTTCGCGGGGTCGTACTTGTCGTCGTTGACCCCCATCACGATCGTGATGTCCTCGTCCGTGGCCGGAGCGGAGATGATCACCTTCTTCGCGCCCGCCGCGATGTGCGCCTTGGCCTTGGGGCCGGTGGTAAACAGGCCGGTCGACTCGACCACCACGTCGACGCCCAGGTCGCCCCAGGGCAGGTTGGCCGGGTCGCGTTCGGCGAGGATCCGCACCGACTTATCGCCGATACGGATGGTGTCGCCGTCGACGCGCACCGGCTCCTTCAGGGTGCCCGCCACGCTGTCGTACTTGAGGAGGTGCGCCATCGTCGCGACGTCGCCGAGGTCGTTCGCGGCCACGATCTCGATGCCGCGGTCGATCCCCGTGGTGTTCACGGCCTTCCAGAAGTTGCGACCGATCCGCCCGAACCCGTTGATCCCCACTCGTGTGGTCACAGCACCAGCCTCCGTTCCGATCTCCGCTCGTGACCAGAGTCCAACGTCCCCGGCCTCGTGTCACTCCCCCGCAGATTATCGGACACCCGCTCACCGGGCGCGGACCCCGGGGGTCGCCTGGGGTCGCGTCCGGTCCAGCGGCGAGCCGGCCTGTCCTGGCCCCTGTGCCGGGCAGGCATTCGCATGCCTATGGTCTAGACCTTACAAACATTCACGACCAATATCCAGAACGTACGCGTGTCTTCGCCCTGGGCCCCATGACCGCGGTTGTGCGCGCGCCCCTAACCGGATGAATGACCCATGTAGCCGGTCATAGGCGGCTGTGCGGCCCATTCATCCCGGGTGCGCCGGAGCGTACGCTGAATACGGGGATCGCTGGCGAAAGAAGGCGGTGCGTTGGCCGGGCGGACAGCACGGCGGCGGGTGCTTCGGGTGACGCTGCCGCAGGACGGGACGGACGGCGGGCCCGGCCCGGCGGTGCGGGCGGAGCCGCGCGCGGATCTGCTCGCGGCCGAGGAACCGCTCGGCATCCGGGTCGACGGCGCCGCACTGACCATGACCATGCGCACCCCCGGGGACGACGTCGAGCTCGCGGCGGGCTTCCTGGTGAGCGAGGCCGTGGTCCACTCCCGTGAGGAGATCGCCGAGATCAAGCTCTGCGACGGTGTGACGTGCGGGCACGGCGATCATTCCGAGGCCGAGCTGGGGAACATCGCCGATGTCCGGCTCGCCCCGGGGATGACGGTGACGCCGGGCGCGCGGCGGAACTTCATGACCACGTCGGCGTGCGGCGTCTGCGGCAAGACGTCGATCGAGGACATCTGCGTGCTGCCGCGGGCGCCGCTGTCGTCGGATCTGACGCGGTTCTCGCCTTCGGTTCTGGCGTCGCTGCCCGACCGGCTGCGGGAGGCGCAGAAGGTGTTCTCGTCCACCGGGGGGCTGCACGCCGCCGGGCTGTTCGACGCCTCGGGAGCGCTGCTCGCGGTGCGCGAGGACGTGGGCAGGCACAACGCGGTCGACAAGATCGTCGGCTGGGCGCTGCTGAACGACAAGCTCCCGCTGAGCGGGTGCGCGCTGCTGGTGAGCGGGCGCGCCTCGTTCGAGCTGGTGCAGAAGTCGGTGCTCGCCGGGATCCCGCTGCTCGCGGCGGTGTCCGCGCCGTCGTCGCTCGCCGCGGACCTGGCCGCGGAAGCCGGGCTGACGCTGGTCGGTTTCCTGCGCGGCCCGTCAATGAACGTCTACGCCGGCGCGGAGCGGCTGTCGGTATGACCGGGCCCGCCGGGGGCAATAGTTCTGGGGTGACCAACGTTCCCGCGCCGAGTCCGCGGGCCGCGCTCGCGCGGTGGCTCGATACGCTGGCGAAGGCCGGGTGGCGGACCGGGCTGGCCGTCGAGCGCGTGCCGGTGACGTCCGGCCTCGGGCGGGTCACGGCCGAGGACGTGTTCGCGCGCTGGTCGTCGCCCAGGTTGGACTGCGCCGCGATGGACGGCATCGCGGTCGGCGCGGCGGCCATGGCCGCCTTCGGCACGGGCCTGCGGCTGCCGGGCTCGGCGTTCGACTGGGTCGACACCGGCGACCCGGTGCCCGCGGACGCTGACATCGTGATCGAGCGCGAACTGCTCCTGCCGCAAGACGACGGAAGCGTCTTGATCACGGGTCTCACCAGCCCCGCGCGCGGGCGGAACGTCCGGGTGGCGGGCGAAGACTTCGCGTCGGGCCAGCTGCTCGTCCCGGCCGGCCGGCGGCTGCGCCCGGGCGACCTGGCCGCCGCCGCGGCCGGGGGGCACGCCGTCCTGGCCGTGGCCCGGCAGCCCGTCGTCGCGATCATACCGACCGGGGATGAGATCAGGTCCGTCGGGACGCCGCTGCGCTGGGGGGAGATCACCGACACGAACTCGCTCATGCTGGCCGCGCGCGGCCGGCAGGCGGGCGCGCTGTCGGTGGTCAGCGAGATCCAGCCGGACGAGCCCGACGCGCTCGCCGCCGAGATCAGGGCCGCCGCGGCGGACGCCGACCTCGTGCTCGTGATCGCGGGGTCAAGCCGTGGCCGCGGCGACCACACGGCCGCGGTGCTCGCCCAGGTCGGCGGCGTGGCGGTGGCCGGCGCGGCGGTCCGGCCCGGCCACCCGGTGCTGCTCGGCCACGCCAAGCCGGGTGAGGCCGGGAGCCGCCAGGCCGCCGGGACCGTTCCGGTCATCGGGGTGCCCGGATACCCGCTCGCGGCAGCGGTGATCTTCGAACTGTTCGCGCTCCCGCTGCTGGTCAGCCTCCAGGGCTGGCAGCGCCCCGGTGACACCCGCCGGGCGGTGCTCGACCGTGACTGGGCCTCGCCGCCCGGCGTCGAGGACTGGGTGCCGGTCACCCTGACCCCGGCCGCGGACGGCCTCGCGGCGACGCCGGCCAGGCGCGGCGCGGGATCGATCAGCCAGCTAGCCCGCGCCGACGCCTGGTGGCCGATCCCCGTCGGCCAGGGCCGCTTCCCGGCCGGCGCCCCCATCGAGGTCCACCCGATATCAGCGGAATCGCAGTAGGACACGCGGGGCTACCAGGTCCGGACGCCCGGTCACCCCGACCATCCCAGGACCGCCTGCACCCCGCCCGCGAAGCGCTTCCACTCGGTCCGCTCGGCGACGAGCGCGGCCTCGCCCTTGCTGGTCAGCGCGTACATCCGCCGTTTGCGGCCGTCCGCGTCCACCCAGGAGCTCGCCAGCAGGCCGGCGTCCTCGAGCCGGTGCAGCGCCGGGTAGACGGTGCCCTCCGGCAGGTCGAACGTCCCCTCGCTCCGCGCGCGCAGCGCGGTGATGATCGCGTACCCGTGGGCCGGTCCCGCCGCGAGCACAGACAGCAGCAGCATCTCCAGATGCCCCTTCAACCGCTCCCTGTTCATGCTAAGAGAACCTATGCCTCACCCCGAGGCCCGGCGGGGCCGCCGCTACTGCTGGCTCGCGAGCTGGGTCTCCAGCTCGCCAAGCACGCGGTAGCAGCCGAGGACGCCGGCGATGCTCGAGTTCGGCTCGCGGCCCTCGTTGATCGCCTCGACGAACTCCCGGTCTTGCAACTCGATGCCGTTGGTGGAGACGTCGACCTTCGAGACGTCGATCGGCTCTTCGTACCCGGTCACCAGGTCGTCGTACCGGGCGATGTAGGTGCCGTTGTCGCAGATGTACCGGAAGAAGCTGCCGAGCGGGCCGTCGTTGTTGAAGCTGAGCGAGAGCGTGAGGATGCGGGCTGACGGGGTGCGCAGCTGGATCGACATGTCCATCGCGATGCCCAGCTCGGGGTGGATCGGGCCCTGTACGGCGTTGGCGATCTGCGTCTGCTCGCCGGTCTGGTACTGGAACAGGTCGACCGTGTGCGCGGCGTGGTGCCAGAGCAGGTGATCGGTCCAGCTGCGGGGCTGCCCGGCCGCGTTCATGTTCGTCCGGCGGAAGAAGTAGGTCTGCACGTCCATCTGCTGGATGGACAGCTCGCCGGCCAGGATGCGCCGGCGCACCCACTGGTGCGACGGGTTGAACCGGCGGGTGTGCCCGACCATGCAGACCCGCCCGGTCTCGCGCTGGACTCGGTCCACTTCTTGCGCGTCCGCCCAGCTGTCCGCGACCGGGATCTCCACCTGCACGTGCTTGCCGGCGCGCATCGCGGCGATGGCCTGCCGCGCGTGCAGCTGGGTCGGCGTGCACAAGATGACGGCGTCCACCTCGTCGTCGGCGAGGACCTCGTCCAGGTCGGTCGTGGCGAGGGCGACGCCGTACTTTCGCGCGACCGCCTCGGCCTGCTCGAGCCGCCGGCTGACCACCGCCGTCACGGTCACGCCGTCGATGTTCGCCAGGCCGTCGAGGTGCTTGATGCCGAAGGCACCGGTCCCGGCGAGCGCGATCTTCATCTCACTACCTCCTACGCCGTGTTAGCTAGGCCGGGGTCTGGGCGGACTGCAGCACGATGTGGCCGACGGCGGTGTTGGAACCCGGAACGTGGTAGAAGCGGTACAGTTCCTCGGCCTCGGGGCCGAGGGCACCCCGCATGATCAGCCACATCACCAGCTCGATGCCCTCCGCGCCGGCCTCGCGCACGTACTCCAGGTGCTTCAGCTGGGCGAGGCCGTCGGGGTCCTTGACCAGCCGGTCCATGAACGCGGTGTCCCACGGCGTGTTGATGAAGCCCGCGCGCGGGCCTTGCAGCTGGTGGCTCATGCCGCCGGTGCCCCAGATGTGGACGTTGAGGTTCTCGTCGAAGCGCTCCACGGCCCGGCGGATCGCCTTGCCCAGCATGAAGCAGCGGTGGCCGGTCGGCGGCGGGTACTGCACCACGTTCACCGCGAGCGGGATCACGCGCACCGGCCACTCGGAGGGCTGGCCGTAGACGAGCGACAGCGGGACGGTGAGACCGTGATCGACCTGCATGTTATACATCAGCGTGAGGTCGAACTCGTCGAGGATGAGCCCTTCCGCCAGGTGGGCCGCCAGGTCGGCGCGGCCCTGCACCACCGGCACCGGGCGGGGCCCGTACCCCTCGTCGGCCGGCGGGAACGCGTCGGCGCACCCCAGCGCGAACGTGGGGACCACTTCCGGCGTGAACGCCGACGCGTGGTCGTTGTAGACGAGGATGATGACGTCGGGGACGTTCTTCTGCGCCCAGGCCTTCGTCCACTCGTAGCCCTCGAACAGCGGCTTCCAGTAGGGTTCCTGGGTCTTGCCGAGGTCGATCGCGGCCCCGACAGCCGGGATGTGACTCGTGGTCAGCCCGTGGGTTATGCGAGCCATTTCTCAGTTACCGTCCTTGATTGAGCGCCAGCCCTCCGGCGAGCGGCCGCCGTGGATCATCATCTGCTGGTATTCATCGATGGGCATGCCCGTCATCGTGCTGACCGCCTGGAGGTAGCTCAACCCGTCGGTGGCGAAGATCTTCGCGAGGAAGTAGATCTGGCCGCCGAGATCGATCAGCTTGTTGTAGTCGCGGTCGAGCACGGCCTGCTTCTGCTCCTCGGACATCTTCGTCTCGTCGAGGTAGGCGCGCTCATCGGCCTTGAACCGCTCGCGGTTGGCCGCTTTCATGAGGCTCATGCAGAACTGATTCAGCTCGTAGCCCGCCTTCGCGCGCTGCGCGGTGAACACCCGCGTCCCGGGGATGTCATCGAAATCTGCGGTATAGGACGTCATCAGGCCTCCCAGTACAGGCGCATGGGGTTGTCGACGAGCAGCTTGCGCTGCAGTTCTTCGGTAGGCGCGATCCGCGGGACCAGGTCAACGAGGTCGCCTTCGTCGGGCATGTGGCTCTTCATGTTCGGGTGCGGCCAGTCGGTGCCCCAGATCACGCGGTCGGGGAACGTCTCGGCGATATGCCGGGCGAACGGGACGAAATCGTCGTACCGCGGCGGACCGGAGACCGACAGCCGTTCCGCGCCGCTCAGCTTGGCCCACACGTTCCCGTGCTCGCGCATGAGCTTCTGGAAGAGTTCGAAGCCTTCGCCGTCGAGCGGCTGGGTGACGTCGGGCCTGCCGATGTGGTCGACGACGATGTCGGTGGGCAGGGACGTGAACAGGTCCCAGCGCTCGGCCAGGTCGGGGGCCTCGAAGTAGATGACGATGTGCCACCTGAACTCCTTGATGAGGTCGACCAGGCCCCGGTAGTACTCGTCCGGCTTGGGGTCGGCCAGCCGCCTGACGAAGTTGAAGCGGATGCCGCGGACGCCGGCCTCGTGCATGCCGGCGAGTTCTTCCCTGGTGACGCCGGGCTTGATGGTGGCGACGCCGCGGGCCTTGTCGCCTGCCGCGAGCAGCGCGTCGACCAGCGCCCGGTTGTCCGCGCCGTG
>Ga0210398_10002270_pt1 | contig 18915 bp, 12 predicted proteins | sample IncBWC4OmetaG_FD_161047 | JGI IMG/M metagenome (GOLD analysis project Ga0210398, IMG submission 161047) | Forest soil microbial communities from Barre Woods Harvard Forest LTER site, Petersham, Massachusetts, United States - Inc-BW-C-4-O | ecosystem: Environmental > Terrestrial > Soil >... | reverse complement strand
CTGGCGCCCAGGGCCATCGCGCCCTCCCGCAAACTGCGAGGCACGCCCAGCAGAAACTCTTCCGTACTGCGCAAGGTGATGGGAATCATCATGACGCCAAGAGCAAAGCCGCCAGCATAGGTGGAGAAATGTTTGAAGGGCTGGACAGCAAGGCTATAGGCGAAAATGCCGATGACGATGGAAGGCACGCCATTCAGCAAGTCCGCAGCGTACCGAACGACGAAGGCAATTTTGCTACTGCTGAACTCGGCGAGATAGATTGCGCCAAAGAAGCCGATCGGAACCCCGAAGCAGGTGGCCAGCAGGAGAAGTTTGGCGCTGCCAACGATGGCATTCGCCATGCCCCCGCCGTTTTCACCGACGGGTGCAGGGAGTTTGGTGAAGAAGTCCCAGTTGATGGCCGCCCCGCCGTGATAAACGAGATATCCGAGAATAAAGAAAAGGACAGACACGGAGATAAGAGCGCAGACACCGGTCATGGTCAGCATGAAATTACTGACAAATTTGCGCCAGCGCAGTTGAGCGTTCACGGTCATGCGTGCGCCGTTCCGCCACGCTGCGAAGTGAGGACGATGAGCAAGCGAGCGAGCCCATTGAGAATGAAGGTCAGCAGAAAGAGGACCAGACCGAGCTCAATGAGCGATTGCGTGTAGAGCTCGCCGGTGGCCTCAGTGAATTGATTGGCGATGACCGAGGCGATGGAATCGCCCGGGGAAAACAGCGAAGCGGCAATGGCCGGAGTGTTGCCTATGACCATGGTGACAGCCATGGTTTCGCCGAGGGCGCGAGCCAGAGCGAGAAATATGGAACCCATAATGCCGGTGCGGGCAAAGGGAACAACCACCTTCCAAGTTGATTCCCAGCGCGTGGAACCGAGAGCAAGCGCGGCTTCGCGTTGATCACGGGGTACGGAAAGAAGAATCTCGCGCGAAACAGAGATGATGTACGGGATGACCATGATGGCGAGGACGACGCCGGCGGTGAGGAAGCCGATACCAAATGCGGGGCCTTTAAACAGGGGAATAAAGCCGAGCGTATTTTTGAGGGCGGGCTGAATAACATCGCGCATGACGGGCACGACAATGAAGATACCCAAGAGACCATAGATCACACTGGGCACCGCAGCGAGCAAATCAATAAAGAATTCCAGGGCATCAGACAGGCGGGCGGTGGCGAGTTCGGCGAGGAAGATTGCAGCACCGATGCCGAGGGGTACAGCGATGAAGAGCGCTACGGCGGAGGTCACCAGCGTGCCGAAAATAAAGGGCAGAGCGCCGAACTGCTCGAAATTGGGGTCCCACACCGAAGTGCGAAAGAAGGCAAAACCAAATTTGTGACGCGGCAACACCGAACCTTGCCAAAGCTGATAGACGATGAGCAAAGTAATCAGCACAACCGAAGCGGCGAACAACAAGGTAATCAGGCGAGCGATTTCGTCGCCGTCGCGAAGTCGGTCGAAAAAGGAGCGCGAGCCCGCTAGAGGGCCCTCGCTCGGAACCGTTGTTGTGGTGGTGGCCATTTTTTAGGGTGGTTATTGGACTTTGTCGAGGGCGCTGAGTTCCTTGGCGACCACTTCCTTAGGCAGCTTCGAGTAGGCCAGCGCCTCGGTATGGCTTTGGCCATCCGCGAGCATCCACTTCACAAAACCTTTGATAGCGTCGCGTTTGGCGGCATCGGAAAACTTGGAAGGAATCAGCAGCCAGGTAAAGCTGGAGATCGGATAGGCGGTCTTGCCCGGGGCGTTGGTAATGGAAACCCGGAAGTCGTCCGGCATGCTCTTGGCTGCGCCAGCGGCGGCGGCCGTCACGCTGGCGAGATCGGCCTTAATGAACTCACCAGACGAGTTTTTGACTCTTCCATAGGACATTTTGTTCTGGATGGCATAAATGAGCTCGACGTAACCGACGGAGTTGGGGGTCTGCTTGACGAGCCCAGCTACCCCTTCGTTTTTGTTTCCTCCAAGTCCGGTAGGCCAGTTTACAGAAGTGTTTTTCCCAACTTTGCTCTTCCACTCATCGCTGACTTTGGAAAGAAAGTCGGTCCAGATGTAGGTGGTGCCGCTGCCGTCAGAGCGGTGGACCACGACGATATCGTTTCCCGGCAGGTTGACGCCTTTATTCGCGCCGCTGATGGCGGGGTCGTTCCATTTCGTGACTTTTCCCAGAAAGATCCCCGCGAGTGCTTCGGGGGTAAAGTTCAGCTCCGCGTTAACACCTGGTACGTTGTAAGTCGGAACGGCCGCACCAAGAACGGTTGGAAAGTGAAGAACGGGGAAGCCGTGCTTATCCTGGAAAGCTTTTAGTTGGTCGTCATTCATGGGACCATCGGAGGCGCCGAAATCGACGGTGCCTTCGGTAATTTGCTTAATGCCCCCGCCAGAACCGATAGCTTGGTAGTTGATCTGAATGTTGGGATCTTTTTTGTGGTACTCGTCAAACCATTTCGAATAAATGGGCTCCGGAAATGAGGCCCCGGCTCCATTAATAGAAAGTACGGCCCGGGCGATGTAAAAAGCAGCCAAGCTAAAAGTTATCAGGAGGATCGCCGCGATTCGCTTCATCCGTCATCTCCACGCAAGAATTTGTATTTACCCTGGATAAAAGAGTGTCCATCTTTCGTGTTACAGGATTGTTACAATCTATTCAGAGTTTTTTGATTTGTCGCTGAGAATGACGACATCCGTTAACCTGTTCTAGTGCAATGACTTGTAGGTACTAGGAGGTGATGGCTGGGTCGGAGCAAAAAATGAGGGGCAGCTCGGTTGAGGAGTAGCCTCTTCACCGTCCAAAGGGAGGAAGGAGCGGTAGGTCTCCTGGTTTAGGGGGGGGTAGTAGCAAGCAGGTCCAAATCATGTTGTCGACGGCCCAATGCAGGTGCCGGCACTGCCGGGGCGTTGGGTGGGAGCCCGTGCTGCTTTTGGGGAAGTCCTCGCCGTGCAACCCGGGTTATGGAACAGAGGCGAGCCGTAGTCGACTGGGACCGGTTGGCCGGTGGCTGCGGCAGGAGTGGTAGCTGGATCGCGGGACGTGTACCCCGTGCGAGCACCGTATTCCCCGCCCACCATAGGCGTGGACGTCGAACTCCGGACTGGGATGAAGAGCAAGCATTGCCCAGCCATGGGCAGAGTGGATAGGAGCAAGCCCGCCATCCGGGCGGGCAGTTACGGCAAACAGCTGTGCCGAGCGGTAACGGCCACCATGGGAAGTCGCGCCGTAGCGCCAACTCCGCCGCCGACCCTACGGCAAATTTGGCGCCAAAGCTTTTGGCCACGCGAAGCCGGCGGCTCGCTGCCAACCCCATCCGACGATATATTGTGGATCGATTATGGGCGGGAGACTTTCCTCGCGATTCTCAATGCCCTTCTTGCTCTCGGTCAGCAAACTCCACATCTGGCCACGCGGATATGACTTACCGTATTAGCCCCCTATCTCTAACATCTACGGCGACTCACTGAACCAATGGACTTTCCAGACCTGCAAATTGGGGCTGTTTGGGTCTATCAAGCGGCTAACCATCGCTAGAAAACTCCTTGACATCACTGAACTTCCCTTCTAGATTATCGGTTTTCGATATCTAACTTCGATATCGCTATTATGGCGCTGACCAAGATAACGAGTATTAGCGACCGGGAGCTCCTCTCGGGCTTGATTCGCATACACATTCTGTACCACGCATGCAAAGAGCCTATTTTTGGTCTGGGCATGATCGAGGAGCTACAACACCACGGTTACAAGATGAGTGCGGGCACTCTCTATCCAATGCTCCATGGGCTTGAATCGAGAGGCTTGCTGCGTTCCCAGAAAATTCGCTTGGGCCGCAGGGGCCGTAGAGTCTACCGAGCCACTCCGTCCGGGCGTAAAGCGCTCGCCAAAGCCAGAGAGAAAGTGAAGTTACTGTTAGGCGAATTACTGGAGTGAATAGCCCAGAGATGCAAGAAGGTGCGACGAAGGGGCTGGCGAAGAGTGGCCTTCTCAGAGAGGAACGAGAATTGTGACTACAAATCTTTGGAAGCGTCTCCGTGCAAGCGCCGCTATGCTTTGCGTCCTTAACCTCTCCCCAGGTCTCTCTAACGCCCAAACCAGTGAGCAAACCGCAAAGCTGCTGACTCTGGAGGATGCCCTGGACTACGCTCTTCAGCACTATCCTGCCGTTCGCGCGTCGTTGGAACAGGTGTCTGCGGCGCGGGCTGGAGTGTCTCTTGCTCGCACGCAGTATCTTCCGCAGTTGAACGGTGTGTATCAGCTCAGCCGAGCCACTCAGAACCAGGTTGACGGAATCTGGTTGCCGACGCCCATCACTCCGAGTGTTGAGGGGCCGATTAGTCCTGCGAGTGGACAGAGCTTCTGGGGTAGTCAGACGGCGGCACTGATTTCATGGGAACCTCTGGACTTTGGATTACGCTCCGCGCGGGTCGGGCAAGCACAGTCTGCGGAAGAAAAGTCGCGAGCCGACCTGGCTTTGACACAGCTTCAAGTCGCGAAGGCCGTCGGAAATTACTTTCTGCTTGCAATCGCAAACCAACAAGCCGTGAGGGCCGCGCAGGCGAACGTGGAGCGCTGGCGAACGTTCAATGGCTCGATTCATGTCCTCGTTGACAACCAGCTGCGACCAGGAGTCGATGCAGCGCGTGCCGATGCGGAACTCGCACGAGCGAAAACTCAGCTGTACCAATCTCAGCAGGCAGAGCGCATGTCTCTAGACACACTCGCGTCTCTGATGGGAACGGCTGGGAGTGAGATTCAATTGGACGGAGGCCACCTGCTTGACTTGCCACCGGCCGCTTCGCTGCCCGAAACCTCGGCGTCAAACCACCCTCTAGCACGCGATCAGATGGCTTCCGTGCAACAGGTTGAGGCAGGGGAGAAGGTTTTGCAGCGGAGTAATTACCCTCGCTTGTTCTTGCAAGGTGAAGCGTTTGGTCGCGGTAGTGAAGTTCCAAACAACGGGTCAATCATTGGCAATTGGAATGGCGCAGCACCGGCGCGCGGAAATTGGGTGACTGGGGTAACCATCCTCTTCCCGGACGTTTTCGCGTTCAAAGCGCGGAGCGCTGAAGAACAGATCGCGAAGGCCAACGAACGCTCGCAACAAGCACATTACGACCAAACGATTCAAGACCTGACGGGGCAGATTCGAGCGGCTCGTGATCAACTGAAGGGCGCTGAACTCGTGGCTCAGGAAACACCTACCGAATTGGCGGCGGCGCGGCAATCGGAAACGCAATCAAGGACCCGTTATCAGTCAGGTTTGGCGACGCTCGTCGAAGTAGCCGAAGCCGAGAATCTTCTCGCTCAAGCAGAAATAGAGGATGCCGTTGCCCGACTAAATGTGTGGCGAGGATTTTTTGGGGTCGCTTATGCACAAGGGGACCTGCAAGGTTTCTTAGAGACCTTGCATGGCACGACACCAGGAGATCATTAGCATGTGGCTGATTCGCTCAGCGTTGCGCAGGCCCATCACGGTGATGGTGATGGTTGTGGCACTCGTTCTTTGTGCCGTGCCTGGGTTGCTGCGGACGCGCATCGACATTCTTCCCGACTTGGATCTGCCGGTCATCTACGTTGCGCAGCCCTATGGCGGTATGAGCCCGCAACAGATGGAAGGATTCCTCTCCTACTACTACGAGTATCATTTCCTTTATATCAACGGCATCGAGAGCGTAGAGGCGAAGTCGATTCAGGGCACCGCCCTGATCAAGCTGACGTTCCACCCTGGTACGGACATGAGCCAGGCGTTGGCGCAAACGATTTCCTATGTCAACCGCGCTCGCGCCTTTATGCCCCCTGGCACGGTGTCACCTTTTGTAATTCGTTATGACGCGGGCACGCTCCCGGTGGGGTATCTGGTTTTTTCGAGTCCGTCGCGCACGCTGGGAGAGATCCAGGACCTGGCGCTGAATCGCGTCCGGCCGGTATTCGCCACCCTGCCGGGAGTTTCTTCTCCGCCGCCATTCGGGGGCAACCAGCGAACCATTGTTATCAATGTGGATCCCAACAAACTGCACGCCCAGGGATTGTCTCCTCAAAACGTTGTTCAGGCGCTGCTTGCGGGCAACAGCATTCAGCCCGCTGGCAATGCCAATATCGGGGACTATCTGACACTGATTACGACGGACTCGACGGTAAGCCGGATTGCAGATTTGCTGGACATCCCGTTGCGCACGGGCTCGGGCCCGTCGGTGTATTTGCGTGATGTCGGCACGGTGTCGGATTCTTCCGATATTCTCGCAGGTTATGCCCTGCTGAACGGCAAGCGAACCATCTACATTCCGGTAACCAAACGTCCCGACGCCTCGACGGTCACCGTGGTAAACGAAGTTCGCGCGAATCTCGCGCGCTTCCAATCGCTCATTCCGGAAGACATCACGATCATCTACGAATTAGACCAGTCCCAATATGTGCGCGACGCACTCCTCTCGGTCCTGCGCGAAGGAATCCTCGGCGCCCTTCTCACTGGCCTCACTCTGCTGCTCTTCTTGCGCGATTGGCGCAGCTCACTCATCGTGGTCGTGACGATCCCATTTGCTTTGCTCATCGCGGTCGTAGCGTTATCGACGACGGGCCAGACTATCAACATCATGACCCTGGGTGGGCTTGCCCTTGCTATTGGCGTGCTGGTGGACGAAGGAACCGTGCTTCTGGAGAACATTCACGTGCATCTGGCAGCGGGCGAGCCGAAAGCACGAGCGATCTCGGAAGCGAGCCGGGAAGTCGCTATCCCGCGCCTGCTGGCCATGTTGTGCGTGCTCGCCGTATTTTTCCCGTCGTTCTTTATGGTTGGCCCGGCGCGCTCTCTGTTTGTGCCGCTTTCGCTGGCAGTAGGGTTTTCGATGGGAGCATCGTATCTACTTTCCAGCTCGCTCGTGCCGGTGCTCTCGAACTGGCTGCTTAAAGCAAGTAAGGCTCCGGGGACAAGTCCGGCAGCGGGACAATTCGACCGCTTCCGCAAACGTTTCTACTCCTGGCTGGATCGTCTTATGGCCCTGCCGGCAATTCTGCTGAGCGCGTACACCGTTGTGGCTATCGCCATAGTGGTCTTCATCGGACCAAGACTTCCACGGGAAATCTTTCCATCTTCGGCTGCAAACCAATTCCGCCTGCGGTTTGATGCCCCCGATGGGACGCGCGTTCCGATGACCGAGGACATGGCGCGGCGAATTCTAGAGGTGATCAGTCGCGAAGCCGGAACCGACAACATTGACCTCACGCTTAGCTATGTCGGAACTCAAGGTTCTTCGTATCCGATCAACGCCGTATTTCTCTGGACGAGCGGCCCGCACGAGGCGGTGATGAACATTGCTCTTCGGCCTGACACAACGATTTCAGTTCGCGATTTGGAGGAGAAGCTGCGAGCGCTCTTACCACGGGAATTTCCTGGCTCTCATTTCTCGTTCGACCCGGGCGACCTAATTAGCCAGATTCTGAATTTCGGCACGCCTTCGGTTGTAGAGGTCGCCGTCACCGGACCCCAATATAACGACGTTCTGGGCTACGCCGAACGTGTGGAACAGGAGCTTTCGAAAATTGCCGAGTTGCGTGACGTTGGTTTCGAGGAACCGCTCCACTACCCATCCATAAGTGTCAATGTAAACCGAGTATTAGCTGGGCAACTTGGCGTGACCGCCGACCAGGTTGGCCAAGCAGTTGTTTCGGCCACGGCTTCGAGCCGCTTCGTGGCACCCGATTTCTGGCGCGATCCGAGTTCCGGCGTCAGCTACCAAGTACAGGTCCAGGTGTCCCAGGCACGAATGACCTCGATGAAGGATATCGAAACGATACCGGTAGGGAGCTTCACGGGAGCACATCCACTGGTCACCGAAGTGGCCTCCGTGCGCGCGGGCAGTGTACCAGGAGAGCTTGATCGCCAGAACGGTCTTTGGATGATCGACGTCTCGGCCAATCTTTCGAAAAACGATCTAGGCCGCGGCGGCCAGGCTATCGACCAGGCCATTGCACGAGCCGGGGTTCCCCCGCGCGGTGTCATTGCCCAGGTCCGTGGACAGATAAGCGCCATGCGGCAAATGTTCGGAAATTTGAGCGCGGGTCTCGCCATTGCGATCTTGGTGATCCTTTTGTTGCTGACCGCAAATTTCGAGTCCATGCGGCTCTCACTCATCGTGCTGTCTAGTGTTCCGGCAGTGCTGGCGGGCGCCATCCTAATGCTCCTGCTCACAGGAACAAGTCTTAACCTTGAGAGCTTCATGGGAACGATCATGGCGATTGGCGTCGCCGTCGCGAACGCGATCCTGCTGGTGACTTTTGCCGAACAGAATCGGAAAGCCGGGGCGGATGCAAAGACGGCCGCACGAAACGCGGCAGGTGAACGTCTCCGTCCCGTGCTCATGACGAGCCTGGCCATGATCACCGGCATGATTCCGATGGCGCTCGCGGTTGGACGCGGCAGCGAGGAGGTCGCCCCGCTTGGCCGAGCTGTTATTGGCGGCCTGTTCGCCGCGACCGTGGCCACGCTGCTCGTCCTACCGACAGTCTTTGCGCTCGTGCAGCACCGTGCCTCCCTGGCTTCACCTTCACTCGATCCAGACGATCCGAACAGCTTGTTTCGAAAATCGCCGGAGGCTGCCGCATGAGATTGCTTTTCGCGATGTTTGTTTTCAGTTTCGTTTTGGGCGGCTGTGGCAATCCGTCTGCGCGCAACGGCCATCCAGCGTCCACGGCGGGGTCCGCACAACAGGTCGTTGTTGCCGCGGTCGAATCAGAGCAACTCAATACCACGTTGTCGCTGCCCGCCCAGATTACCTCTTACGAAATGGTTGATATCTACGCGAAGGTTACGGGATTCCTGGAGATGATAAGTGTTGACCGAGGTTCCCACGTGCGTGCCGGGGAACTCATCATCCGCATCTCTGCCCCCGAGCTACTCGCTGAGCGGGCGCAGGCAGAGGCCGGCGTCGAAGGCGCTGAGGCTCAACTCAGTTCCGCGAAGGCTAAACTGGCTTCAAACCAAGGAACCTATCTGCATTTGGCGGCCGCAGCCCAGACGCCCGGCGTGGTCGCGGGCAACGATCTTCAGGTAGCCGAGCAAACCACCGCAGCCGACAAGGCTCAAGTGGAAGCTGCCTCGAAAAACGTCCAAGCGGCTCAGGATGCCTTGCGCAGCGTCGCTCAGCTCGAAGCGTATCTGGAAATCCGCGCGCCTTTCGACGGTATCGTGACGCAGCGAAACCTTCATCCTGGTGCCCTTGTAGGACCGGCATCGGGACAGGCGGGCGCGCCGCCAATCGTGCAAATTGAAAACCTCACTCGCTTGCGTGTCGTCGTTCCCGTACCGGAAGCTTACGTAGCGGGCGTTCGAGAAGGCCAGCAGGCAACTTTCAGCGTTCCAGCCTATCCGGGAAGAACTTTCAGCGCGCCGATTGCGCGAATCTCGCACGATATTAATAAAGAGACTCGCACCATGCAGGTCGAACTCGATTTTGACAATGGCGATGCCCAGGTCACACCGGGGACATTTGCGAATGTCGAATGGCCCATTCAGCGCGCTTATCCAACCTTGTTCGTACCGGCAACGGCCATCACCACAGACTTGCAGCGTACGTTTGTGATTCGTGTTCGCCAAGGAAAGGCGGAGTGGGTTGACGTGAAGAGCGGCGTCACTGTGAACGGAAAGACAGAGGTGTTCGGAAATCTGAGACCCGGCGATCTCGTGGTCCGTAACGCTACAGATTCCATCCGTTCGGGCGCCTCCGTTGAAGCGCGCGATAAATAGAATCGACACGGGGCGGCGTCGCTCCTCATCCTGGCATGAAGCAGGCCGGAAGCGCGCAAATCCACTGTGCCCGCGGTCATGTGTTTGTAGCCGGCGCGGGAAAAAAGAAAAGGGGCAGCTCGCTAAACGAGCTGCCCCTTTTCGTCCGCACAGAACGGAAGGCCAAGTCTCCCCGTTTAGGGGAGGTAGTAGCGGAAAGAGGTGAATACCATGTTGTCGATACCTTTCGGAGAGATGGCGGCACCTCCGGCTGCCACTCCGCCGGTGCCGGACCAGGCGTCCTTGGCTACATAGGAGTATGTCGCGCCAAATTGCACACGGCCCTTCGGACCTTGGTAAAACTTGTACCAGAAGCCCAGAGTGCTTTCCTGGATAATGCGGATGTCACCGGCGCAATTTGCGCCAGATGACGGGTTGAAATCGTTAATGGGCACGCCCTCGGTGGCGCAGCCTGTGTTGTTGGCGGCAAAATTGCCGTATCCACCAATACCGTTTGTCGTGATTTTGGTGGTGGTGGTGGCCGGGATTGCCGGGTTTGTGCCATTGGCAGGAATCGCTGTTGTCTTGGTGATAGTGACGGAATCGTAGCCAGAGTAGCCTGCGCGCCACGCGTATTCTGCCCCCCAGTAGGCATAGATGTCGAGCTTGGGTGTGGCGTGGAATTCGATTCTTCCCAGGCCGTGAAGGGTACGGATCAGCGCGAGAGTGCCGTCGGGACGCGCCGTGGCGTCAACAAGCTGTGCACCTCCATATCGGGCCACGCCATCGCCAGCAACGGCCTTGACACCGAAGTCTACGTGTTTGCTGAAGAGCGGCCAGAGACCGCTGGCACCGAAACCACCGCCTGTGCTGCTGGAGTTCGTGGCGCCGAAGCTGCTCACCACTGTCGGTGTGGGCGATGTGCAGTTTCCTGTGAGCGTCGTTGTCCCGGGAACCGTATCACCGAGCGTCGTGCCAACCACGCCGCAGGGATAGATGCGATCACGGAAGAAGCTGAGGATACCGAACACTTCGTAGTGACCGAAGCCGGGGTCGGCCGTGGCCTTGAAGATTAGGTCAGGCGCCTTGTTGACGGTATAACCGGTGGGGTCGAAAGCGTTGTAGAGACCGGCACCAGCACCAGGAGCGTTGAGGAAAAAGTTTCCGGTGGTCGCGGTTGTTGCCCCGGAAGTGAGGATCGTGGCGGGTGCAGCAGCGGAGTTGATGGTGGTAACGGCGGAGAAGCCGCGGCCGCCGATGGTGGCCTGCGGACCTTCGACAGAGAAGCCCAGCGCGAATTTGCCGCCGAAGTCCTTCACCACGCGGAAACCATACTGGCGGGCCCAAGTGAAGCCCACGAGGTAGTTGGGGTCAATCATCATCGGCAAGTTTTCCTGGCGATTGAACATGCCCTTCTTAGTTTCCGTCGCCAAGCTCCACATCTGACCGCCGGTGAGGATCCAACCGCTTTCAAAGGCGGCTTGTGCAAACGCTTGGCGCTGGCGGAAGACGTAGCTATTGGTCTGGCGATTGTTGGATGTGGTTCCTGCACCGAGGAAATCGGCTTCGTAGTAGCCGCCGACAGTGGCAGAGCCCACCTTGGCCTGCGCGAGCATGCTCAGACGGCTCTGACGGCCGGTGAAGGCATTTTCGTTAACGTGCGCCAGATCTGCGGCCTCAAACGGAATTGCGGTGAATGGCGTAGCGATATCGCCGCTGGTGGCGTGAGTGCGAAACACCGTTTCCGCCGCGAGGAAGCCGCCGGGCGTAATGCTGACGCCCTTGTACCTAATGGTGGCCGGGCCTTCCTCCGAGGCTTTCTGTTCAGCGGATTGTGCGGTCGCGACAGTGGTCTTGAGAGCTTCGTTGCTAGTCTTCAGATCCGCAACCTTGGCGTTGAGCGTGGCCTCGTTGCTTCTCACCTCGGCGGTGGTGTTAACCGCTTCGGCGGCCTTAGTGCCGGCTTCGGCGGCGCGCGCATTGGCCGCGGCAGCCGCGTCACGCGCTTCGTCAATCTGACGATCGCGCTTGGCCAGTTCTTCCTTCAGCAACGTGAGTTGTTCTTGCTGGGCCTCGAGAGTCTGACGGAGCTCCTCAATCTCGGCGGCGATCGCCGAGTCCGACTTGTCCGCCTTCTTGGCCGCCTTAGCCTTCGCCGGGGTAGCAGGTTTAGCGGGCTGCGCGTCGGCGTCCTTAGGCGTGTCCTTGGGTGTATCAGCGAAAGCGGTTCCCGTTGTAAGGAACAGCGATAGTGTGAGTGCTGCGATTTTTTTCATTGCCTCTCTCTTTTGAGCAAAATTCGACCGCGAACCGAGGAAGATCGAAACCACCCCGCGCGAAAAGGTAAATGCCGCGTCTTACAGTTACGTCAACCGAATGTTAATATCCTGTAACAATCTGTGGATAGTGGAAGTAAACCTTTTAGAGTCTGAAGGTTACAGAAGAGGCAGTGGGTCAATAACCACAAGAAGTAATGGCCTTTTGGCGAACTCTCGGGCCTTCGGTAAAGCGCCATTCATCTTCAAGTGGATTGAAAACCGGCTTATTCACACCTTCGAAACACGGCCTTCCGGCCTCCACGCGGGCAAGGACCTACTTCGGGGCGGCTACGGTAAAGGCGAGGACAATTTGCGTCAAGCGATATTGGAATTTGGCATCGGTGTCTTCGATGTCGGCTTCCGTCTTTTGCAATTCGGCCTGCGTGAACTCGACGATGGAGCCGAGACCGAGGTTGTAGCGGGCTTGCGCCAGGTTGAGAGAGAGGTCGGCCTGCTCGCGAAGCTGCTGTGTGACGGAGAGACGCTCGAAGGCGCGGCGGGAATCTTGCCAGGCGTTGCGGACGTCGCGGGCGATATTGTTGCGAGTGTCGAGAAGCTTCTGACGATCGGCTTCGGTTTGGAGATCGGCGGCTTTGGCGCGCGCGTTGTAGAGGAAGCCGTTGAAGACGGGTATGTTGATATTGACGCCGACAGCGCCGTACCAGCTTGGAATATGGTTGTCGCGGACAGGAGCTTGTCCGACAACGCCGAGGGCTTCGACAGTCGGCCGCGAGAGATCATGTTCGGCGCTGCCTAGTTTCTGTGCCGATTCGACTTCAAATTGCAATGCCTTGATCTCGGGACGCTGCTCGAGGGCTTGCTGAATGAGTGGCGCAACGTTGAGATCCGGCTTGGTGACGGAACTGGTTTCTTCGACAAGCTGGAAATTCTGTTCGTCGGGATAGCCAAGAATTGCTGAGAGCGTTGCCAGAGAAATCTCGTAGTTGTTCTGGGATTCCAGTAGCAGGAGCTTGGCACGCGCCAGCTCGACATTGGAAAAACTGAGATCGATCTCCGATTTGAGTTTTGCATTGGTCAAGGCTTGCACTTTGTCGACGAGCGTTTGCCGGGTACGCACGGTTTCTTCGGCCACAGTGACCAGAGCCTTGGTCTCCAGCGAATTGTAAAAAGCCTGGTCGACCACCAGGAGAATATCAGCCCTGGTAGCGGCGGCATTTTGATCCTCGGCCTTGGCTCCGTATTCAGAGCTGGAGAGCAAATTGGTCGTGCGCCCGAAATCGGTGACAAGCTGGGTGACGCTCGCGCCACCGGCGGCCCTCGGGTAAACCGTGGGGTTGGTGAGAAGTCCCGCAGAGATGCGGCTTCCTGGATTGGAATCCACCGCCGTAAGACTGAGGTACGCATTCGGCAGAAGAGCAGAACGCGCTTCCCGAACGTTCTGCTGCGAGACGAGCGCATTCAATTTGCCGATGGTTATCTGTGGATTATTCTTGATCGCGATGGCTTCCGCTTGCGGAAGGGTCAGCGGAGTGCCGGCTCCTGCTGCTGTCGCATTCCCGGCCGCAGCGGGCGGAGGCGGCGTTTGCGCGTGGATGCCGACAGGCCATAGGGCGACAGACGCTAAGAATAAAAAAATCGAGCGGCTCACGACTTGGCCTCCAGGACTCCCGTTTCCTTGCCTCCATGCACGATGAGGTAAACCGCGGGAACCAGGAACACCGTCACCGCCACGGAAATCGCAAGACCACCGATGACGGCGCGCGCCAACGGCGCGTACTGTTCGCTTCCCGCCTCAAGGCCGAAGGCCATGGGCAGGAGCCCTAAAAGCGTGGCGAGCGAAGTCATCAGAATAGGACGCAGGCGCACCTTGCAAGCTTCGACGACGGCGGCGCGCAACGTCATGCCGCGCTCGTGCAAGATGCCGGAGAATTCGACGATTAGAATGCTGTTGGATACAACGATGCCAGTCATCATGATGACCCCCATGAGGGACATGATATTGAGCGTGGTACGGGTCGCGAAGAGAGTAAGAACGACCCCGGCAAGGCCCGGCGGGATGGCGGTAAGAATGATCAGCGGATTCACGAAGGACCGGAACTGAGCCATGAGGATCAGATAAACAAGGATGATCGAAAGGATCAGGCCAATCGCAAAACGCTTGAAAGACTCATTCATACCAACCACGGCGCCACGCACCGTGACGCGGACATTTTTGCCGGTTTTGAGTTCCGCCAGGAGCTTATTCACTTCGTTGTTAACCGCGCTGAGGTCCTCCGTCGTGGGCATCACGTAAACATCGACGACGCGGCGAATCTGATAGTGATCCACTTCGGTCGGAGTGCTGATAGGGACGATTCTAGCTACGGACTGAAGAGGGGTGTACATCGTGGAAGTGTTCGCGCGCAGGGGTATGTTCTTGAAATCAGACATGGTCATGGAATCGATTTTCTGATTGAAATACTGGACGGTAACCATGTAGTTGTTCCCGGTCTTGGGATCGATCCAGTAACTAGGAGCGATCATTCCGTCGGAGGTCAGTGCGGTGATAACGTTGTCCACCACGCCTTGGGGCGTCAATCCCAGCTGGCTGGTCTGCTCACGATCGATGTTCAATTCCAAACCCGGATAGTCGATGTCCTGGGGGATTAAGATGTCGCTCACGTTTTTAGAAGCCTTGAGCTGCGAAGCGATGTTCCGGGCAATGCCGTAGGCTTCTGTCATGTCATTGTCGCTGATTTGAATATCCAGCGGGGCGGGCAGCCCCTGGTTTACGACGGAATCCACGAGACCTCCGGCTTGAAAATAAAGGCTGAGCTGAGGCATGTCGGTGGCCAGTTTTCTGCGGAGTCGCTCCATGTATTCGTAGCTCCCAATCTTGTGCTCTTCTTTCAAGCTCACCTGCACGAAAGCGGTGTGCATCGCGGAATTGCTGGTGTAAATGGCGGAAAGATCCGGCGTGATGCCGATATTGGAAACGATCATGTCGAGGTCGTCGTGGGAAACAACCTGTCGGATGTCGTCCTCGACTCTAGCGATGTACGTGTCAGTGATTTCCAGACGGGTTCCCGTGGGAGCTTTGACGTCGATGACAAATTGCCCGGGATCGGTGCGGGGGAAATACGAGGTGCCCACGAACGGAAAGAGCGCAGCCAGAACAACTACGATCCCTCCGAAGATGATCGCTACTGTGCGTTTTGGACGATCGAGGGCCCTTTGCACCCGTTGGTCGTAATAGAGCAAGAGCTTCAGGAAGAGTGCGTTGAAGCCTTGAACGACGCGGGTAAAGAAAGTGGTCTTCGCGGTTTCCCCGTGTGGCTCGTTGTGGTCGAGTCGGATGAAGGTCGCGCAATAAAGGGGCACTACGGTCATGGCGAAAATGTAGGACGCAAAAATGGACAGAACGACGCCCAATGCGAGATCGATGAACAGATAGCGGCTGACTCCGTAGAAAAAGGTAACCGGAAAAAATACGATCGAGGTAGTCGAAGTTGCAGCGAGGACCGCCAGGGCAACTTCCATCCCGCCCTTTTCGGCGGCTTCGTGCGGCGCCGCGCCGTTTTCCATAAAGCGAAAGATGTTTTCGAGGACCACGACGGAATCGTCAATCAGCCGGGAAAACGCGAGGGCTAGACCGCCGAGCAGCATGGTGTTGATGGAGCCACCCATGCCATTCATGATCAGAAAGCACAGTAAGGCGGAGAGCGGAATGGAAAGCAGCACCGCGAACGTAGCGCGCGGGCTGCCCAAAAAAAGCAGGATCATGACGCCGGTGAGGAAAAGGCCGATGCCGCCCTCTTTGAGCAAATTCTTGATGGCGATCTTGACGAAGATGGACTGATCGAAAACGACAGCCGTTTTCAGCGCATCGGGAATGTCCACGAGGTGCTGGATGGCTTCCTTGATGCCGTTGACAATCGAGATGGTGTTGCTGTTTCCTCCTTGTTTCAGAATGGGAACGTAGACTGAGTGCTGGCCATCAATACGCACAATGTTGGTTTGAATGGCGCCAGAATCTTCGGCTTTGCCGATATCCGCCACAAGAACCGAGCCGAGGCCTACTGTTTTTAGAGGAAAGCTGTTGAGCTCTTCGGCTGCCGCGACCTGACTGTTGGCGTAGATGTTGTAGTCCATGTTGCCGATGCGGACGTCGCCGGCGGGGAGGATCAGGTTTGAGTCGTTAATGGCGCGAACTACATCCATAAGGCTCAATTGATGGGCCTCGAGCTTTACGGGGTCCACGAAGACCTGGATCTGGCGGTAGGTGCCTCCGAACGGCTGAGGAACGGAAGCTCCCTGAACGTTGGCGATCTGGTTCCGCACTTGGAACTGGGCTAAGTCCTTGAGGCGCGTTTCATTGAGACCTTGTCCTTTTAGAGTGACGAGGCACACCGGCAAGCTCGACGCATCGAACTTCAAAACCACCGGCGGCAAGGTACCCGGAGGTAGACGCCGCAAATCGGCCATCGCCAGATTTGCGATGTTGCTCAGTGCGGCGTTCGCGTCGGTGCCGGGTTTGAAGTAGATTTTGATTAGGCTGACGCCGGTCAGCGAGCGCGACTCGATGTGGTCGATATTACTTCCCAGGGTGAAAAAACGTTCGAAGGTATTGGTGATGTCCGCCTCGATCTGCTGAGGAGGCATTCCAGAGTAAAACGTGGCGACCACCACCACGGGGATGTCGATTTGAGGGAAGAGGTCCACAGGCATGCGCACAACGGTGGTAATGCCCACCACGGCGACAACCAAGCAGAGCATGATGATGAAATAGGGATACGCGAGAGCAAACTTTGGCATCAGCGGTTTCCTGCCTCACTCGCGCCGCCTGACTCGAGCAACTTGGGCAAGATCTTTTGTCCGGGCGTAAACTCGCCGAGATTGCCGACGATGACGCGTTCGCCGTCAGTTAGGCCGGCTAACACCTCGATCTGCGTGCTACTTTCCTGGCCCAGCTTTACGGGACGAACCACGACGACATTCTGAGAATCGACGACCAGCACGGTAGCCTCATCGCCATTGCGATTGACCGACTCCATCGGAACGGTCAGCACGTTTTTCTTCTTGTCGTGGACGAAATAACCTTCGCAAAACATGCCAGGCATGAGCTTGCCGTCGGAATTCTGAAAATCCACTTCCGTCTCCATAGTGCGGGTCTGTTGGTCCAGGGAATCCGCGAAGCGCGCGACTTTTCCTTCGAAGTCCTGGTTCAGGGCCTGCACATGCACCTTGATAGATCCTCCGACATGGATTTGCGGGGCCACGGACTCAGGAATCTGCAGAACCAGCCGCAAAACGGAAATTTGCGCAAGACGAACCACGGGCATGGATTGCGTGCTCGTCGAAGTGCCCGCGGCGATGAGAGATCCCGTGTCGGCGTAGCGAACGGTGATGACGCCCGCGAACGGTGCGGTGATGCGTGTGTAGTCCAAGAGAGCTGCGTATTGTTTCTGCTTGTCCTGCGCGACTTCTAGCTGCTGTTTGGCCGCGGAAAGTTCCGCCTCAGCGCTGGCGACCTGAGCTTCCGCACTCAAGTCCTTGGCTTGCCAATCATCGACTTCCTGTTGCGCGACAAGGCCCGGTTGCGTGTCCGCGGCCTGCTTCAGGCGGTGATAAGCAGAATGCGCGGCCGAATGGGTCGACAGGGCACGATCCAAATCGCCCTGAGCCCTGCGAATTTGTTCTTGCGCACCGCGAACTTCGGCATCCGTACCGGCGAGTTCGGCAGCCAGCTCCGGGATTTCGAGGACGGCGAGCGTTTGCCCTTCTTTGACGTGATCTCCAACGTCGACATGAATCACTTTGATGTAGCCCGCCACTTTGGCGTGCACATCGATGTCTTGAAACGGCTTAAACGCGCCGGAGACGGTCAGCGTGTCGCCTAAGTCGCGCCGCTTCGCGATGGACACAGCCGCGGTAGTGACCAATGGATGGTTGCGATCATCGGCTTCCGTGCGCGTGCGCCCAACCCAGTGCCATACAAGGAGTGCGCCACCAACAAGAATGAACAAAGCGATCAATAGCTTTTTTTTCGTCATGCCTTTTTTCCCGGGCGAGGTGTGGTAACGGACGGAGGGGTTGGTCCGGTATCAGACACCCGCAGAAACTACGTGAGGGCCTCTAAAATCGAATGTCGGCGTTCGCATCTGTCCTACGATAACGCGGAAATTCCGGCAATAGAAAAGCGATCAGAGCGCGGGCGGCGGCCTGAACCATAGGCTTGCGCCAAAAATTTGCTGTGGGAGAGAGGTTTCCCGTGGCAAATCAGGGAGGGATTGCGCGGGGAGTTCCGAAGACGGCGCAAGCGCTTTCACAAGAGCGCTATCGTGAGTCAAGCGCGGGTCTCGCCCGTTCGCGAAAGAGAAATGCTGCAACTCTGACGCGCCCACCGTGGCGCGGTTGCTCGCCCGATGGCAGATATTCAAAGCACCATCGGAACTCAGCGAAGCCGCGAAGGGGTTGTAGAGCATAAGCAAGGCGAGAAATAAACAAACCCAGCCCCGCCAATATGACGCTGTGCGGCGATCGAGGTTGCAAACAAAAAAGGACATTTTGGACTCGGCTATGACGATAGTAGGAGTGCGCGATCTGGTCAAGAGGATGCCTGAACCGCGTTGTCACTTGCCGAAGGGGGGAGAAGGGGGGAGAAGGGGATCGGAGCCAGGGGTGCGCCGATCCCCGTGGTAGGACGTGGACCGAAGATCAAACGCGTTGAGTATCGCCGCCCGGGATCACATCCGAATGAAGGGCTTGTGAATTCTCGATGACCTCTTCGCCGGCCGATGCGGTCCGGTCGGTGCTTCGCGTGTTAAGGGACAGGCCGCGGCCATGGCGGACATCCAGCCCGCGGACCCAGAAGATGATGTCCTCGGCAATGTTTGTGGCATGATCGGCGATGCGTTCAAGATGTCTAGTGGCCAGAATGAATTGCATTCCG
>Ga0210398_10002268_pt1 | contig 18923 bp, 20 predicted proteins | sample IncBWC4OmetaG_FD_161047 | JGI IMG/M metagenome (GOLD analysis project Ga0210398, IMG submission 161047) | Forest soil microbial communities from Barre Woods Harvard Forest LTER site, Petersham, Massachusetts, United States - Inc-BW-C-4-O | ecosystem: Environmental > Terrestrial > Soil >... | reverse complement strand
TTTGAGTTCAAAGTTCCACTGGCGTGGCTGATGGCGGTGCCGGTGGCGTCGACAGGGGCTGCGCCTGCCGCTGCCAATCTCCGGCTGCGTTTCAGTTTGTGGCAGGATCGGCTGCCGGTGGATGCATTGCCGGTGGAAGGCTGGATCGAGCTACAGTTGTTGAAGGAGGAAGATTTGATGTCGGCAGGGATGTAGGTCTGCTGTACAGAAGAAAGCCGGAGGCGTTTGCCTCCGGCTTTCTTGATCTGAGAAACTAAGTAGTGACCTTACTGACCCGGGGTTGTAGCGGTCATCTCCAGCGGCCGGCTAAGTTCCATTACCAATTGAGTTCCCGCGGGCAGGCTGGCGGATTTCTTTTTGCCCAGCCAGTGGACGACGGCGGCGGTAGCGCCGATGGCGCCGCCGATCACTGCGCCTTTGCCGCCATCGGCCAGGCCGCCAATCAACATGCCGCCGCCGGTGCCGATGCCGATCTCGGCTAGATCCTCGCCGCTACGTCCCACGCCTTTGAATTGGCCTTCGTTGTTCACACTGGTGCCGTTGTCGAGGTCGGTGTCGGTCAGTGAGGCGCTCAGGACGAAGCGTTGTCCGTCGGGCATAACCAGGGCTTCGGGAAAGATTCCGATGGTGGAAATGCCCTGAATGCGACGCGGTTCGCTTACTTGAGTGACGCGGCCTTGTACGGTGGCGCCGATGGGGATGACGGTTTTACCGTCGAGCAGTACGGCCTCGGTGACTCGCGCTGAAAATGGATCACCTGTCTTGCTGGAATAGGTGGCGAGATTGTTTTCCAGCTTGACGGTCAATGATGTACCGGTCGGCAGCGAAATATTATTTTGTCCCATTGCCACCAGCGACAGCACCATTACACACAGCAGTAATTCGAGTTGCTTCATTGGGCCTCCTTGAGATCGATATGTAATTTCAATCTGAAACTTTCAGTTTCCTGACCGCGTCCAGAATTTCCATTACCGGCACGCGGTCGGTTTGGTTGTCACCGCGATAAATGTAACGGACGGTTGCGCCGCGATCGATCACCAGGCTTGCGGGATGAGCGATGTTGATGGCGTCATGTCCGAAGCGGTGGTACAACCCGTAGGCTTTGGTCACGGAACGGTCCTGGTCGAGCAGGAAAGGGAAGGAAAACGGATGGATTGCCAGATACTTGGCTGGCTTAAACATCCCTTCACCTTTTTCGGCCGCGATATAAACCAGTTGCGCTCCTGCCTGCTTCATCTCGTTTCGGTATGGCTCGAACTGGGCCATGCGTTTGACGCAGTTTGGTCACCAGGTTCCGCGCAAGAATTCCACGATCACCGACCCTTGTTCGAGCATGGTGGAGAGGGTGAACATGCCGCCCTCTGGGTTGGCCGAAGGCAGCGAGAAGTCCGGCGCCAGGGAGCCAATTTCGAGGGTTTCGGTGCGATCCTGCATCCTGAGTTGACTGTAAGTTAGTGGCGGGTGCGGAACAAGCGGGGAACGGCGGCGTGAACCAACAGAGGTACGGGCGGTTGGTGTGAGCGCTTACATTTTGGTTGAGTCATCACAGACGTTTTACTTGCCGTGATTTATAATCCCGGCTTTCCATGAAGTGAGGAGAATTTCATGATCGCTATCTCCAAGATCCACGCCCGCGAAGTTCTGGATTCTCGCGGGAATCCCACGGTCGAAGCCGAGGTCACGATCGCCGATGGAACTCAGAGGCGGGCCATTGTTCCGAGCGGCGCCTCGACCGGTGAACACGAAGCAGTCGAGTTGCGCGACGGTGATAAGCAGCGCTATATGGGCAAGGGTGTTCTCAAAGCGGTTGAGAATGTGAACACGCAGATTGCCAAGGCTCTGGCTGGGATGGACGCAAGCGATCAGCGTGCGCTAGACCAGAAGATGATCGAACTAGATGGCACCGACAACAAAAGCCGGTTAGGGGCGAACGCGATTCTGGCGGTCTCGATGGCTGCGGCTCGGGTGGCGGCCGCTAGTTCGAAGCAGCCGCTTTATCAATATTTGGGAGGGGCTGGGGCGAACCTGCTGCCACTGCCGATGATGAACATCCTCAATGGGGGCGCACATGCGGATAACAATGTGGACTTCCAGGAGTTCATGGTGATGCCAGTGGGGGCGAAGACATTTTCCGAAGCGCTGCGCTGGGGGGGTGAAGTCTTTCATACTCTTAAGGGCGTGCTCAAGAAGCGCGGATATAACACCGCGGTCGGCGACGAAGGCGGCTTCGCGCCTTCAGTGAAATCGAATGTGGAAGCGATTGAAGTGGTGCTGGAGGCGATTCAGCAGGCGGGATACAAACCGGGGAAAGAGATTGCGATTGCGCTGGATCCGGCAGCCAGCGAGTTTTATCAGGACGGAAAATACGTTTTCAAAAAATCCGATAAGTCGGCGAAGAGTTCGGACGAAATGATCGCGTTCTGGGCGAAGTGGGTGAAGGAGTATCCGATTGTTTCGCTGGAGGATGGCTTGTCGGAAGAGGACTGGGACGGCTGGGCGGCGTTGACCAAGGAACTCGGCGGCAAGATTCAACTGGTAGGCGACGATATTTTCGTGACTAACATTGAGTTTCTGCAGAAGGGAATCGACAAGCATGTGGGCAATTCGATTCTGATCAAAGTGAACCAGATCGGCACGGTGAGCGAGACGCTGGATGCAATTGATTTGGCAAGGCGAAATGGATATACATCGGTGATTTCGCACCGCTCGGGAGAGACGGAGGATACGTTCATTGCCGATTTGGCTGTGGCTACGGGAGCGGGGCAGATCAAGACTGGGTCGGCGTCGAGGACGGATCGGATTGCCAAGTACAACCAGTTGCTGCGGATTGAGGAGGAGTTGGGCGGGGCGGCGCGGTTTTTGGGAGTAAAGGCGCTGAATTATAGAGATAACTGAAAGGTGCTATGAATGCTCGTCCAAGTCGGCCGAAGGGACATCATCCCGCATTCTCACCGCCAGAAAATCTCGATATTAAAATCTGGCGCTACATGGACTTTACGCAGTTCGTTAGTATGGTGGAGGAAAAAGCCTTACTCTTCGTACGCGCAGATCTTTTGGAGGACAAATTCGAGGGAACGGCGTCCCAACCGCTTTATGACTTCCTGGAGAGATCGGGCGGTTTAGAGGGTCACATCTGGCAGCTTCGGATGACACGGGGATGGACCTTCGTGACCTGCTGGCACATGAACGAATGCGAATCGGCCGCGATGTGGAAGCTCTACTCAACTGCCAAAGAATCGGTGTGTGTCCAAACAACCTACGGACGCTTGCGAAGCGTCCTCGATGAAGATGTGTACATCGGGACAATTAATTACATTTCGTATGAGCGGAACAAAATACCGCCCGGCAACAATTTTTGGCCTCTCATGCATAAGCGCAGATCTTTCGAGCACGAACAGGAGCTGAGGGCAGTCTGGAGCTCTTTACACGCACGGAGGGCGTACTCATGGGGCCATTTGGCGATGGCTTCACCGAGACACTTGCCACATTGGACTTCACGGGGTTTGCCGGTGGTTTCTGGGACTCGGAAAACAATGGGGACCACTTCGGAGCTAGAGAGTATCAGAAGACACATGGTAGCTGGCTATCTCCCGACCCGGCAGGGATGGCGGCGGTGAATCCCTGGAATCCGCAGACCTGGAACAGATATGCGTATGTGGGCAACAATCCAACTACTTACAATGACTCACTCACTTTGTATCTGTACAGCGGATCCGCGCAAGCGTTTACCAGGGCAGTGGAAAACGGGATGATAAGCCCCACTGCAGTCGACGCAATCCAGCAAATTGTTTTCCTCTCACCCGGTACTGGTGATGTCGCTCCGACCACAATGGGTCTTCCCGACTCTGCCGTCCAAACCTTCTGGGGCAATCAAGGGATACAAGACAATCTGGTATGGATGTTGAATGGCAGCGGTATGAGTGCTCCTTCCACGCTCTTGCCTTGCGGTCATAGCTTTGCGTGCGAGTTTAACAGTCCACAAGTCCCGAAACCGCGAGGGCGGTGCGCTGGGCATTAGAGTGGCAAGACTTTTGTTCATCATCTCCGGAGTTTCTTATGAAAAGTATCATGACCTTTGTGCTGCACACACTGATCGCGATGGTTATCAGCGTTATGCTCGCGGGTGTGCTCGCCGCAGTCCCTGGCCTTCTGCTGAGTCCGGTAGGGCCACGGAACTGGGTGCTTTATAACTTAGCGACCGGAGCCCCTTATAGTCCACTTCTGTGGGGACTAGGGTTTCTCTTTGGGTTCTTTGTGAATCGCAGAATGCGAAACACTTCAGCCCAATGGGTGTGGATTGCTGGAATGTGCTGGTTCAGCCTGTGGATTTGGGACGCCGTTCACACCTATGACCCCCGCTGGTGTCAAGGGTGTACGGTTCTGCAGAACGTGTGGCGAAGCCTTTTTACAGTTGGCTACAATTCGTGTATGCAGGATTGTCGGGGAGAGCTATTGGGGACAACTCCGATGTTGAACTCGATAGCATATTCCCTTGGTGCCTGCGTCGGCTTGAGATCGAACCGCGCAGGGCTGCAAACAGGTTCGTCGAATCGGTGACAATGTTAAGAACAGCACCTAAACTGTTCAGCTTTTTTCCCACGAGAGGTCGGAAGAATCAGCCTGGTTGTGCGCTCTAAGCCTTGCTCTGACTGCCACGAGATCGTGTGACCAAGCCCTGTTTTCTAGCGCGGTGCAACCACAGCCGAAATGCTTGGGGGTCTTCGGGAAGTTCCGCTCCGGCTGCCTGGAGCGCGGCGTAACAAGGTAAGCGAAGCCGGACCGGCCGTCGCTTCTGGGCACGAGTACCAAGCAGCCCCTCAGCTTACCGCCTGGAAACAAGTCGATCTCGGAGAGCTGATCGAGGGGATATTTGTGTCTCCGGCTGCGAAACCTTGGTTCCTCGAGCTCGTTAGGAAGGTTCTTCGTCGCTACGGTCTGGCGTTGCCCGTGCGCCAGTTCGATCTGGCTGCTGAGCCCCTATTCTGACTTAGCTGAAACTTCGAAGGGCAGTTTCCAATGCTTGACTTAGTCCATGACTTAGTTATAATGGGCCAATGGAAGTTAATATCCATGAGGCCAAGACTCATCTGTCCCGCTTGTTGGAGCGTGTTTCGATGGGCGAAGAGGTCGTCATTGCCAAGGCCGGGAAACCGGTGGCGAAGCTGGTACCGGTAGGCGCCCGCCCCAAGAAGCGAGTACTTGGCTCGGCCCAGGGCGAGTTCACTGTTCCCGATGACTTCAACGATCCGCTGCCCAAGGAGATCGAGGATCTCTTCTGGAAATGAAGGCGCTTCTCGACACTCACACTTTTCTATGGGCGATTGCGGGGGAGGGAAAAAAGTTATCTCGCCGGGCTGAGCAGATCTATACCGGTTCGAACGATTTGTGGTTGAGCGTAGCTAGTCTGTGGGAAATCCTGATCAAGGTGCAGACCGGTAAACTTCCCTTGCCTGTGCCGACCGGTTCCTATGTGGTTAGAAACCTGGCCGCAAATCATATCGAAGTCCTGCCAATCACTCTGGATCACGTTCTAAAGCTAGAATCACTGCCCCATTACCACCGTGACCCCTTCGACCGTATTTTGATTGCGCAAAGTATTGAAGAGAACCTTCCGTTAATCACGTCCGATCCGCTCTTTGAGAAATATCCTGTCAAGCTGCTCTGGTAGTTCAGAACCCCATTCTGTCATCCGCTGAAGGGCCATAGGTCGCCGGCAGAGGCTTTTCATTTAGTCGCAGATACACACCTAGTTGAGCGCGGTGGTGCACCAGATGGTTCAAGAACATGGTGCGATAGGCCATGAAACGTGAGCCGCTGAAGATGGGCTTGCCTTGAAAGCTCAGCTTCCAGGGCTGGGTCCAGGCGTCGTCTTTCAGGCTGGCTAGGGCGGCCCGTGCCTTAGCTGCGTTCTCGTCGAAGGACTTCAATAGTCCGGCCAACTCGAAGGGCGGACGCTGGCGTGGACTGCCGCTGCCGAAATCGAGTTCTGGAGTCGTCAATACCGTGGCGCCAAATCCGGCCAGTTCGGCCACGTGCGGGGCCAGGTTGCCCAAGGGCATCGACTTGGGATGAGGGACGAAATCTTTCTTGTCGAAGGGAACGCGCTCTAGCGTAATCCGCGTGGTTTGCATTTCGTGGTCGAATTCCGGCAGTAAGAGTTCGCTGATGGGCATGATTTCCTCCGGGGTCAGTATAAATAAATTCAGGGAGTCTGGGGTCGTGGCTGAAAGGCTTTTTCACCACAGAGACACGGAGACACAGAGAAATCTGGTCTAGAGCTGCTAGAATCCTGCTGATCGCGTAAATCTGTGTTGATCCTCAAGATTCGTGGCTGGTGTCGAATTAGCTAGAAGGCCAGTAGCTAAGAGCCAGGAGCTGCCTTTGCGTCCTAAACCTCTCGTTCTTGTCATCCTCGATGGCTGGGGATACCGCGCCGAAACTCAGGCCAACGCCATCGCGCTGGCGCGCAAGCCGACTTACGATCGGCTGCTGCGCGAGTATCCCAACACGCTGATTCATACCAGCGGCAAGTACGTTGGCCTGCCCGACGGCCAGATGGGCAACAGCGAGGTCGGCCATCTAAACATTGGTGCCGGACGCATTGTGCACATGGACAGCACTCGCATTGAGCTGATGATTCAGAACGGCGAGTTTTTCTCTCATCCTGTGCTGGTCTCGGCCATGAAGAATGCCCGGAACGGAGGCCGGCGGTTGCATCTTTTCGGCTTGGTTTCAGATGGTGGCGTGCATTCTTATCAAACACATCTTTACGCGTTGCTGAAGATGGCGAAGCAGCAAGGAGTTGAGCGCGTCTTCGTCCACGCCTTCATGGACGGGCGCGATACTCTGCCGACCAACGGCGCCGGCTACCTCGAGCAACTACAGCAGAAGATGCGCGAGTACAGCACCGGCAAAATTGCCAGCGTCAACGGCCGCTACTACGCGATGGACCGCGACCGCCGCTGGGAACGCATTGCGAAAGCCTATAACGCCATGGTCAACGGAGACGGCGAAGGGGGGAAGTTCGTCGACGCCGTACAGGGAGTGAAAGCATCTTACAACAAGGACGTAACTGACGAATTCATTGTTCCGTTTGTGTGCGAGGATGACCGCGGTGAGCCGTTGGCCACCATTCGCGACGACGATTCCTGCATCTGCTTTAACTTCCGGGCTGACCGGGTGCGCCAGATCACTCGTGCTCTCGCACGGAACAGCGGTCTAAACGAAAAAGGCGGACGAGACCTTCCCGGGGCTGACGATCTTGATGCGACGATCCCGCGCGAGCGCGTGCCGAAGAACTTGTCCTATGTTTGCATGACCCGGTATGACAAGAATTTCAGTTTGCCGGTGGTCATCCCACCGGAGTCGATGAATAACATTTTGGCCAACGTGATGGCGCAAATGAATATGCGCAACCTACGAGTAGCGGAGACGGAGAAGTATGCTCACGTCACATATTTCTTCAATGGGGGCATCGAGCAGCCCTTTCCGGGTGAAGACCGAGTGTTGGTGCCATCACCCAAAGTTGCGACGTACGATCTGAAGCCGGAGATGTCCGCTGCGGGAATCGCTGATGCTGTGATCAAGGCGGTGAACGACAGCGCTTTCGACGTTATCATTGTGAACTTTGCTAATGCGGATATGGTCGGCCACTCGGGGAAGATTGAGCCAACGATCAGAGCGGTAGAAGTGGTGGACGCGTGTCTCGGACGCATCGAACCGGCGGTTCGGGCAAAAGGTGGAGCGATGCTGATCACCGCCGACCATGGTAATGCTGAAATGATGATTGATCCGGTGACCGGCGGACCGCACACGGCGCACACGACCAATCCGGTGCCGTTTATTGTGATCGCGGAAGATAGCAAGCGATTCACGCTGAAGCCGGATGGGGCGTTGCGGGATATCTCGCCGACTATCTTGGGAATGCTGGCCCTTGATGAACCCAAAGAAATGACAGGAATTGACCTCAGATTGATGAAGAAGAGCTAAACCACAGAGGTCACAGGGGACACAGAGGAAGTCCTTGGATGGGTTCGAATCTTGCCAATCCTGCGTGCCTTAAATGGTTATGATTGTTTGAGCTAGGGTTACTGAGGCCGAGCACGAATGGCACTTCGGGCAGTTACTTCCGTTTCGCCTGCGCTCGTGCTTCTCATCGCCAGAAGAGTGCAAAAACACTAAAATCTACTCAGGTTATGAAACGCCAGTTCATGCTCTACGTTTTCCAGGCCACGGCTTTGTTCTGGGCGCTTGCGGTTTGCCTGCGAACTGTAGACCTGGGTTGGAACCCGTTTGCCGGCATCGGTCTGGGCATGTTCGGCGCTTTGCCGATTTCTTTCCTCGGCATCCGCATCCATTCCAAGCAGACGCAACCGCAAGAACAGATTCCAGCTTCCTGAATCGTGCAGCTAGTTCTTGCATCCCACGGTCATTTTGAACATCTGATCTAGAGCACGCCTGTACAATGGGCGTTGACTTTACATGCCTCGCACCGTCCAAAGCTGTCAGGAGAGCAGCCAGTGAAGTCGGAGTGTTTACCGTTCAGCCGGATTCCGCATACCACGCCGCTTTTCTCCGATTTCCTTTCTGACCACTCCAAAGTGCAACAGTTTTATCGGCGCTCGGCATACTTCAAGCAATGGATGAAGGATGAAGTTGCGAGCATTGACTACGATTCCGCGCGGCGGGAGCGGGTGGCTGCGATTTTGATGCGGCAGAATGAGGCTTGGGGCGCATCTGCCAAGACTTTGGAGAACATTCGCCGCCTGCGCGCTGGGGCTGTGGCTGTGGTTACGGGGCAGCAAGTCGGACTGTTTGGCGGACCCTTGTTTACGATTTTCAAAGCGTTGACGGCGGTGAAGCTGGCGGAAGAGGCGAAGCAAAGCGGCATCGATTGTGTGCCAGTTTTTTGGCTGGCGACGGAAGATCACGATCTGGAAGAAGTCAGTCACGTTTCTCTGCTGGGGCCGGATGGGTCTCTGCAAACTATTGCGACGGCCACACAAGGGCTGCCGGGCGCGCCCGTCGGAGCTGTCAGATTTGGCACTGAGATTCAGTTTGCAGTGGATGCGGTAGGAACTTTGCTCGGGGAATCGGAAGCGGTGTCGAGCCTGCGCGCTTGCTATCGTCCGGGAGAAGACTTTGGTACGTCCTTCGCGCGGCTGTTCACCCAATGGTTTGCGGAGTGGGGAGTGATTCTGCTGGATGCGTCGGATCCTGAACTTCATCAGATCGCCGCGCCGATCTATCGCGCCGCGCTGGAACGTTCGGGAGAGATCGAAGAGGCGTTGCTGGTGCGCGGACGTGAACTTGAGACTGCTGGCTATCATCAGCAGGTCAAAGTCACGCCCTCATCATCGCTAGTGTTCAGCCTGCATAAAGGGGTGCGTACACCGGTGCAGCGCCGGGGGAATGACTTTGTCATCGAGGAGGAGACGGTTTCTTCGGCTGAGTTGCTGAACCAGTTGGCTTCTTCGCCGCAGGATTTCAGCGGCAATGTGCTGCTGCGTCCGGTGGTGCAGGATTATCTGCTGCCGACGCTTGCCTATGCAGGCGGTCCGGCTGAGGTCGCCTACTTTGCGCAGGCTGCGGTCGTGTACCAGGCATTGCTCGGAAGGATTACGCCGGTGCTGCCGCGTTTTTCCGCGACATTGATCGAAGCCAAGCCCAAGATGATATTGGAGCGCTACGGGCTCGTGTTTACTGATTTCTTCCGTCCTGAGCCAGTGCGTGAACAACTGGCGGCGCGTGCCTTGTCCAAAGACCTGCGGTTTGCTTTTGAACGAGCTCAGGCTTCAACCGGCGAGACCCTCGCGGCAATCCGTGGAGCGTTGGAGGGCCTGGACAAGACATTAGTGGAGGCGGCGAACAACGCGGAAGCGAAGATGCTGCATCAACTGGAGAGCTTGCAGGCGCGAGCTGCCCGCGCTGAGCTACTACAGAGCGAGATCCTCGATCGCAAAGCGGTCTGGCTCAGTAATCTGCTTTACCCGAACAAAGTGCTTCAGGAGCGTGAAATTGGCGGAGTGTTTTTTCTGGCGCGTCATGGGGCTGACCTGCTGCGCGGCGTTTATGATGCGATCCATCCTGATTGCGTTGATCACCAGTTGATTTGGTTGTAGGTCTACTGGGCGACTTTCAACTGGTCTTCCAATTCCTCCAGCGACTCGACTCTGGGTACATTCATCCCGCGATATGCTCCGGAAACGTCGATCAGGATTGCCTGCATACCCACTTTCGTCGCACCTAGATAGTCGACGGAATAGACGTCGCCGACGTACAAGGTTTCCGGGGGCTTTGCGGCAGTCGTCTTTAGCGCCGCCTCAAAGATCGCGGGATGGGGTTTCTCGTATCCCACTCGTCCTGAGTCGGTGATGGTGGCGAAGCAATCGGCGATTCCGCTGCGCTTCAGGACATCTTCGATTTTGCCATCGGCGTTGGAGATCACGGCCAAGGGATAGCGCTGGCCCAGCCGCTTTAGTAACTCCCGCGTTCCCGGACGAATCACACGCCAGTTGGCTGACTGCCGCGTGCTTTCAACTAACTCGTCGCGCACCCGGTTATTATTCACTTCTAGCTCTTCCAGCAAGCGTTCATAGAACATGAACCAGAAGTTGAAGTCGGCGGGGTCGCCGTGCTGTATTGCGTCGTCGAACTTCTGCTTGGTCGAACGTTCGATGGCATGCCATTGTTCGAGGCTGGGTGAGTGTCCCAGCTTTGAAAGCGGCGTCAAAATGTGAGCGCGGTCGGGAAAGAGCAGGGTGTTGCCGACGTCGAAGAAGATGGCTTTCAGTTGGGCGGGCATCTCCTTACATGTTCACACGTGGGAGTCCAAGATGACCAGGGGTTATCGCATAAGGGCCTGCCAGTGGTGATGAAATGCGTGTCGTCAACGGCTTGTTCCGAAAACGTAACAAATCTGATTCAGCGATTGACAGGCGGTGAAGATGGAGCTATGTTTGCGAGGCTTTTGCTATATGCAAAGGTTTATCGAGTCGAATGTCCCGGAAATACCAGCCATGACGAATGGATTGAAGCTGAGTCGACGGTTGCAATGGGCAGCGCTCATGGTGTGCCTGGCAGCATTGGAACATGGTTTTGCCCAGGATGAGAAATTGGGGTACTACGATCGTGGAATGTCCAGAGCAATGCTCACCTCGGTTCACGATGATCTCAAGAGGTATTACTACGACAAACAATTTCACGGTGTGGATATCGACGCCACCTTTCGGGAGGCTGAGGAGAAGATCAAAGCGGCTCCGACCATGAACCACGCGTTGTCGGACATTGCGGCGGCCCTTTCGACGCTGAATGACTCTCACACATTTTTCCTTGTCCCTCCGCGCCCCTATCGACACGATTACGGCTGGCGCATGCAGCCGGTCGGTGATTCGGATATTTTCATCGTGGCGGTGCGTCCCGGGAGCGACGCAGAGAAGAATGGGCTACGGGCGGGCGACCAGGTGTTGAGCGTCAATGGATACGCCGCGATACGAGAGGATATGTGGAAGATATTCTATGTCTTTAACATATTGCGGCCGCAACGCAGCTTGCGATTGGTGGTACGGAAACCTGACGGCAGTACGCAGCAAATCGACGCTTTGGCAGCGATGACGCCAACAAAGGAACTTGGAGATCTGACCGATCTATTCAGCGAAATGGCGGGTGGGATGCGGCACGCGGAGCGAGACGTGGAGTACGGAAAACCGGCAATCATTTGGAAGCTTCCCAGCTTTGTCCATTTTCCGAATGATGCCGACCACATGTTGGACACGATTCGTTCTCACGATGCACTGGTATTGGATCTGCGCGGTAACCCCGGCGGCTCGGTGGAGTTTTTGGAACGGTTTCTGGGTGGCATGTTCGACCACGAGGTGAAAATTGCAGACCGGATCGGCAGAAAAACCTTGAAGCCGTCGCTGACCAAGCCGCGCGGGGATAAGACATTTGCGGGGAAACTGGTTGTGCTGGTCGATAGCCAATCCGGCTCGGCTGCTGAGTTATTCGCGCGGACCGTCCAGTTGGAGAAACGCGGGATTGTGCTGGGTGACCTGTCATCCGGTTCGGTCATGGAAGCCCGTCACTATGGTCATCAATCCGGTGGATCGATCATTACCTTTTATGGCGCTTCGATTACCGAAGCTGATCTCATTATGACGGACGGAAAGAGTTTGGAACATTCTGGTGTAGCCCCTGATGAACGGATGCTGCCCACCGCGGCAGATTTGTCATCGGGTCGTGACCCGGTTCTGGCGCATGCGGCGCAGCTCGTGGGCGTCAAGTTGTCGCCTGAAGAAGCCGGGAAGCTCTTTCCGGTTGAATGGCCTCACGAATAGCCGCTGGTCTCACGCGCTACCCTTAACAACCCTGCCGTGCCGCCGTACCCAGGCGTATGCCACCGGACCGGAGATCAGACTCAGCGTTCCCCAAAGGCGTGTCGTCGAGTCACTATTGAACATTGCCCATGCGAATAGCAACACGGGAAGGATCACGATGGCGAGGGCGCCCAGGGTTCCACCACCGACGCGAAAGCTGCGGGGCAGCTCTGGATACTTGCGGCGCATTTGCCAGAATGAAATCAGGGTCAACGTCGATGTGGCGATGCGCGACCAGGCATAGACGGCGATGAGCTGGGGGACGGTGAATACCGCAAGTAGAGCGCAGAACACCGCAGTCAACAAGATGGAGCGGGTGGGAGTTCCGAAGCGTGGACTGATCTTGGCCAGTGCCGGATAGAAATAGCCGTCCTCGGACATGGTGAGCGGTATGCGAGTGACCGAGAGCATGGTGCTCTCGAGCAAAATGAAGTTGGCGATGGCAGCGGCTGCGAACATGGCTGTACCAAGACCTGCGCCACCCACCAGACGGGCAGCTGTGACCATGTATCCGGTCTCCCACACTTGCCAGTTGCCCAGAGCTGTTAAACCGGCGGACAGGGCGCAGACATAGGTGGCGATGGTGAGCGGAATCACGATGGCCAGTCCCAGTGGGAAATTGCGGCGGGGATTATCCACTTCTTCAATCACGGTGGAGAGTTGTTCGTATCCGGCGTAGGACCACAGGGCCAAAGAGAGTCCGACACCGTAAGCTTCTCGCCAGGGTTTCCCGGCTGGAAAGAAGGGATGAAACGGGTTGAAATGGGCTTGGTGGTAGCCGAGAACGATGAAGGCGATTACCGGGATGAAAGACGCCACCAGCAAGAGCAACGTGAGCTGGCCAACGAGTCGAATGCCAAGGACATTAATAAGCGCTACCAAGCCCAAGAACAAGACTGCGACTACCCAATGCTGCAATTGGGAGTGCAGTGGGATCCAGGCGTTAAGGTAATCGGCCATGGCCACGCCGTAAGAGGCGCTCATGAGGAAAGTGCCGGTCCAGTTCCACCAGCCGCTTTGAAAGCCCCAGAAATCACCGAGAGCGGCGCGGCTCCAGCGATAAAAGCCGCCCTCGACCGGCATGGCCGTAGTCATTTCGGCGGCCGCGAGTGAGATGGGGACAGCAAAGATTAGAGGGACAATCAGCAGGAAAGTGAGCGCCAGTCCGGGGCCGGAAGCGGAAACCATCGATTCGAATCCGAAAGGACCGCCGGTGCAATAGGCAAACAACACGGCTACGAACGGCAACAGGCCGATGCGACGTAGATTGTGGGTAGGGACGGGGAGAGATGTGGGAGTCGGGGATGGAGAAGGCATCGTTGCTTCGTTCCCACTCAAGCTGTCAGAAACTTAGTCTTGCTGCTCGGCATCGCGTTTCTTGCCGTATCGGTATGCCAGACCCGCTCCAATGGTCATGAAGCCAACCGGGGGCACGAGCAGCACCAAAATGCCGCGGCTGATGGCACGCTGCCCATCTTTGGTAGTGCCGGTGGTATTGCTGTAGCACATGGCGCAACCCTGGCCCACGGCGGGGGCTGCCCACAAGAAACTTAGAAACGCGAGCATGAGCAGTCGCTGTTTCATTTCACTCCCAGGTGGACGATGCGGAATGCGTCCGCGAAAAAGATGCACATTAAGCATAAGCAGATGATGACCGCAGTCATCATCACCCATTTCATAGCGGCGATTTCGTACTTCAAGTGCATGAACCAGCCGATGATGAGCACCGATTTGATGACGGACAAGACCATCAGAACTTCCAGCATCTGGACGGGCTGAAACACCTGGTTGTAGGCCAGCGCGACTTCGGCTGCGGTCAGGACGAGCAGGAATCCCCAAACCCAGAAATATTGACTCTTGTCTTCATCGTGATGGGTATCGACAGTGTGCATCGTTAAGCTTCTCCGTTCTTGTGATACAGCGCTATCCGGTGATGCGTGTGGACATCAGATATACCAGCGGGAAGATGAACATCCACACCAAGTCCACGAAGTGCCAGTACAGCCCAGCGATTTCCACGTCGTGAGCATCATAATCTTTAGGTTTGAGGAACATGATCATTCCCGCTACGATGGCGCCGATCAGCAATACATGCGAGGCGTTGTGAAACACGCTGTCAGCTGGAGTTCCCAGCCACGCGGCCAGCCAGAAAATCAGCAAGATCGGCAGGAATTTCTTGCGCAGCGCCACTACTCCCAGATAAATCACGCCGATGGTCACATGCAGCATGTGCATGCCAGTGAGGGTAAAGAACGTCCCGCCAAATTGCTGGACGGTGGACGACCAGGGATTTTTTGATGGGGTCATTCCCTCGGCGATCAGCTTGGTCCATTCCATGCCGTGCAGCACGATGAACGCGATGCCGAAAAACATGGTGAACAGGATCCAATTGCGGGTCCAACTGCGGTCGCCGCGCCGGGCCGCCATCACTCCCAGAACCATGGTCAGGGAACTGGATAGCAGGCAGCCGGTCATGATGGTGGCATTGATGATGCTTTCTTTATGAAATGGAGTGGGCCAGTCGGGATTGGAGATGCGCCCGTAGCTGTAGGCAAATAGCAACGCCCCGAAGGTCAGCGTGTCAGAGAGCAGGAACAGCCACATCCCGATCTTTTTCGAATAGGTGCCAAACAGAGACGGCTCGAATTCGCCAGCCATCCCATGTGACACCGCCATATCGGACATTTTTCAGTCTCCTAAAAAGTCTGTTGTGGCGCGGACATTGCCGTCCGCGAGTTAACGCACAAACCACAGCAAAGCGAAAATTCCCAGCCACAGCACGAACATGAAATGCCAATACCATGCGGTCACATCGACGACGATTCGCCGTCCCTCGACCGGCTTGTGCAAGAGCGACACGGTTGCTGCATACAAAAGAACGAGAATGCCGCCGAGCAGGTGTACTCCGTGTACCGCTGTCAGCAAATAGACAAAGGAACTGCTGGCGCTGGTGGCCAGATAGAATCCGCGTTCGGCTAGCTCCCGCCAAGCCAGCCATTGTCCGGTCAGGAATCCCAGACCCAGAACGACTGTGAGCGCCAGCCAGGGAAAACCACTTTCCTGCCCTAAAGACACGCCGGGGATTGACCGCACGGGAGCCAAAGCTGCTTGCCGGGTAATCTGTCGCCGCGCAAACTCAGCGGTCAAACTGCTGGCAGCGAGGAGTGCGGTATTGATGAGCAGCAACGCGAGCGGCAACTGGACCGGAATCCAGTCCTGGATATAGGTGCCAGTGTGATCGTCAAAAGTCGGCAATCCGCGACGCACGATGTAGGCGCTGGTCAGCGAAACAAAGATCATGACGACCGAAGTCAGCCCGATTGCCAGGCCGACGCGAACCCGGCGCAGGCGTCGCCCGTAGTCGGGATCGCCATCACCGCGGCCGCCGTCTCCACCGCCGCGAACCGGTGGAGGAGTTCCTCCTCCACCTTTGCTCGTCTGCGGAACCCGAATTGTTGAACTGAAGGTTGCCATAACTGACTTGTGAAGGCGAACACTCTTGTCCGCCCAAGACTTTAATGCGTTGGCACTCCTGCCGGATCGGTCTGCATAATGTAATCTTTCGCGGCTCCGGGCACGCTGTATTCGTAAGGTCCGTGATAGACGACGGGCGTATGTCCGCCAAAATTGTCGTGCGGAGGCGGAGTGGCGGTCGTCCATTCAAGGGTCGTCGCTTCCCAAGGATTGTCAGTCGCCTTAGGACCCTTGAACATGCTCCAGAACAGATTGATCACAAAGATGAGCTGCGCCGCAACGGTCACGATAGCTGCGTAGGTGATGAACCGGTTCAGCGGCATCAGATTCTGGAGATAGGCCAATTCGGTGAACTGAGAGTAGCGCCGGGGCTGTCCCGCCATGCCCAGATAGTGCATGGGCATGAAGATGCAATAGGTGCCGATCAGAGTGATCACGAAATGAATTCTGCCCAAACTCTCGTTCATCATGCGGCCGAACATTTTGGGGAACCAGTAGTAGGTTCCAGCGAACATGCCGAAGATGGCCGCCACGCCCATGATCAAGTGGAAATGGCCGACCACGAAGGCGGTGTCGTGCAGGGGAATGTCCAGTACCGGCTGAGCCAGGAACGGGCCGCTCAATCCGCCGGAGACGAACAGGGAAACGAAGCCGATGGCGTAGAGCATCGGCGTCTGGAAGCGAATCTTGGCTTTGTAGAGCGTTCCCAGCCAGTTGAACGTTTTGATGGCTGAGGGCACTCCGATGGCCATGGTCATGATGGAAAAGGCGAAGGCCGAATATGGGCTCATGCCGCTCATGAACATGTGGTGTCCCCAGACTCCGAAGCCGAGGACGCCGATGGCCATCAACGCATACACCATGGCCTTGTAACCGAAGATAGGCTTGCGGGCGAAGGTAGAGAGCAACTGCGAGGCGACGCCCATGCCCGGCAGAATGGCGATGTAAACCTCGGGATGTCCGAAGAACCAGAACAGATGTTGCCAGAGCAGCGGCGATCCGCCTTTGTGGCCCATGATCTGGCCGTTTACGACAACGAGAGGAACGTAGAAGCTGGTTCCCAGGTTGCGATCAAGCAGTAAAAGAATACCTGCCGATAGCAGTACGCCGAAGGCCAGTAGTCCAAGGATCGCAGTGATGAACCATGACCAGCAGGTTAGCGGCATACGCATCATGGTCATACCCTTGCACCGTAAATCCAGCACAGTGGTGATGAAGTTCAGGGCGCCCATGAGCGACGCGATACAGAAGATTGCAATGCTGGTGATCCAGAGATCCGCGCCTAGCTGTTCACCGGGGCCGGAATTGGTTAATGCACTGAGCGGAGCGTAGCCGGTCCAGCCATGCAGAGGAGCGCCGCCGGTCACGAAGAACGCCGCCAGCAGGACCATGTAAGCGACAAATGTGGTCCAGAATGAAAGCATGTTAAGGACGGGGAACGCCATGTCCGGTGCGCCGATCTGGATGGGCAGAAAGTAATTGCCGAACCCGCTCTGCGGCGCCGTGGTGAGCACGAAGAACACCATAATGGTGCCGTGCATGGTCAGCAGTTGGAGATAGGTTTCAGGCTTGATCTCGCCGATGATCGGCAAAATGGCGGTCGGCCAGATCATGTGAATACGCATCAGCAGCGATAGAAACATCCCCACGAACACCGCCGACAACGCGAGGAAATAATATTGCAGGCCGATGACCTTATGATCCAAGCTGAAAACGTACTTACGGATGAAGCCCTGAGGGCCAGCGTGCGCGTGAGCATCCTGGGCAACCATTATTGTTTCTCCGCCTCCCGTGCGGCCAACCATTTGTCGAAGTCTTCCTGGCTCACAACGTGCACCATACCGTGCATCTTGTAGTGACCGAGACCGCAGAGTTCAGCGCAGGCGATCTCGTATTCTCCGATTTCCGTCGGGGTGAAGTGCATGTGGATGATAAGTCCCGGCACCGCATCCTGTTTGAAGCGGAACGATGGCACAAAGAAACTATGAATCACATCCACGGCGCGCAGGGTGAGGTCAACCTCGCGGTTCACGGGCAGGTACATGGTGCCGGTGACGATGTCGTCTTTAGCGGCGGGGTCAGTTGTATCCAGGCCGACCGCAGCTTCGCTGCCCGCCGAGGGATCCATGAGCTTGGGCTCGGTACGACCGTATTTTCCATCCGCGCCGGGATAGCGGAAGTACCAGGCAAACTGCATCCCGGTAACTTCTACTGGGACTGAGCCTGGGCCAGCGGGATCGAAGCGCTCGCTTGCCCACACGTGGCTGCCCATCAGATTGAGACCGATAAAAAGAATTGCAGTGAGCGTGGTCCAGATGAGCTCCAGCTTGGTGTTGCCGTGGGAGTAGCCGACGGGGCCGTTGTTGGCGCTGGCGCGATACTTCCACACCAGGTAGCCGAGCGCGCCCTGCGCGGCGACGAAGACGATCCCCATTAAGATGTAGGTAAGGGCGAACTGGCCGTCGATAAAAGCCGCCGCTTTGGCTGCGCCGTGCGGAAGCCACCAAGTTTGCGCCACAAAGAAATAAGTACTAAAGAAGGTGATCAACCAGATGATGACGAGCAGTGCCAGCCCCATCTACAGGACCTCCGAAGATCTGGGTGTGTGCATATCGGTGCGCCCCGAAAGAAGAAAGTGTTGATGGCCCGGAAGTTTATCACAGGTGGAAGGAACCTGAGCAAGTTGCGATTGTGAATTTGGTTCCTCGACCGGTTTGAGTTTCACAATGGCAAGCCGGCGCCGCGATACAATCCCTTTTATATATGCACCGGAAGCCTTCCGCTCACGGCCACAACACTCGCTACGTACGTATACAGAAGAATTATTGTTTCGGATGTGGCAAGAACAATCCTGACGGCATGCGCTTGAAGTTCGCCTATGACGAAAAACTTGGCGGATTCGTCGGCCGCTTTCGTTTAGCAAAGCGTTTTTCGGGGCCGCCGGGCCACGCTCACGGCGGCATCATTGCGACGATTCTCGACGAGGCCATGGGCAAGGTGAACAAACTGCGTCAAGTCGTCGCTCTGACTTCTCAAATGACGGTGAACTATTTGAGGCCGGTGCCGCTCAATCAG
>Ga0210398_10002267_pt1 | contig 18926 bp, 14 predicted proteins | sample IncBWC4OmetaG_FD_161047 | JGI IMG/M metagenome (GOLD analysis project Ga0210398, IMG submission 161047) | Forest soil microbial communities from Barre Woods Harvard Forest LTER site, Petersham, Massachusetts, United States - Inc-BW-C-4-O | ecosystem: Environmental > Terrestrial > Soil >... | reverse complement strand
AACATTCCGGCCGATGGTGGGATCGAAGCCCTTGTACACCACGCCCATGGCTCCGCGCCCCAGTTCTTCGCGGAGGTCATAGCGGCCGGCTTTGGTTAGGGTGGTCACCAAGTTTTCTTTGACACGTGGGCGGACGAAACCTGTCCCATGACCCTGCACGGCCTGGTCACAAAACGGGGCGACCGCGGAACTGGCGTACGTCCTTGCAGTACTCGGAAAGCGCTAGCGCCAAGACGGGTTTGCCCTGGGGGAATCGCCAACGCACCGCACAGCCTTCCTTTTGAACATAGCCAACCTGTCGTGGAGCGTCAACGCTGCCGAAGTACAGTGTTCCGGGATAGCAACTATGGCGTTAACGGGTTACCAACGGAGTAACGGAGGGGCCGCAGGGTTCGTCTTACATGTGGAAGGGCTGCCGCTTGCGGGATGGCATCCGGCGCAAGCCGTGTGATATAAAAGAAAAATAACCGCTACTTCGAGGTGCACTGTCATGGCCAAGGAATCGAAGGCCGTCGTGAATCGCCGGAATTTTCTAAAGGGCGCAGCCGCGGGCGCTGCGGCGCTGGCCGCCGCACCCGCCGCCAAGGTCGCGGCGCAGCCGGACGAGCCTACGCGCGCCGTTCCGCCGCCCATGTCCGCCGTGGCAGAGACGGAAGTGCCGGCCAGTGTAGATGTGTTGACTGCGGATCGCACCGGCTCCGACTTCATGGTGGACGTGATCAAGTCGCTGGGCTTTGAGTATGTGTGCGCCAACCCCGGATCGAGCTTTCGCGGTTTGCACGAATCGCTAATCAACTACGGCGGGAACAAGAGTCCGGAATTCATCACCTGCTGCCATGAAGAGTCCGCGGTGGCCATGGCACACGGTTACTACAAGATTGAGGGCAAGCCGCTGGCGGTGTGCGCGCACGGAACCGTAGGTTTACAGCACGCAGCCATGGCCATCTACAACGCCTACTGCGACCGCGTGCCCGTGTACGTGATTCTCGGAAACATCATCGACGAGACGCATCGCGCGCCGGGTGTCGAATGGTTCCACAGCGTGCAGGATGCCGCGTCCCTGGTGCGCGATTTCACCAAGTGGGACGATCTCCCGATTTCCCTCGAGCACTTTTCAGAATCGGCGGTGCGCGCCTACAAAATCGCGATGACTCCGCCGACGCTGCCGGTGGTGCTGGTGGCCGACGGCTCGCTGCAGGAAGATCCGATTTCTTCGGATTTGAAGATTCGTATCCCCAAGCTGGCTCTGGACACGCCGCCCGTCGGCGATACCGGTTCGGTGAATGAAGCCGCGAAAATGCTGGTGGCGGCGGAGAATCCGGTGATCATTGCCGACCGCACGTCCCGCACGCCCGCGGGTCTCGCCTGCATGGTGGATCTGGCCGAAGCGCTGCAGTGTTCCGTGGTCGATCTCGCGGGCCGGATGAATTTCCCGACGCGCCATCCCCTCAATCAGTCCGACCGGGCGCGCGTGGCCATTGGCGACGCCGATGTGATCCTCGCGCTGGACGTGGCCGATCTATACGGCATCACGCACAACTATCGCAATCAGCTCGTGCACACCTCGCGGCCCATCACCAAATCGGGCGCCAAGATTATCTCGATCAATTCGGACGACCTCTACGTCAAGGCCAACTATCAGGACTTCCAGCGCTTCACGGAAGTCGACCTGGCCATCGCCGCGGATTCGCAGGCGACGCTTCCCGAGTTGACCGAGGCGGTCAAGCGGCTCAGCACCGACGACCGCAAGCGCGCGTTTCAAGACCGCGGCGTGCGGCTCAAGGCGGCGCACATGCAGGCGCTCGATCGCTCGCGCGACGCTGCGGTCTTTGCCTGGGACGCCAGCCCGATCAGCACGGCGCGGCTGTCCATGGAGCTGTGGGGGCAAATCCAAAATGAAGACTGGTCGCTGGTCGGCGCCACCACGTTTGTCAGCAAGTGGCCGCAGCGGCTGTGGAGCTTCGACAAGCATTACCAGTACATCGGCAACGCGGGCGGCTACGGCATCGGTTACAACGCGCCTGCCGCCACCGGGGCGGCCCTGGCCAACCGCAAGTATGGGCGCCTCACGGTGAACATTCAGTGCGACGGCGACATGATGTTTGCTCCCGGGATTTTGTGGACTTCCGCCCATCACAAGATTCCGGTGCTGCACGTGATGCACAACAACCGCGCCTATCACCAGGAAGTGATGCAGGTGCAGATCATGGCTGACCGCCATAGCCGCGGCATCACCAACGGCGGCATCGGCACCACCATCACGGGCCCCGATGTGAACTATGCCAAGCTGGCCGAGAGCATGGGCGTGTATGGCGAGGGGCCGATCACCGATCCCAAAGACCTAGGCCCGGCGCTGAAGCGCGCCATCGATGTGGTCAAGCGCGGCGAGCCGGCGCTGGTGGATGTGGTCACGCAGCCACGATAAGACGGAGAGCAAGGAAGCAAGGAAGCAAGGAAGCTGAATCTCTAAGGAGATGCGGGCAATGAAATTCGCAGGGCAGCAAGCGGAAGCCGGGGCCGCACAGACCGGCTGGTGGTTGAGAGCGCTTTTCTTGCTCCTTTTCCTTCTGCCGGTGGCCTTGCTCACGCATTCCATCGTCCGGGCACAGTCTTCCGACACGGCGCCGAACGGCAACGCGCAGAACGGCAAAAAGCTGGTCAAGAGCTACGGCTGCTATGAATGCCACGGCACCGAGGGCCAGGGCTCGCAACAGACCGGCGCGGCGCGCATCGGTCCGCCGCAACTTTCCTTCGATGGATTTCAGAGTTACATTCGCAAGCCGACGGGGCAAATGCCTCCCTACACCAGCAAAGTCGTTTCGGACCAGGACGCGGCCGACATCTACGCGTACCTGAAGTCGATCCCCATGCCGCCCAAGGGCAAAGACATCCCGCTTCTCAACAAGTAGCTGAGATGGGTTCACGCCGCACTCGCTTGTGGATCCTGGCCGCGTTTACGTTTTCCTGCGTTGTGATTGTGGCGCTTCTCCCGCGCATCGCGCAGAATCCTGCCTACCATGATTTTGCCGACCAGCGTGCTTTCTTCGGCATTCCCAATTGCCTGAACGTTGTTTCGAACGCGCCGTTCCTGCTGGTGGGGTGGCTTGGCATGGCATTTTTGTTGCGCGCGCGGCGCGCCGGGGAAGCTGCGCCGTTCGTCAATCCGCAGGAGCGCTGGCCGTACGCCGTGTTTTTTCTGGGCGTGGCGCTTACCAGCATTGGCTCGTCGTACTACCATCTTGCTCCCGGCAATGGCACTCTGGTGTGGGACCGGCTGCCGATGACCTTTGCGTTCATGTCGTTCTTCGCTGCAGTCGTGGTGGAGCGGATCAGCCTGCGCTCGGGCTTGTGGCTTCTTGCGCCGCTCGTTCTGATCGGGATCGCTTCCGTCGGTTACTGGAACTTGACGGAAATGCACGGAGCCGGCGACCTGCGGCCCTACGGGCTGGTCCAAGCCTATCCGCTGCTGGGCGTGCCGCTGCTGATCGCACTCTTTCCAGCGAAGTACACGCGCACCGCGGACCTGCTCACGGTGGGTGGGATTTATCTCTTGGCTAAGCTGTTCGAGCTTTTGGACCGGCCCATTTTCAGCGTGGGCCACATCGTCAGCGGCCATACTTTGAAGCACCTGACCGCCGCCCTGAGCGCCTACTGGGCGCTGCGCATGCTCAAGCTCCGGTCTCCGGTGGCCGTTGTGGCGCACCGTGCTACTCCCTTAATTGCCGTCTAAGGAGTCTGTTCTCCGGCCCTTTATGCCTGCCGCCTCCCCATCCGCCGTGCAACGCCCGCCCTCGATGTGGAAGTTGGGAGGACTGTCCCCTTGGCAACTTGCTCGCAAAGTGATCGACGATGTCACAGAAAATCAGCTGTTCGAGCGCGCCTCCGGGCTGGCCTTCGATTTCTTGTTCGCGCTGCTCCCATTGCTGTTCATCTTGCTGGCGGTGTTCAGTCTGTCTGCTTCGCATAGCGCCCAGCTTCGGAATAGCTTGCTGGCTTACTTCGCGGACTTCCTTCCCGCCATGGCGTCCCAGCTGCTGGACCGCGTGGCGGATGAGCTGGCCGGCAACACGAGCGGAGAAAAGCTGGTCATTGGATTTGTTCTGGGGCTTTGGTTCAATTCCGGAGGCGTGGCAGCCATGATCTCGTCGCTGAACGCCGCCTATCGACTCCGGGAGTCGCGCAGCTGGCTCAAAGTGCGAGGCATCGCCCTGGCCTTGGCCCTGGCGATTTCGATCCTGCTCATTTTGGCCCTGGGACTCGTGATGGTCAGCGGGGATGTGTTCGATTGGATCGGCAACGAGTTCCAGATGGCCTCGGCCATGGTTGCGATCTCGAAGGCGTTGCAGTGGCCCACGGCGATGCTGTTTGTGCTGCTTTCGGACGGCCTCATCCTTCGCTTTGGGCCCGACCGGCCGGCCAAACAGTGGCAGTGGTTCACTCCGGGGACGGTCTTTGCCGCAACGCTATGGATGGCTGCTTCGCTGGGCTTCCGCTTCTACCTGCGATACGTCAACAACTATCCGGTGATTTTCGGGTCGCTGGGCGCGGCGGCGATTCTGCTGGTCTGGCTGTACGTCAGTGGATTGTCTTTCCTGATCGGCGGCGAGATCAACGCCAGCATCGAGCGCGCCACCGCGGAAGTGAGCCCGCAAGCAGAATGAGGCGCGATTTTCCAGCCGGATAGTCTCAGCAGCTAGCTGCGGCTCGTGATTCGTGAATCGTGATTCGTAATTTGTGATTCACGATCTGAGCGTCACTGCTTCTTGCCCACATTTCCGCTCACCAGATCGCCGACGGCAATGGCCTGGCTGATTTGGTCGCGCAAGTTCTGGATCTCGCTGGGGGAGTGGGACAGCATCACCGTGTTGGTATTCGACGACGCGCCGATTTCCTTCAGCGTGTCGAGATATTGCGTGAGCAGGACCAGGGTCATGACGTCGCGGGCGGTGGTGCCCTCGACGACTTTCTGAAAATCCTCGACCGACTCCTTTAGCCCGGCGATGATGGCCTTGCGCTGCGCAGCGATACCTTCACCCTGCAGGCGCTTGCTCTCGGCTTCCGCTTCGGCCTTTTTCACCGCGATGGTCTTGTCGGCTTCGCCCTTGGCGAGGGCCGCTTCCTGCTCGCGCCGCGCGGCGTTGATTTCGTTCATGGCGGTCTTCACGCGCGCGTCCGGGACGATGTCGGTCACCAGTGCGCGCACGATGGAGAAGCCGAAGTTCTCCATGGTGGAATCGAGCTCGTCCTTCACCGCCTTGGCGATCTGGTCTTTTTCCAGATACGCCTCATCCAGCGCCAGCTTGGGCACGTGGCCCAGGATCACGTTATAAACGTACGATTCGATCTGTTTTTCGGGATCGGTGAGCTTGTAGTAGGCGTCGCTGACCTTGTCGGCCAGCACCTGGTACTGCACCGAGACGGGAATGACCACGAAGACGTTGTCCTTGGTCTTGGTCTCGATCTTGAACGGGAGTTCCTGCACGCGCATGTCGACTTTGTGCACGGTCTCCGCGAAAGGCAGCTTGAGCGAGAGCCCCGGTCCGGCGACGCGCGAAAACTTGTTGAACCGCTCGACCACGCCGCGCTCGGCGGTGTTGATGGTGAAGAACGAGCCGAGCAGCCCTCCCAAGACGATAAAAGCAATGATGACCACAATTATCAGGAACATCATTGCTGCTGGGCTATCCATAACTCTCTCCTACACGGAAGGGATTCGATACTATAAGGGAACCTCGGATCGCCGGCCGCGCGCAAACATAAAAAGCAGCCGTGTTTCCGAAGACGCGAAAAAGGTAACCCGCTGCGCCAGGGGAACTGGTTTGTGGTGTAATACCCGCTCGGCGGTGACAACCCCGATGAACACATGGGAAAAATGGGGAAAGCGCCCGCAGAATGTCTGGCTGCGCAAGGCGCTGTTTCAGGTCCATCTGTGGACCGGAATCGGGCTCGGCCTATACATTTTGCTTATGAGCGTGACCGGCTCGGCTTTGATTTTCCGCCGCGAGCTGACCCGGTCGCTGGCGCGCGAGCCGCGGGTGGCCGTAGGTCCGGACGCGCGGATGAGCGAAGACGAGCTCAGGCAGGCCGCCCAGCGCGACTATCCCGAGTATCAGGTCACAGAGGTCTGGTTCCGCAAGAATCCCGATCAAGCCACGGAAATCCGCCTCGCTCGGCGCGGCAACGAACTACGCCGCCTGTTCAACCCCTATACCGGCGCCGATCTGGGCGATTCGGTGCGCTGGCCATTCCGATTTGTGCTCTGGCTCGCGGATTTGCACGACAACCTTCTGCTGGCCAGGCAGGGGCGCCTGCTGAACGCGGCGGGCGGAATCTTGACGGTACTGATGGCCCTGACGGGCGCGGTCATCTGGTGGCCCGGGGTCGATAGCTGGCGCCGCAGCCTCAGCTTCCGCTGGAAGAGCAATCCCAAGGGCGTCAACTGGACGTTGCACAGCGCGCTCGGGTTCTGGGCTTTTGGGTTCTTCTTCATGTGGGCCATCACCGGCGTCTATCTTTCTATTCCCAGCGCCTTCAACAACGCCGTCGATTTTTTCGAGCCGCTGCGTCCGAAGGACAGAACCCTCCGATTCGGCGACCGGCTGCTCTTCTGGCTAGCGCAAGCGCATTTCGGCCGCTTTGCGGGAGTGTGGGTGAAAATCGCCTGGACGCTAATCGGACTTGCGCCGGCGGTGCTATTCGTTACAGGCACAGTGATGTGGTGGAATCGCGTGCTCAAACCCTGGCTGGTGCGAAGCAAGATTAGCCAATCGAAAGCCTGCGCATTGCCCGCCACCCACGCGGAGAACTCCGTGGAAGCGCAACCCTGAAGCCCCGCCTGGAATTTTGAAGAAACGTCTGGCATTAGCCGGCAATTCAAGGAAAAGCCCCGGAGGGGCGACAGAACATAGGCAAGCGCGCTAGCGCTGGGGATAGGGAGGATTTTTGGCCAAAGCCCCAGCGGGGCGACACACCGTCGTGATGAAATGCAATGTCGAGCGAAGCGTTTCGCCCCTTCCGGGGCTGGCCGTCTTCCCGGCGGGCTCCCAGGGCTTCCGCCCTGGGCTATGATCTTTCGCGCCTGCGGCGCTGCGCACTATTGAGAAATGCGGTTTTGGGCGTGCAACAGAGAGAGGTCAGGCTTCCACTAGTCACCAATTACCAGTCACCAGTCACGATTCTTCACCGCAACTGCACCAGCGACTCCGGCGAAGACGGCGGCGCAGCCACGGGGGCAAGCGTCTGTGGCCCGCGCCAGTTGTCCATCACCGCGATTTGCTGCACGCAGGACACTGTGCACATCGGCGCACAATGTTTCTTGGTGAAATATTCGCGGCGAAGGTCCTCGGCCGTGTATTTTTCGAGCGGAATCCCCGGGTAGCCGCGTTGCTGCGAGCACCAGTGCACCAGCCCGTCCTCGCAGATGTAGAGGTAGCGCGAACCGGAGCGGCAGCGCCAGTCGTTGGCCTTGCCCTTGGCGATGTTGTACTGGAAGCCGTTGATGCGCGAGAAACCGCGCTTGCCCATGCCCATGATCTCTTCAAATATTTCAACCTCGCGCCCACCCAGCGGCTTCAGCTGTCCCTGGCCGTCGTGCAAAATACCGACGGTGCTCGTGAAGCCCAGTTCCTGCGCGCGCCGCGCCACCTGCAACGCATCCTCGGGATTCTTCACGCCGCTGCCCAGCACCGAATTGATGTTCACTTGAAACACGGCGTGCTCGGCCAACAGCTTCAACTTTTGATCCAGCACCTTGAGGCTTTTCTTGGACACTTCGTCGGGCACGGCGTTGTCGATGCTGATCTGCAAATACTCGAGCCCGGCCCGGTTCAGCCGCTCGATGCGCTCGGCGGTCAGCAAATACCCGTTCGTAATCATCCCGGAGAGAATGCCGTTCTTGCGCATGCGCGCGATGATCTGGTCGAGGTCCGGATGCAGGAGCGGCTCTCCGCCGCTGATGGTGATGACCGCCGCGCCCAGCTCGCCTAAGCGGTCGATCCGGCGGAACATCTCCGCGGTGTCCACCGGTTTCGAGAAATCGTCGAATTCGTTGCAATAGGTGCAGGCCAGGTTGCACCGCCGGGTGGGGATGATGTGCACGAGCAGAGGATGCCGCGTGGAGACGAGACCCTTCACCACGCCGCGCAATTCGCGCGCTCGCGTGCGCCAGGAGCGCAGTCGCCTCCGCGTTTTGGTGCTGAGCGGCATGGCTAAACTATACAGGGATTCGCGGCGGTTTTGCACCCGCATGAGCGTAGGTAGCAGGGGGCAGGCGGCAGGAAGATCCGGAATCCAGGAGCCTGCCACCAGGAGCCTGCTACTGCAGCGTCGTGTTTCTCTTCCGCGATTGGCTGTTTAATCACAACAAACAACGTTTCACGGCGCGTTTTGTGCCGCTGAAGCTATTCTGGAGTGAGCTACCCTCCTCTGGAAGCTGCCGTATTGGTGGGCGGAGTTTGTCAGTAGGAACCATGAAACCCAACGAGGCCTCAGAAAAGCCGGAACCTCTTTCGTTCGAACCAGGGACCGCGGCGTCTCGCCAATCCGCCACCAATTGGAAAGGACTCGCGGTGCTGGCCGTACTTGTCGCAGCGAGCCTTTCTGCATTTCAAAAATTGGATCACGTCCTGTTGCCCCAACTGCACTCGAAGCAGCATCAGGCGGTGATCGTTTTGATAGGAACGATCAGCGCAGTCCTCGGCACCTATTACTCCACCCGCCGGTTTAACCGGGCCCTCTCGCTGCACGCCCAAACAGAGAAAAAGCTGGCGATGGAGCGCAACGTCCTGCGTACGGTAACCGACAACATCCCTGACAGCATTTTCGCCAAGGACACCGAAGGACGCTACCTGCTGGCTAACAGAGCATTCGCAAAGCTTCACGGAATGAAGTCGCCCGACGACTTGCTCGGCAAGACGGCCTTCGACTTGTTTCCCAAAGAACGGGCTGTTGCCCTGCACAATGACGACTTGCAGGTGATGAGATCGGGCGGGGCCTCCATGGAGACCGAGAGAACCGCGGTGGACTCCGAAGGAAACGTGAAAGCGCTGGAGACAACCAAGGTTCCCTTGATCGGCCCAGATGACAGGGTGGTGGGAATCGTCGGCGTGCATCGAGACGTTACTCGTCGCAAAGAGGCGGAGCACAAGTTGCGGCAGAGCGAAGCCAATCTGGCGGCCGCGCAGCGCATCGCTCATTTTGGGAGCGTAGAGCTGGATCTGGTGGACCCCAGCGATCCGGAAAAAAATCCCGTGCGCTGGTCCGACGAGGTCTTCCGCATTTTCGGATACGATCCCGGTGGCGTCGAACCGTCGCGGCGCGCCTTCTTCCGTCTCGTCCACCCGGATGAGCGAGAGGAAGTGCGGCAGTCACTGGATTACGCCATCCGCGAGGCCAGACCCTACACCATCGATTTCCGGATTATTCGTTCGGACGGTGTGGAACGGAACATTCACGAGCGCGGCGATATCCTCTTCGATCCTCAAACGAAAAGGCCGCAAAGGCTGGTGGCCGGCGTTCAAGACGTGACGGAGCGTGTGCAGGCGGAAATCCGGCTGAACGAGGCCAACCGGGAGCTCGCCGAGAAAGTGCAGGAACTAGAGCAGCGCTCCAAGGAAATCAATACCCTGAGCGAAATGGGAAGCTGGCTCCAGTCGTGCAAGAACGCCGAGGAGGCCTACCTGCAGATCAGCGCCGCCGCGGAAAAACTGTTCCCCAAATGGTCGGGCGCGCTGTGCATCACCAGCGCCTCGCGAACCACCGTGGAAACCGTTTCCCAGTGGGGCCGGCCCGGACGCGGCGAGGGCGTCTTTGCGCCGGACGATTGCTGGGCGCTGCGCCGCGGCCAGCCGCAATTTTTCCGCGGTGGAGAAAAGGCCTTGGCTTGCCGCCACATCGACCTCACGGACTTGACGGAGTCGTTTTGCGTGCCCTTTATGGCCCAGGGCGAGGCTTTGGGAATCGTCAGTCTGCAGATGAGGCGCAGTCAGGAACAGCAAGACCTCGCGCCGCGTCCCTCCGCCGAAGCGGAGCGCCGCTTGGCCTCCGTGCTGGCCGAGCAGGTGGCCCTTGCGCTGGGGAACCTGAAGCTGCGCGAGAGCCTGCACAATCAATCGATTTGCGATCCGCTGACGGGGCTGTTCAACCGCCGCTACATGGAAGAATCCCTGGAGCGGGAATTCAGCCGCGCCCATCGCAGCAAGACCTGCGTGGCCATGCTCATGATGGACATCGACCACTTCAAGCGGTTTAACGACAATTTCGGCCATCAAGCCGGCGATGCGCTTTTACGCACCCTGGGCGACCTCTTGAAGCGAAGCACGCGCGGCCAGGACATTGCGTGCCGCTACGGCGGCGAGGAGTTTGTGCTGGTGCTCACCGATTCGAGCCTGGCCGGGGCGCTGCAAAGGGCGGAGATTCTGCGCAAGGAAGTGAAGCAAATGAGCGTGGAGTATGCCGGCCAGCTTCTCGGAGCCGTGAGCGTCTCGATGGGAGTGGCGCTGTTCCCGGAGCACGGCACTAACATGGCCGATGTCATCAGGGCATCCGACCAGGCGCTGTACTCCGCCAAACGCGAGGGACGCGACCGCGTCTCCGTGTGGACGGCGGAAGCCGTCGTCTGACCGCCGTCAATCCCCCGCACTCATAGGCGAAAAAGCCGGCTGCAGCCTGCCGAGGCGCGCAAGACTCTCCTCGCGCGAGCGCATCAGCCGGTCAAACCAACCCAGCCCCGGCAGCCGCGCGATGGTGGCGTCAATGCGCCCTGCGATTTCTCTGCCGCGGGAATCGCCCAGGATGAAGCGGTTCATCCATTCCACTTCGGAATCGGGCTTAACGCCGCCGCCCACGGGCATCCAGAAATATTTGATCACCGCGGTGGTCAGGCGCTGCGCGGCGCGCGGGGCCAGGTGCTCGCGCGCCATGTTGTAGTAAAACGAAAAGTGGCGCCGCTCGTCCTTCGCCAGGCGCCGCAGGAGTTCAGCGAGTATGGGATGCTGCGTGCGCGCGGCCAGCACGCCGTAGCCCTCGAGCGTGGTCAGCTCGGAGATCGCGCCCCAGGTAAGATACACCGCGTGGAAGTGGCGCGAGATCTGGCAAATCAGCGACGAGCCCACGCTTTCGATCCAGTCACGCCAGGAAGCTTCCTTCTGCACTTCGGCCATACGGCTCGCGGAGAAAGACACGCCGGCCGCCTCCAGAAAACGCCGCAGCGTGTGCCCGTGGAAGAATTCTTCGTAGGCCCAGCAGCTGAGGAAGGCCGTGGTGCGCGGATCGCGAATAGCGCACGTGGACAGGATCCCCTTCAGGTACACGATGGTGTGGGTTTCGATGTCCATCATGTACGTGAGGCAGTGGATTTCTTCTTCTGAAAGCGGAAAGCGTGCCGCCTGGCCGAGATCCATATCACTGACATCGACCTTCTTCGAGTGTTCGAGATAGCTCGGCAAGTTGAATTCGTGCATGGCTTTGTGGTTCCCTCCTGCAATTTCCGTCCCCTGCCATCTCCTACGGAAATTCCAGGCGTTCGGATGAAGCACTGCGGGGAGTTTGCGGTGCAGAGAGAGCGGCTCTTGAGGTAGGATTAGCCAATCGGGTGAAATGAAGATCGGATCTACTGCTCAGGGGCCAGGTCAGGTGCGTTCCTTGGAAGTATTCAACGGCTCTTTCGAGCCGAATCGGCTTGCGCGTTGCCGTGCCCGGCGAGCATGAAGCTGAAACGGAATTCGATGATTGCCGCCTTTCTGATTTGCATATTGTATTGCGTGGCCCTTCCGGCGCGCGTGGCCGCGCAGGATCAATCGGAGACGACCTCCAATGAGGCGCCCTCGGAATCGCTTCCCCGCTCGCTTTGGTCCTGGCTTAAAGAAGGAGACATTTCCTTCAACGCTCGGTTTCGCTTTGAGAGCTTTGAACGGGACGGGGCGCCCTTTACGGCGACTGCCTACGCTCCAACCCTCCGCCTGGCTCTGGGCTACCAGACCCCGGCGGTGTCTGGCTTCTCGGCGTTCGCTCAAGGCGAAGCCGTGATCGTTACGGGACCTGCCGACTACAACGATCCGACGCTTCCGTCGCAAAACCGTCCGAATCTCCCTGCCATTCTTGATCCCAAAAGCCTGGAGCTCAGCCAAGGGTACGTGCAGTGGGAGCACGGCGCGGAACACAAGAAGGTCGCGATCAAAGTCGGCCGGCAGGAGATCGCGCTGAACGATGGGCGTTTCGTGAGATATTCCGATTGGCGCCAGGTCCACGGAACCTTTGACGCGGCGAAATTAGACGCGGACTTGCCGCGGAACTTTTCCTTCACATACGCCTTCATCAATCGCTTCTATCGAGAGGTGGGCTACGACGCCACCGACGGTCATCCGGCCATGCATACGCACATGATCGACCTGGTGTGGACCAAACCGCAGCGCCTGCGGGCGTCGCTTTATGGTTTGTTGCTCGACTACCGGTCTCCAGCGCAATTCAGCCTTTCCACGCAGACTTACGGGTTGCGAGTGAACGGACCCTACCAGTTCAACAAGGACTGGAGCCTGATTTACACCGCGGAATACGCCAAGCAGAAGAACTACGGGACGAATCCTCACCAGGTCGACGAAAATTATTATCTTGGCGAACTGGGCCCCGGATGGCGCGGCCTCAACGTGAAAGTCGGCGAAGCGTTTTTGGGCGGCCGCAGCGCCACGGACCTGTTGACCACCCCGCTCGCCCCTCCGTTCAATGGATGGACGGACTTGTTCTTCAACGATCCGAGCGGGTCCGCCGGAAACGGCTTGGAAGCGCGCTACATTAACGCCAACGGGCCTATTCACTTTCTGGGCGATACCTTGGCGACCGTTATCTACTACGACTACCACTCGGACTTTCCTCACGTCCACTACGGCAGCGAGCTCGATATGTCCTTAGCTTACAAGGTCAAGAGGATTTCCAACCGGTGGGAGATCGGCTGGCGCTTGGGCCGCTATTGGGCGGACCATTTGTTCACTAACGCGATTCGTACGTCGGTGTACACGAGTTTCACGCTGTGAGTAGCACAGACTGAAGAGGCTGCGGAAAAACTCGAAGCGTTGTAGCGCCCGCCTTTCTTTTCAGGCGGGCATCCGGGGCTCGGTCGCAGTGCCCGCCTGAAAAGAAGGCGGGCGCTACAGATACCGGTTCTCGCCGCAGCGCGTTTTGTCTGTGGGTTTCCAACTGATCCAGGCTGGCGCGCCCGGCCCTAGCGCGTCAGATAAACCCCACAGACTGCCCTTCCAAGGCTCAGGGTAAAAAGTCTGTGCTACCTCACCCGCCGCGGGTGTGCATTTCGAGGTGCGGGTCCTTGCGAAGCTGTTCGATGCCCACGAGCACGCCGCGCTCGCCGGTAGCCGCGCGCAACTCCGCGCCGCGGTCGGTTCGCGCGCCCCATATGGAAGCAATGCGAGCCGCAATCTCCTCGACGGGAGCGCCTGCGCGCAACATCTTCCGCAGATCGATCCCCGCTTGCGCGTACAGGCACAGGTACCAGAACCCATCCGCGGTCAGGCGGCTGCGGTCGCAGCTCCGGCAGAACGGCGTGGTGGTGGAAGCGATGACGCCGAAGACGGTTCCATCCGGCAGGCGGAATCTTTCTGCAGGTGCCGAAGAATTCTCGCGCAGCGGTGTGATCGCGCCGTAGCGTTGTCCGAGCCGCTCCAACATTTGGGCGCGCGTGAACACCTTGGCGAAGGACCACTCCGTGGCGCCGCCGACGTCCATGTATTCGATGAAGCGCACCTCGGCATTGTTCGCTCGCCCGTATTCGATGAGGTCGGCAAGCTCGTCGTCATTCACGCCGCGCAGGACAACCGTATCCAGCTTGAGCTTCGGAAAGCCAAGGCGCCGCGCCGCGGCGATGCCTTCGAGCACTTGCGCATGGGAGTCGCGCCCCGCCAGCTTTGCAAACCGCTCCGGGCACAGCGTGTCCAGGCTCAGCGTCACGCGGTGCAGACCCGCATCGCGCAGTGCCTCGCCCTGCTCGGCAAAGAGTACCCCGTTGGTCGTCAGCGCCAGGTCGCGAATGCGCGGATTCGCCGCGAGGAGCCGCACCAGCCGGGGCAGATCGCGGCGCAAGAGCGGCTCGCCGCCGGTCAGGCGCACGTCCTCCACGCCGAGCGAGGTAAAGACCTCCACCAGCTGCGCAATCTCTTCAAAGGAAAGCAGTTCCTCGCGCGGCAGCCAGACGTACTCCTCCTGCGGCATGCAGTAGTTGCAGCGCAAGTTGCACCGGTCGGTGACCGACACGCGCAGGCTGCGCAGCGGCCGACCGAGCCGGTCGAGAAGCGTCGCGCGGTCGGAATCCTCGGGGCGAGCGTCGGTGCCGGGAATCATCCCTACATGTTAAAGGTGTAGGTCCCGAAGCGTCAATACTGCCCAGTAGCCGGTTCCATTCGATTTTGTTCGCAATCGTTCGCTTCGGAAACGTATAGAGACAGAGACGCGCAGACCATGGTCGCGCGCGGCCTTGCGCTATTTGGCGGAAGGCACTATGGGCGCGGGCGAGGCTTCCTGCGTGGCGATGTCTTCGGCTGCTTTCCACGACCCGTCGGATTGTTTCTTATAAACTTCAACGTAGTTGCCGTGCTCCCTCACAGGCTTCCTGGTCTTCGGGTCGGTGCTCGTGTAGGTATAGGTTCCCTGGGAGTACGCCAGTTCACCGGATCTGGAAACTTCGACTCTGTCGGGATGAAAATCGAGCGTGGAGTTCGGATCGGAAAATTCCTCTTTGAGCCCCGCGCGAATGGAATCGTGTCCCGTCATCAATTTCATCTCGGGAATCATGGAATCCGCATCGTCGGCGTAGTGGGCCAGCACTTTTTCGGGATCCTTCGAGGCAAAATCCTTGACCCATTGCGCCTCGCCGTCGCGAATCGCTTTTTCGTCCGCTGCGCGCGTGTCCGGCGCGGCGGGAGGCTGCGCCGCCGAGCAGCCGAGAAGGAGAACAAAGGAAGTTGCAGCCGCACGCAGCAGGAACATTCTTTGGGTCATGAGAAATCTCCTTGGAGAGCCGGGAAATTATGAAAGTCGGGAACCGGTTACGAGGTCGAGCCCAAATCGCTTAGTCGGGTGCCGCACTCTTCACCGTTTTTGTGAAGGGTGCGGGTTTTTCGCGATTGTCTGGGTCGCTGATTTACCACCGAATCGAGGCCGAACCCCCGCACCCTTGAAAGGCGCAGGGGTGCGGCACCCCAATTTCAAACGAGGCACCCCAATGTGAAACGACCGTCCGATGATCTAGCCTTCGTCCTTGGCTTGGGCTTTGAGCTTGGCGATGACGCTGGGATCGGCGAGCGTAGTCGTGTCGCCGAGGACGCGGCCTTCGGCGATGTCGCGCAAGAGGCGGCGCATGATCTTGGCGCTGCGCGTCTTGGGCAGCTCGGCGGTAAAGAAAATATCGTCAGGCTTGGCGATAGAGCCGATTTTGGCGGCGACATGGCCCTTCAGCTCATCCTTCAGCGCGTCGCTCGCAGCAATCCCTTCCTTCAGCGTGACGAACGCAGAGATGCCCTGCCCCTTGATCTCGTGCGTCCGGCCGATTACCGCCGCTTCGGCGACGGCCAAATGGTCCACCAGCGCGCTCTCTACTTCATAAGTCGAAATGCGGTGCCCGGAGACGTTCATCACGTCGTCCACGCGGCCCAGCAGCCAGAAATAGCCGTCTTCGTCCAGCTTGCAACCGTCGCCGGTAAAATATTTTCCGGGATAGCGCGACCAGTAATTCTGCACGTAGCGGTCGGGATCGCCGTACACCGTGCGCAGCATCGAAGGCCACGGCTTGCTCAGCACCAAATAGCCTCCGCCGCCGGGGCCGACCGGCTTTCCATCCGCGTCCACCACTTCCGCGACAATTCCCGGAAGCGGGCGCGTGGCCGAGCCCGGTTTCGTCGCGGTGATCCCGGGCAGGGGAGAAATCATGATGCAGCCGGTTTCGGTCTGCCACCAAGTATCCACGATGGGGCAGCGCCCGTGGCCGATGGTTTCGTTGTACCAGATCCACGCCTCGGGATTGATTGGCTCGCCCACCGTTCCGATCAGGCGCAGCGAGTTGAGCTTGTACTTGGCCGGAATTTCCTTGCCCCAGCGCATGAAGGTGCGGATGGCCGTCGGTGCAGTGTAGAAGATGTTGACGCCGTACTTGTCGATCATCTCCCAGAAGCGGCCGCGGTCGGGGAAGTCGGGCGTGCCCTCATACATCACTGTGGTGGTGCCGTTGGCCAGCGGGCCGTACACGATGTAGGAGTGGCCGGTCACCCAGCCGATGTCGGCGGTGCACCAGTACACGTCGTCTTCCTTGATGTCGAAGACGTAGCGGTGCGTGGTGCTGACGCCCACGAGGTAGCCCGCCGTGGTGTGCACCACGCCCTTGGGCTTGCCGGTGGTGCCGCTGGTGTAGAGGATGAACAGCATATCTTCGGCGTCCATGTGCTCGGGCGCGCATTCGTCCGAAGCGTTAGCGGTGACGTCGTGCCACCACACGTCGCGGCCAGGCTTCATGGCAATCTGCGCGGCTTTTCCGATGCGCTCCAGCACCACCACTTTTTCGATGCTCGGAGTTCCCGTGAGCGCGTCGTCCACGCTGGCCTTGAGCGGCACCACGGTGCCGCGCCGCCATGCTCCATCCGCGGTGATCACCACTTTGGCCTTGGCGTCGTTGATGCGCTCGCGCAGCGCCTCCGCGGAAAATCCGCCGAACACCACCGAATGCGCCGCGCCGATTTTGGCGCAGGCGAGCATAGCGATGGCCAGCTCCGGCACCATGCCCATGTAGATGGCCACGCGATCGCCCTTCACGAGGCCCAGCGATTTGAGCGCGTTAGCGAAGCGATTCACCTCGCGCTCGAGCATGCCGAAGGTCAGCACGCGCGAATCGCCCGGCTCGCCTTCCCAGAGGATGGCCGCCTTGTTGCGCCGCGCCGAATGCGCGTGCCGGTCCACACAGTTGTAGGTGATGTTGAGCTTGCCGCCGACGAACCACTTGGCCCACGGCGCGTTCCACTCCAGCACCCGCTCGTAGGGCTGGAACCACTCCAGGCTCTTGGCCTGCTCGGCCCAGAATCCTTCCGGGTCCTTCGCCGCGCGGTCGTAGATCGCGGGATCGTTCCAGCTGGCGCGCCGCCGGAACTCCTCCGAGGGAGGAAACGTCCGGCGTTCATCGAGCAGTGCGTCGAGGCTCTTTTCGCTGGGCGATGGCATTCGGCAGACTCCGCGTCGAAGATCAAGCCGGGGCGTTGATACAACCGAGCAGTTCACCCTGACTCGTGCGCCTAGGATGTCGGAGGCAAGAATCGTTGTCAATGGACTGGCGGCGCCGGCTACCCGTTATCCATTCAGAACCACGGTACTTTCGGTCCATTTCCTCGGGCCGCAAGAAAAGCTCAGCATGTCAATAAGAGGCATTCGATGAGTGACGCCTGGACACAACGACGGGTAAATCCTCACCAGCAGCAGGCCAATTCCTTCTGCTGCGGGCGCTTGTGGCTCATTTGGCTCGCCGGGAGTATGGCCGTCACGGTTACAGTTTTAAGCCTGGCGGGTGCGGCATTCGCACAATCGCAAGTGCCATCTTCGACGCCGTCGCAACAGCAAGAGCAGCCCGCACCACAAACTCAGGCGCAGCCCAAGCCGCAAACGCAGCCCAGGCGCATCCCGACGCCGACCGTCGCGGACATGGCCCGCGAGACCGAGTCCCGTGTGGAAGATTCCGCCCCGCAGAAAGTCTTCACCAACGACGATGCGGCGGACCTCCCGTCCGGCGGCGTTTCCGTCGTCGGCGCGCCGCCTCCTCCGCCCGGCGCCGCCAAAACCATCGCCAAGCCCGCGGACACCACCGTACAACAAGCCGCCTATTGGAAAGGCCGCTTCACCGCCGCGCGCCAGGAGCTGGCCCAAGATAAAAAGGCCCTGCCCGCACTGCAAACCCAGCTCGACGCCCAGCGCGTGTGGGAAGATCCGGGCGACCCAGATTCCGGCCAGCTCTATTCGGACTACTACGTGGACCTCCGGCACCAGATCGACGCCATGAAGATTACGATCCAGAACGACAAGAAGGCGCTGAACGATCTGTACGACGAGTTCCATCACGCCGGCGGCCAGCCGGGATGGATTCGGTGAGGCAATTCGCGCAAGCTCTGCGTCGCAAAGTTTTCCACATCACAAGTCCAGAAATCGGCTGTTGGAGTTTTCGATTCCACTACAATCAGGCGATCACGCGCTGCTGACTGCAGGAGAACTTGCCGTGGAATCGTTTGATCTGATTGTGATCGGCTCCGGTCCCGCTGGCGAGAAAGGCGCGGCGCAGGCGGCGTATTTTGGCAAGCGCGTCGCCGTCATCGAGAGCAGCGCGAATCTGGGCGGGGCAGGCGTCAATACCGGAACGGTGCCGAGCAAGACGCTGCGTGAATCCGCGCTGTATTTTTCCGGGCTGCGCCAGCGCGGGCTCTACGGCATCGATTATTCGCTGCGCGAAGGGCTGACCGTGCAGGGCTTCATGCACCGCAAGGACGCGGTGGTGTCCGCCGAGCGGCTGAAGATCGCCTCGAACCTGGCCGCACACAAGATCGAGCTGGTGCGCGGCGCAGCGCAATTTGTAGACGCGCACGCGGTGAAGGCGGTGGATGCGCGCGGCGGCGAGCGCCTGCTACGTGGCGACGTCATCCTGATCGCCACGGGCTCGCGGCCCTATCGTCCGCCGGAAATTCCTTTCGACGACAAATCTGTCTTCGATTCCGATTCCATCCTGGCGATGGACCGCATCCCGAAAAGCATGATCGTGGTGGGCGGCGGTGTGATCGGCTGCGAATACGCGTCGATCTTCACCGCGCTGGGCGTCGATGTGACGCTGGTGGACGGGCGAGAACGTCTGCTCCCTTTTTTGGATGGAGAAATTTCCGAGCTGTTGCGCGCGCGCCTGGCGA